>Ga0163150_10002363_pt1 | contig 29064 bp, 20 predicted proteins | sample OliLakLV19P2IB_FD_148628 | JGI IMG/M metagenome (GOLD analysis project Ga0163150, IMG submission 148628) | Freshwater microbial mat bacterial communities from Lake Vanda, McMurdo Dry Valleys, Antarctica - Oligotrophic Lake LV.19.P2.IB | ecosystem: Environmental > Aquatic > Freshwater > Lake >...
CGAGTATACCCGCCGCGCAGTCGATTTTATCCAGCGGAACCGGGACCGGCCATTTTTTCTGTATGTACCGCACTCCATGGTCCACGTCCCGCTTTTTGTCTCCGACCGGTTCCGGGACGCCAGTGGCGCCGGCTTGTACGGTGATGTTGTCCAGGAAATCGACTGGTCAGTTGGGCAGATCCTCGGGACGTTGCGGCAGCTGGACCTGGCGGAAAAGACACTGGTCATTTTCACGTCAGACAATGGACCGTGGCTGTCGTACGGAAATCATGCCGGCAATTCCGGTGGACTGCGTGAAGGCAAGGGAACCATGTTCGAAGGAGGAATCCGCGAGCCGACCATTATGTGGTGGCCAGGAAAAATCCCGGCCGCTTCGTCTTGCAACGAACTCGCATCGACCATCGACATCCTGCCAACCGTCGCCCATTTGATCGGCGCTGAATTGCCAACGCTGCCGATCGACGGAGTGAATATGGCGGAGTTGCTGGTTTCACCGAACCCGGTTACAGGACCCCGTGATTCGTTCTACTACTATTACGCTGGTGGCGAATTGCAGGCGGTCCGGGACCGCCAATGGAAACTTGTCCTGGCACATTCTTACCGGTCAATGAATGGAAAACCTGGTGGAAAAGATGGCAGTCCCGGCAATTACACCCAATTGAAAACGACCCAGCAACTGTTTGATCTCAAATCCGATCCGGGCGAAACGACGGATGTTTCGACTGCCAACCCGGAGCAGGTCGAGCGGTTGATCCAAATGGCTGAGCGGGCCAGATCGGACCTGGGGGACAAGATCACGGAACGGGATGGACCGGGTATTCGCCCCAGTGGAAAACTGCGCAAGGAATCAGGATCCAATTAGGGACGTGCCGGGCAAATGATCGCAACGGAGGCGGTAAAGACCAGTCGCACGGAGTGATCCGGTTTTTTGAAGGCCGGTATAAAAGGAGAGCCTGGTTGGGAAATCATCCCGCAGGCCAGTCGGAAATCGAACGGAGTTTCAGGGATCGGGAATTATTCCGAATCGGAGATCATGAGAAAAGTATTTTCTGTTTTGCGGGTTCGTTGCCTGTCCATTGTTTGGGTTCTGGTATTTGCAGGTTTTGCCACTGGCCCGGCCATGAACGGACTGGTTGCCCAGGAAAAACAGACTGGTGATGCAACGGCGAATGTTGCCGGAGACAACATCGGCCAGGCTGCTGTACTGCCAGTAACGCCGGTGGCCCAGGAACCGATTGTTGCGGAGAAAGCCAGGCCGGTTGTAACCGTGGACGACATTGCGACGGCAACTGCTGAACTGGCCGCTGCAACGGCCATCGATGAAACTTTGCGTTCCGCGATTTCCCAGTTATTGACGGCTGCCCAAAAGAAACTTGACGCGAAAAACCAGGCGGAAACCCGAATCGCCGATTACGACAAAAGAATCACCGACGCACCAACTGCGATTTCCATCGCCAACCAGCAAAAGGAATCGATCCCCAAGACCCCGGCAGTCTCGCCATCCGAGTATCCGCAGCTGGAGCAGCTTCGACAAATGCTGGCCCAGTCCCAGGCCGAGCTGGATCAGGAAAAGACGACCCATACCACATTGGTTGACGAACCGGCCCGGCGGCAGGCAAGGGCAACTGAGATTCCGGGACTGATCGTAAAGGTCGAAGGAGAACTGGCGGAGACGCGCAAGCAATTGGGGATGGAACCTCCGCCAGGCGAATTGCAACTGCAGACTCGGGCCCGCCGGCTGCAATTGGGCGCCGAGCAAATGGCGCTGGAAAAGGAGATCGAAAGCCTCAAGAAAGAGCAGCTGTATTACAACACGACGCTGGAGTTGTTGCCGCTGCAAATCGAAGTGGCCCAGCTGCGTGTCGCCCAAAGGGCCAAGAATGTCGATGCTCTGCAACAGGCACTGGTTCGCCGCCAGGAATCACGCCTGCAAAAACTGTTGCGCGATACCGAAGAGGAACTGGCGGGCATGCCGTTGCTGCTGGTCCCCTACGCAATCGCCAATATCGATATGGCCAAAAAGATCCTGGCCTATCAGGACCGGGCCAACCTGCTGGCTTCACAAAACAAGGACACTACAGCGAAACTGGAAGACACCGACAAGCAGCAGCAGACCGCCAAAGACCGTTTCAACAGTGTTGGTTTGACCGATGCCCTCGGTGGGATGCTTCGGAAACAACGTCGCGACCTGCTGAGAATGCGGCAGCGCAACCAGCCTTCGACCGATTCCCGCACGGAAACCAGGCAATTGCAGGTCGAAATTTTTCAGCTTCAAGACCTGATCAATGCCCGGCAGGATGATGAAACAGAAATGCTGGTCTTGTTCCAGCAGCTCGATTTGCCTCCCTCGGTCGATGCCGGGAGTCTGAATGCATCCGCGCTGAAGCTGGTCATCCGGCGGCGGGTTTTGATGAACGAGTTGGGGACGGTATCGGACCAGCAATTCCGCAATTTCGTTTCGCTCGATACGGAAAAGCGGCAACTGGTTTCGCTGATCACCGATTTTGTCGGATGGATCGACGAGCGGGTGATCTGGATTCCCAGTGCGCCCGTATTTGCCACTGGTGACTGGTCGGTGGGCAGAACAGCGGCAACGTGGCTGGTGTCACCACCCAACTGGCAGCTGGTGGCCGATGAATTGTTGACGGACCTGACAATGAACTGGTTTGCCTTTGTGCCGTTTGTTCTGGCGATTCTGGTTTTGTTTCTGTTTCGTGGACGCCTGAAAAAGATCATCGGAGAAACCGGCGAGGAAGCCCGCAAGGGTCGTTGCGCGAAAATCCTGCCAACCGTCAACAGCCTTGCCGCAACAGCGCTGATGTCAGCGCTTTGGCCGATGATTGTTGCCGTTTTGGGCTGGACGTTGTCGCACGGGCCGTCCGGTGCAAGTTTTGAGTATTGCGTCGGCCAGGCTTTGATCGGACTGGCAATCTTTATGGCTCCTCTGGAGCTGCTGCGACATGTCTGCCGGGAAAAGGGACTGGCTGATGCCCATTTTGCCTGGCCGGACCGGACGCGAAAGTTTCTGGCGGGCAATATCCGCAGCTTTTACCTGCTCTCCCTGCCGTTGATGGTCGTTCAGGGAATCATGGCCACCCAGGCGAACGAAGAATGGAAGAATTCGCTGGGACGGTTTGTCTCCTGCATTTTGTTTATTGTCGTGGCGTGGTACCTGCACCGCCTGTTCCGGCCTTCGGGTGTCATGTTCCAGCAGATGCTTTCCCAGCGGCCGGTCTCGGGGCTTTACCGGTTCCGGTCGGTGATCCACCTCCTTGCGCTGGGGTTGCCACTACTGCTGCTGGTCCTGTCGGTTGCCGGATACTATTACACCGCCTACCAATTGGGCGGTTGCATGGAACAGAGTCTTTCACTGCTGATCCTGATGGTCATCATTGGCGGAGTCCTGTTGCGATGGCTGCTGGTTCGCCGGCGGGCCCTGGCGATGGAAGAAGCCCGCAAGGCGCGGCTGGCCATTGCAGCGGCCAGCGAATCGGGCAGCCAGGTCGGAGAAGTCGTCGCGCAAAAGGCCGACAAGACCCTGCTGGATCTGGCCTCAGTCAGCCGACAGGCCCGGGAGATCGTCGTGCTGGTTCTCGGCGGTGTGACCTTCATCCTGATGTACTGGATCTGGCGCGATGTATTGCCTGCGATTGGAATTCTGGATGGCGCCGAGTTGTGGAAAGTCACCATCCATGAAAAAGTTGAACTGGTAACCCTGAAGAACATTTTCAACGCGATCCTGACCGGGTTTTTTACGCTGCTGATGATTCGCAACATGCCGGGTCTGCTGAATCTGGCGGTCCAAAAGTTCTCGTCGCTCGATTCGGGAGCGAGGTACGCGGCGACCACCATTTTTCGCTACGTGATCACGGTGATCGGCACCGTTACTGCACTGAATTTCCTGATGATTCAGTGGGCGCAATACAGCTGGCTGGTTGCCGCCGTCACTGTCGGCTTGGGTTTTGGCTTGCAGGAAATCGTGGCCAATTTCGTTTCCGGCCTGATTCTGCTGTTCGAACGTCCGGTCCGGGTCGGTGACCTGGTAACCATTGACGGCACGAATGGAATAGTAACCAGAATTCAAATGCGGGCGACCACGGTCATGACCTGGGACCAACAGGAGCTGATCGTTCCCAACAAGGACCTGGTAACCGGCAAACTGTTGAACTGGACGCTGACGAACGTCATCAACCGGCTGGTTCTGGAAATTGGTGTTGCATACGGAACGGACGTCGATATGGTCCGCGATCTCCTGGAGACAACGATCAAATCGCATCCGGAGGTCCTTGCCGAGCCCCCGGTGGTGGTCAGTTTTGAAGCGTTTGGAGACAGTTCATTGAATTTCCGGATTCGCTGTTTCCTCCCCAACGTCGACCGCCGTTTCCAGATCAAGCACGAACTGAACAGTGCCATCGCCCGGGCCTTCAAGCAAGCCGGCATCTCGGTCCCATTCCCCCAACGCGACCTGCACATCGTCTCGGGAGCGGTACCGGTAGCACAGGGAGAAAGCAATTCGTCACCGTCGGCAAAGTTGCATCCTTCGCCGAACTCCGACCCGACAGATTAGGGGGATGGCGCCAGGGGAAACAAGTAATCGCAAACCATTCCTGTTTTCCACTGGCCTCGTGCCAGTGGGAACAAAACTTGAAAACCAGGAACGCACCCAGCCACCTACTCCCCACTCATCAGCTGCATTGATTTACGCGTGTTATTTGCCTCTCTCTGTGTTGGCGGCAGCCGGCAGGAGGCGGATGTTGCGGAATTGGACTTTCATCGGTGGGCCCTGGTGCAACTGCAGGCCGAGCAAGCCGTCGCGGGCGGCTTCTTCCGTCTGGTTGTCGTCGATAATGGCGGTCGTTATTCCGTCGATCCGGAATTCGATGTGTGATCCGCTGACGAGAATTGTGTAGTCGTGCCAGCCGGGGGTGCCGACTGTTTTCGCAAACGCTTCATCGTCCAGCCCGAGTTTGTCCCCTTGTGTCTTCTTGCCGTCTTCGCCGATCGTGACATGCTGGCCACGCTCGCACAGGATTCCCCGTTCGCGCTCTTCGTACAGAATGCCCATGTAACGCATCTGGCTGTCGATGTCTGCCTGATAGCCTTTCAGCCGGTTGGGTTGATCTTCGTCGCTGCGGAACTGGATTCCCGAGTTGCCTGATTCAATCCGGAACTGCAGGCGAAGCTCAAAATCTTCCGGCATGTCCGACTCGCAAATCAGAAACGTATTGGCCTTCATCGGTGCATCGGCCGAAGTCTGGCCGGTGATCGCGCCATCGACGACTGACCACAGGCCATCTTCACCCCGCCAGCCTTTCAATGTCTCACCATCGAACAGGACAATTGCGTCTTTCTCGTCATCCGGATTCTGTTTTCGGTCGATGTCCAGTTCCTGGACGTCGTTGACCAGGATTTTGTCCAGACGTTGGGATTCGACTCCGGAAGTCCGGCTCTCGACCTGAATGGCATGGGCAAGGACGGTGGGAAAAGTGAGTAATGCGAAAATCAGGGAGACCAGGAGTGGCCGCATGGATTGGTATCTGGCGATGGCCCCCTCGCCCCGACCCTCTCCCCCGCTTAATGCAGCGGGGGAGAGGGAGCAGGAATTGGGTGACTCGCTATGTAATGCAGCGGGGGAGAGGGAGAAGGAATTGGGTGACTCGCTTTGTTTTGCAGCGGGTGAGAGGGAGAAGGAAACGCGGCTGTTGTTGATGGGAACATTGTTGATGGTCATGAACCTGGGCCTTTCAATAGTTGTTCGAACTCGGCTTCGGTGAGCACTTTCACCCCAGCCTTCTGCGCTTTTTCCAGTTTGCTCCCTGCGTCGGAGCCGGCAACCAGATAACTTGTTTTGCTGCTGATACTGCTCGACGTTTTGCCGCCATGCTGACGGATCAGCTCGTGAATCTGGTCGCGGGTGTAGGTTATCAGTGTACCTGTCACAACCAGTGTCTTGCCAGCCAATTGGTCGCTGACCGGCGTCGGGGCTGCCGACTGGCTGGCGGCGAGGCTGACACCGCAGGACCGTAAATCCTCGATAACAATGCGTCCCTGGCGGCTGGAAAAGAAACCGTGCAGACTGTGGGCGATGATCTCGCCGACTTCGTCAACCTCGGCCAATTGTTCGGGAGTTGCCGCCATCACGGCGTCGATAGTGCCAAAACTGCGGGCAAGAATTCGCGAAACGGTTGTGCCGACATGGCGAATCGAAAGTGCGGGAAGCAGCCGCTCCATTCCCCGGGACCTGGTTTCCTGAATCGCAGCGATCACGTTTTCGCTGGACTTTTTCCCCATCCGCTCCAGCGATTGCAACTGGTCGGCGGTCAAAAGGTAAAGATCGCCGTAGGTCCGGACCATTCCGGAATCGACCAGTTGCCCAACCAGCTTTTCCCCGAGCCCTTCAATATCCATCGCCGGACGCGAAGCGAAATAGCGGATCCGTTCGCGCACCTGGGCCGGGCAATCGTTGTTCGGGCAGCGGATATAGACGCCCCCCTCGTCCTGGACCAGCGTGGTCTTGCATTCAGGACATTCGGTTGGGAACTTGTAAACCTGGCTGTTGGCAGGCCGCAAGTGAGTCTCGACCCGAACCACACGCGGGATAATCTTGCCGGCCTTTTCAACCACCACCGTATCCCCCACCCGGATATCCTTGCGGGTGATTTCTTCGGCATTGTGCAACGTCGCACGGCTGACGGTGGTTCCGGCCAGCTCCACCGGTTTCAGATTGGCAACCGGCGTGATCGTCCCCGCTTTGCCAATCTGTACTTCGATCGATTCCAGCACCGTCGTTTCTTCGTAACGTTCCCATTTGTAGGCGGCGACCCAGCGCGGACTTTTGGATCGCGCACCGAGCCGTTCCCGCTGGGCAAAATCGTTCAGCTTGATGACCAGACCATCGACTTCGAAATCAAGTTCGGTTACCGATTCCAGAATCGATTCGATCCCATCGACACAAGCCTGGATCGATGGAAAGCTGACGACGTTGGGAGTCGGCTTCAAACCCCAACGCTGCAGTGCGGCAAGGAAGTCGGTGTGCTTCGCAACGTTGAGTCCTTCGCAAAACCCGACGCCGTGCGAAAAGACCCGCAGGTTCCGCTCGGCGCAGATCTTCGAGTCGAGCAACCGGATACTCCCGGCCGTAACGTTCCGCGTGTTGGCATAAAGTTCCTCGCCAGCGGCCACACGCCGCTCGTTCAGCAGCGAGAGATCATGGTTGGTCATGTAGACTTCGCCGCGGATCTCCAGCCGATCGGGCCAGTCGTCCCCACTCAACCTCAATGGCACTTCGCGAATCGTACGGATATTGTGGGTCACGTCGTCGCCAACCTGGCCGTTGCCGCGGGTCACTGCTTGAACGAGCTGGCCCTGCTCGTAAACGATTGCGACTGCAACGCCATCGATTTTGAGCTCGACGACCCATTCGGCCGGGCCACCCAGTTCTTTTTCCGCCCGCTGGCCGAAATGGACCAACTCGGGCAGCTCGTAAGTGTTTTCGATCGACAACATCGGAACGCGATGGGTCACCTGGTCCAGATGCGATACCGGTTGCTCGCCAACACGCTGGGTGGGGCTGTCGGCAGTCAGAAACTCCGGGTGAGCTGCTTCCAGTTCCTGCAGCCGTTTCATCAGCCGGTCATATTGTAAATCCGAAATCTCGGGCGTCGCATCGGTGTAATACAGCCGGTCATGCCGGCGAACCTCCTGCCGCAGACTCTCGATCTCACCACGGACTTTGTCGCTCATGGATTCACGCAGATAGGTAATTCAGATACTTCTGGATTTGATCGTCATTGGAAAGAGTATCCCAATCCCCGCCAGGCAAAAGGCCAGCATTAGCTGCAAAAATCTGGCGGCAGAGTCCTCGAATCCAGCCTGGCCGCCATCGATGCCCGGATGTATCGCCATGAACAACAATCCCAAAGCCATGAGAAAAAAGTACAGGCCAATAATTCGTTTAAACAAACCAGTCAATTGAAATCCCGGAAAATCTGTGGCAATAACTGAGTCCATGAATCATTCGACGATTCAACCTATACCGTCTCGACTCCGCATTCGGGTTGTTGCGTGATGGGGAGATTGGCGATGTCGTTGGGGACCAGGCAAAGGAATTTGAGCGGAGCATTGCCTGTGTTGCGGAACTGGTGGATCTCGCCGGGCGCGACGTAGATGATGTCGCCACCCTGGATGGTGTGAAGTTCGCTCCCTTCTGCGATCGTCCCCAGGCCTTCGAGCACAAAGACCTCGTGTTCGTACGGATGGGAATGGCGTGGTGTGAAACCGCCTGCAGCCACTTCAAACTGCCGCATCGCAAAATTGGGAGCACCGTCTTTGGCTCCGATCAGCCAGCGGACTTTGCATTTCTCACTGCCTGGCATATCGACAACATGCTGGTCAATCGCTTCATGATTGGCAATTTTCACGTTCCACTTTTCCTGATTGTTGAATAGGGGTGTCGGGAACCCTGCAGCCCGACAAAAGTCCGGGTTCGCCCGGGAGCCATTATATGCCAGTTGCCAGGAATCGTCGGCTGGTTTGGACGTTAGACCGGCCAGACAGCGTTGCCCTGGCCCCGAACGGTTCGACACTGGAAGCAGCGCTGATTGACCTGGCAATCACCAGTCACCTCTCGATTCCTGAATTTTCGGAAAGCTGGGCAATTCGCATGTTTCCAGGCGGTATTCCGGGTGGGGACGACCTGTCGATTACGTCATTGCAAATATCTTTTGAATCCAGTATTTTTTAGGGGTCCAAAAGATTGATTTCCGTTTTTGAGAGGGAATCCTGCCCGGAATTCCGCCGCGGATTCAATCATCAGGCTTTCGGACAGGATCCGGAAGAATGTTGGCGGCCCACAGAAGTCAGCGAAATCGCTGGCTTTTTTCAGAGGTTTCTTTGTGAATTTTTTCACAAGCGATGCTGGGGCTTAGGTTTGATTATTGGTTGGGAATTTCAACAAACACGGTTTGCGACGGCTATGGCTTTGCAATTCACGATCGACAAGGGGTTGAGATTACCCATTTCTGGTGAGCCGGTTCAGGACATCAAAGCTGGTCCCGAGGTTGCCCGGGTGGGACTGGTCGCCGACGACTATGTCGGGATGAAGCCTACGATGCTGGTAGGTGAAGGGGATCGGGTGAAGCTTGGTCAAGCGGTTTTTGTGGACAAAAAAACAGCGGGCATCACTTATACGGCTCCGGCAGCCGGCGTTGTCGAATCGGTGAATCGGGGAGAGAAACGCCGGTTCATTTCGCTGGTCATTCGGGTCGATGGCAACGAATCGGAAAAATTCCGTTCGTGGAATAATCTGGCCGAAGTCACAGGTGAAACCGCCAGGACGCAGTTGGTCGAGTCGGGATTCTGGACTGCATTTCGAACCCGGCCCTACAACCGGGTCCCAGCCCCGGCGTCCGAGCCGCACAGTATTTTTGTTACCGCAATCGACACCAATCCGTTGGCGCCGGAACCGGAACTGGTGATTAGCCAGAATCAGGAGGCGTTTGTTGCGGGGATGCAAGTCATACCCCTGCTGACTGCGGGAAAAACATACCTTTGCACCCGCAACGAATCCCGTATTCCGTCCGGACCGGATCCGGATGTGGTCCATGCTTCATTTGCCGGTGTACATCCAGCCGGTTTGCCAGGCACGCACATTCATCTGCTGGATCCGGTCGGTCCGAAAAAGTCGGTCTGGTTCCTGGGCTATCAGGACGTGATAGCGATTGGCGAGTTGTTTACGCTTGGCCGGTTGCGAAATGAGCGGGTGGTTTCGGTTGCTGGTCCTGTCGTGAACAAACCTGGTTTGTTCCGGACGGTATTGGGTGCCGACTTGGGCAAGCTGGTTGCCGGCAACCTGACGTCGAAAAATGTGCGGGTAATTTCCGGATCGGTCTTGGCGGGTCGAAAGTCAGAGGAACCATCCGGATTCCTTGGCCGATACCACAACCAGGTTTCGGTCCTGGAAGAAGGGAACTACCGCGAGTTTCTGGGCTGGCAAAAGCCGGGTGCCGACCGTTTTTCGATTACCAAAGCGTTTCTCGGTGGCTGGTTGAAGGCTTCGAAATACCGTTTTGACACAAACCTGAACGGCAGTCACCGGGCGATGGTTCCGATCGGAGTTTACGAGCGGGTGATGCCGCTGGATGTTTTGCCAACCCAGTTATTGCGTGCGCTGTTGACCGGTGACACCGAGCAGTCGCAGGCGCTGGGTGTACTGGAACTGGACGAAGAGGATTTGGCACTGTGCACCTATGTCTGTCCCGGCAAGCACGACTACGGAAAGATATTACGGCAGAATTTGACAACGATCGAAAAAGAAGGCTGATTCGCGGCGTGCTGGCCGCATGGTCCGGGCAGCCTGTGAAAATACCTGGGAGTTTTCAGAATTCATGATTCGAAAAATGCTGGATCGTATTGAACCCTTGTTCCACAAGGGGGGAAAGCTGGAAAAGCTGTACCCGCTGTACGAAGCCAACGATACATTTTTGTTTTCGCCTGGTGAGGTGACGAAGGGATCGACTCACGTTCGCGATCCGCTCGATCTGAAACGCATGATGAGCATGGTGATTGTCGCCCTGCTTCCATGCATCCTGATGTGTTTGTACAACACCGGGTACCAGGCCCAAAAAATCTATGCGGCCGACAGTTCGCTGATTCCCGCAGATTCGGGGGGAATCCTGGCCACGATGTGGAACGGCGGCTGGCGGCTGGGGGTGCTCGATGCATTGGGAATTACCTGGCAGGACAGCCCGGGAGCGTTTCTGTCGTTTGGCAGCATGTTGGGCTGCATGATTCACGGTCTGCTGTATTTCCTGCCGATTTACATCACGACGATGGCGGTTGGCGGTCTGTGCGAAGTGGTTTTCAGCATCATTCGCAAGCATGAAATCAACGAAGGTTTTCTGGTCACCGGCATGCTCTACCCGCTGACGCTTCCACCGGATATGCCGTTGTGGCAAGTCGCGATTGGAATTGCTTTTGGAGTTGTGGTCGGGAAAGAAATCTTTGGCGGAACCGGCAAGAACTTCCTCAATCCGGCACTGACAGGCCGGGCGTTTCTGTATTTCAATTTTGCTCCGGAAATCAGCGGCGATCGTGTTTGGACGTCGGTGGATGGTTTTTCTGGCGCCACCTCTTTGGGCCAGATTGCAGCTGCCAAAGCTGGTTCGGTTACCGAGGTGATTGCAGGCCTGCCGGGCGTCGCTGCAGGAACCAATTGGTGGGACTGTTTCATTGGAAACACCCACGGGTCGTTTGGTGAAACATCAACTTTGTGTTGTTTGATCGGTGCTGCCATATTGATTGCAACCCGGATTGGCAGCTGGCAGATCATGGCTGGTGTTGTTTTGGGAGTGGTGGCTCTCTCATCGTTCCTGTGGGTCCTGCCGTTTGAGCAGCCGGTTTACAACATTTCCCCGTGGTGGCACTTTGTGATTGGCGGGCTGGCTTTTGGAACCGTGTACATGGCGACAGATCCCGTTTCAGCGGCGATGACGGAACAGGGCAAATGGGCTTACGGATTCCTGATCGGTGTGATCACCGTTGTAGTTCGCACGATCAATCCTGCGTTTCCGGAAGGGATCATGCTGGCCATTCTGTTTGGCAACCTGTTTGCTCCCCTAATCGACTGGTTTGTAATCCAGGCCAACGTAAAACGGAGGGTCGCCCGTCATGCAGCGTGACAGCATTGCCAACACGATTATTGTTGCAACCGTACTCTGCCTGGTCTGTTCGCTGCTGGTTTCAACCGCTGCGATCCAGCTGCGGGAACGTCAACAGCGGAACGCCGAGCAGTTTCGCAAGAGCAACGTATTGCAGGTTGCCGGTCTGGGCGCTGAAGAAATCCGGTCGGCTGGTGGAATCGAAAAAGTATTCGACGAGCGGGTTCAGGATCTGATCGTTGATTTGCGAACTGGCGAAATCGGCGGTGAAGACCTGGCCGAGGCGATGGGGATGCCGTCCTCGCAAGTTGCCGAAGCGATCGCAAAATATGACCCGGTCAAAGCCGGCAAGAATGCCGACAAAAACCCAAAACTCGGGACCGTGTTTGTCAACAAGAAAGATGACATCGCGGGAATCGGCAAGGGGCGTGAAAATTTTGCCCATGTCTATCGTTATTCCGGCGGTGAATCGGTGGAGGCGAAATGGATTTTCCCGGTTCGCGGGCGCGGTTTGTGGTCGACGCTGCGTGGCTTTCTGGCGCTCGAATCCGACTTGCAGACCGTGGCCGGTATTACCTATTACGAGCACGCCGAAACGCCAGGCCTTGGGGGCGAAGTGGACAATCCAAACTGGAAAGCCAAATGGCCAGGCAAACTTGTCTACGGTCCGGAGGGGGACGTTCAGCTGAAGGTCCTCAAGGGTGCCGCCGAGCCTGACAACAAATACGGAATTGACGGATTGTCCGGAGCGACGATTACGTCCAATGGTGTAACCAACATGGTCGAGTACTGGTTGGGTGATCAGGGGTTCCGTCAGTTCATCGAGAAAAACAAAAAGGGTGAGATCAAGCTTTCCGCAACAGGAAGCCGTTGATCGAGCCGCGGTGAGTCAAAGTCGAATTCTGAAACGAATTAACCTGGAAGCGAAATGGCTACCAAATTAAAACCGTCCGAACTCCTGTTGGGCCCGGTCTTCGCCAACAACCCGATTGGATTGCAAATCCTCGGGATCTGTTCGGCCCTGGCCGTAACAACGCAGATGAGCCAGGCGCTGATTATGTCGTTGGCCGTAACTATCGTAACGGGATGCTCCAACGCTGCGGTGGCGATGATTCGCGAGCGGATCCCGGGCAGCATCCGGATTATCGTGCAAATGACCATCATTGCTTCGCTGGTGATGGTCGTTGACCAGATCCTGAAAGCCTATGCATTTGAGACGAGTCAAAAGCTCTCCGTTTTCGTCGGCCTGATTATTACAAACTGTATTGTGATGGGCCGTGCCGAAGGGTTCGCCATGCAAAACAACGTTCGGGACAGCTTTTTGGACGGAATCGGTAACGGACTCGGGTACAGCGTGGTGCTGATGGTCGTGGCTTTTTTCCGCGAGCTGTTGGGTTCGGGGAAGCTGTTTGGAATGGTTGTTTTTCCGGTATGGGATCCTTCCACCAACACGGGCTGGTTCACTCCCAACGGGTTGATGCTGTTGTCCCCCAGTGCTTTTTTCCTGATCGGTTTTCTGATCTGGATTTTACGGATATGGAAACCGGAACAAATTGAAAAGGCCTAAGCGATGCTGGAATATTGGCTCGACATTTTCCGACTGTTCCTGCGCTGTGCGTTCTACGAGAATCTCGCGCTGGTTTACTTCCTCGGTATGTGCACGTTTTTGGCCGTCTCCAAAAACGTTAAGACCGCGTTGGGACTGGGCGTTGCGGTAATCGTGGTTCAGGCGATTACGGTGCCGGTTAACAACCTGATTTTCCAGTATGTCCTGAAAGAGGGAGCGTACTTTGCTCCGCAGGACCTGAGGTTTATCGGGCTGATTTGCTATATCGGGGTCATCGCGGCGATTGTCCAGATTCTGGAGATGACACTCGACCGGTTCTTCCCGGCTCTATACAACGCGCTGGGAATCTTCCTGCCGCTGATCACAGTCAACTGTGCAATTCTGGGCGGAACGCTGTTCATGGAGCAACGGGAATACAACCTGGTCGAAAGCTGTGTCTATGGCGTCGGATCAGGGTTCGGCTGGGCCGTTGCAATTGCCGCCCTGGCCGGAATTCGCGAGAAATTGAAATACAGCGATGTACCGCCAGGCCTTCGCGGTTTGGGAATCACATTCATTACGGTTGGCTTGATGGCGTTGGGATTCATGGCGTTCTCCGGAATCTAGATTCCCGGCAACTTTGAACTGGTTACTCCGATTCAGATTTTGGATTTTGGTGATATGGGTGAAATTCTACTTCCAGTAATGCTGTTCACCGGTGTGGTTCTCGCCCTGGTGGGAGTCATTCTGGTTGCCAAAAAGTTTCTGGTTTCCAGTGGTGATGTGAAAATCATGGTGAACCACCAGAAGGAAATTTGCGTTCCGGCTGGTGGCAAACTGATGGGGGCACTGGCCGATGCAGGAATCTTTGTTTCGTCGGCCTGCGGTGGCGGCGGGACCTGTGCCCAGTGCAAGGTTAAGGTCTTTTCCGGTGGCGGAGACATTCTGGCTACCGAAAAGAACCACATCAACAATCGGGAAGCAAAAGAAGGCGAGCGTTTGAGTTGCCAGGTCGCCGTCAAGCAGGACATGAATATCGAAGTCCCCGAAGAGGCTTTTGAAACCAAAAAATGGGTTTGCACGGTTCGCTCCAACCACAACGTTGCGACTTTTATCAAGGAACTGGTTCTGGAACTGCCTGCGGGCGAAGAAGTCGGCTTCAAAGCCGGTGGCTATATCCAGATCGAGTGCCCGCCGCATGTCGTGGAATACAAGGACTTCGAAATCGAAGAGCGGTTCCGGGAAGACTGGGACAAGTACAACGTTTGGCAATACAAGTCGGTCGTTGAAGAGTCGGTGTTTCGGGCCTATTCGATGGCCAATTATCCCGGTGAAACCGGCATTATCATGTTGAACGTTCGCGTAGCTTCGCCCCCGCCACGGATGCAGAACGTTCCTCCTGGAAAAATGTCTTCCTATATGTTCGGCTTGAAGCCGGGTGACAAGGTCACGATTTCGGGTCCCTACGGAGAGTTCTTTATCAAGGACACCGAAGCGGAAATGGTTTACATCGGTGGTGGTGCCGGGATGGCTCCGTTGCGCAGCCACATTTTCGAGCTGTTCAAACGGATCAAAACCGGCCGGAAAGTCACTTACTGGTATGGCGGTCGAAGTTTGCGGGAACTGTTCTATATCGATCATTTCCGGAAGATCGAAAAGGACTTCCCCAATTTCACCTTCAACATCGCACTGTCCGAGCCGCTCCCCGAGGACAACTGGACCGGCTACAAGGGTTTTATTCACCAAGTGTTGCTGGACAATTACCTGAAAAACCATGAAGCGCCCGAAGACATCGAGTATTACATTTGCGGTCCCCCGATGATGAATGCCGCCGTATTCAAGATGCTGGACGATCTCGGGGTCGAACCGGAGAACATCGCCTACGACGATTTCGGCGGCTAGCAGTCAGGCACCAGTCAGACCGGATGGATACCGGTTCTGCTGCGGTTTTCGTGCACAAGTACCTGATCCTGTCCGGCCTGTCGGGGCCGGATTTTTTTTGGATTCGAATGATGAACCGGATTTCCCTTGCATTGGTGTTTTGCACCCTGTTTCTTGCCACGCTCAATGGTCAGGAATCGGGCGACGCAATCAGGAAATACGCGGGGACCACGATGGGTACCGTCCAGTGGAATGTTTCAATAGTTCCGGGATCACAATCCGGCACTTCGGACGTCCCGGCGGGGGTGCAACAGGTTCTGGACGAGCTGAATTCGACGATGTCGACGTGGATTCCGGAGTCGGAAGTTTCCCGTTTCAATGATTCAGCCTCGACAGAGTGGTTTCCGGTTTCCAGACAGACAGCGATCGTAGTTCAGCGGTCATTGGAGATCAGTCTGGCGACCGGGGGGGCCTTTGACATTACGGTCAAGCCGTTGGTCGAGCTTTGGAATTTCGGTGCCGGGCCGGGGGAATTCTCGTTGCCGGAAGACGTTGTCATTCAGAAATTGCTGGGACAAACAGGTTTTCAGTATCTGGAATGTCGCCTGGATCCCCCGGCCATCCGCAAGACCAGGCCAGAGATTCAAATCGATTTGTCGGGCGTGGCCAAGGGCTACGCAGTTGATCTGGTTCGCGAGTGGATCGTTGCGCAGGGATTTGATTCCTGGTTCGTGGAAGTCGGTGGTGAAGTATCCGTTGGTGGACGAAAGCCGGATGGATCGGACTGGCGGGTTGGAATTGAGAAGCCACTGGATGACGCCCGAACCATCGAGCACGTGGTTGCCCTCGATGGACAATGCCTGGCTACCTCGGGTGACTATCGAAACTTTGCGATCGTCAACGGTCGCCGGTACTCGCATACGATTTCACCTGCAACTGGCCAACCGGTGGAACATGCATTGGCCAGCGTATCTGTGATTGCGAACGACTGCATGACGGCTGATGCATTGGCAACGGCGATTACCGTGGCCGGACCCGACAGGGTGGTGGCAATCGCCGGGTTGTTTGCAGTCGAAGTTCTTGCCATGGAACGAATGGACAACGGGCGATTCCGCGAGATCCGGACCGACGGATTTTCGAGGTTCCTGCAGGAAAGTGAGTCAACCTCCACGGCTGACTCATCTTCTGCGGCGGGTGTCATGTTGGCGACCGTGTTGATTGTCGGGCTGGCCATTCTTGGATTGGCGATCGGTGCCATTATCGCCAACAAGCCGATCAAGGGTTCCTGTGGCGGCCTCGGAAATATTGCCGGTGCCAGCGACTGCCAGATGTGCAAGGGGACCGCCGAAGCCTGCCCGAAAACGGGAAAGCCGTAACGCAGTAATCGCCTGGCCATCCTCATCCGTCGTTCAGGATTTCCGTTTTTCCGCACTTCCGGCATAACCGGCAATATTTGCCGAACCGGACAGGATTTGGCAAACCAGACTCCTTTCCTGGACATTCCTCGCTGTGCTTCTATGGGACTAAGGTATGTTTCCCCCACTCATTACCAGGCGGCCATTCATTGACAGACGGCAGGGTTCGCCAGTCCTCAGGGTTTATGTAAGGGATTACGAAGGTGACTTCGACACGATTTTCCAGTCGCTGCATCGGTGAAATGCGTCTCCGTGTGCTCTGCATGAAAACTGCGGGGCTCAACCGTGCTCCCGACATTCTGGCTGAAACTCCGTTCGACACCAGTTCCAAAGTCCGGGTCTGCATTCGCACGCTTCAACGGTTCCAGCATCTGGATCCAGATCAATTGAAGATGCAGGTTTGTCGCGTTTCGCATGACAATCGATGGGTCGATACTGCCCGGGCTGTTCCATTTGAAAGTTTTCGAAAACTCGTCGTCGACCAATGGATCTTTGGACAGGTCCGCAGGGGCCGGCTGAAGTGCTTCTACCAGCCGATCATGGATACCCGCGAGCCGACCGGCGCCGGGGCATTTGGACATGAGGCGCTGGTCCGATGCCAATTGCCTGGCGATCTGACCATCAATGCGAATGACCTGTTTTCGCTGGCCTACAGTCCCAAACTTCGTCGCGAACTGCATACGGCGGCGCTTTGGTGCTGTCTGCGTGGAAGCCTGAAGACACGCGGTACCGGAAAACTGTTCGTCAATATTGATCCCGGACAGGTGCACACTGGCGGGAAATTCTGGACCAATGTGTCGAACCTGCTGAATGAGAACGGTGTATCATCCGGAGACGTCGTATTCGAAATCGTTGAACCTCGACAGATTCGCAGCGTTGAAGTCGTCCGGCAGTTTTGCCTGAACGCCCGAAACGCAGGATTTCAAATCGCACTGGATGATTTCGGGGTTCAGACCGATCCGTTTCAGTTGTTGCTGACAGTGCGCCCCGATTATATCAAGCTGGAGCCGTCGCTCGTCCGGGGATGCCAGGATGATCCGTGGCGATTATCCATCGCCGAAAACCTGATTTCACTTGCCCGCCGACTGTCGATTCAGTGCATCGTCGAAGGAATCGAAGAGGACATCGATTTGGCTTGGGCAAATCACGTACGAACGCCTCTAGTCCAGGGATACCGGTTTGGCATGCCGTCACCAGAACCGGTCCTCACGGTCAATTACCGGAAAGCGAAACCGCCAGGGCCACACTTCAAGAGCGCCGCTTTGCCGTTGATGTCCAACACGCAATTGATGGCGGGAAATCCGCTGTTCACTGGCCCTTATTGATCGCGATGCAGGTCGTAACCTGAAATGGTGAAGTTGTCGATGTACCACTTCATCCATTCCGGTTTACTGTAGCGATAGTCCACGCCCGTCAATATCCGCAGTGCGTTGACAACTTCGGGGTTGTTGAATGGCTGTGGACCCTGGGGGGGCGGGCTGCCCAACGACAATCCACCGCCTCCCGAATTGTTTTGTCCGGCGTTGAGCCGGCCGGGATCGCTGTTGGCTGGCGGGGTGTGACTGGTGACAATGTGCTGGATCAGTTCCAGGACAACATTTTTTCCGCCCAGTTGCCCGATCACGTTGGCCGCACGATTGACAATCTGGTTGTCACTGTTTGACAGAAAACCGGCGGCAAGATTGTTGGCCAGTCCACCCAGGTCGTATCCGTTTTGGAGCATCAGGGAGATTGCCCGGTCCCGCACTTCCGGTGAAGGATCCATAACCGAAAGCCAGATCAGGGAATTTCCGGCCTTGAGTGTCTGTTGCGTGCCGATCACATCCACCAGCAACAGTTTCATTGGCAGGTTGGTTTCTTTTTTTGCTTCTTCGAACAGGAACTCAACCATTTCGGGTTTGGCGATTCTTTTCAGTTCGGCGGCAGCCTGCTGCGGGGTCATTCCAGACAATCGCAATTTGAAGCGGTGAAGTTCCGCACCGGCTTCCCGAACAGCGTATTTGAAATTGTCTTCCTGCCGGATCAGATCCAGCTCCAGTTTGGAACGCCATTTTCCTTTGTCGCGAATGTAACCCTGAGAAGCATAGAAGCCGGTCTCGTCATACCAATGGCCATCGACTTCGGTAAAACCCATGGCCCGTCTGGCCAGGATGTCGTTCGGATCCAGCTCAATGATTCGCCGGTAATGAAAATCGAGTTGGGGGCGATATCGTGTTCGCCCGACCGGATCCGCTTTCAGCAAGTTCGCGATTTCCCAGTGGGCCTCTGGAGTGTCTTCCATGGCATGGATCCGGTTCTCGTAGTCTCTGTCTTTCAGGTCTGTTTTGATTCCGACCCTGGCAACCCGTGACTTCTCGAGCATGATCTGCCCGCCCGAAGGCGTTTCGAGGGCGACCATGATCTTTCCGGACTCGGGGTCTTTGTACTCGTCGGCCCGCAATTGGCCGGCCAGCGTTCCACCCGATTTCACGATGATCGTGTCTTCGACGCGCAGCTGTTCCGTTTGTCCGGGCGGTTGAGCGAATCCCGCCCCGGCAATCAGCGAGGCGACCAGAATTCCGGTTGCACCAAAAAATGGTTGAAACATTGGACACGCCTTTCCTGTATTCCTTCAGCTAACCCAGCGCTTTGCGAATTTATCTCCAACCAGACTGTTTGACTCGACATTTTCAGCCGAATTCAAAACCTGCAGGTCGCAATGGGGTTTAGATTCCTGATGGGCCGGCCACAAAATCCGCAACTTGCCCCTGAAGCGGTAGTGTCAGGGTACATTATACCAGCGGGCCCCGCCGGAAACAAAGCCGTTTTGTCTGGACTTGAAAGCTGCGTTATTCCGGTTTTTCATTTCGACCGGTCGCTATACTTGTCAGAAGCCGAATCCAGGCCGAATTGAAATTATTGGAAAATCCATGGCGCGAGCGACAAAGAACCAGTTGGCCAAACTCTTTTTTCGGCTGGCGAACAGCTACTCGGCCGGCATTGATTTGCGTGGAGCATTGGAGCGGGAGTCCGGAATCGGACCGCCTGTCTACCGGCGTACTATGCGGGCGGTCGTTGCGGATGTCTCCGATGGGGGATCGCTATCAGGTGCATTGAAGAGGTGCGGAGATTTTTTTCCGAAACTGGTGTTGGCCGTGACCCGGGCTGGTGAACGGGGCGGTAGGATGGATGAAGCCTTTCGTCGCCTGGCCACGCATTACGACAACCTCGTAAAATTTCGCAACCGGTTTCTGATTGCAATTGCCTGGCCTCTTTTTGAGCTGGTAGCCGCAATTGTCATCATTGGGCTGCTGATGCTGGTCATGGGGTACCTGCTGGACGGCAAGGATCCGGGACCGCCCGACTGGTTTGGGTTGGGTTTGGGGACTACGGGGAATTTTATTCTTTACGTAATGATGATCACCACCTTTGGCGGCGGGATCGCTTTTTTAATCATTGGCACGATGCGGGGCACATTTGGCACGCTGCCAATGCAGTTGGCAAGGCGAACGCCGCTGATTGGCCCGACCATCGAAGCCCTGTCGCTTTCCCGTTTTGCATGGACGATGTCGATTGCCGAGAACGCAGGAATGGAAGCGGGCGAGACCATGCTACTGGCACTTCAATCCACGCAGAATTATTATTACGAGCGTTTGATACCTGAAGTGACCGCAGGGGTCCGAAGCGGGGCCGGTTACTACGAAGTATTGAAAGAAACCCAGGCCTTTCCGGAGGATCTGCTGGTTCTGGTTGAAAACGGCGAAACTGCAGGCCAGCTGGCCGAGACGATGGAGCGGGGCTCCGAACAGCTCCAGGAAAAGGCCGAAGCCAATCTGAAGGTGATCGCCACCGTCGGCTTTGCTGTCATGCTGGGATTCGTGGGACTTGTCATGGCCGTGACGATTATCAGCATGTACTACCAGCTGGTGATATCACCGATGAATGATGTCATGAACGGGTTTTGAAGCCGGAAAAAATGGGGCTGAAAGCCACAATTTTGAAGTTGCAGAGAACAAAGGAACGGATCGAGCTTGTCTGGCGGGGTGGGTTTTGATAATTGCTCAGACTCCCATACTTTGCCAGCTTCCCGGACGGAGCCCTTTCCACATGATTCGACCTGCTAGTTCCTTCCTGATCATCTCCCTGCTTGCTGCCACCTGGTTGTCCGGGTGTTCGTCGATTCGCACGTCGGACACTTCGCGTACCCGCATGGAGCAGTTGTTGCTGTCCGACGCAGTCGACAAAACGCTGGACCGGATGCCGATGCCGCCAGTCGAAGGCAAAAAGGTGTTTGTCGATACCCAGTTTCTGGACTGTGTCGACAAGGGATACGTAGTCGGTTCATTGAGACAGCGATTGCTCAGTGGCGGAGCGGCACTGGTGGACAAGAAAGAGGATTCGGAACTCACCTTCGAGGTTTGCTCGGGTGGCGTTGGAACGGACAACAGCGGCACGTTCCTGGGAATGCCGGGGCTTGCCTTGCCGGGACCGATGCCGATCAACCTGCCGGAAATCAGGCTGTACGACAAATCGCAACAGGCAGGGACCGCCAAGATCTCGCTGGTGGCCTATGACAGCGGCACGGGCAAACTGGTTTACGACAGTGGAAATGCACTCGCCCTCTCACGCGACCAACGCTGGTCTTTGATGGGCATCGGGCCGTTTTTGGACGGGGACGTCCGGAACCAGGTACGCTCGGCCAGCCAGTCCCCACTGAGCAGTGGATCCCGGTCGGCCAGCCGCAGTTCCGGTGACGACAGTTCGTGGAAGTAGGTTCCGGCACAGTTTGCCGGCCCCATCAGCTGCAATCTGTGACGCACGCTTTTGCTGGCGAGACGTTTTCTGTTTAATGTGTCCCTGACCGGTGTACGCATCAGCCGCAGGGACTTTGCAATTATGAATCCGCAACCGTTACGTCTGTCACCAGGGAAAAAATGTGACCTGGGTGAGTTTGATGCCAATGCCGGCAGCGAAGCCTTTGACAAGGACTCGGCCAAAAAGCAAATCAAAAAAAATGCCGTTGCGATTGCCGATCTTGCCAGGCGGCTGTATGCCGGGCACCGCCGAAGTGTCCTGCTCGTTTTGCAGGGGATGGATACGTCTGGCAAAGACGGCACCATCCGTACGATCATGCGGGGTGTGAATCCGCAAAGCTGCCAGGTGGTGTCGTTCAAGAAACCGTCGGAAATGGAGCTGGATCACGATTTTCTGTGGCGGGTCCACCAAGCCGTTCCCCGGCGGGGAAACATCGGGATTTTCAACCGTTCCCACTACGAAGATGTGCTGGTCGTTCGGGTCCACAGTCTGGTTCCGGAAAAAATCTGGTCGCGACGATTTGACCAAATCAATGAGTTTGAGCAGCTTTTGACGGAGTCCGGAACCGAAATCATCAAGTGCTTTTTGCACATTACCAAAGCAGAGCAGCGGGAGCGGTTGCAGGCGCGGGTCGACAATCCGGACGATCACTGGAAATTCAATCCGCAAGATCTGGCCGAACGGAAATTGTGGGAGCAATACCAGCGGGCATATGAAGATGCGATTACACGCTGCAACACCAGGGCCGCTCCATGGTATATTATCCCGTCCGACCGCAAGTGGTTCCGGAACCTGGTGGTCAGCCAGCTGTTGCGGGACCGGCTGGAATCGATGAATCCGCAATACCCGCCGGCGGAAACGGATTTCGCGGGGCTGGTGGTCGAATAACAAAAACTGATTTCGGGGAAGTGGGTCCTTGGCTGGTGCCGGGCACGGTCTTCAAAACCGTCGAGCCGTATGGATGACATGCGGTTGGTGGGTTCGATTCCCATGCACTTCCGCCATTTTTTTCGGGCGGGCGTTCCGTTCCTGTCCACGTCGTTTCCGCCAGTTCCTGCCAAAACGGATGATTCGTGGCCCAATCGGTTGACATCAACGGGTTCCTCTTGCGGTCACAACTGTGCGCGACGATTGACGTTCGCTCGCCTGGTGAATTTGCGATAGGGCATATTCCGGGCGCCATCAACGTTCCCTTGTTTAACGACGCGGAACGGACTGCTGTCGGGACCGCTTTCAAAAAATCCGGGCGCGACGAAGCGGTCCTGCTGGGGCTGGAACTGGTCGGGCCCAGGATGCGGGAGATTGCCGGTGCCGTTCAGCAGATCGACCGGGCAGGAGGAACCGAGTCCAAATCAGTTTGTCTGCATTGCTGGCGCGGCGGGATGCGAAGCCAGTCGGTTGCGTGGCTCCTGGAGATGGCAGGTTTTCAGGTCACGCTGCTTGAAGGCGGTTACAAGTCCTGGCGACAATATGTTCGAACTGTCTTTGCCCGACCATGGGAGATCGTTGTATTGAGCGGGCTGACCGGAGCGGGAAAGACCCTGCTGCTGCACAGGCTTGGCGAACTGGGGGAGCAGGCAGTCGATCTGGAACAGATGGCCAATCACCGCGGATCCGCCTTTGGGGGGTTGGGCTTGCCAGACCAGCCAACGGTCGAACAGTTTGAAAACTGTCTGGCCAGCGAACTTGCCCAACTGGATCCGTCGCGGCGAATTTGGGTTGAAGATGAAGGGAGACGGATCGGACGGATTCAGGTACCGGTCGAGTTCTACGACCAATACCGCATCGCTCCCGCTATCTATGTCGATGTTCCACTCGCCAAACGGGCGGAGTTGCTGGCCGAAGTCTATGGAACGTTGGACGTTGACGGGATCGTCCAGTCCATCGAAAACATTCGCAAACGGCTGGGCGGGCAACACGCCAATGAGGCAATCCGGCTAATCCGCGGCGGTAACATTGCGGCCTGTACCGAATTGTTGCTGGAATATTACGACCGGACCTACCTGGTCAGCAAATCCAGAATGCCCCGAACCGTGACCCATGAGCTGGCGACGGACGATCCAACCGATCCGGATTTCGCGATGGAACTGGTCCGGACGGCTGAGCAACTCTGCCAGCCTACCGGATGTGCGAAAACCGGCTCCTGAATGAATGCTCCGCTTGCTCGCGCCGGCGCCGTTGGCTGGGCTTTTAGGACCAGGTCAAGAACAACTTCCGCTTTTGTTTGCCAATTCGGGAGGTCGAGGCTCCTGCCGAGACATACTCTCGAGCGAACCTGTTTCGGCGGGAGCCTCAACCTCCCAGGATCCAGGAAGTTATTTTTGACCAATTCTTGAACGAATTGTCGGACCAACCCTGCGCTGTCCGGCTAGATGTTGCCGAGGAACAGGACAGCGACGCTCATGTAGATGATGATCCCCAGAATGTCGATGATTCCGGCAACGAAAGGGTTGCTCATCATGGCCGGGTCCCAACCCAGATGTTTGAAGACCAGTGGAAGCATGGAACCGGTCAACGTTCCGCAAATCACGACCAGCAACAGGGTCACCGGAACGATCGCCGCCTCCCGCACTCCAGGCACCGAAGGGAAAAACAATGCGACAATGAATCCGAGGATTCCCAGTGCCGATCCAATCGCCAATCCCATCAGGGTTTCACGCTTGATGACCGTCTTCCAATCCCTCCCGTGCACTTCTCCCCGTGACAGGGCTGTGATTACCAGGGTTGCGGACTGACTTCCCGAATTGCCACCGCTGGAGATTACGAGGGGAATGAACGGGACCAACCAGGCCCATTTTACGAGTTTTTCTTCGTACATTTCCAGTGCCAGCGCGGTCAGAACCGCCGCCACAAACAGGATCCCCAGCCACATCCCCCGCTTCCAGCTCAGGACCAGGATCGGAGTCTTCATGTAGGTGTCTTCGAGCGGTTCAACAGCCGCGATTCGCAATGTCTCCCGGGCCGTCTCTTCCTGCAAAACGTCCAACACGTCATCGTGTGTGATGATTCCGACAATGTGTCTTTCAGAATCGAGGACCGGAATCGCCAGCAAATCCATCTTCGCCACTTTCTGCGCGACTTCATGGCGGTCATCCATCACGTCGGCCGTGATCAATGCCGTTTCCATGATGTCCGCAAGTCGCGTATCGGGCTTCTTCAGGCTGGCCAGCAATTGCCGTGCAGAAACCAGGCCCCGAAGATGATTTTCGCTGTCGACGATGAACAGGTAATAAATCGTTTCATAATCTTCGATTTGCCGGCCAACTTCATGGATCGCCTGGGCAACCGTCAGCGACTGGTCCAGCCGGACAAATTCGGTCGCCATAATCGACCCGGCGGTATCGTCCGGATACTGGCTGAGCCGCATGATCTCACGGCGATCCTCAGACGAAAGTCGCTGCATCAGATCATCGACGATTCCCTGATCCACATCGGCCAGGATATCGACGCGGTCGTCCGAAGGAATCTCTGCAATCAGCGCCGCAACTTCGCCCCGATCCTGCGTTTCGAATAATTCGATCTGACGTTCGTGGGAAAAGTAGCTGAAGATCTCGACCTTCATGCCGGGCTCAGCGTGTGCCAAAACCCGCCACTTTTCGTCAACCGTCAGCCCCTCCATGAATTCCGCAGTCCGGCTGGGGTGCAACGCCGAACAGAACTCGTGCAGTTCGAGCTCGTTGTTTTCGGCCAGCATTTCCCGAATTTCAGGCAGCAGGAGTGTGTTCACCATCGGAATTTCATTTTAACTGTGGTGCGAAAGTACAGGCGATTCAGCGGGATTCAACAGCCAGTCCGGCCGGCAACGGCTGGCCTTCCCTGCACAGCACGATCCGCTTCAAATCAAAAAGCGAATGCGCAGTCCGGGGTCCGCCGAAACCAACCCGCAAACTGTTGGCTCCCGGATCGATGTCGATGGTTCCGACGGCAAACACCCGGTATTGGGACCAGGCACCGGTGGATTCGACCGTATGATCCAGTTGGGATACACCTGCTGAAATGCTGGCACGATTCCCCGCCGATCCGGGGTCGCAAGCATACTCGAGATAAACGTCGAACCGTCCGGTATCCGCCGTTTCGAAACGCCAAATCACATGGTCCTGCGGGCCGGACCAATAACCAATGTTCCGGAACGGCGACTCCGATTCAAAGACTACATCGGTCCCATAAAGGGAAGCTGTGTCTGCACCAAGCTCGATTGCTCCACCCGGACCAGCGAGAACCGTCTCTGGCCGGTTCCCGGCAAACAACTTTGGTGGCGTTCTGGGGATGGACAGCCAGGTAATCAGGTCGGCGAGTTCCTGTTTGCCCAGATCATTCTCCATCCCCTCCGGCATCATCGATTTGTTTGCCGACCGGAATTCGTCCAGGTCCTGTCGAAGCAGTACATGGGTTTTTCCTTCCCGTTCCTTCAACGTCACGCTGGCCGACGTTTCTTCGGCAATCAATCCACCCAGTGTCAGACCGTCCCTGGTAACCGCAACGTAATTCAAGTACCGGCCGTCAATGTCCCGGTTTGGATCGAGAATCGCGACGAACCAGGATTGGGGAGTCGGGTTGGTCAGGGCCGCCAGATCCGGTCCGACAGCGTAACCGCCTCCATCCAGCAGATGGCACGCCGCACAATGTTTGACATAGGCCACGCGGCCTTTTTCCACATCCCCCTTCAGGTGCAGGGCATCCTGCCAATCCGCCAGAATTTGTGACCGGGCTCCGGCCTCAACATGCAAAACAACCTGGCCTGCCGGATCCCCCAGTCCTGAAATCTGTCCGGCCAGTGATTCCCGCTGGGTGGCATTCAGGTCTCCCCACCGAATGCCGTTGTCCGCCAGTCTCGCGGCCAGAAATTCCGGCCACGGTTTTCGCGACAGCATCTGGTCAACCATCTGGCTGCGAAGTCGCGGCGATGCCCCGTTCCAATACTCAAAAAACAATGGCGGCTGGCCGGCCGGGGTCAGTCTCGCCAACGCGCCCAGCGACGCGGCCTGGACTTCCGGCGAATGCAGACTGGTCAGCAGTCTTCCCAAAATGGGCCAGTCGTTCCGTTCCATTGGTCTTGCCAACTCCGGCGACCGGCAAGTTGCAACCGCAACCGCCAGCTCCATGGCCGCAACCCGCAAACTGTCATCGGCCTCCTCCGTCCGAAGAACCTTGATCGCGTCATCGGCCGCGTGATGGACCTGCCCAATAGTTTCGTCTGCCCCCTCCGGCAACCCGACCGGTGCTCTCTCCACCCAGTGAGCGATCAATTGCCATCGCCGCGCGGTTTCTTCCCCATTTTCCAAATTCAGGATTTGCGAAACCAGTTTCAGGCTCGCCACGGGATCATTCGAAGCAAGGTCGATCAACGATTGGCAAAAACTGACGGACAATGGCTTACCCGCCTGTATGCAATGACGGTACAGTTCGTGAGTGTATTCCCGGGGGAGCGACGAAAGCACGGCATACCTGGTCAATGCAGTCCTGGAATCCATTACAATCCGCGATAGTGCCGGCACGAGTCTCGATGGAGGCATATCCCGAATTGAAAATGCAATCTGGGCAAGCAATTCTGGTCGGGCGTTTTCAATCAGCGACACGACCGTATCAGCAATTGCACTGGATCCAGCCAATCGTTCTTCAGTTATTCGAATCATCAGCTGCTGGACTTCAGTGTTGGTATCGCCCAACAGACTGACCGCGAGGTCATCGGACAATGTTTCGCGCCCGGCCAACATCGCCGCAGCCTGCACTTTGGCGGGATTCCAGGTCGAAGTCCGTGCTGTCGATTCCAGAATCCGGTCAACGTCAGGTCCACCCGCATCCCGCCAGTTCAATTCCTGCTGGACCAGGTCACGCAACGGCCCGTTTTCCGAGTCGCTCAACTTCGCAATCTCAAGATTGGAACAGCTGTCGATTCGTGGAATGGCAGGTATTGAACCCGGGCGTGGACAGATCTTATAAATCCTCCCAAGGTTGGATCCGGCCGACACATCCAGACCCGCCCGGCTCTCGTCCGACAGCCACTGGGGATGTTCAATTACAAACCGGTACATATCGACGACATACAAAGCACCATCGGTTCCTGTCCGTACCTGGACCGGTCGAAACCACTGGTCACCGCTCGTCAGAAACTCCCTGCCAAGCTCGTTTTCCGGCCGGTCCCCGGTGAACCCGCCCTCTTCATTCCGTCGCATCTTGATTCGGTGGACGAGCTGGTTTACCGGCTCACAGACAAACGCGTCGCCATAGTATTCGTCTCCCAGTACCCGGTCCCGGTAAATCTCGGCGCCGCAAGCGGAAGTTGGCCGTCCCGGCGGCCCCGAATTGGAAAACAGTACCAGATTGGACGGTGGAAACAGGCGTTGCCCATGGGCAGCCGACGGGACAGAAACGATAGACGTTGGCGGTGCGATGTCGGGGGTTCGTGCCGTGTATCGTTCGTCGTAGGGATAGTGCAACAGCAACGCGCCATTCGTGCAACCAAACCAGTTGTCGAAATCATCCCGGGTCCGGCCCTGCTGGGTCTGACCTGCCGCCGGCTCCAGTGTTCCCGAGTCTGCGTGAAACCGGAAATCGCGGCCGGACGTTTCGACTTCCTTTCCGTTCGGCGTCCGGATCTTTCCGCCGAACAGTCCACCCGAACCGTATAGCCAGCCGTCCAGACCCAGCCGCAGACTGTTGACCCGTGCGTGAGGATTGTGGGTTGCGAAACCGGTAATGACAACTTCACGCACTTCAGCAATCCCGTCTCCATCGCGATCCGCCGCGAACAGAATCTCCGGCGCATCGCAAACCAGAACGCCGTCCCTCCAGACTTTGACATCGGTGGGAAAACGCAACCCGGTCAGAAACACCGTTGAACGGTCGAATTTTCCATCCCGGTCGTCATCGGTCAAAAACCGGATTCGACCATGCTGCTCAAACTCTTCGTTCACTCCGCGGGTGTAATCCGGCATTTCGGCGACCCACATTCGCCCATCGCTTCCGAAATCAATAGCCACGGGGTCGGCAACCAGTGGTTCCGCCGCAACCAGTTCCACGACCAGGTCCTCGTGGATATTCATCAGCCGGATCGACTCTTCCGGCGACTTGGGTGGAATACCATGGGTTCCGGGTGGCGTCAAAAACACTTCGCCAGCTTGGGCCCGGACCTCGTCGATGATCAACTGCTCCAGTCCGGGCTTGAGCGTCGCAGGGAGTGCGAAATACGGGATTTCGCCACCACCTCCATAACCTCCTTCCTGCACCAGCCGTTCACTCGGAATGTAGCAGCAAAAATCATTGGAATATCCGTTGACCCACAACCGGTCCCGGTTCAATTCCTTTTTTAGCCGGAGAGAATAGTCCACACAGACTTCCCCGGCCAGAAAAACCATGTGCAACTGGTCGCCAAACGTCAACGACTGGACCGTATAGTCGATTCCCGTCGGCAACTCTTCCCCCCGGTCCAGTTTTGCAAGTTGCCAGCTGGCATTGTAACTGGCGGGCCCGGCCGTTTTGGCAAGCTCCTCCAGTTCGGCGCGCGAAGGCAAATCGTTTAACGGCAAACGAATCAAATTGTGCCTGGATACAGGAGCAGCGGAAAGTTTCCGGCCTGGAACACCCATCAGCCTCCGGACTTCCGCGCCGATTTGTTGACCCTGATCCCGGGCCATTTCGACCCGGTCGCCGGTGACTCCCGATGTCGGATTGGAATCGGAGCCACAGCCAATCGAAACGAGTGCGATCGAGTCCGGAAATTCCTGCTCGATACTTTCCTGGGCGTAACCGGCCCAATCGCCGCTGTACATGT
>Ga0163150_10002368_pt1 | contig 28977 bp, 16 predicted proteins | sample OliLakLV19P2IB_FD_148628 | JGI IMG/M metagenome (GOLD analysis project Ga0163150, IMG submission 148628) | Freshwater microbial mat bacterial communities from Lake Vanda, McMurdo Dry Valleys, Antarctica - Oligotrophic Lake LV.19.P2.IB | ecosystem: Environmental > Aquatic > Freshwater > Lake >...
GCATTGCAGGTGTTGCACGTGTTGCAGCTGCTGCAGCAAGACTTCTTGCAGCAACCATGGTGACGGAAGATGTCTAACAAGCACGAGTGATGGCAACGCTTCTTGCAGCAGCTCTTGCCACAACCGCTGTTGCAGGTGTTGCATCCGCAAGAAGGTTCAACCGCAGCGGCACAGCTGGGAGCAGCGGCACAGCCACAGCTCGGATCGGCAGCAGCGGCGCAACCGCAGCTCGGGGCAGCAGCGGCACAACCGCAGCTGGGAGCGGCAGCAGCACAACCACCACACGACGAACCGCAACCCTTGTTGCAGCCACAGCCCATCAGGCCGTTGTGCAGACCACCAAACAGACCACCGCAGCCGCGATGACGTTTGTGGCAGCACTTGGGCTTGCAGCACGAAGGTGCCGCACAGCACGACGGTTCCGCAGCGCACGAGGGCGCTGCTGCACAGCAGGACGGAGCCGCACAAGCCGGTGCCTGGCAGCAAGAGGGTTCACAACCCTTATCGCAGCCGCAAGCCGGTTCGCACGACTTTTGGCAACAGCTGTTGCAGCCGCAGTCGTTCAGGCCGAGCATGCGGTCCAAGAGCTCGAAACCGAAGCTCTGGCTGCACAGGCCTACGCTGACTACTAGCGCTCCAAAAACCATGTTCCATTTCATCGAGCAACGTCTCCTTAAATTGAACTGCGGATAGCGTGCACCCTACCTGGCAAAACGTGTCACGGCCTTCCGACGTACGACACACGTACGTTGGAACTACAACTGAGGGTTAGCTCTCGTTTTTGGCTCGAGCCGACTTCGGTGTGGTTTGGTTGGCAGTGCCAGGCAGGGAAGGTGGGGTTCGGAACCAGCAGTTCACACGGTTTATTGCGCCAGGTCCGGTCGAGCCAATCCTTGACTCGAAAAGTCCGATCCGGTGGTTCTGACGCGCCCTTGTACGTGCCTCGGTGGCACGCGATCCTCGGCAGGTAACAACTACCGTATCGGCTGGCTGGCGCAGAGCCCTTGAGAGCACAGAAGTATTTTTAAGCGAATGGTTTACATCAACCGTTGCGTAGACATTTCCACGCGCGTAAGGCAGCGAAAGCTTGACGATTGCGACAGGCTGCTAGCGTGGCCGATGGCCCCGCACGTGGGGATCTGATATGGTGAGATTGTCGGTTGGTGAAAGTTTGACGAACCGATTGGACTCTGGGGTCGCCCCTGAGGGGACTTCGGTCGGTCTTCGTGCTCAGCACCAGTCCGGCGACCTGCCCGCTCGCCGTGTCCGTACGTCCTACCTACATGACCCAGCCTACAAACGATCAGCGCTTCGAGATCGTCGATTTCGCCGAACTGCACGGCGTCAGTTGTCCCTGTGGCACGGCACGGCGGGCCTTTGCCGACGTCTTGGACTTTCCGGGCACGATTCACCAGACCGAAATCTCGCTCGATGCAGAGACCCACTATCACCGGCGCTTAACCGAGGTCTACTACATTCTTGAATGCGAAGACGACGCCCAGATGGAGCTCGATGGTCAGTTGGTGCCTCTGGCCCAGGGACGTTGTGTGCTGATTCGACCCGGCGTGCGACATCGAGCGGTGGGCCGTATGAAAGTGCTCGTGGTCGTGTTTCCGAAATTCGATCCAGCCGACGAGTGGTTTGATTGAAACGCCAGCAAAGTACCCGCGCAACACTGACGACTAGTCGCAATTTCCCCTGTTATTCACCTTGAAATGCCGAGCTGCCACCTATTCGCTGGCCGTCAGATTAACCCGGGCAACTCAGCGACTTGCTCCGCTTCTCGACGCGTCGTATTCTAGACAGAACAAGAATCGCAACCCGCGCAATTTGCCACGCCTTCCTTCACGAGCTCGAAATGAAATTGAACCGCCTTCCGCCATGTTTCATGCCGGTGTTCATCTTATTATGCGCGTGGTCGATTGTCAGTCTGCCCGAGCCGATTCTAGCCGCCCCGAGCCAGGTGGACCTGTTGGATTGGCCGAACTGGCGCGGGCCGGAGCAAAACGGCGTTTCGCGCGAGACTGGCCTGATTGACAAGTGGGATCCAGAGGGAGGTCCTGACGGCAATGTGCTGTGGAAGAACCCGGAGCTTGGCGGAATCTCGACCCCCATCGTCATGCGTGGCAAGCTCTATACCCTCGTGCGCTCCGAGCCGGGTACGACGCGCGAAGGCGAAAAAGTCATTTGCGTCGATGCGGCCACGGGCAAGAAGATTTGGGAGAACAAGTTCAACGTCTTTCTCTCCGATGCTCCCGCCGAGCGAGTGGGTTGGTCGAGCTGCGTCGGCGACCCGCTGACTGGCCATGTCTACGCCATGGGCGTCGGGGCCTACTTTCAATGTCTCGATGGTGAAACCGGTAAGACTCTGTGGAAGCATTCTCTCAACGAAGAGTATGGCGTGCTGACCACGTATGGCGGTCGCACGAACGTGCCGGTCATCTTTGAGGACCTGGTGCTGATCAGCGGAGTGCTCACCGGCTGGGGCGACATGGCACGACCGGCGCATCGTTTTCTGGCGTTCCGGAAAGATACTGGCGAACCGATCTGGTTCAACGGCACTCGGCCGCTTCCGGAAGACACCACTTATAGTACGCCGGCACTCGGCGTGCTCAACGGTCAGGCCGCGATGGTGTTTGGTTCGGGCGACGGCGGAATCTACGCCTGGCAACCGCGCACTGGCAAACCGATCTGGAATTTTCAGCTTGCGGCGCGGCGTGGCATGAACGTTTCGCCGGTCATCGATCACGACCGCGTGTACATGGCTCATGCCGAGGAGAATATCGACAATGTGACGATGGGCAGCATCGTCGGCGTCGACGGCTCAAAGAGCGGCGACATCACCAAGACCGGCGAGCTGTGGCGTGTGCCGGGCATGGACGGCAAGAGCTCGCCGCTGCTCGTCGACGGCCGGCTCTATGCGCTCGACGATGGCGGAAAAATGTACATCATCGACGTGGCGACGGGCAAGCAAGTCGGCAAGCCGGTCAAAATGACTGGCACCATCGTGCGCTCGAGTCCGGTCTATGGCGACGGAAAAATCTATGCCTGCACGACCAGCGCCTGGCATGTCTATCAGCCCACGAAGGACGGGGCCAAGAAGCTCCACACTCTACGCTTGAGCGAAGAGGACGAAGTGACTGGCTCGCCGATCATTTCGCATGGCCGCATCTATCTGCCGACTGGCGCGCAGATGTATTGCTTGGGCAAGGCCGACGTGAAACCAGCAGCCACACCCCGCCCTGAACTGCCGCAAGAGACGCCAGTCGGCAAGGACGATCAGCCCGTGTCGGCCCAAGTCGTACCTGCCGAAGTGCTGCTGAAGCCGGGCACGCATCAGAAGTTCACCGTGCGGCTATTCAATAACCGCGGCCAGTTCTTGAAAAACAGCACCGCCAACTTTTCGTTGGCCGGCCCCGGCGAGATTTCTAAAGAGGGCAATTTTCTGGCCGCTGGCGCCGCGGCGCATACCGCGTCGATCCTGACCGCGAAGGTTGGCGACTTGCAGGCTCAGGCGCGCATTCGCGTCGTGCCGGATCTGCCGTGGAAGTTCGACTTCAGCGACGGCGAAGTTCCGATCACCTGGGTCGGCGCTCGCTATCGCCACGTGATCCGCGAGATCGACGGCAACAAAGTCATGGTTAAGCTCACGACGATTCCCAAAGGCACGCGCAGCCAATCGTGGATGGGGCACACTGACCTGCATGACTACACCGTTCAGGCCGACGTGATGGGCTCGTCGAAGAGCGAGAAGTTGCCCGATGCTGGCGTCATCGCCCAGCGCTACACCTGCGACCTGATGGGCGCCAGCCAGCAAGTTCAAATCCGCTCATGGACGCCGCAATTGGGCCGGTTCTCCAAATCGGTGCCGTTCCCATGGCAGAAAAACCAGTGGTACACGATCAAGTTCCGCGCGGCGGGCGAAAACGGCAAGGCCGTGCTCAAAGCCAAAGTTTGGAAGCGTGGCGAAACCGAGCCCGAGGCTTGGACGATCGAGGCGGTGGACGAAGAGCCCAACCTGGTCGGCAGCCCGGGATTGTTTGGCAATGCCATCCACATTGAGACTCAAGGCGACCTGGGCACACGGTCGGACAACGACTCTGAGATTCTCATCGACAATATTTCGGTCATGAAGAACACGCCTAAATAATCACGAGAGCGTTTGGTTTGCAAATGGCTCTCGCCGGCCGAATGCCTACGAGCGTTTTCTAGTTTTCGGCGCCGGCCTCGATTCACCACAGCAACACGACCTATTAGTCGGGAGAGATGATTCGCTATGAAAACGGCTCATTGGACATTCAACACGGTCGTGTTTTCGGGACTGGCCTTGCTCGGCGTCTCTCAACTCTTGGGCGTCGAGCCCAAGGCGGCTACAAAACCTGCGCTATTGGCGAAAGCACCCGCGGCCAACACCAGCGTTGCGTCGCCGGGCAATCCGCCGCAAGGCGTCGGTCCGCTCGACTGGGGCCAGTGGGGCGGCTCAAGCCTGCGCAATAACACACCGCAAGGCAAAAACATTCCCACGGAATGGGCCATCGGGTCGTTCGACAAAGAAGGCAAGTGGGTCAAGGAAGGCTCGAAGAACGTCAACTGGGTTTCGCACCTCGGTTCGCAGTCGTACGGCAATCCCGTGGTCGCCAATGGCCAGGTTTATGTCGGCACGAACAACGGCGGAGGGTATGTGAAGCGCTATCCCGCCACGGTCGACCTGGGAGTGCTGCTGGCATTCAGCGAAGCCGACGGCAAGTTTCTCTGGCAACATTCGAACGAAAAGCTGCCCACCGGCCGCGTCCACGACTGGCCGCTGCAAGGCATTTGCTCCACTCCGCTGGTCGAGGGCGATCGGCTGTGGTACGTCACCAGCCGCGGTGAGGTCGTTTGCCTCGATGCCAAAGGCTTTCACGACAACAAGGACAACGGGCCGGTCACGAAAGATCCAGGCCGGTTGTTTGACCTCGTCAAGAACGACGATCCGGCCAAGGACAAACTGGCCGACGTGCAGAAGGGCCTAAAGGCCGGCACCATCGCGCCGGCACTGGCCGATGAATTCAAAGCAGCCGGATTGCCGCTGCCCGCCGATGCCAAACCCGTGGCCAAGGGTCCGAATTACACGATCACGTTTAAACCCGCTGGCGGCGTCGAGCGAGAAGTCGTTCTGCGAGCCGAAGGCCCGACGCGGCTCAGCGCCTATAAGCTGATTAACACCGACGACAAAGACGAGGCCGATGTCATTTGGCGTTTGAACATGATGCAGGAGCTAGGCGTTTCGCAACACAACATGTGCAGTTGCTCGGTGACCGCTGTGGGCGACATCCTGTTCGTCAATACATCCAACGGCGTCGACGAAGGTCATATCAACCTGCCGGCTCCCGCGGCGCCGACGTTCATGGCCATGGACAAAAACACGGGCAAAGTGCTGTGGACCGACAACTCGCCCGGCACCAATGTCTTGCACGGCCAATGGTCTTCGCCGACATACGCGGTATTGGGGGGCGTTCCGCAAGTCTTGTTCGGTGGCGGCGACGGATGGCTGTATAGCTTCCGCGGCGACTCCACGCAAAAAGATGGCAAGCCGGAATTGTTGTGGAAGTTCGACTGCAACCCGAAAGAATCGAAGTATGTGCTTGGCGGCCGGGCCGATCGCAACCATATCATCGGGACTCCGGTAGTCCACGACGGATTGGTTTATGTGGGCGTGGGCGAAGATCCCGAGCATGGCGAGGGCGTGGGCCATCTGTGGTGCATCGATCCGACGAAGCGCGGCGACGTCAGCGCGGAGTTGGCTTTCAATGTCAAAGACTTGACCAAGCCCATCGCGCATCATCGGATGCAAGCGGTGAACACCAAGGACGGCGAAGTGGCGCGGCCTAACCCGAACTCGGCCGTGGTTTGGCACTATGCCTCGTTCGATACGAACAAGAACAGCAAGGTCGAGTTCGAGGAGACCATGCATCGGACCTGCGGCACGGTCGCCATCAAGGACGGGTTGCTGTTCGTGGCCGATTTCAGCGGTCTGTTTCACTGTCTGGACGCCAAGACTGGCATTCCGCATTGGACGCACGACATGCTGGCCGCGGCCTGGGGCTCGCCGATGATCGTCGAAGACAAGGTCTATATCGGCGACGAAGACGGCGACATCGCGGTGTTTCGGCTCTCGAAGGAAATGGACCTGATTTCCGAAAACCCAATGTCCAGTTCGGTCTATAGCACGCCGGTGGTCGCCAACAATAAGTTGTTTATCGCCGACAAAGACCACCTGTTCTGCATCGAGAACAAAGAGGAATAGAGAGTAGGGGTTGGGTGTTCGGGATTAGGGGTTGGAGAAAGCGGTATAATTCTGCCGATGAGCTGTCCTTACCGTTTCCTTACTAACCACTACCCACCAACCACTATCCACTAATGAAACGCGTCCTCGATGTTGGACAGTGCCGGCCCGATCATGGGGCAATTCGCCAGTTGCTGGAAAAACAATTTGGCGCCGAGGTCGTGCAGGCGCACGACGCGAGGGAAACGCTGGACAAGCTGCGCGGCGCGGCGTTCGATCTGGTGTTGATCAATCGCAAGCTTGACGCCGATTACACCGACGGGCTCGATATTCTCAAGCAGATCAAGAGCGACCCGGTTCTGGCCGCAACGCCCGTCATGCTGGTCACCAACTATCCCGAGTATCAGGCCGAGGCCATTGCGGCGGGTGCTGAGCCCGGTTTCGGCAAATCGGAATACGGCAAGCCCGAGACGCGCGAGCGGTTGAAGAAGATTCTGGGGTGAAGGCTATCGCGTAAAGCTCAAGACGGGCTGCTCGCCCGCCGCTACACACCTTCGCCCCTCCGGGGCTCTCAAAGGTCTCACTACCTCGGCCGCGACATGCGGTTCCAGGTGATTGCAAAGGCAATACCGGCCAGCACCAAGCCTACTGGCACCGAGATCCAGCCCGATAGATCGGTGAATTGCGAGCAACCAACAATCGTGAACGTGCCGACATTGAGCGACAAGAGCGAATAGATCAGGCGGTCCTTTGTCTGTTCCGGTGTCAACGGCCCGGCGGGACGAGGGGCCGCGGCGGGAGCGGCTGGTGCCGGCTGTCCGGGGGCCGCGGCCACTGGCTCGGCTGCCGCGGCAGGCACAGGCTCTGGCGCCGAACCGTCACGCGGGACGTACTTGGTCAACACGTCGTTGATGTTGGCAGGCGTGCACAGCACGGTCCGCACCGGCATGCCGAAGCGAAGCCGTAATTCTTCTTCGACGTTTGGATCCAAGGGATTGGGCGAGGCCATCAGCAATTGCTTGTTGTCGATCATCACCGGCACGCAGGAGTGCTGGCGGGCGATCATCGGCGGCACCTGCTTGATGAGACGGATGTCGAGCGGGATGTCGGTCAGATCGAGGTACGGCAGACCGATCGATTCGGCATAGGCCGGCAACACGGCCTCATACTTGGCCAGTTTTTGCTGCACCAGCGCGTCGCGCACGTCCACGCCGATGGCCTTCGAAAAATTGCGCGCCTTGTCGAGCGCTGGCTGCTCGATGACCTTGGTCGCCAGCAGAATCTCTTCGAAACTCCGGGCCTTGGTCGAGCCAGCTTGTTTGCGGCCCAGCGACGCATCGTACTCGCTCTTGCGCCGAGTATCGGTGAGACACAACATGGCCTTGGCCAGTTCATTGAGCAGATCCTGCGATTCCTTGGCGTACTCGCCGGCCGCATATTTGCGCACGAAGCTGTTCATCTTGCGATAGTGCTCGCGGACTTTGGCCAGATCGTCCTCGAACTTTTTCAGTCGCAACAATTGGTAGTGATTGAGCGGCCGATCGGCATCGGCAATCTTGAGCCAGTCGCGATAAACATCGAGCGTTTTGGACATCGGCTGAAAGCGAATCAAGGGTTGAGAATCGAAAACAAAGCCCGGCCGCCGCAGGGCCTGATTTTAGCCGCAAGACGTAGCCTTAGTCGACCCGGTAAGCGTCGGCGATACTCGTGAAGTTGTCGAGCTGGTCGGCACTGAGGCCACCTTTTCGCTCGATTTCGATCTCGGCCTCTTTGCCGCCGGTTTTGTCTTGGGCCCGAACGCGCACCCGACCCGATTCGTCGAAGGCATAGGTGACCTCGATCGGCGAGCCCTTGGGCAAATCCTTGGGAAGGCCGGTGATGCGGCAATTGCCCACCAGCGAGCAGGCGGCCGGATCGGGGGCGTCGCCTTCCATCACTTTGACGCTCACCCGTTGTTGGTTCGGCTCGCTGGTAAGGAAGGTGCGTTTCACTTCGACCGGCAATTTGCTGTTGCGCGGAATCATGATGTGGTTGACGGTCTTACCGGTCTTGGGATTTCGGGCAGCGACTCCGAGCCCGTGCGAGTTGACGTCCTCTTGCTTGACTCCGCGCAGCAACTTGCGAATGCGATCGGCCATTCCAGTGGATTCACCGCGAAATTTCGCTTCGAGTATCGCCGCGTGGATCGCCGCGCCCTGGGCGACGGCGGTGTGGGGCGACAGGCCGGCGTATGGTTCCTTGCCCGTCAGTTGCTTGAGCATCTCTGGAACTTTAGGCATCAGCGTCGAACCGCCCACGAGCACCACGGCATCGAGCTGGTCGGTGGTCACGCCGGCCTGTTCCAACACCAACTGGGCCGTGTCGGCCGTGCGCTGCAACAAGTCGGCGGTCAATTCCTCGAACTGATCGCGCGTAATCTGCACGGTCATCGCCTTGCCTTCGTGGCGGCAGGCAATCGAGGCCGTGTTGGTCTCGGAGAGCGTGACTTTCGCCTGATCGGAATCGTGTCGCAACATTTGCAAGGTGACGGGCGACTCGCGCGGATCGACGCCGTAGCGGCCCTTGAACTCCGCCGCCACGTGATCGACCAGCCGGTCGTTCCAATCGATTCCACCCAAGTGAACGTCGCCATCGGTGGCCAGCACTTGAAAGTGACTGGGGGTATAGCGGACGGCCGTGACGTCGAACGTGCCGCCCCCCAGATCGTAGACCAATGCCAGGTGCGGCTTGGGCGTGCCGGTCGTCGCACCCAGCTCGCCTCGTTTCCAGGCATAGGTCAGAGTGGCCGCGGTTGGCTCGTTGATGATGTCGATGACGTGCAGGCCGGCAATCCGTCCGGCGTCTTCGGTTGCGCGGCGCCGCGCGTCGTTAAAGTAGTACGGCACCGTAATCACCGCATTGCCGATTTTGCCGATGCGTTTTTCAGCATCCTGGCGAAGCTTTTTGAGAATCAGCGCCGAGAGAAACTCGGGAGTGATCTCGCGGCCGTCGAACGTCCGCTTGAACTCATTGTTGCCCATGTGCCGCTTGACTCGATCGACCACGTGGTCGGGATCTTCCATGGCGGCCCGCATGCGGCTGGGCCCGACCAGGACATGGCCACTTTCGGCCAGCAAAATCAAACTGGGCGTTTCAACTTCGTCCTCTTCGTTGGCGATCGCGACGGGGTTGCCTTCGCTATCGAGCTGGGCCAGCGTCGAAAAGGTGGTGCCAAGGTCGATGCCGACCGTATGGCCTGGCTTGAATTCCATAAGTGATCGCTCTCACAAGCGTTTGCGTCAGAGAATCGTCGAGGACGGCCCCGGCGCGCACCACATGGGTGCACTTCGTATCACGGGGATGCAAAAAGCTACCGATGGCTTGCGCGCGGCGAGCACGCCGAGACGGGCAACTTCCATAAGTGCAATTTTCGACCCAAAAGCACGTCGAGTCAAGCAACCCGCCAGTCGCCGCTCGGGCGAGAAGCACAGCCGTTCGATGGCAAAAAAGCGTGCGGGGAATAGCGGCCGGCTATTCCTCGATAACTTCCTTGACGGGCTGCACGAAGTGCGGAGATTTAGCCGAAGTGGAAAGCTCAACTGCCTTCTTGTCGGCCTGCTTGCGCTGGCTATAGTCGAACAGCGCGACTCGTTTCATCGACTGGTTGAAGACGCCCCAAAACGCCTTGAGACGCACTTCCTTGGCCGTCTTGGCACGGCTCTTCCGCTTTACCGGAACCTTCTTCTTGGTCTCGTCGCCGTCGGCCTTAACCGCCTTCTTCTTGGTCTTTCCTTCGCGCTCCGCGGCATCGTTTTCGTCGCGCAACTCCTTGCGGTTAAGTACTTTTCGGGCCATTTGTGCGCTTTCAGGCTGATGGTCGGAATGTCATTGGACTGCCAAGGCAGATAGGCCAGATTAGGGCATGCCCCGGCCCACGCGTAAGCCCTTAACATACCGCATTTGGGGTCCGTCCGCTAGTTTTGTTTGGATTGGCACGAGAACCATTGTTGGTTCCTGGTTCGACGGGCAAATTGGCCGTTACACCGGCGGTTCTTCGATGGGAGTGGCCCCTGGGGGCGGAGTTCCGCCACCGGCACGCACATATTTGGCTCGCGCCTGGGCGTGCTCCTGGGCGGTTGGCTCGGGCAGCGGTTCGCCCGCTTGGCCGCGCGATTGCTCGAACAAGTGTCGCAGATAGGTTCGGCACCAGCCGCAGCCGGTTCCGGCGCCAAAACAGTCGCTCAACTGGCCCGGCCGCGAGGGTTTCTCGACTCGAATGTAGTTGATCACCTTGCGTTTCGTGACGTGAAAGCAGAGGCAAAGTTCGTCGTCGAGTTCCATAACAGGACTCCCCCAAGAAGCCCTCAGACCTTATCCGTGGCCCCTGTAACCCGCTCAGTAGCTAGGTGTAGGGCAATCTGGCAGGCCTGGCGGAAGGCCGGGATGTCCAGGTATTCGCTGGTCGTATGGATTTGCATTTGGCCGCAACCGAGCGTGACCGTGGGAATTCCGTGCGCCGTCATCCAATTGGCGTCCAGGCCGCCGTTGCTCACCGCCGGGTTTGGCTCCAGCCCAACGGCGCGAATCGCACTCTGGGCGGCGAGCACCGAAGGTTCGTCGGCCGCCAACTTGAACGACTCGTAGTCTTGCCGCCCAAAGAATTCTACGCGGCCGCACTGGCCTTTGGCACTGCGGACTTGCTTGGCTGCATCTTGAAAGGCCTTTTCGATGCGGGCAACGATTTCCTTGCGAAAGGCCGGATCGTGGCTGCGTGCTTCGGCCTTGAGCTCGACGCGATCGGTCACCACGTTCGTGGCTTCGCCACCGTGGATGTATCCCACGTTGCTCGTGCCGGTGTGTGTGCCTTTGGCAATCTGTCCGTGCCAGCCTTCACGAACCAGCTCCGCGATGGCCAGCGACGCGATCGCGATGGCGCTAACGCCATGCTCGGGCGCGGCGCCGGCATGAGCGGCCAGACCTTCGACGACGATCTGCAGGCGATATCCGCCCGTGGCCGCGATCGTTACCTTGCTAGCCGGTCCGCCATCCCAATTGAACGCCAGGCGGGGCTTGCCCAGCAAACTGAGTTGCACGTGATGCGCGCCGTGCAGGCCGACTTCTTCCTGAATGGCGAAAAACAGCGTCAGCGGCGGATGGGGCAACTTGCGCTCGATGATTTCAATTGCCGTGTTGAGCACAACGGCCACGCCCGAGCGATCGTCGGCCCCTAGCCCAGTTTGCGGATTGGCCGATCGCACCACGTCGCCTTTGCGGACCGGCTTCGAGCCGACGCAAATCGGCACGGTATCCATGTGAGCCATGAGCAGCCTTCGCGGACCGGAAATGGTGCCGGGCAGTTGCACGATTAAGTTACCGACTTCGCCTGCCAGGGGCGTCTTTTTGTGCGCGTTGTCGTGGCGAATGGCCGAGGCAGGCACGCCGGCCTCGCGAAGCGTCTTGGTGATGCATTTCGCCACGGCGCCTTCTTTGCCGCTGGTTCCGGGAATGGCCATCAACTCCATCACCATTTTGAAAGCCCGCTTATCGTCGACAGTCGCGATGGCAACCGGCGCGTCAGGCTTCGCGGCGGCTTTTTCAGAGGACGTGCGTGGCGAGGTGGAGGATTTTTTTGGTGGCGCGGCAGGCGCTTTGGCCGATTTTGACTTTGACGATTTCGTTTGCGTGGCCATGGGTGCGTGAGACATCCGGGGTGCTAAGGCGTCGACAGAAATCCGACGCCCGCTATCGTAATCGATGCCGAGCGGAGGCGACAGCGGGCCGGCGGCGCGCAAGGCCACCAACACCTGTATGGAAACGTGTCAATCCGCCGGCGAGAGTGCGGCCGCGCTACTCTTTGATCAATTCCTTGACCGTCATGCCGCCGGGAATCATGGGCAGCACGTGCTCCTGATAGGGCACTTCGACGTCGAGCACGTAGGGCCCGGGATACTCGATCATTTCCTTCAGCGCGCCGACCAGTTCCGACTTCTCTTTCACATAACGAGCGCCGGCGCCGAACCCTTTGGCAATGCTGACGAAGTCGGGGAAGCGCTTGGCAGGGTTTTTGGCGTCCCCCTGGCCGATCGCTTCGGGATTGTCGATCGGCCCGAGATAGGTGTGGGCCCGATTGCCTTCGTGAAAGCGATCTTCCCACTGCACGACCATGCCCAGGTGCTGGTTGTTGAGCAGCAGCACCTTGACCGGAATCTTCTCGCAGAAGCAGGTGGCCAGCTCCTGAATGTTCATCAGAAAGCTGCCGTCGCCGTCGATGTCGATCACCAGCTTGTCGGGATGCGCGATTTTGGCGCCCATGGCGGCCGGCAGTCCAAACCCCATCGTGCCCAAGCCGGAACTGGAGCACCAGGTTTGCGGCTCGCGCAGCTTGTAATGTTGCGCGGCCCACATCTGATGCTGGCCGACGCCGACCGTGATGATCGTGTCCATGTTCTTGGTCAGCTCCCAGAGCTGATGGATCGCCCACTGCGAAGAAATCGTGTGGTCGTTCTTGCCGAACTTGAACGGGTCGCTCTTCTTCCAGGCCGCGATCTGCGCGTGCCACGGACCGAGATCTTCCGGTGCTTCGACGACTTTGTTCAATTCGGAAAGCGCGAACTTGATATCGCTGACGATTGGGATATGCGCTTCTTTGTTCTTGTTGATTTCCGACGGATCGATGTCGATGTGGACAATCTTGCCGTGCTTGGCGAATTCCGAAACCTTGCCCGTCACGCGATCGTCGAACCGCACTCCGAAGGCCAGCAGCAAATCGGCCTGATCGACCGCGTAGTTGGCATACACGCTGCCGTGCATGCCGAGCATGTCGAGCGATAGCGGATCTTCGCCGGGATAAGCGCCCAGGCCCATCAGCGTCATCGTCACGGGAATGTTCGTCTTGCGCACCAGCTCGCGCAGTTCGGCGCTCGCGCCACCCAAGATCACGCCGCCGCCCGAGTAGATCACGGGTCGCTTTGAGCGTTTGATGGCGGCCGCCACTTGGGCAATTTGCTCAGCCTTGGCTTTGCGATCTTCGACGTGATAGCCGGGCAGGTTCATCGGCGCGTCGTAGTCGGCAATGATCTGCGCCTGCTGGATGTCCTTGGGCACGTCGATCAAGACTGGCCCGGGCCGGCCCGTGGTGGCGATATGAAACGCTTCGCGGACAACGCGCGCCACGTCGTTGATGTCGGTGATCAGGTAGTGATGCTTGGTGATGCCGCGGCAGACTTCGACGATCGGCGTTTCCTGAAAGGCATCGGTGCCGATCACGCCGGTCTTGACCTGGCCGGTGATGGCGATGAGCGGAATACTGTCGAGCTTGGCATCGGCAATGCAGGTCACCAGGTTCGTGGCCCCGGGACCGCTAGTGGCCATGCACACTCCGGGCTTGCCGGTGGTGCGAGCGTAACCCTGTGCGGCAAAGCCGCCGCCTTGCTCGTGGCGCGGCAGGATGGTGCGGATGCGGTCCTTATAGGCCGTGAGCGACTGGTGCAGCGGCATGCTGGCGCCGCCCGGGTAGGCGAAGATCACGTCCACGCCATGATTGATGAGCGATTCCACCAGAATGTCCGAGCCACATTGCATTTGCCGGCTGGTGCGCTGCTTGGTCGTCGAAGCCACGATACCTCCCCAAAAGCTCTAGAAAACAAGAGTCGAAAGCCATTTCGTGCGAACATATTAGCATACGTTGCCCAGCCTGGGCTGACAACCGATTTAGCCGCCGTAAGGTGCCGGTTTTATCGGTTGAGCACAGGACTTACGTCGCCCGAACCAAAGAGACCGCCGCGGGCGGTTCAGGGTTCGCGGGCAGGGAGATTCAGGCGGCCGACTGCAACGAGCCGAGGCAGTTAGCCGCCGGGCATGAATGCGCGCAAGTTCCACGCGGATTCGACGCTCGGAGCCGCTGGTAGCAGGCGGCAAAACCGGGCCGCTGCGATTGCGCGAGCCTACGGCTATCGATGAATTGCACGCGCCGCTGCTTTCTGGATGACCGGGGATGGAACTGAAAACCCGATCCGGTAGACGGCCAACGACAATAGAGCCAATAACGTCATGCTGGCAAACCAACCTCGAAACGATTTAGCGTTCATTGCATCCTATCCTCGTTGCAAGTTGTCGAGCAGCGATTCGAGAAGTTCGTCGCTCAGTTCTGAAAAAACGAGCGGATCCGGTTCCGTGAAAATGGCTTCGCGATGCGACGTTAGATCGCCTGTTAAACCGCTGACGTAGTTCGCGCTGCTTGAGCCGCCGATGCTCTCAGTTACTAAGCGATTGGGCAGCCAGGCCAGTACACTTTGAGTCGAAGAATCCGTGCTAGCCGATCGATTCGCCAAGGCCGACGCCACGGCTGCGCCGACGCCACTGGACGGGGCGAACGGCCCGCCGATGGGGATGTTGATCGTATCCAATTGGCCGTACGGGCTCAGAGAATACTGCTTGGCCGCGAACTGGTCGCTGGCGTTCACGTCGCCATCGCGGTTGATATCCCACAGGTTCGAGATCGCCGTGGACAACGCGTAGGTGAAGTACAGACCCGTATTGTTGGGGTCCGCGGCCGCGGTCTTGATATTGAACTGATCGTTGGCGTCGATGGTTTTGAAATCGCCCGACGGATCATCGTTCGTGTCCCCCGGCATGTTGCCGTAGAAGAACACATCCTGAGCCACCAGGCCGGTTATTGCATTGGCCTTGACGATCACTTCCAACCAGCGGTCCTTGATCGCGTTGTCGGCCCAGACCAATTCGATCCGATCGTTGGGCAACACATTGCCCGCGTAACCGAGTTGCACCGGGACGGCCGTGCCAGCGGCCCGATAGATCACGGTCGGGGCCGGCACCGGTGTGTTCCAGCTACCGTCCGTCGGATCGCTGCTCTGCCCCGAAAGGCCTTGGGCACTCATCTTAAACGTGAAGTCCGCGGCAGTGAGCGCGGCGTGGTTCCCACCTGGGGTGAAATCCACCATGATGCCGTTGATGCCCTTGTCGTACGTCGTGTAGTTGGCAAAGCCCGAAGTTCCACTTCCCGGCAGATAGGCGCTCTTGTCGGTCGCAATCGCCGTGTCGTCATTCAAGTTCCCCGGATCGTTGGCGTTGTCGTCGTAGAACGAGTTGTTGTAGAAGACGTTCCGATCCGCGACGGTCGAACCATTCACCATATCCCATGTATCGCTGGCATTCATCACCAACGAGTTACCGGCCATGTCCAAAATGCTAGAGCCGGCCGCGGTGAGCGCAATCACGTAGTTGCCGACACTGCCCGTCAGGCTCGACAAGTTTCCGAGCACCCAGGTGATGCCATCGCTCGTGTTCAAGGTTGGACCGCTCATGAGCGAAACGGGCACGCTATTATGGGTCAAAGCGAGGTCGGCCAGATCCAAGCCCGAGATCTGCTGGTCGAAAACGATCGAGATCGAGCCAACCGCCGATGCGCGTGGATCGGGTGCGACATCGACGATGTCGGCGATCGGCGGCGTCGTATCCAACGTGAAGTGATAGATTTGGTCGCTTCCGCCGTTGAGCTTGTTCAAGGCTTGATCGGCAAACGATGTAGTGCCGTTCAAGGTAACCGTGTACTGCCCGCTTTGCGTCAGAGTCGGCAGCACAAGCGTCAGCGTGTTGGTGCCAGTGCCACGGTAGCTGACCGGCGCAATGGGGGAGTTGTCTGGGGCCAGGACCGTAATGTCGCTGCCGTTCCAGACTGTTCGTTCGTTGAACGTAAACGTGACAACGGGGGTGGTATCGGTGGAAATACCATCGCTCGAGCTGGCGCCCGAGTCAGTGGCCAACACGGTGCTGGAAACCGTGGGGCCCGTTGTATCCGCGGCGAACGAGGCGATCGCCGCTCCGGCGTCAATCTGGCCGTATCCGTAGTACTGGTTAAAACCGTTGATATCGTAGGCGGCCGCGCCATTGTTGCCGCCGATTTTGGCCGCTGTACTGCGCATTGCGGTGCGGACGTCGGAGGCCGTCAAGCCGGGGTTCTTTGAAAGCAGCAGGGCGCCCACGCCGGAGGCAAGCGGGGCGGCCGACGAAGTCCCACCAAAGCCGTCGGATCCGGTCGTGGTGTAATCACTGCCAGTGTTGTACCCGTTCGCGCCGGTGCGGTCCGTCGTCACGATGGCCTGATTCCCGCCGCTGCTGGACGCCACGAAATCCAATGCGCTGCCGTACTGGCTATAGTCCGAGCGATAGTTCCAGTCGGTGCTGGCGCCAACCGCGATCGTACTGGCCAGACTGGCGGGGTAGGCGACGCTGCTGACAATGGTCGGAACGCCGCTGATATTCAAGTAGGGTCCCGTAAAACTGCTGCCACCGTTGCTCGATGCGTACAAACCCAAGCCGTCGTAGCCTGCTTCGCTGGAAATCCAATAATTGAATGTCAAACTGCTCGCTGAGGAGACGACAACTGTTGGCGACCGGAGGGTCGTAATCTGACTATTTCCAATGGTGCCCGCCTTCGCTTCATAGCGCCCGGTGCCATAGGCATGCGAGGGATCGTCGACGACGCTCCAACTCGCGTTGCCCGAAGTAGACCATCCTGCCGGAAGTCCGGGTGAATCAAATCTCTCGACGGTTCCGTTCGGAAGCCGAACATTGGCCAGCCATGCGGTATCGCTGCCGCTGCTGACACTGCTGTCTTTCGCGTAACGCCACTCGAAAATCCAACTGCCGACCGGGACACCGATAGGATAGTAGGAGTACCCGCTGGCTCCATTTGCCGAAGAAACGAAAATCGGAGTGCCCTGGCCCCCGCGGCCATTGACGCTGGCCCAGTTAAAGGCGGCCGTCAGCGTGGCATTCGGCGAGCCACCTCCCCAGCTGCAATTGATCACGTCGGCGCCGCGCCAGGTGCCAAGGCCGTTGGCCGTCCGGCCCGCTGCATAGTAGACCGCTTGCGCAATGGTTGCGTCGCTGACAACGGAAGTGTTCTGAAAAATCTTCAGCGGCATGATCTTCGAGTTCTGCGAGGCACCGCTTACTCCCAGGCTGTTGTTTCCCGCGGCGCTGGCCACCCCGGCGACCGCGGTCCCGTGGTTGTCGCCAGCGACCGCTGGGCTCGGGTCGGTGTCGCTATTGAAAAAGTCCCAGCCGTTAACATCATCGATCCAACCATCGGCGTCGTCATCGATCCCGTTGCTGGGAATCTCATCGGCATTTATGAAGATATTAGCCGCCAGGTCTGGGTGATTCATTTGCACGCCGTCGTCGATGACGGCGATCACCACGGCGTTACTTCCCGTCGTGGTGTTCCAAGCCGTCGCCAGGTTGGCGTCCGCTCCACTCTGGGCTCCACCTTGACCTGTATTTCGCAAGTGCCATTGCGTGCCGAAGAGGCCGTCGTTTGGAATGGCTGTTTTTTGGATGTCGCTGAAAAAGTCGGGCGAGGTCCAAGCAACGCGTGAGTCGGCCCGCAAAGCGCTAGCGACATCGAGCGTGGCCAGTCCTCCGGCCGCGACGGTTCCAATGAATTGGTCCGCCGTGCCCAGCAGAGGCCGGTAACCGGTAAATGTATCGGTGGCGAAAAAAGCAGCCGGATCGATACCCGGTTCAAGCGCCACGACGACCTCGTCGGTCATCCATTGTCGCTCGCCCGACTCTCCGTTGATGAAACTCGGCGCCACCCAGTCGACATCGGGCAGACTGCGCAAGATACCTTCAATTTCGCTCAGCGAACCGTCGACGGAAATGGTCAGCTCATCGGCGTCGAGCCACTTTTCGAACTCGATGGTGGCTTGCGACGTGTTCGCGCTCAGGAACTCTTCGAGAAGTTGCGTTTCGCTGGCGCCTGCGCGCAAATTGACGGTGATTTCATTCGTCGCTCGATAGAGCTGCAACTTTTCGTCGCCCGACCAGTAGTGATCGCCCTGGTCGATCCACGACAGACTCGTCGCCGCGGGTTGCAGGCTGCCAATGGTTTGCAAATCGCCCGCCAGCAGGCTCTCGGTCAACATGGCGGAAACGGACAAGACGCAACGACTTTCCAAGGACTCCAGCCGGAGTTGAATTCCATCGCGAGCATACTCGATTCCACGCAACGCGATTCTTCGCGGAGCGAATCGAATTGCCTCCCGCGTCGTACGCCGGGGTCGCTTGTTCATTGTCTACTCCGTGGCTCGCGATAGGTTTCGGAATTGGCACACTTGCCCGGATCTACAATCTCTCCGGCCGCGTGTATTGGAGCCAACGAATGGCTAAAGCATATCAAGGTGAAAGTCGCGATCAAGAGTGATGTGGCAACGAATATCAGTGCAATTGCACATGATGCAGACGCTAACATGGCCGATACGTTACCGGCTCCGGTTCCGCCGACCCCAGCGCATCGATAGCACAATTGCCACACCGGTTGTATCAAGGCAAGCGACGACGGTTCTGGAACTGCGCTGCCTTGAACGTGAAACTCGAAATCTCTGTTGCTTGAATTCGAGAGATTGTTCCAGACCAACGGTGTGCCGATCCGAAAGAAAAGAACGATGAAGAGCTGGCTCACATCCGGCAAGAAGTTTCAGAACTGTTCAGCGCCCCCCCAGCCCTAATACAAAAACGGGACTGAAGCGGGAGTCATCTATTCCTCCTCAGGTCGAAATAGCGCGCGATGCACCGTTGCGTTTTTCGAGGCCCTTGTCGCCCCACCAGTTTGCCGCGCGCTCATGGGTCCAACAGTCGGCGCTCTCGCAACATGCCAGGGCCCGATCGAGCTCGCTCGCGGATTGAAAGCGGTCTTTAGCTTCTTTGGCGAGACAGCGCACCACGACGTCCTCAAGCGCCTTCGGCACGGCCGCGTTGAGCTGCGAGGGAGGCCGAACCGGGTCGCGCGCGTGGGCCACGATGACTTCCATCGGGCTGCGACCAGAAAACGGCGGCTGGCCGGTGAGCAGAAAGTAGGTGACGGCGCCGAGCGAATACAGGTCACTGCGCGAGTCGAGCACCAGCCCGGACACGGATTGATCGGGCGACATGAACAGCGGCGAACCGGCAACCGTGTTTTCCTGAGTGACGTGTCTCGCCACGGCTGGATCAGGCGCCGGCTTCACCAGTCCAAAGTCCAGCAGCTTAACGAAGTCAAACGCGCCGCCGCGCTCGGTCACGATGATGTTGCCCGGCTTGACGTCGCGATGAATCAGCCCTCGCGCGTGCGCCTCGGCCAGGGCGCCGCAGACTTGTCGAATCAAATAGATGACTCGCTCAGGCGGAAGCGCTCCGTGCAACTCGACCAGCTCGGCTAATGTCAGGCCTGGTAGATACTCCATCACGTAATAAAACGAACCATCCTCGGCCCGCCCGTAGTCATAAATGGCGATCGTGTTCGGGTGTGTGAGCTCGGCAGCCGCCCGGACTTCGCGTTCGAAGCGCGCGAGCGCCGTGGGATCGCTGGCCCGATTCGGGTGGATGACCTTGATCGCGCAGGGTCGTTTCAAGAGTAAGTGTTCGGCCAGCCGAACTTCTCCCATGCCGCCCGCGCCAAGCAATTCCTTCAGCCGATACTGGCCGAAGCGCCGTCCCGACAGGGCCTGCTTGCGCAAAGCGCCGATCGCTCGGCCCAAGAAAACCGCGCCGCCGGCGCCAATGGCCATGATCGTTGCGATAATCAAAATGCCACGCAGATTGACGACGTCGGCCACCGCCGGATACTCGATCCGCCACTGAACGAGTTGCACGATGGGCGCGATCGCCATGATGGCAACCATCAGAGCGGTCCGCCTGACCGAACTGGGAATCAACACCACATACAGATTCATCAGGCCCCACCAGCACGTGACGTCGACTTTCAGGCCGGCGACGATATTGGCCGTCGCGCCGGAGCGAGCGTAGGAGCCGGTCTTCAATTGATCGATCACCAAAATAAACACTCCGCTCACTCCAAACACCCACACCTCGGCCCACCGCAGTTGCACGAGCGACAACTCAAGCTTGCTGAACAGCAGCGCGGACGCTCCGGCGAGCCCGCAGAAAGCGATGACTCGCAACAGCTCGGCGACGGGTGGTTCCTGCGGATCCTTGGTGGCCAGGTCCAACAGCAGCAGCACCACCGTAATTCCTGCCAGCAAAGCCGAGACTCCGGCGAGCCGACGGCGCAGCAATTGCTCGATCTCGACCGCGATTGCCGGCACGGAACCAGCGATCAACTCAACCGTTCGTGCGGGCGACGGACCACCAGAAACCGGAAACGCATAGGCGCGCGTGGGCTCAAGATTGGTATTCAGCCCGTCGTCATCCGGCACCTTCGAGGGCATGGGTTCGACAGGTCTCTCGCGGAGGAACGTAGGGATGAGCCGAACACGAAAGCGACTTTGACCAGTGGTATACTCTTCTACCACATTCGGTGATGGTAACAAAGCTTTTCGAGCGCATCGTTATTGTGCGGAGCAACCCTGCTACGGCCCATTGAATCCGGCTCCCCGGGGTGGGCCAGACGACTTGTCGTCTGGCTTGCGAAGCAACAAGAGGTTCGTGCTTTAAACAGCGCCGATTGTTCGAGTGGTTCGCCTCTTGTCCCTGCGGGGCACAGACGACGCTGTCGTTTGTGCCACCCGGAAAGAACCTACTTCGCTAGCGAGATCGCCGAATAGAATGGCCACACGAGTGGGGCCAACGCTACCGTGACAATCCAGATTAAAATATCCAGCGGCACGCCGATTTTTACGTAGTCGCTGAATTTGTAGCCGCCGGGGCCGTAGACCATCAGGTTGGTTTGATAACCGATGGGGGTGGCGAAACCGGCCGAGGCGGCCATCATCACGGCCACGACGAACGGCATGTAGTTGGCGTCGAGTCCCTTGGCTGTGTCCATCGCAAACGGAAACATTAGCGCCGCGGCGGCGTTGTTGGTGATCAATTCGGTCACGATCAGGGTAATACCATACACGACCGCCAACGAAATCAAGGCATTGCCGCCGGCTAGTTGAATCAGGCCCTCGGCGATTTCCCGGGCGGCGCCGGTTTTCTCGAGTGCCGTGCCGACTGCAAACGACGCGGCAATCGCCAAGAGCACCTCCCAATCGACGCTGCGCCGCGCGGCTTCGGTGCTGACGCAGCGCGTCAGAATCATCAGCCCGGCGGTGAGCATTGAGGCTTTGAGCATCGATAGCCAGTCGAAGCTGACGGCCAGCACCATCAGGATCATCAGCGCCAGCGCGATCAATGCGCGATCGTGGCGCGGCGGGTTCGAGTTCTCCAAACGGCTGACCAGAAAGAAGTCGCGCGAGTTGCGCTGTTGATCGGCAAACGAAGGATGGGCCTCGACAAGCAACGTATCGCCGGCGTGCAGCACGATGTCGCCGATCTTCTTGTGCAACCGTTCTCCGTTGCGAGCCACGGCCACGACCACGGCGTTATAATTGTTGCGAAAGCGGCCGTCGCGAATCGTTTTTCCGAGCAGCGGGCAACTGTTCGACACCACGGCTTCGATCAGGCAGCGTTGAGGCCGCGGCGCGCTGAGCTTCGAAACCTGGTCGGTGGCCGGCACCAACCCGCGAATGCGCTGCAAGTCGACGACCGATTCGACAATGCCCACGAACAACAGGCGATCATCGGCACGCAATACTTCCTGCGGCGAAACGGCGGCCAGGATGGCGCCGTCGCGATCGATCTCGGCCAGATACACGCCAGGCAAGTGGCGCAGGCCGGCTGCTTCGATCGTCTTGCCATTGAGCGGCCCGTCGTGGGCGACCTGCATCTCGACGGTGTACTCGCGCGCATCGGCCGAGCTGATCGCCGGGCGGCGATCGGGCAGCAGCCAACGGCTGGTGGCGACAATGAACAACCCGCCGACAAGGGCGGCCGGCAGGCCGATCCAGGAAATCTCGAACATCCCCAGTCCGCTACCGGTCTGCTTGATCAACATGCCTTGCACGACCAGGTTGGTGCTGGTGCCGATCAACGTGCAGGTGCCGCCGAGAATCGCGGCATAGCTCAAGGGGATCATGAATTTCGAAACCGGGTAGCGATGCGCTCGCGCCCAATCGCTGACCGCCGGTATCAGCATCGCCACCAGCGGCGTGTTGTTCATGAAGGCGCTAAGGCCCATCGTGGGCAACATCATGCGCGCGATTGCGCCGGTGGGCGATTTGGGGCGGCCAAACAGCCGCTGCGCAATAAAATCGACGCCGCCTGTTTCGCGAACTCCGGCCCCCACGACGAACAACACGCCCACGCTGATCATGCCTTCGTTGGACATGCCAGACAGAGCTTCGCCGGGAGTGAGAATGCCCATCAGCAACAGCAGCGCAACAGCCCCGATCAGAATAACGTCTGGCGTGACCTGGCTGAAAACCAGCAGCACAAAGATCAGGCCGACAATGCTCAACGTGAATTGAGCGGGCGTGATGACGCTGGCATCCAACAACAAATTGGCCCAAGGCATAGCGATTTCGTTTCCATTCGAGGCGGTCCCGTCGCTTTCGGGCTCACCGCTGAGAACGAATGGGCGCGGAGGTTGCCAGTGGCACGGCGACGAGAAGGATGATAGAGTTGCTGGAAATATAGACTCTCGCGGAACGAACCGTAAAGAGAAGATTTCCCGCCCATGCCACGCCCGACCCTGGAGCATCCGGATCGATGATTTCGTATCGACACCTTTGGCTGGCTTGCATCGGATGGATTGTGCTCGGCGTAGCGGCCTTGGCAGAAGATTGGCCCGCCTGGCGGGGGCCGCGGGGCGATGGAACAAGCCAGGAGCGAAACGTTCCCACGCGCTGGACGTCTGAGGAGAACATCGCCTGGAAAACGGCCATCCCGGGCACTGGGCACGCGTCGCCCATTATCTGGCAAGACCGAATCTTTCTTGCCACTTGTTTGGAAGATGCCAAGCAGCGAGTCTTACTGTGCCTCGATCGTCGCAGCGGCAAGATGCTGTGGCAACAGGTGGTGCTCGAGTCGCCGCTGGAAGACAAACACCAGTTGAATAGTTTTGCGTCGAGCACGCCGGCCACCGATGGCCAGTCGGTGTATGTGACGTTTCTGGACCGCAGCGAAATGGTCGTGGCGGCCTATGATTTTTCGGGCAAGCAGAAATGGCTGGTCCGACCGGGAGGGTTTTCGAGCAAGCACGGCTATTGCAGTTGCCCGGTGTTGTTTGAAGACAAGGTGATCATCAATGGCGATCACGATGGCGATGCCTATCTCGTGGCACTCAAGCGCTCCACAGGCGACACAGTTTGGAAAGTCGATCGCGAGAATAAGACCCGCAGCTATTCGACGCCGCTGGTGCGCAATATCGCCGGCCGCACGCAGATGGTGCTCTCGGGAAGCAAGTGCGTGGCCAGCTACGACCCGCACGACGGCTCGCGACATTGGATCATCGATGGCCCCACCGAGCAGTTCGTGGCATCGATCGTCTACAACGGCAAGCTGCTGTTCCTCACCGCTGGCTTTCCTGAGATGCACATGATGGCGGTCCGCCCAGACGGCTCGGGCAACGTCAGCGAAACGCACATTGCCTGGCGAACCCGCAAGGGAGCCGGATATGTGCCGTCGCCAATTGCCGAGGGAGATTACTTCCTGGGAATTTCCGACGGCGGCGTGGCCAGTTGTTTCGAAGCTGCCACGGGCAACCGTCTGTGGATGGAGCGGCTCGGCACGCACTACAGCAGCTCGCTCGTGTCGGCGGGCGGCCTGGTGTATTTCACTTCCGACGAAGGCAACACAACGATCGTGCGGCCCGGGCCGAAGCTCGACATCGTCGCCGAAAACAAGCTCGGCGAGTTCGCCTACGCCTCGCCCGCGATCAGCCAGGGCCAAATCTTTTTTCGCGGCGAAAAGCACTTGTTCGCGATCGGCGCCCAAGAAACGGCGAGCGCCGGGGCGAAGTCAGCTAAATAGCGGCGAGGGATGCTCGGAAACTGTGTGGTCGCTGGTCTGCGCGCCAGTTTTATCCGAGGGCCCAGCGCACCTTAGCCGAAGTCCCCACAAGCGCAGCCACAACAGGCTTACCACGCAGACCGCGTACCAGCTCACAAACATGCTCGTAATTTGCCGGCCCGAACCGGTATCCATAGCGAGTACGGCGCACAAAAACAGGACTACACTTGAGATCAGTCCCCAATCAATCAAAGTGGTCATGCGATTTCCACGAGTGCCAAGCAAAAGTGTAAGCGTTGCCAACAGCGGCAATCCGGCTGCCTGGCTGATAATCACGGCGATGATTATGAGAAACAAACTTGCGAAGTAGCTTCGCAGTGCCAGAAGACCGCCGAAAGCCGCGGTTGCGATGAACATTTGCTGCAGAGTGAAGCGAACAATCCGGGGAGGCGGCAGAGTGCCACACCATTCGCGTCCGACCAATCGCCAGCCCCGAATCAATCGGAAGTGCGCGAATGTCGCGGCGAGGCTGACAAACATTCCGGTGTATAGGATACCAGCAACCTCAACGTCGTAGTTCCAGAGATTACTGATCGCGGAAGAATACTGGAACAGGAAGACTGCGAATCCCATCAAGAGAAGTGCGGCGTATGAAGCGATCGCGGCGAGGCACAACTTCCAAAATTGGGGACCCTCGATCAGTAGCACCAGAGGAATCAGCATGGCCTCCGCAACAGAAGTGCCGCCCATCCACTGACGCCATTGCGCATACGCATAAAAGTCCTCAGCGGCCTGCCAGATTCCGGCAGCCGCAAGAATCAGCGGCAAAGCGTTGGCGATTGCAAAAATGCAAAACAACGTGGCGAACGCTGCCACAACGCCGCGATTGCGCCCCGGTGAAACAGGATTTCGTAACGGCGGATCGGCATCAGCCACGCGAAAACCGGCAACGTTCGGCGGGCTTAGATTGCTAGTCATTTGAGTTAAAAGTTCAAGGAACTTTTCGGGCGCCCCTGTCGGTCTCGACACCGATTGTACCGCCCGAGAGATCGCTCTTCGAGCAAAGGAGGCCCGCCGCCCTGAACTTCCGGCCGCGTTCGGGGCTCACACAAACGGGGACATCCCGGTACAATTGCACCTTTCCTTGACGTTTCCAATCATGGACGCGTTTCCGACTGACCTCACACAAATAACCGCCCAAAGCCATACGCCATCGTGACCAGCGAGACTCAACCCGTCGATCCACACGCCGCGCCGCGAAAAATCCTGGTGACCGCGGCACTGCCGTATGCCAATGGCCACATTCACTTGGGCCATCTGGTCGAGTACATCCAGACCGACATCTGGGTCCGCTTTCAGAAGCTTCGCGGGCACCGCTGCATCTATCTGTGTGCCGATGATACGCACGGCACTGCGATCATGATTCGCGCCCGGCAGGAAAAACGGAGCGAAGAGGCCTTGATCGGTGATATGCAGAAGGCCCACTTGCAAGACTTCACGGGCTTCAACGTCCAATTCGACAACTACGGCAGCACCCACAGCCCAGACAACCGGGCACTGTGCGGCGAGATTTGGGCCACGCTGCGCAAAGCCGGGCTGGTTAGCGAACGAGAAGTCGCGCAGCTCTATGATCCCGAGGCGGGCACATTTCTGGCCGACCGATTCGTCAAAGGCACGTGCCCCAACTGCGGCGAGCCCGACCAGTATGGCGACAACTGCGAAAAATGCGGCGCGGCCTATAGCCCCACCGAACTTAAGAATCCCAAAAGCACGCTGTCGGGCGCCACACCTGAGCTGCGGAAGGCATTGCATCTATTTGTGCAGATCGAGGCGTTGCATGGGTTCTTGACCGAGTGGACTCAGGCGGGCAACCACCTGCAGCGGGAAGTTGCCAACTATCTGGCCGGCCACTTTCTGGGCGAGCCGCTGCGCGATTGGGATGTCTCGCGGCCCGCTCCGTACTTTGGCTTCGAGATTCCCGATAGCCCTGGCAACTATTGGTATGTCTGGTTTGACGCGCCGATCGGCTATATCGCCTCGACGGCCGAGTGGTGCCGGCGCGAGAAAGAAAAGCTCGACGATTGGTGGCGGTCCAACGCCGCCGAGATCCATCACTTCATCGGCAAGGACATCACCTACTTCCACACATTGTTCTGGCCGGCCATGCTCAAGACGGCCAGTTTCAGCCTGCCGGCCAAAGTTCACGTCCACGGGTTCCTGACCGTCGACGGCGAAAAGATGTCGAAGAGCAAGGGCACATTCGTCCGCGCCGCGACCTATTTGAATCACCTGGACCCGGCGTATCTACGCTACTATTACGCCTCGAAGCTCGGGCCGGGACTCGACGATTTGGATTTGAATCGCGAGGAGTTCGTCAGCAAGATTAATTCCGATCTGGTCGGCAAAGTCGTCAACCTGGCCAGCCGTACGGCCAAGTTCGTCAAAGACACGGGGCTCTCGCCGACCTATCCCGACGATGGCGGACTATTCGCCCAGGCCGCCGCCGAAGGCGATCCGATTGCCGCGGCCTACGAAGCGAGCGACTACAACCGGGCCATGCGGCTGATCATGGCGCTTGCCGATCGGGCGAACCAATACATCGATGGCGTTGCGCCCTGGAAATTGCGCGGCAATGTGGATCGAGCCGTCGAATTACAAGCGAGCTGCACCGTCGCGCTCAACCTGTTCCGACAGTTGGCGATCTACCTGGCACCGGTGCTGCCTAACCTGCGGCAACAGACCGAAGAACTCTTCGGCAATTTGTGCAGCCATTGGAACGACGCCAAAACGCCGCTGGTCGGGGTGAACATCAACGAATTTACACACATGATGAAGCGGGTCGAAACCGCCCAAGTCGAAGCCATGATGGCAGAAAGCCGAGAGGAGTTTGCCGTGACAGAACCGACCGCGAAACAGCCCGCCACTGAAACAGCCGCCACTACGGAGCCCAGCGCCGCACCGGGAGCCGCGACCGCCGACAGCGCCGCAGCCTTGGAAAAAGAGCCGCTGGTCAACGAAACGATCGGAATCGATGACTTTACCAAGGTCGATCTGCGGGTCGCGAGAGTGATCGCGGCCGAGGAAGTGCCCAAGGCCAAGAAGCTTCTAAAACTCACGCTTTCGCTCGGCGGCGATCAGCGGCGAACCGTCTTCGCCGGTATCAAAAGCGCCTACGAGCCCGACAAGCTGGTCGGCCGGCTCGTAATCTGCGTGGCCAACCTGGCCCCGCGCCAAATGACGTTCGGCATGAGCGAAGGCATGGTCGTCGCCGCCGGCGCCGGCGGGCAAGAAATCTACCTGCTCAGCCCAGACTCGGGCGCCCAGCCGGGGCAACGCGTGCATTAGTTGCCTCTGGTCTTAATCCATTGTGAATTAAAGACGAAGAACTGCCCTGCGCGGGCGGCGGCCGGGAGCCCCGGCGGGCGAAATAAGAATTCGTATATCGCCCCCCGCGGCACGCGGGCCGCCGGAGGCTCTTTTCTTATATTCAAAGAATGGAAGTTGCATCGTATTGCCGGTTAGAATAGGCCCCGTTCCGAATTTCGCTCGGTACGACATCAAGGCTGTTCCTGGAGATTTCCGATGCCCATCAACTCTCATATTTGCAACCATCGCTACTTACTTCTTTTGGTCGCCTTATCTCTCTCGCCGCGCGCCCATCTGCTCGCTGCTCCGGTGCCTGACGGGCAGATTGCGGCCATCGACAAGATCGTCTCCGAAGGGATTGATCAGAAGAAGGTGGCGTCGTATGCGGTGGCGGTGGTCAAGGATGGTGCGTTGGTTTTGGCGCGTGGCTATGGGATGGCCGATTTGGAGAACGACGTGCCGGCGACGGCGGAGACCGTATATCGCTTGGGTTCGATCACCAAGCAGTTCACGGCACTGGCGATCATGCAGTTGGCCGAGCAGGGCAAGCTGTCGGTCGACGACGAATTGACGAAGTTCCTGCCCGACTATCCGGTGGCCGGGCACAAAGTGACGGTACATCACCTGTTGAATCACACCTCGGGCATCAAGAGCTACACGAACTTGCCGAGTTTCCATAAACAGCTCCGACAGGACATGTCGCACGACGAACTGTTGTCGCTGTTCAAGAACGAGCCGTTCGATTTTGAGCCGGGCACAAAGTGGCTGTACGACAACTCGGGCTACTACCTGTTGGGCATGATCATCGAAAAGGCCAGCGGCCAATCGTATGCCCAGTATCTCGAAGAGCACATTTTTCGGCCGTTGGGAATGAGCGCCACGCGCTACGGAGACTTGCGGCCGATCATTCGCCATCGGGCGATGGGATACAGACTATTTCGTGGACAACTGATGAACGACGATCCGATGAGCATGGGCCCGCCGGGCGGCGCGGGGGCGCTGGTGTCGAACGTGTTGGATTTGATCAAATGGCACCAGGCCTTGGAGTCGGAAAAGCTGCTTTCTTCGCCGTCGTTCGAGGCGATGTATCGGACAACGAAGTTGGCCGATGGCAGTGTGCGGCCCTATGGATATGGCTGGGCCGTGGGCGAAATGGAGGGACATCGCAAACTCAGTCACGGCGGCGGCATCAACGGGTTCTCGACGATGATCGCACGCTACCCGGCGGATCGGCTGGCCGTGATCGTGCTCTCGAACACGTTAGGAGGCGACGTGGGGGGCGTGGAAGTCCGCATTTCGAAGCTGCTCATGGGAATTGAAGAAAAGCCGGTAGTCGACCTGCCGGTCGACGCCGAGCTTGCCAAACGAATCGTCGGCAAATACCTGCTCGAAGACGTCGACGGAAAAGTCGAGCTCACGGCCGAAGACGGCAAGATCTTCGCAACGCCGGCCGGCCAGGCCAAAGACCAACTAAAGTATCAAGGCGAAGGTCGCTTCGTTTCCTCGAAGAACCCGGGCCTTCGCGTCAAGTTCTCGTCTTCCGCCGAAGGGCCGGCCCCAGGATTCGAACTGGA
>Ga0163150_10002370_pt1 | contig 28949 bp, 23 predicted proteins | sample OliLakLV19P2IB_FD_148628 | JGI IMG/M metagenome (GOLD analysis project Ga0163150, IMG submission 148628) | Freshwater microbial mat bacterial communities from Lake Vanda, McMurdo Dry Valleys, Antarctica - Oligotrophic Lake LV.19.P2.IB | ecosystem: Environmental > Aquatic > Freshwater > Lake >...
CCAACTCGTCGAACCGACCACTGGTCTTCAGAAACTCGATGAAGTACGGCATCTGCCCCATGCTGCTGACAGCCGCACCATCCACCCATCTCAAATGGATTTTCCCCGCAAACGTGTCCAGACTGGACCCCCCCTCCAGCACCTCAACCGCTCCCTCATTGCGCTCACCCATCGGGTGAGTCTTTACCAGACCCAGATCTTCGCTCATCTTCAACAGTATCTAACACTTGCCATTCAAGCCAGCCCTTCAACTGCCGTTTCTAGGATAATCAGTGTGAGGTTTGCGTTTCAGATATATAATCCAGAGACTTGCAGCGTCGGCTGCCTCGGAGGGTTTCGTCCATGTTGAAGTACCTTTTCAGTTTTCTTGCGCTTTGCTGCGCATCCTGTTTGCCCATAGCGGCGCAGGTAGCTTCCGCTGAAGTCAGCGGCACGGTGGTGGATCAGGCGGGGGCGGCGGTCGCCAACGCTAAAGTTACGGTCGCAAATGTCGCGACAAACCTCGCCCGCACAGTTATAACGGAGAGCAACGGGTCTTATCTGGTGAACCTGCTTCCTCCGGGTGAGTACACGATTAATGTAGAGGCTGCGGGCTTTCGCAAGCTGGTGCAACGGGGCCTCGCCCTCCAGATCAACCAGCAGGCACAGCTCGACCTGACCATGCAACTGGGACAGGTTTCGGAGTCGGTTGAGGTCACAGCCTCGGCTCCCTTGCTGGAGTCGGAGTCTTCCTCACTCGGCACCGTGGTGAGCGAGCGGCTGGTCAATCAGCTCCCGCTGAACGGGCGCAATTTCATTCAGCTGGCTACGCTTAGCCCCGGCGTTACGGGTGTCGGGTTTGCGGCTGGCGGCACAATTATGAGTGGAGCGAGGCCTGACGACCGCCGGCCTGGCACTGAGATTTTCTCCAACGGCAATCGTGAAGGCTCAAACAACTTCCTGTACGACGGCATCGATAACAATGAGCGTCTGACGCTGTCGATTGTGCTGCGTCCCGCTGTTGAAGCGGTCCGTGAGTTCAAGATTCAGACCAACCTCTACAGCGCCGACATAGGCCGCAACTCGGGCGCCGTTGTGGACGTGATCACGAAATCGGGCACCAACAAACTGCACGGCAGCCTGTTTGAATTCCTGCGCAATTCGGCAATGGATGCGCGCAATTTCTTTAGTCCGAAGGGCACCTTCTTCCCGTCGTTCCGGCTAAATCAGTTTGGTGGATCGTTTGGTGGGCCGGTGGTGTTGCCGAAGCTGTTCAATGGCAAGAACCGTACGTTCTTCTTCGTCGACTACGAGGGCTTCCGCCGGACGTCGCAGGGTCTGCAGATCGGCAACGTGCCGACGGTCCTGATGCGCCGTGGTAATTTCACTGAGGCCGCGACCATCTATGATCCGCTGACCACCCGGGCCAACGGCACCGCGTTCGCTCGCGATCCATTCCCCGGGAATCAGATTCCCGCCAATCGGTTTGACCCGATCACCGCGAAGCTGATCAATGCCTATCCGGCACCCGTGAATTCGGCCCGGTTCAACAACTACACCGCGAATTTGTTGCAGCGGCAGAAGTGGAATCAGGGCGATGCCCGTGTCGATCATCAGGCTACGCCGAAGGACACGTTCTTTGCCCGGTACTCCATCCAGAACACCGAGACGGTAGTGCCCAGTACGTTCCCGGCGGCCACCATCGTCGGACTTTCGAAGCCGGTCAACCTGGGCGATGAAGGCTCGTTTGCCGGTACGTCCTTTCAGCCTGCGACGCACATCGTGGCCAGCTACATCCGCGTGATCACGCCCCGGATTGTGAACGAATTCCGCGCCGGGTTCAACCGCTTCCGTGTTGATTACACGGCCGACCAGTTTGAGCCCGGCGCTGGCCTCGGTAACCAGCTCGGAATCCCGAACTCGAACGTAACTCCGAATGAGCAGAACCTGCCCATCTTCTCGCCCGCGAATTACTTCGGTATCGGCCAGACCCGGTCTCTGCCCATCTTCCGCCGCGAGAACACGTTCCAGTACGTCGACAACATGAGCGCCACCATCGGGAAGCACACTCTGAAGTGGGGTGCGGATTTCCGCCGTCGTCAGCTCACCATCTATCAAACGAATCAGGGAAATGGCCGGTTCAATTTCTCCCCCGCCTTTACCGATTCCCGCACCGGCCCTGGTGGTGACACCATGGCGAGTTTCCTGCTCGGCTACGCTAACTCGATTGTGCATGACTATACGTTCAACTGGCCAGGCGAGCGCGGTGTGGAAGTCGGCACGTACTTCGCCGACGACTGGCGCGTGACCCGCAAGCTGACGTTGAATCTGGGCCTGCGGTGGGATTACTACAGCCCGTTCTCTGAAGTGGCCAACCGCTGGGCGAACTTCAACATCCGGACGGCGAAGATCGACATTGCGGGCCGGAACGGCGTCGATAAGTACGCGGGTGTGAAGCCCTACTACAAGAACTGGGGTCCGCGCTTCGGCTTTGCCTACCAGTTTGCACCGCACACGGTGGTTCGTGGCGGCTACGGCGTCTTCTACAACCCCGCCGGGAATGAAGGCAGCAGCCTGCGTCTGTTCCGCCAATTGCCCTTCGGCTCGACAGTAGCCATCAACCCGGGCGACATCTTTGTCGGCCCGAAGGTGAGTGAAGGCTTCGCTCCACTGGCGCCGGTGAACTTCGCGGCGGCTGACAAGCCATTCGGAGGCATGTTCGCCGTGTCCCCGGACTTCAAGCCTTCCTACGCGCAACAGTTCAACCTGACCGTGCAGCAGGAAATCGTACCGTGGTCGATGGTGGTGAAGGTGGCGGCCGTGGGCAATCTGGGCCGGCGCCTGTACAATACCTACGACGCGAATCAGCCCATTCCTGGCGCGGCCGCACTAAACACGCGGCGTCCGTTATACGGCGTTGCTCCGGACCTGGCAGGCGTCAGCTACTTCGTTTCCGACGGCCTCAGCAGCTACTACGCGGGTCAGTTGACGTTGGACAAGAGGTTCGGCAAAGGCCTGAGCGCCCTGGTCGGCTATTCCTGGTCTCACGCCATCGACAACGTCGTGCTTGAATTCGGCGGCGGCGCAGCTGGCCCACAACCGCAGGATCCCCGCAATCTTCGGGCGGAACGCGGGAACTCGATCATTGACCTCCGGCACCGTTTGACAGCGAGCTACCTGTGGGAGCTTCCGTTCGGCAAGGGCCGGTCATTCATGAACCGTGGGGGGATCGCCGATTTCGCGCTCGGCGGCTGGCAAATGAACGGAATCTTCGTGACCCAGACGGGCCAGCCCTTCTCGCCCGTGTTGCAGACCTCCACCACAAACGGCACGGGCAGCAGGCCCGATGTGCGGAGTGCCGTCACCTATCCGAGGACCTTGCAGCGGTGGTTTGATCCGAGTGCGTTTGCGACTCCGGCTCAGTACACCTATGGCAATGCGTCCAGAAACAGTCTGTTTGGACCGGGCAGAACCAACTGGGATGCTTCTCTGTTTAAGAACTTCGTGATTCGCGAACAGATCCGGTTTGAGTTCCGTGCAGAGGCGTTCAACATCCTGAACCATCCGCAATTCGGCCTGCCGAACCAGAACATCGGCAACGCACAGGTGGGCACGATTACCAGCACTGTTGGCAATCCCCGTCAGTTGCAGATGGGCTTGCGCTTCCAGTTCTGATTTCGCCTGAGAGGAGGCGTGCTGGTGCCGGGGGTTATTAAGTCCCAACTCCGGCACCGCATGCCGAATCTTCAGGACGCGACAGCAGTTCGCATGGCATCGACAGCTTTGACCAGGCTGGCCGTCTGATTCGCGACGGGCAGATATTCCATGCAAATAATGCCGTTATACCCGCCCTTTGCGATTGCCTTGTAGATTTCCGCGTAATTCATTTTGCCAGTGCCGGGGTCGTGGCGCCCGGGCGAGTCGGCTACGTGAAATACAGCGACGTACGGAATGGCTTCGACCGCGAGCTTCGTGGGGTCGCCAACCTCGGTCTGCTCGTGATACAGATCGAACAGGAGCTTGAAATTGGGACTGTCGACCGCCTGGACAAGTTTCAGGCCCTCGCCGCACGTGTTCAGGTAGTAGCCTTTGTGATCGACCTTCGCATTCAGGGGTTCAATGATCAGTGTGAGGTTTGCCCGGGCCGCAAGTTCGGCCGCCCGCTTACTTCCTTCGAGGAGGCTGGCATACTGCGCATCCCGGGTGCGACCCGGAACTTCGTTGCCGCTCATCAGGATTATCTGCGAAATATCCAGCTTTTTGGCGGAATCGACAGCATTCCTGAGGTCAGCCAGGAAGTTGCCGCGCTGGGCGGGATCCACCATGGACACGGGACGCTTTCCCCAGTCCGGCGTCGCGATCAGCGTATCCATGCCGAGACCGAACGAGGACACGAATTTCTTCTTCGCGGCGATCTCTGTGTCGGGCCAGGCGGTGTGTTCGGCTACCAGCTCAATACTCTGCAGGCCTGCACGCGCGGCGGCTTCCACGCGCTCCTCAAACGTCCCCTTCAACGTCCAGAGCATTACCGAAGACGTTACTTTGGGCTTCGTGGAGCGGGCGGCTGTGCCAGCGGCAGCGGCCTGCATCAGAAAGTCGCGGCGTCCGAGTGGGATCATTCTCAAGAGGATATCAAGCGTCGGAAGTCAGCACCACCAGTGCGTGTTATTCTCGATTTAACCTCGAAGTCTTTATGCCTCAGCTTCAGTATTCCACCCGCAGCGGCATTGTCGTCACCCGTATCGCATCGCGTGCCCCTTTCAAAAAGGGCCTTCACTCGTTGCTCCACGAGTTAGACCGGCATCGCGGCATTTATCTGTCATCGGGATACGAGTACCCGGGCAGGTATTCCCGGTGGGATGTCGCAAGCCTTTGTCCCCCGCTCGAGATCGTTGGTTTTCAGCGTGATTTGCAGATTCGGGCATTGAACGCGCGAGGCGAGGTGTTGGTCCGGCTGCTGGAACCAGTGCTGGCCGGGCATCCGCACTGGGAGGAGTTCGGGCTTGACGGCTCCACGTTGCGCGGCAAATTACGTCCGCTTCCGCCGTTCTTTTCGGAGGAGGAGCGAAGTAAGCAACCTTCGGTATTTTCACTGCTTCGCGCGCTTATTGGTGAGTTTGCGTCGGAGAAGGACAACCGGCTCAGCCTGGTTGGAGCGTTCGGGTACGATCTGCTGTTCCAGTTCGATCCGATCCAGCTGAAGTTGCCCCGGTCCGGACGCCGTGACCTCCACTTGTTCCTGTGTGACGACATCTACTATATGGACCGGAAGCGCGAGGTGGTGGAGCGCTTTCAGTATGAGTTTGCTTCAGCCGACGGCTTGCTGACCACAGCTGGGTTAGAGCGCACCGCCGAAAACATTGCGCCTCTGCCGCCAGTCACCAGCGCGCCTATTGTGGCCGACCACACGCCGGAAGAATACATGGCCAATGTGGAGACTTGCCGCCGCGGGATGAAACTGGGCGATTACTACGAGGTAGTGCTGCGTCAGACGTTCTCCACGCCATTTGGCGGGAGTGTCGCGGACCTGTTCGAGCGTGTGCAGAAGGCATCGCCGAGTCCGTATGAGTTTTTCCTGCAACTCGGCGATGAGCAGCTGGTTGGTGCTTCGCCCGAGATGTTTGTGCGGGTAGAGGGTTCGCGCGTGGAAACATGCCCCATTTCGGGCACGGCGAGACGCACCGGGGATCCCATGAAGGATGCAGTGAGTATCCGGGATCTGCTGAATTCCACCAAGGAAGAGTCCGAACTGACGATGTGCACGGACGTCGACCGCAACGACAAGTCGCGGGTCTGCGTTCCGGGGTCGGTAAAGGTGATCGGCCGGCGCCTGATCGAGTCTTACGCTGGGTTATTCCACACAGTCGACCACGTGGAAGGGACGCTGGAGTCGGGATTCGACTCCGTGGATGCGTTCCTGGCGCACATGTGGGCCGTGACCGTCATAGGCGCGCCGAAGAAGGCTGCCGCACAGATGATCGAGGATCTGGAGAAGACGGCTCGCGGGTGGTACGGTGGCGCGGTCGGGATGCTGTCACTGAATGGAGAGATGAACACAGGCATCCTCATTCGCACCGTGCACGTTCGCAATGGCGTGGCCGAGTACCCGGCCGGTGCCACGCTGCTCTACGATTCCATCCCGGCGCTGGAAGAGCAGGAGACGCGGCTCAAAGCTACCGGGTTTTTCCGGGCACTGCAGCAGGCCGCGGTCGGCGATTCAACCGCTCCCGTTGCTCACGGAAGTCCGGCCGTGACGGCCAGGCGCGGACCGAAGATGCTCCTGGTGGATAACGACGACTGCTTTATCCACACTTTGGCGAATTATGCGCGGCAGACAGGGGCCGAGGTCGTCACATATCGTTCTGGCTTCCCACTGGAGCTTATCGACCAGATCGCTCCCGATTTGATCTTAATTTCGCCGGGTCCGGGCAGGCCAGGGGATTTCCGAGTCCCGCAGACGGTTCAGTACGCAGCCGCGCGTCGAATTCCGGTGTTTGGGGTTTGTCTCGGACTTCAGGGCATCGTGGAAGCTTTTGGTGGCGAGCTGGGCGTGCTCGATTATCCGATGCACGGAAAACCCTCAACGGTTCGGCATCGCGATGCCGGTGTGTTTGAAGGACTGCCTCGCGAGTTTCAGGTTGGTCGCTACCACTCGCTGTTCGCCATCCGGGATAAGCTGCCGGCGTGTCTTGAGGTAACGGCGGAGTCTCTGGATGGCGTAATTATGGGTGTTCGGCACCGGGAACTCCCGATCGAGGCAGTCCAGTTCCACCCGGAGTCTTTGTTGACACTCGAGGATGAATGCGGATTTCGCCTCATGCGAAACGTAGTTACCGGGCTGATTCGACGCGCCAGCTCGAGTACGGGCGACTCCGCTGCTGCTCCTGAGTCAACCGCCGAGTTTGCTGGTTAGGCGGACCTGTTCGCGATGAGTCAGGCCCGGCTGTGGGTGTTTTTATCGGCGGCGATCTTGACGAGTGTTTTCTTCCTGAACCTCTGCGACGCGATTTTCGACTGTGGTTGCCGGTCAGCGTGGGCTGGCGCCGACGCGCACTGCAACTATCGCAACGCTGGAGCAGGGCATCACCGATGCCCGTGGTGCCAGATGGGGCTGGTTGGTGGAGTTGCTCTCTGGGGCTGTATAGTTTTTACGCAGTGGTGGGTATCTGGAATCACTGCTAAATATGGCGTTATATCTATGACAGCAATGACTTTACTCGCATTTCCCTTGACTGGAGGTTTCCTTGGACTGGCGGCGGGTTGGCTTTTCGGGTACTGGAGCTAGTAATTTTTACTTGCCATCGGTGAGTGTTGTTTATCATACTGGTATTAGTCCAATGTTTTTAGATTCTTCAGATCTCACGCTCGTATTGTTTGCGGTCATTTGTATCTGGCTTGCCCTGAGTTATACGGGTGGGACCGGCGGTGGACACAGGGTTAAGGTTCCGATATCGTAATCTGGAGTAGATGCCCTCTGTCATCGTGGCTGGCGGTGGTCTAGCCGGTCTTGCCACGGCTGCTGCGCTCGGGGAAGCCGGGTATGCGGTAGATGTTTATGAGGCGCGACCCTATCCTGGCGGGCGCGCGACATCGTACGCCTTGACCTGGGGCGATGGCACCACAGCAGTGGTCGACAACTCGCAGCACATTCTCCTTCGTTGCTGCTCCAACCTCCTTGATTTCTACAGAAGACTCGGCGTTTCCGATGCCATCGACTGGCATGACCGGTTCTATTTTATTGAGCCCGGTGGTCGGACGTCGGAGTTCCGTGCAGGTGTACTGCCTGCTCCTGCACACTTCACAGAGTCGTTCCTCGGGCTTCGTTTCCTGAGTCCAGGCGAGAAGCTCGCACTCATCCGAGGCATGGCTGCTCTCCAGCGACAATTTGGCCAGCGGACAGACCTTGATTCGATCACGATGGCACAGTGGCTGACGGAACAGCGTCAGCCGGAGCGCGTGGTTCAGAGGTTTTGGCGGCAAGTGCTGGTGAGCGCCGTGAATGAGGAGCTCCACCGCATGGCCGCATCGCACGGGTTCCAGGTGATCGGGGTCGGGTTTCTGGGAGGTCCTGCGGCCTACCATATGGGAGTTCCTTCTGTGACTTTGGGAGAGTTGTACCGTCCCGAACGATGGGCTGGACTTCCGGGTGTGCGTTTCCACTTTCGGCGGTCCGTTCAGTCGGTTGGAGAGGGCAGAGCGGAGGTGGACGGAGAAGAAATCACGGCAGACGCAGTTGTCGTTGCTCTGCCTGTCGACCGGGTCCGTGCAGTGGCTCCATTTGCCGAGCCCCCCGAGATGGAGTTTTCCCCAATTACGGGTGTCCACCTGTGGTTTGACAGACCAGTCACCGAGCTACCACACGCGACCGTGCTTGACCGGACCATACATTGGGTATTCAACAAAGGCGGGGGACAACAGCTACAGCTCACTATAAGTGCTTCCCGAGCAATGGTTTCGATGTCTCCTGGAGCGATTCTTGATTTGTGTCTGAAGGAGTTGTCCGAGTTCTTGCCGGGGGTTCGGAGAGCCACTTTGGTGCGCTCACGCGTTATTAAAGAGGTTAAGGCGACCTTTTCTGCGTCAGTTGGGCTGGAAGTACGGCGGCCAGGGCCCCAAACGTCCGTGCCATCGGTTTTTGTTGCTGGTGACTGGACCAAAACTGGCTGGCCCGCCACAATGGAGGGCGCGGTTCGCAGCGGCTACATCGCTGCCGAGGCCGTAATGGGTGGTGCCAGGCGATTCCTGGTGGGGTAATGGCGCGGCGAGCGTAATTTTCGGATAATAGGGTTATGCCATCACGGTTCCGCCTTTTTCTGCTTGGTCTGGCTCTGGCTCTTCCGCTGTTGGCTGACGATCCGGCGACCCGGCTGCGCGTGGAAGTGCTAACGCTTACCGGCAAGCCTGTAGACCGTGCGTCTGTCATCGTCGACTTCGTCGAGGGCCGCTCGTATGTCAAGTTAGGGAAGAAGATCCTTAAGCACTGGGAGGCTCGCAGCAGCCAGGAGGGTATCGCGAAATTCCCCTCGATTCCTCAGGGTAAGATGCGGATTCAGGTGATTGCGCGCGGGCACCAGACTTTCGGGCAGGTTTACGAGGTCGACAAGGAAGAGCAGCTGATCACAATCAAGCTGAATCCTCCGCAGGCGCAGCACTCCGAGCACCAATAGTTCCCCCTTATTTCCAACCGTTCCGCTGTACTTTACGATGCAACAACGATATGACGTGATTGTGGTCGGCGCTGGTCATGCTGGCTGCGAGGCCTCGCGTGCCTGTGCCAGGCTGGGTCTGCGAACCGCTATGATCTCGATGAATATCGATTTGATTGCGCAGATGTCATGTAATCCCGCTATCGGCGGTATCGCAAAAGGGCACCTCGTGCGCGAGATTGACGCTCTTGGCGGTGTCATGGGCGTTATCGCGGATCGCGCCGGAATCCAGTTTCGGCTTCTTAACACGAGCCGCGGGCCGGCAGTGTGGTCGCCAAGGGCGCAGTGCGACAAGAAGCAGTATCGCGTTCGAATGAAGGCGGAACTGGAAACAGAAGCTAACCTGCGCATTCTTCAGGCTGAAGTAGCGTCTCTGGACATTGCGGAGGGTGGATCGGACGGACGGCGTGTTCGCGGCGTTATTCTGCGGGATGGTCGTACGCTGCTGGCCTCGGCTGTCGTCGTGACAACTGGCACTTTTCTGAACGGCCTGGCGCACGTTGGAGAGACTCGCTATAGCTGCGGACGCAACGGCGAGGCGCCTTCGCAGCTCCTGGGCGACCAGTTACGGAACCTCGGCCTGGCCTGGATGCGGCTGAAAACGGGTACGCCACCTCGGCTCGACGGCCGGACCATCGACTGGGCCAGTTTTGAGCCTCAGGCCGGTGATGTCGTCCCGACGCCGTTCTCGTTTTTGACCGGAAAGATTGAGCGAGAGCAAATCTCCTGCTATCTGGCGTACACAACGCCCCGGACCGCTGAGGTAATACGAGGAGCCATCAGCCGCTCTCCGCTGTATAGCGGTCAAATAGAGGGTGTCGGGCCACGGTATTGCCCCTCTATTGAAGATAAGTTTGTGAAGTTCCCTGATAAAGCCCGCCATCAGATCTATCTGGAGCCCGAGGGCCTGGATACCTACGAGGTCTACGTTAACGGCATGTCGACCAGCATGCCGGTGGACGTCCAGGTTGACATGCTGGGATCCATCCCTGGGTTGGAGCGGGCCGAGATGATTCGCCCCGGGTACGCGGTCGAGTACGACGCCATTGACCCTCGCGAGCTTCGTCACAGTCTGGAAGTGCGGTCGATTCCCGGTCTGTTTCTCGCTGGTCAGATCAACGGAACGTCAGGTTACGAGGAGGCCGGCAGTCAGGGTTTGCTGGCTGGCATCAACGCTGCCCGGCTGGTTCGAGGGGAGTGTCCGATAGTGCTTTCTCGAACTCTTGGCTATTCGGGTATTTTGATTGACGACCTGGTGAGTAAAGGTGCGGACGAGCCATATCGAATGTTCACGTCGCGTGCGGAAGCGCGTCTTCATCTGCGTATCGACAACGCTGACGAGCGTCTGACGCCTGTTGGTCGTGAGGCGGGCCTGGTATGCGACGCGCGTTGGGAACTGTTCCGCGCAAAACAGCGGCAAAAGGCCCTGCTTGTAGCGGCAATGGAATCCACCCGCATGACTCCGCGAAACTTTCCCGATCTGTCATTGTCCGCCGAGGATCGTCCGACTGTGGCCACGTGGCTGAAACGACCAGAAGCTTCCGCATCCGTTCTCTGTCGGTGGATTCGCGAGGTTCTTGGTGGTGAAGAGCCTGTCAATGGTGTTGTGGACACGGTCGTTGTGGAGGCGAAGTATGCTGGCTACATCGAGCAGCAGGACCGGCAGCTTGTTCGCGTAAAGAACGCGGAAGACAGGCGTATTCCCGAAGGATTCTCCTTCGTCGGTGTTCCTGGTTTGTCCCGTGAGGTTCAGGATAAGTTGGAGCGGTTCCGTCCGGAAACTCTCGCTCAGGCGGGAAAGATCGCCGGTGTTACTCCAGCTGCTGTCTCCGTGCTTGAGGTCCTTCTGCGTATTGGTCGCGGATCCTAAGTTCCACGTGGAACAGAACCGTTCACACCGCCCCGCCGCTTCCGATACAATTGAGGTAACCATCAACATGGCAAGAGTATTAGCCATCGCCAACCAGAAGGGTGGCGTCGGAAAAACCACAACCGCGATCAACCTGGCTGCTTCGCTTGCTGCGAATGATCTCAAGGTACTCGTCATTGACATTGACCCGCAGGGTAATGCAACGACTGGCCTGGGAGTAGCCAAGACGCCTGAACAACTAACGACGTACGATGTGCTCCTTGGTCAGGCAGGGCTGCAGGAAGTCGCTGTCCCTTCATCTTTTGAGGGGCTGCTCATTGCGCCATCTAACCGTAACCTTGTAGCCGCCAACATAGAACTTGTCGACGTTCCCGACCGCGAAAACCGTCTCCGTAATAAGATCGAAGACGTTCGTGACAATTTTCACTACATTCTGATCGATTGCCCGCCCGCCCTTGATCTGCTGACGATCAACGGCCTGGTGGCCTCCGATGGCGTCCTGGTGCCCATTCAGTGCGAGTTCTTCGCCCTCGAAGGCGTCTCACAGCTCCTCGATACAATCGAACGAATCCGCGATTCCTTCCAGCACAACCTTAAGATCGAAGGGATCTTGCTCACCATGTACGACGAGCGGAACAACCTTACCCGTCAGGTTGCGAGTGATCTGAAGGAATTCTTCGAGGATGAGGTATTCAAGACCGTAATTCCCCGAAGCGTACGTCTCGCCGAAGCACCCAGCCACGGCCTGTCAATACTCTCCTACGACTTGCGATCCAAAGGTGCCGAGAGCTATATCCAACTTGCCAAAGAGCTACTCGCTCGGCATGATGTGAAGCGCAGCGGGGCCAGCCAATAACGATGTCAGACCGAAAAGCCCTGGGCAAAGGACTGTCGGCGCTACTTCCTGGGCGCTCTCAGTCATCCGCACCACCGAAAGCGCCTGCAACGTCAGACCAGCAGCAAACTGGCATGAATCAGCTGGCAATCGACTCGATCCAGCCCAACCCACTGCAGCCTCGCACCATCTTCGAACCCGACCGACTTAACGAACTGGCGCAGTCCATCCGCGCCAACGGAATCATCCAGCCAATCGTCGTACAGCGTATCGCCCAGGGATATCAGCTTGTTGCCGGCGAACGCCGCTGGAGAGCCGCTCGGCTTGCTGGACTTACCACAGTACCCGCGGTGATCCAGGAATTCGCCTCCGACAGGCTCCTCGAAGTAGCCCTGATCGAGAACATCCAGCGCGAAGATCTCAATCCTATTGAGGTCGCCCACGCTCTCGACCGCCTTGCAAGAGACTACAAACTCACCCACGAGCAAATCGCCAGCCGCACAGGCAAAGACCGCACTACCGTCACAAACCTGATCCGACTGTTACGCCTGCCACACGATATTCAACTGCTTCTCGCCGAACACAGGCTCAGTATGGGACACGCCCGTGCTCTCCTGGGCCTGTCCACCGAGGCCGAGCAGATCGAACTGGGCCAGCGAGCCGCCGCCCAGGGTCTCTCCGTTCGTCAGGTAGAGCGACTCGTGCACACACTGACGGAGCGCCGACCGGAAACAACATCTGGTCCAGGCTCCTCCCAGGAAAAACCAGCAAAGCTGGCAGCCGATCCCAACGTCGAAGCGGCTCAAAAAGAGATGGAAGGCACGCTGGGAACGCGCGTTCGAATCGTATCGCAGTCGGCAGATCGCGGCCGCATCGAGATCGAGTATTTCTCGATCGACGAACTGGACCGCATCTATAACCTGATTGTGGGGAAGTAGATGGTGCCGGCGGCTGGAGTTGAACCAGCGACCTACGGATTATGAGACCGTCGCTCTAACCACCTGAGCTACACCGGCGTCCACTTCTAAGATTATCCCGTAACTAAAGCGCTGTCAAACCTTTGGAGCGCGTGACCGAAGATAAAACTCCCACGCGGTGGCCACAGTGTGACGAATATCGACATACTCCGGACGCCACCCAAGCTGACTTTGCAGCGCGTCCGAGTTCGCAACCAGCACAGGCGGATCCCCGTCTCGCCGTGCACCGACCTCACAGGGGACCTTGCTGCCGGTAACTTCCTCTACTGCACGCAGGACCTCCATAACCGACTGACCCACCCCAGTCCCGACATTGAACCTGCCCGAACCTCCACCCGCGGTAAGCCATTTCACTGCGGAAATGTGCGCCTGCGCCAAATCGCTGACGTGCACATAGTCGCGAATACAGCTCCCGTCCGGCGTCGGATAATCCTGGCCGAAGATCGTCACTGGCTTGCCCGTATCAATCGCCCGGAACAGCAAGGGAATCAGATGCGTCTCCGGATCATGCTCTTCTCCGAGACCTGTACCAGGTTCAGACCCACATGCGTTGAAGTATCTGAGGCAAACACTCCGCACACCCTTAAACTGATCCAGCCACCCCAGAATCTTCTCGACCATGATCTTCGATTCACCATAGGGACTCAACGGAGCGTACGGAGCGTCCTCGCGAATCGGAACCTCTTCCGGCGTGCCATACACCGCCGCGGTAGATGAAAACACGACTTTGTCGATACCCGCCCGGTCCATCGCACGAAACAGCGAAACAGAGCCACTGACGTTATTGTCGAAGTACAACTCCGGCTGCTTTGTTGACTCCCCAACCGCAATATAGGCCGCGAAGTGAATGACAGATTCGAATTTCCCGGACTCCATCACGCGAGTCAATGCGTCTGTGTCCTGAAGTCTGAGCTGGTGAAACTCGCCGGATTCCACATTGTGTCGATGGCCTCTGGACAGGTCATCGACAACGACAACTTCATGTCCACTCTTTCTCAACAGATGGACGGTGTGCGAGCCGATGTATCCGGCTCCTCCGGTGACGAGGATTTTGCTCATGGTTTCAGCCTGTAGACGATGGACGCGGAAGTCTCCCCAATTCTTTCATAGCGAACCAGCAGGCTTCTGAGATCCTGCCGGTTTTCCAGCGAGAGCGTCGGATTCAGCCGACCCAGGCCGTCCACCAAAATCTCTGGAGCGGGACTCAGCAACAAGGCACGAAGATTGTCCGCCGCCAACGCGGGGAACGTCGGAGTAGACACGGTCAGGTGCCGGTCCGCAAGTATCCCTGAAAGCGGCTGACTGTCTATGTACGGAGTCGCGAGCGGCAGCCGCGACCACACTACGATGTCGGGGCGGTACCCCCAAACCAGGATCTTGTCCGTCGGGTGCGCCCAGGCTCGAACCACAGCCGCTGCCTGCCAGCTGTCCCGCATCAGCGCCGCATCGGACCAACCCGCCGCTCCGCTTGCAGCAACCATGACATATCGAGGCCCAAAACGAAGAATCGGAACCAGTATGAGTCCGAACACCAGGATTCTCCACCGGACCGACATCAACATGAGACCGCGTGCGCCAACAACAGCGAATATGGGTAGCAACGCAAAGTAGTAGCGCGGGAAAAATCGCAATCCCCCGACCACACACGCGAGGGAGACCACCAGCCAGAGGACAAAACGCCAGTTTCTCCCACGCCAGAAACACCACACAGTTCCGGCGCACGCCGTCAGGTGAAACGCAACCCAACCGCTACTGCGCACCATCGCCTCCCGGATGGGATTCACAACAAACGTATCGGCCGAATACCCGGCACCCCAGAGCCAAACCTGATTCCAGTAAGCCGCCGCGGGCAGCAAAGCGAAACTCCCCACCTGAACGATTGCGCAGGAGATGACCACTTTCCACCAGGCCGCTCCAGCCCAGCATGCAGCAACCGCTAAAACCGCCAAACCCTTTGAATTGCAGAGTAATGCAACACCGCTGAACACTCCACCAAGTAAAGGACGCGACGTCGCAGAGGCCCAAATCGCGAGAAAGAAGGGCGGAAGAAAAAGCATGTCGGGAGTGACAGACATCACAGCCGAGGGAATCCAGAACGTCAGTCCGCAGCAGACCAGCGCCCCAGCGATCAGGCCCTCGTTTTCACTCCACAGCGCCCGGGCGGTAAACCACGCACACCACCCACACCACAGAACAAAGGCAGCACCGACAATCCGCAGGCCCAGGCCCGGTTCCGCACCACAAAGCAGATAGAACCAGGCGTACACTGGTGGCTTGTCGAACCAGATGTCGTGATAGAGTGAGCGGCCCCGAAGCAATTCTCGAGCCGCCACCATCCCGTACGCCTCTTCTACCCACAGGAGGTCGAGATGTGCCAACCGGGAAAGGACTACGACCAGAACGGCAGCCGAGCCCGCGAGCCAGCGCCGTCCCATATCACTCAGGCTTTGGACTCGGCCAACAGCCGTTCGAGCGTGGACCGAAACTCGGCTCCATAAGCCGGATCGGCAAGTGCGAACTCGACGAAGGTCTCAAAGTAGCTGGGGAAGTTGCCGATGTCGTACCGCTTCTCCTGCTTCGACAGCTTCACCGCCAAAACACGCTTGCCTTCTTCACACATCATCTGAATCGCATCGGTCAGCTGGATCTCGCCTTTCTTATCTGGTTCCACACGGCGAATCATGTCGAAGATCAAAGGTGAAAACACGTACCGTCCGGCGATTGCGAGATTACTCGGCGCATCTGCCGGCTTCGGTTTCTCCACCAGGTTGAGGACGCGATAGCAATCTTCTTCCTCGCCATCGGTCTGTACAATCCCGTAGTTCTGTGTCTCCTGAACGGGCACTTCTTCCACCGCGATCACACAGCTGGCCCGACGCGTTTCAAACACGTCGATCATTCTCGAGACCGCCTTTGACTGGGCATTCAAACCCACGATCGAATCGCCGAGCGCGACCACAAACGGCTGTTCCCCCGCGAAGTTCTCACCGCATTGAATGGCATCTCCCAGCCCTCTTTGCACTCGCTGCCGCGTATAGAAGAACTTCGTCTGCAAATCCTCAAAACTGATCTCGTTGAGCAACTCCTGCTTGTGCGCCGCGCTGAGTTGGCGAATCAGCTCCGGATCGCTGTCGAAATGGTTCTCGATCGACGTTTTGTTGCGGCTGGTGACAAACAGAACTTGTTGGACGCCATTCGCCGCGAGCTCCTCAACGACGTACTGAACAATGGGCTTTCGAGCCACCGTCAGCATTTCTTTAGGCTGGGACTTGGTCGCTGGCAGCAGGCGCGTGCCGAAACCGGCTACAGGAACAATTGCGCTTCGAATCACTGCCCGAAGTATAACGTGGGTTAGGTGGAAAGGAAGAGAATGGAGCGGGAGACCGGGTTCGAACCGGCGACATCAACCTTGGCAAGGTTGCACTCTACCAGCTGAGTTACTCCCGCTCAGTGGCAAACAACTTTCAGTATGCCTGCCTCCTGAAGCAAAGTCAACGCAAGCAATCTCACTGCCACAACACTTAGACCAGCGAAATGTTTTATCGTTCCGACACATCCCTGTAACCTGTTGCATCAGCGACCGGAAAATTAAAAGCGGATCGGGTGGATTTCCACCTCAGAGCGGTGTGCTATGCTGATCTTCCGTTAAGCAACAAGGCAGAAACCCAGTCGGTTTGACCGCCGACCAAAACCCACCTTACGGACCGTTCCCCCAGGACCCCGGGTGTCGTTATGAGGTTTATCCACAAGTGTGGAAAACCTGTGGGAAAACTGCGTTCGAGTGGAAAGAACATTGCCATGAACGCCTGGGACCATATTAAATCGCAACTACAGAACACACTGTCCACAGATGCCTTTGGCAACTGGGTGGCCCGCACTGATCTTGTTGATGCAGAAGGAGATACCTTGCGCATCGCGGTTCCGGACAAAGCTACTAAAGACTACATGGAGCTGGACTACTCACAGGCCGTACATAACGCGATTCGCTATCTTCAGCTACCGTTCCGCCGTGTGGAATACTCTCTGCCCGTTCAGCCTCAGGTCAGCTCTCAAGCTTCGAACGGCTTCGCATATTCCGATTCGGGACCCGCCACCTCCGATCCGTTCGCCGCCACCTCCGTGCAGCTGAACGCGCGATTCACGTTCGAATCGTTTGTGGTAGGGCCGTGCAACCAGTTCGCGCATGCCGCCGCTCAGGCCGTCGCCAGCATGCCTTCCCGCAGCTACAATCCACTGTTCATCTACGGCGGGGTAGGCATGGGCAAAACCCACCTGATGCACGCCATCGGCCGGGCCCTTCTCGCCAACCACAACGGGATGCGGATTGTTTACACCACCAGTGAGCGCTTCATCAACCTCATGATCCAGTGCATCAAGAGCGACACGATGAGCCGCTTCCACCAGTACTTCCGCTCCGCCGACGTCCTGCTGGTGGATGACATTCAGTTCCTCTCCGGCAAGGAAAGGACTCAGGACGAGTTCTTCTACACCTTCAACGAGCTTTACGATCACCAAAAGCAGATCGTCATATCCAGCGACTCCCAGCCCAAGCAGATCGGCAACCTGGTGGAGCGCCTCAGGTCCCGCTTCGAGTGGGGTCTCATGGTCGACGTCCAGCCTCCGGATCTCGAGACCAAAATGGCCATTCTCGACAAGAAGGCCGAGGCGGAAGGCATTGAGCTCCCGGAAGAAGTGCGCGTGTTCATCGCGCGTCATACCAAATCCAACCTCCGCGAACTCGAAGGCGCGCTGATCAAACTCATCGCCTACGCTTCGGTATCGAGGGCGCCCATTACCATGGGCATGGCCGAGCAGGTTCTGCGCTACATGACCGTCGGAGCGGACCGCAAAGTCTCCATCGACATGGTCATCCGGGCCGTGGCGGAAAAGCACGGGTTACAGCCGGCGCAGCTCCGACAGAAGACCAACGCATGGAACATCTCCTACCCGCGCCAGATTGCCATGTACATCGCCAGGGACCTCTGCCGGGCCTCCCTGCCCGAGATCGGTAAAGCCTTCGGTGGCAAACATCACACCACTGTCCTGCACTCGGTCGAGAAAATTGAGGACAAACGGCAGTCCGACCCGGATTTGCAGAAACTGATCAACAGCATAATCGACTCTCTGCATTGAACTTACCCCGGTTCTCCACAGGTAGCCCAGGGAAAACCGGGCGCGGCCTGTGGAGAAGCCTGACACGCCGCCTGTTCTCCCTCCCCCCGCAGGCCGCTTTCCACAGGACAGCATGGCGCGAAGCTGCTGATTTATGTATAATTTAGAGAGATATACACATATCCACAGCGCTTCTCCATTCTGTTTGATTTAGAAGCTTTTTAAATCTCAACTACCGGATGAATAGCGCGGGACTGGAAAACTTCGTAGCGAAGATTCGGCAACACCGTAGGAGCCTTGGGAATGGAATTCACAGTAAGCAAGTCTGAACTTGTACGAGAGCTGGGACTCTCACAGGGCGTTGTCGAGAAGAAAACGACGATTCCAATCCTGTCGAACATATTGGTTGAGGCCGAAGGCGACCGGATCGTCCTGACGGCAACCGATCTGGAGCTCGGCATTCGCTGCTCTTGTCCAGCCCGGGTAACCAAACCCGGAGCAGGCACCATACCCGCGCGCCGTTTACTCGATTACGTGCGCCTCCTGCCCGATTCCGATATCCAGGTGAAGGTTGGGGACAACCAGTGGGCCAGCTTCGTGTGTGGGCGCTCCAGAACGCGAATCGCTGGCATGTCACGCGAGAGCTTCCCTGAGCTTCCGGAGATGCCGGACGTTCTGGCCGAAATTCCAGTCTCCCTGCTCACCACCATGATCCAGAAGACAATCTTCGCGATCTCGGCGGAGGAGTCGCGGTTTACTCTTAACGGTGCCCAGCTTCTGGTACGTCCGGAAGGCCTCGTGATGGTGGCTACGGACGGTCACAGGCTCTCGCTGGTGGAAGAGAACGTCAACCTGTCGCTCGACGGCAGTACGTACAAAGCGCTGCTCCCGCGCAAGGCAATGCAGGAGATCCTAAAGCTGGCTGGCGAGGCGGAGAATGATGCGCGGATCCGGTTCGCCGGCGACGACAACCACCTGTTCTTCGAACTCGGTGACCGAATGCTGCTCAGCCGCAAGCTAACCGGAAATTTCCCCGACTACGAGAGGGTGCTGCCGAAAGAGCAGCCTTTGTCGGTAACGCTGGCTCGCGTGGAATTCCGGGCCGCAATCGAACGCGTCGCGCAGTTTGCGGACGAGCGCTCCCGCGCGATCAAAGTGCAGCTGCTGCCAGGCGAAATCAAAATCCTCGCCAACCAGAGCGAAACCGGAGAGAGCGAAGAGAGCATTCCGGTCGAGTATGGCGGACCACAGGTCGAGATCGGATTCAACGCGCAGTACCTGCTTGAGTTCCTTCGGGCAGTGACCGTGGATTCGGTCGAGTTCCGCTTCCGCGACGGTCAGAGCGCCGGCGAAATGCGGCCGGTTGTGACGGACAACAGTATCGAGACCTACCGCTATGTGATTATGCCGATGCGCATCTGATGCGACTGTCGGCGGTCCCGCGGATGAACACGAGAAGATTTTAACGAAGGCGAACGAAGTGGCAACAGTCGAAGCTTACGATTCCAGTAGTATTAAAGTTCTTGAAGGGTTGGAGGCGGTCCGCCTCCGGCCCGCCATGTACATTGGCTCCACCAGCGAGTCCGGTCTGCACCACCTCGTGTACGAAGTCGTCGACAATTCCGTTGACGAAGCTCTGGCCGGTCATGCGACGCATGTCAGCGTCATAATTCACATCGACAACTCGGTCACGGTGGAGGACGACGGGCGCGGTATCCCCGTCGACATCAAAGAAGAATTCGGCATCTCCGCGGCAGAAATCGTCATGACCAAACTGCACGCGGGCGGCAAGTTCGATTCCAACTCGTACAAAGTTTCAGGCGGCCTCCATGGCGTGGGCGTCAGCTGCGTGAACGCACTGAGTGAGCATCTGTGGCTGGAGATCTGGCGCGACAAGGGCGCGTGGGAACAGGAATTTGAAAAGGGCATTCCGAAGTACCCGCTGAGGCAAACCGGCAAGGCTGGCAACAAGCGTGGCACGCGCATCACTTTCCGTCCCGACGGCACAATTATGGATGCCACGGTGTTCAACTTCGACACCCTGGCCCAGCGACTCCGCGAACTCGCGTTCCTTAACAAGGGCCTGCAGATCGTTCTTCAGGACGAGCGCGAAGATCCCATCAAGTCCCACCATTTCCACTACGCCGGCGGTATCGCCGAGTTCATCAAGCATCTCAACCGCGGCAAGAACGTGCTGCATGAGAAGCCCATCCACGTGGAAGCCGACCGCACCATGCCGAACGGTGGAACGCTGAGCATGGAAGTGGCTCTGCAGTACAACGATTCTTATTCGGAGACGGTGTTCAGCTTCGCCAACAACATCAACACCGTCGATGGCGGCGCGCACATGAGCGGCTTCCGCACGGCCCTCACCAGCACCGTCAACAAGTCGGGCCAGGCCGCGGGTCTGTTCCGCGACGTCAAGGAAAACCTCTCGGGCGACGACGTTCGCGAAGGACTCACCGCGGTCATCAGCGTCAAACTTCCGCAGCCCCAGTTTGAGGGCCAGACCAAGGGCAAGCTGAACAGCCCCATCGGCGGCCTGGTCACTGAGTTCGTCAACGACAAGCTCACTGAGTTCTTCGACAAGAACCCGGCGGTGATGAAAAAAATCGTCGGCAAAGCGATTGAAGCAGCCCGGGCCCGCGAGGCAGCCCGCAAAGCCCGCGATCTGACCCGCCGCAAGGGCGCTCTCGACTCCGGTGGCCTGCCCGGCAAACTGGCCGACTGCCAGGAGCGAGATCCGGAACGATGCGAAGTGTACCTCGTCGAGGGAGAGTCGGCAGGCGGCACCGCCAAGGGCGGCCGCGACCGGCGCTACCAGGCCATCCTCCCCCTCCGCGGCAAGATCCTGAACGTGGAGAAAGCCCGGTACGACAAAATGCTGGGACACGAAGAAATTCGTGCCATGATCACCGCCATCGGCACTGGTATCGGCAAGGACGATTTCAACGTCGCCAAACTCCGCTATCACAAGATCATCATCATGACGGACGCAGACGTCGACGGATCCCACATCCGCACTCTGCTGCTCACGTTCTTCTTCCGGCACATGCAGGAGCTGATCACGCGCGGCCACGTCTACGTCGCGCAACCGCCGCTCTATCGCATCAAGAAGGGCAAGGCCGAGAAGTACATCAAGGACGACCGCGAGTTTACGGTCGAGGTTTTGCGCCGCGCTATCGAGAACCTGACAGTCGAGTTCGGTGCCACCGACGTCGAACGGATCGAAAAAGGCGAACTGCGCCACTTTCTCCTGAAACTCGACGACCTTCAGACCGCGTTCAAGCAGGCCGAACGGCGCCTTCGCGACCCCCGGGTGGTCGAGGTTCTTACCAATTCCACGTACGCTATCGACACCAGGCTGGATTTCGCCGATCAGCAGAATTTGATTCCGCTGTTTGAGGCACTGAAAACCCTGGGACTGCCGGTGGAAATGCGCGCCGATGAGGAGCATTCCGCGTGGCAGGTGGTGTACAAAGATGCCACACAGGCCGAGCGTGCCATCGGAATCGACCTCGCGACCCAGGCCGATTACCGCCGGCTGCGCTCCATCTCCAAAGACATTTCCCGCTACAATCACCCGCCATTTACAGTGATCAGCGACGGTCACCGCGACGTCCTGACCCACTGGCGGGACCTGCTGGCCCATGTGCGGTCTGAGGGCATGCGGGACGCGTCTGTACAGCGCTACAAGGGTCTCGGCGAAATGAACGCCGAGCAGCTTTGGGAGACCACGATGAACCCGGAGAAGCGCACGCTCCTGCGCGTGCGGCTGGAAGATCTGGTGGAATCGGATCTGATTTTCTCAACCCTCATGGGTGAAAACGTGGAAAGCCGCCGCAAATTCATCGAAGATAACGCCCTCGATGTCCGCAATCTGGATATCTAAACGTAAACTCGCTTCACGCGCGAGCTGATGGCGCACAGTACGTTGTAGGAGATTGTCCCGGCAACGCGGGCAATTTCCTGCGCGTCGATGCGGGCTTCCCCTTCCTGACCAATCAACGTGACCGCGTCTCCCGGTCGAATCGCCGGGCAGTGCGTGACGTCAATAGTGGTGACATCCATCGACACCGCACCCAGGATATTGGCGTACTTCCCACAAGCGATCACCCGGCCCCGGTTCGACAGCCGGTGCGGCACCCCGTCGGCATAGCCCACGGCCAACACGGCAACCCGCATCGGTCCCGGCGCCGTGAACTGCCCTCCATAACCTACCTTCGCCCCGGCCGGAATCTCCTTAGTTGTTAGCACAGCCGCCTTCCAGCTCAGCGCCGGCCGTACTCTCGTAAGGCGATTGGGTGGCGCGTTACCCCGGGCCGGAGTGTAGTAGCCGTAGATTGCGTGCCCCGGCCGCACCAGGTTTCCCCACGTCCTGGTTGGGCGCCATGCGATGCCGCCGGTGCTGGCCAGGTGAACCAGCGGCGGTCGAATCCCAAGGTCTGATAACTGCCCGACCAACGTGAGGAAGCAGTCCGTCTGGTCATCCGTTTGTCCGATCGTGAAGTCGGAAACCGAGGCGAAGTGGGACATAATCCCTTCCAGCTCGATGTGCGGACAGCGCCAGACCGCATCGGCAATCTGCACGGCATCGGCCCGTGTCCCGAGCCGGTACATACCGGTGTCGATCTTCAGGTGAAATTTCACACGCAGTCCCGACGAAGCAGCCAGCGCGTTCAACTCATCCAGATCCTCGAGGCCGTGAAGCACCGGCGTGAGTCCGTGCTCCAGCATCGCAATGCGTCCCACAGGCAGAAAATCGGCCATCACCAGGATGCGCGCATCGATCCCGGCCAGCCGCAACGCGACGCCTTCCTCCACATTACTGACCGCCAGCCATTCCGCGCCTTCGGCAACAAGCGTCCGGGACACCTCAATGGCTCCGTGGCGATAAGCGTCTGCCTTCACTACCGGCATTACGGTGACCGCCGGTCCAACAGCTTTGCGAATGCAGTGGAAGTTGGCTGCTATCTGACTGCGGGAGATTTCCACCCAGGAACGGTAGGGCGAGGTCGCCATTGTTTTCATTATGCGGGTGCCGCCGTATAAAATGTGGTGCCTGCGCTTTGCACTCGCGGCATGCCTCGCGGTGGCCCTGCTTGCAGCTGGATATCCCATGTACGCGATCCGGCCGTTTCGGGCGCAGGGAGCCGACGAACTCGCGGTCGCACTGGTGGTCCGGAACTGGGCACCGACGCTGGGAACTGGGCAGGAGGCGAGCCCGTAGTCTCCACCTATTGAACGCTCTGTCACACCGGTCTGGTGTAGGGAAGAGTGGCACGTGGCAGAACTCTCACGTTCCGGCTCGCCGGTATCAAGAATCAGAGCTTCCCCATGCGCGACGAGGAAATGGGTTCGTTTTGGCAGCAGTTCAGCGGCCGAGCGATCTCCGGTCCCATGCGCGGCGAGCAGCTGCCTCTGATTCACTTCACTCCGATGAACTGACATTCGGCCTGTGGCGGAGCGAGAATCCCGCCAAAACTGTCCTCAGGCCGGTGCAAGAGTTCGCATCGCAGTATTCATCGAAGGACTGGGAGCGGCGAATGGGGAAGGCACGCACGGTCGTCGATACCAGCGGCTCCGGCTATCCCCCACGCGAGCTCATCCTGGGAGTCGAGCATAACGGCGCAGCCCGCGCATACGTGATCGAGCGACTGCTCCGCCAAAAACTCGTACAGGACTGGGTAGGCGGATCGCAGGTGATCGTAGTAGTAGTAGGCCCGGACAACAAGTCAACGAGCGTGTTCGAAGCCAGCCAGGGCGACTTTTACCGTGAGCCCGACGACCGGCTGATCGACTCCACGGAAGGTCCGTCAAAGGGATAGTGCCAACAATAGGGAGCAGGGCCAGCTCACAATCATTGTGTGAGAGAAGTGAACAACCGCTCGTAAGCCGTAGTGACGGCATCCCAGCTATACCGCTCATACACCCGGGCCTGAGCCCCGTGACGCAGTTTCATCCGCTCAGCCTCCGGCATCTCCAGCGTCGCCTTCAAAGTGGATGTCAGGGTGGACTGGGTGAACGGCAGCGCGACCCCACCGGCCACCTCTCGATTCTCAGTAGTATCCAGGAAAAGCGTCAGAGCGCCCCGCCCCATGGCTTCGATCAGCGCAGGATGCGTACCCCCGACCTCCGTCGCGTGTACATAGGCGAAGCAGTGCGACTGCAACTCGCGATACCCCACGCCATAAATCGCTCCAGGAATCACGATGCGGGGATCCCGTGTGTCCCTCACCCGCGCGATGTACTCCACAGCGTAGGGCGCATCGCCTATGATCGCGAGCTTCATGTCCGTGCCATCGAGCCTCTCGAAAGCCTCGCGAACCAGCAGTGCATTGTTCTCCGGTTCCATGCGGCTCACATACAAAAAGTACCGGCCAGCTTCCAGCCCCAGCTTCGCCAGCACCTCTGACGTATCCACCGGACCTGTCTCGGCACCATACGGAATGAATGTCGACTCCGTCTTATACCGTTCGAGATAATAGCCCTCAATCGCAGCGGCGTCGGAAACGATGCGCGTAGGCAGGAAAGTGGCCAGCCACTCCGACAGCCGATACCATCCCCTGGCAAGAGCATTCCACTTACGGCGCTTGCGCTCAAGCCCGTCCACATTCAGCGCCACCGGCATCCCGAAAGCCCGAGGCATCCAGCAGAAAACCGCATTCGCCGCATTGCAAACCAGCACCACATCGTGAGGATGGAACAGCAGATCCAGCGTCGACAGGCACGTGTGCACGATGGTGTCGAGGTACTTGTGCCGAATGGTGGGAACGTAGCGAAGGTCGACGCCCTGATAACGATCACCGGGGTGACGTGCGCGGCACCAGACCGTAACACTGTGCCCACGCGCCACCAGGCGGGTAGACAACTCCTCGGCGAAAGTCTCGAATCCTCCGTAACTGGCCGGAATTCCGCGAGTGCCGAGGAGAGCGATGCGCATCAGCGCCCGCGAACCGCCTTCTGGCGTGCGGGACTCTTCGGCGAGCCCGGACGAGCTCCAGGGCGTGGAGCAGGCTTACTGACCGGATCGTAGTGGAACCAGGCCGCCAGCTCCACATCGGTAACGCGCCGGCGAGCCATAATTTCCCGCCGCTTGCTCATGATGCGAGACCAGTTCCGTACCACATACCAAAATGCGCCGAGCGACGTCGTTTCCCAGATCAGGCAGCAACCGATTACCACCAGATCGCGAAACGTGATCGACAACCAGTTGCGCCAGTAAAGGTCCGGCGTGATGTTCTTCAGCCGCATCAAAAACCGGTTTTTCACCGAGTGCATGTTGATGTTGGCCGGTAGAGCACGGCGGTTGCCTGGCAGCACCTTACGAACGTGATAACCGCGTGCGGCCGGTGTGTACATGCAACGCCAGCCGAACAGCTGGGCTCGCCATGCCACATCCGCATCTTCGCGATACACAAAAAAATCAGGGTCGAAAAAATCGCCGTGAATGGAGATGTCGTCGATCATCTCACGGCGGTACAGCGCAGCCGCGGCCGTGGCGCCGAACACGTACTCGCTCTGCAGGTAATGGCCGTTGTCCACTTCCTGGCTGCCCCGGTCGAGGTGGCGAAGCATGGGAGTGAAGTAGATGCCGGTGGAATCGACGAGAGGCTTATCCGGGAGGTCGAAGCTGGACTTGATGGCGAGCAGTTTACCGCAAACGCTTCCTATGCCAGGCTCAATATTTCCGGCATCGACAAGCGACTGGATGAACCCTGGCAGCAGGAGTACATCGGGGTTCAGAGTCAGTACCCATTCGCCGCGGGCTGCCGAGATCGCCTGATTCTGAGCCACCGCGAATCCCAGGTTGTCATCGTTGTAGATAATGCGGCAGCGATCCTCGAACTGCTCCAGAATATCGACCGTACCGTCAGTCGAGTTGTTATCGATGACGATAATTTCTTTCCGGTCGTATTTCTGGGCCAGCACGGATTCCAGGCAGCGTTTAATGAACTGCCCGCTGTTCCAGGTCACCAGCGTGACGGAGACGAAGTCGTTCGGCATGCAAATATGCTCAGCTCTAAAACCGCCTCGCTCGTTTCTCCTCTCGTGATGGTGGGCCTTCCACACGGAACCGGGGTGTCGAACCGCGCCACGCAGCGCATGCAACCCGGAACACTCTACTATATACACGTGCCGAACTCAGGTGCTGACCTGAGAACATGCTGGCAACCGTCCGGGGCACACAAGCAAACATCACCGCGCCCGCGACCAACTTTCGTCCGATGGGCGCAAAATGTTTTACCGAGTAGCGTAACAGGTTGCCATACCAGAATAGCTGACGGTCCGCCCACTTCAAACGCGAGGCCGAGTGACCGCCCCTGTGTTTCGCAACTGCGTCAGGAATATAACGGATAGAGTACCCTGCCCGACGGAGCCGAAGGCACAAATCCACGTCCTCAAACCACGCTGGCCAGAAGCTCTCATCCAGCCCACCAACCGCCTCCCAGGCCTCGCGCCGAACCATGAGGAACGCTCCGGCCGGTTGCTCGACAAAGCCCGGAACCTCGTCGTTATAATCTGCCATTCGCCACCGGCGGTTTACAGGATTCCAGGGCAGAAGCTTATTTAATCCAAGCACTTCCAGAGCGAGCGCCATGGGCGTCGGCAACCGTCGAAGACCGAAACCCCGCTGAGTTTGCCCATCCACGTCGTCCACAAGTCGACCAGTAGCTCCACCGACCCCCGGCTCCGCTACCTGAGCCCCAAGCTTGTGGAACCCGCTCTCCAGGACAGCGTCCGGATTCAAAAGCAAAATCGCCGAGGAATTCGGCACCGCTGCGAAACCCTGGTTGCAGGCTGCGGCGAATCCCCGATTTTCCATATTGGCTATCACCTTTACTCCCTTACGCTCCCGCGCCAGTTCCACCGTTCGGTCCACCGACGCGTTGTCGATCACCACAATCTCCACTGCCGACAACGGCAGACAGGCGTCGAGGCAAGCGCCAATCACCTCCTCCGAATTCCAGGTCACGATCACGATCCCGGTCATCGGACAAGAGCGAAATACAAGCGCCAGTACCAGTCGTACCCGGAGGCAGCCTGAATTCTGCGGATTTCATTCTCACTCTCAGACAGAATGACCCGAACCGCAGGCGACCCGCGACGCCGGTAACGGCGAAACTCCCGTACACCGAGCCATTTGCCCCGCAGCCACGCCCCGGCGCGTCCATGCCGAAGCGCCACCAGTCCCCACAGGATTTGAGAGACTGCAATCGGCCAGCCGAACTCGCGAAGTACCTCCGGCGGATAGTGACGAGCCACCAGCAATAGTTGATTTCGCGCAATCTGGCAGACAGTTCGTGGATGCCAGATGCCTCGAGTAGCACTTCCGATATGCCACGCGACCGCATCCGGAATGTAGTGTCCACTGTGGCCTTCTGACCCACACCGCAGACCGAAGTCCACATCTTCAAGGTAGGATCCGAACTCTTCGTCCAAACCGCCGACGCTGAGAAACACCCCCCGCCGGATCACAACCGCCGTAAACGGAGCGAACGTGATCGGCTTCGATTCCGACCAGAACGGCCCGTCCGACCGTCTCGATCCGGAGCGCAGCGCCGTTCCCCCTCGGCAGACCGTGTCGTAAGTGCCGTCCAGCAGACCAGGCTCGAGCGCGCTGAAAACCTTGCCACAACCATAAGCTGCCGAATCGGGCAGTCCAGCCAACATCCGTTCAAGCCAGTTTGGCGAGAGGCGGACGTCGTTGTTCAACACTGCGACCAGGTCCGCGTCCGCGGCAGCCTGAACCCCGGCGTTGCCAGCGCGGGCAAATCCGAGATTCGCGCCGAACCGAAGCACCACAGCCCCCCGCGACTCCGCTAGCGAAGCCGACCCGTCCGTCGAACCGTTATCCGCAAGCAGCACTGCGTCAAAAGGGCGTGTCTGGGCCGCGATGTCGTCGAAAAGTGGGCCGAGGTGGTGCGCCCCGTTGTAGTTCGGGATCACCGCCGCGACTCGCATCATTGGAATCGCTTCCAGAGCAGGAACCACAGGTTGTAAAAACCGTCCCTCCACGGATTCAGCTTGATCTCACCCAGCCGCGACGTGTACTGGATGCTAATCTCACGGAATCGAATGCTGCCGCTGTGTTTCAGCGCTTCGATTTTGATTTCTTCCGAGAAGGCCATACCGTCCGATACCAGTGTCATGTGGTCCAGAATCGAGCGGCGGAACACCCACATCCCCGATTGCGAATCGGAGACCCAGCGAAAGTACAACATCGACATCGCCACCGACAGCACCCAGTTTCCGACCTTGTGCTTGAAGCTCATCGCGTGCCGGTCGCGCACCGGGAATCGCGAGGCGTTGAGGAAGTCCACTTCCAGGTGGAGGAATGCTTCCAGCAGATAGGACAGCGCATCGGCCGGGTAACTGTGGTCCCCGTCGAGCGTGATGACGATATCCCCGGTCGCGTCCCGAAAGCCGCGTTTGTAAGCGCGCCCGTAGCCACGGACCTCTTCCCGTATCACCTCCGCTCCAAGCGATTTGGCGACGTCGGAGGTGCGGTCCGTCGACCCGTTGTCGACAACAATAGTCTGATCGACGAAGTCGGGGAGGCGGCGGAGAACCTTTTCGATTCCCTGCTCCTCATTCAGACACGGGATGATGACGGTAATTCTTTGGCCTTTGTACAAGAGGATTGAATTCTCATTGTACGGGTTATCATGGATTTGCCGAGGGTTCGTCCATCGGCGACCCTTCAACGTCTTATCCGTAACTATGAAATTACGCAGCTTTCTGCTGTTGATGGCGAGTGCCGCCGCTGTTTTGACCGCGGCCGATTCCGCTCGGTTGCTGGAGATCCGGTACGTGTACGTGATGCCGATGAGCGGAGGGCTCGACCAGTACCTGGCGAATCGCCTCACTGCGAACGGCCGCTACGTCGTGGTGACCGATCCGACCCTGGCCGACGCGCTGCTCACGGATCAGGTAGGAGCTACCTTCGAGGACAAGTACAAGGAGTT
>Ga0163150_10002371_pt1 | contig 28943 bp, 38 predicted proteins | sample OliLakLV19P2IB_FD_148628 | JGI IMG/M metagenome (GOLD analysis project Ga0163150, IMG submission 148628) | Freshwater microbial mat bacterial communities from Lake Vanda, McMurdo Dry Valleys, Antarctica - Oligotrophic Lake LV.19.P2.IB | ecosystem: Environmental > Aquatic > Freshwater > Lake >...
CCTGCCCAACGGCCACATCGTCCCGGCCTTGCTCGCGGGCAATACGGTCGTGTTCAAACCCAGTGAATACACGCCGCTCGTGGCCGAACGCACCCTCGCGATCTGGCGCGAATCCGGACTGCCGGAGGGTGTCATCACTCTCATCCAAGGGGCGCGTGACACGGGCGCGGCCCTCGCGGTGCATCCCGGAATCGACGGCCTTTTTTTCACTGGATCCGGACGGACCGGCCAGTGGCTGGCGGAACAGTTTGCCCGCACTCCGGAAAAAATTCTCGCGCTGGAACTTGGCGGTAATAATCCCCTCGTGGTGTGGAACGCCGGTGACACTCATGCGGCGGCGCTCATCATCGCTCAATCGGCCTACCTGACGGCGGGCCAGCGCTGCACCTGCGCGCGACGACTGATCCTCCCGGCTAACGCGGCCGGAGAAGCAGTGTTGCTCGAACTGCGCGACGTCATCAGCCGGCTGCGTATCGGGCCTTTCACTACAACGCCCGAGCCTTTTTGCGGCCCCGTCATTTCCGCCGACGCCGCGACTCGGATTTTGGAGGCGCAGACCGCGCTGCAACAGAACGGTGCACGGACGATCCTCGCGGCAGCCCGCCTCAAGCCTGCCACCGGCATGCTCAGTCCGGGCCTGCTCGATGTAACCACGATGCCACAGGCGCCCCCTGATGAGGAAATCTTTGGTCCGCTGTTGCAGGTAACCCGGGTGCCCGATTTCGACGCCGCTCTCGCCGTCGCCAATGCCACGCGCTACGGCCTCGCAGCGGGACTGATCAGCGACGAGGCGGCGCTCTATGCGCGTTTTCAGGACGAAGTCCGAGCCGGCATCATCAACTGGAATCAGCCGCTCACCGGCGCAAGCGGAGCCGCACCCTTCGGCGGCGTGGGCCGCAGTGGCAATCATCGCCCGAGCGGTTTATTCGCCGCAGATTACTGCGCGTATCCCGTGGCCAGCATCGAGGTGCCAACGCTCAAGCCACCCTTTCCGCTGCCGCCCGGCCTCGCGTGACACACATGCCCGCCACCGAGTTTAACTTCGACGGCCTCGTCGGCCCCACGCACAACTACGCCGGTCTGTCGTTGGGCAACGTCGCCTCGATGAGTCATCGCGGCGCGCCATCGAATCCGCGCGCAGCTGCGCTTCAGGGCCTGGACAAGATGCGAAGGCTCGCGGACCTCGGGCTGGCTCAGGCCGTGTTGCCGCCCCATCCGCGTCCGGCGCTCGAGCTGCTGCGCGGTTGCGGATTTCGCGGGCCGGACCAAGCGGTGCTGCGTCAAGCCGCCGAGCAGGCCCCGGATTTACTTCGAATCTCCGCCTCCTCCTCGAGCATGTGGGTCGCAAATGCCGCCACGGTGACCCCAAGCCGCGACGCGCCGGACCGGCGGGTTCACTTCACTCCCGCGAATCTGATTTCGAAACTGCACCGGTCAATCGAACCACCCCAGACCGCCCAAACTCTCCGCGCGATTTTCCGCGATCCGGCGCGTTTCGTGATCCACGCACCGATACCCGCCGGCCAGGGAACCGGGGATGAAGGCGCGGCGAACCACACCCGCTTCGCGCCGACACCCGGGGAGCGAGGCCTGCACCTTTTTGTTTATGGCCACCGGGTGTTGCCTCACTCGCCCGAGGCGCCGAAACCCCGTCGATTTCCGTCGCGGCAGGCGTACGAAGCGTCGGTCGCCGTCGCGCGCGGTCATGGCTTGGCGGATATGCAGGTGAGCTTTGCCCAACAGCAACCCAAGGCGATCGACGCCGGCGTTTTTCACAACGACGTGATCGCGGTCGGCAACGAGAACGTGCTGCTGTTTCACGAGAACGCCTTCCTGGATTCGCCCCGCGTGGTTCGCACGTTGCGACGGCAGTTCGACGCGCTGCATGCGGGGGCGGAATTGCAATGCGTGGAAGTGCGGGCTCGCGATGTCCCGCTGACGGATGCGGTGCGCTCGTACCTCTTCAATTCGCAACTGGTCACGACCGGTTTGAATGAGATGGCTCTCATCGCTCCTGTGGAATGCCGGGGAACGGCCAGCGTGCAGCGATATTTGGAGAAACTCGTAGCGCGTGGAAACACGCCGATCCGACAGGTCCATTACCTGGACCTGCGGCAATCCATGCGCAATGGCGGCGGACCGGCGTGCCTGCGGCTGCGCGTCGTGCTCACGCCCGCGGAGGAAAGGGCGATGGCCGCTGGCGTGCGTTTCACTCCGCAGCTCCAGGCGAAGCTGGAACTCTGGGTGAAAAAACATTACCGCGACGAGCTGCGACCCCGCGATCTCATGGATGTAGAATTGCTCAACGAATCCAACCGGGCGCTCGACCAGCTGACGGACCTACTCGGCTTGGGGAGCATTTACCCCTTCCAGCGCCCCGGCTGATTGATTCTAAATTCCTCAGAAGAAGTAACCACTGATGAGCACTAATATACACTGATCCAATAGATCCCGATCGAGGAGATCGAACTTTCCCTTGAACGGCGCCATCGCGCAATTCTGTTTGCATCAGTGGTCATCAGTGAAAATCAGTGGTTCAACTGCGTTTTTAGGTTGATCGTCGCGTCGTATTGAAAGCATCGATACGCGCCGACGCCAGCCGGGCCCGCCTTAACCCGCGGTCGGCAAGGGAACGTGGAGCCGCGCGGCCCAAGGCTCCAATGCCGGCAGGATGCCGGGGTAGAGCGCCACGCCGTGCGACCGTTGCTCCGCGCGTTTTCGCAGGCCAGCTTCACCGGGCAGGCGAACCGACTCGAAACCAGGGCGGGGCGGCGTCGCCCGACATTTCGCGGCTACGAATTCGGTCTGACGGCGAAAGGCGTCGGCGCCTCCAAACAAAGCCGGATCATAGACCTGCACCATCACGGTCGCACCCCAGCCCTCTTTCGGATCAGCCCGGCCATGGCCGGCGAGGCCGCCCGTCAAGGCCTCGACCAGCAGCGTCAGCGCGTAGCCTTTGTGCCCATGATCGATCCCGCCGGTGGGGAGAAGGGTGCCGGGCGGTTTTGAAAACAGAGCCCCGGGATCGTCCGTCGGTGCGCCCTCGGCCGTAAGGGCCCACGGCGCGGGGAAACGTTTGCCCTCGTGGTGGAGCCGCTTGGTGAGCGCGTTGGTCGTCACGGACATGGAAACATCAATGATGACGGGGTCGCCTTCCGTGGGCCATGCGGCCGCGAGCGGATTGGGGGTGAAAACGTCGGTGCGGCCGCCGAACGGCGCGACGCTGCTCACATTCGGGTCCGAGCAGGTCAGTAACACCATGAAGCCGCGATCCGTCGCGCGCTGCAGATAAGCCGCGAGACAAGCCAAATGATGACTGCGGCGAATCACGATCGTGCAGCTGCCATTTTTCTGCGCGCGTTCCATTCCGAGTTCGATCGCCCGCACGGTCAGCCAGGGACCGGGTAGCCGTAGCCCATCCCACGTTACCGCCGCGGGGAAATCTGCCAGCACCCGAGGCTCGCCGCTCTTGGTCATCGAGCCCTGCTCGAGTTCCGCGAGGTAGCCCGGCAGCAGAGCCAGCCCGTGCGTGTTATGCCCGAGCAGATCTCCCTCGACGAGGATCTCGGCGACCGTGTTCGCCTTGTCCGGATCCAAGCTCACCCGACTCAACAAGGCGCGGGCAAACTCGATTAAGCGGGAAGCGGGATAACGATCAGACATCGTGACGCAACCGTGGCAGCGCGCGCGCCAAAGTGAAGTCTGCACTCCGCCCGTTTAAGGCGCGGGGGTGGATGTTTCGTCCGGCTTGACGAGGGAGACCGGAACATGACCACCGGTTCGCACCAGCGTGAAACCCAAGGCAGCGAGCACGGCTGAGACCGCCACAAACCAATCCCCGAAGTCCGTGTAGAACGTGGTTCGATCCAGCCAGCGCACGTCGCGCTGCACATCGATGGTTTGGGTACCACGAAAATAGATGGTGCCGGCATCGTTGGTCACGACGCGGCGCACGTTGCCAAATTCATCGATCCAGCCGCTCCATCCGGCATTACCCGCGCGCACGATCGGCCGGCGCGTCTCGACCGCGCGCAACACGGAATGCGCGGCGTGTTGATACGCTGCCCCGCCCTCTCCGAACCAACCGTTGTTGGTGAGCACCGTTAGCAGCGTCGCGCCGCCCAGCGCGCTGAACCGGGCGAGTTGAGGGTAAATATCTTCGTAACAGATCAGCGGCCCGATCACGAGCGGTTGGCCGGCGACCATCGCCAGAATCGGAGCCGACGTGTCACCGGGGGCGAAGTCGCCGCCGATAGGCACGAACTTCCCGATCCACCCCAGTAGCGGCCGCAGGGGCACGAACTCCCCGAACGGGACGAGCTTGCGCTTGGCGTAGTAGCTGGCCGCCACCCCTTCGTCGGGCGTCACGAGGAAGGCGCCATTGAGCCACATTTCATCGGGCGTATTCAGATTCTCGATCGCAATGGAGCCGAGCAGAAGCGGAACGCCGGACGTTTTCACCACGCTTTCCACGAACGCCTTCGCACTCGCATCTCCGCGCACTGCCATCGGCGTCGTCGCCTCGGGCCAAAGCATCAAGTCGGGGCGATTGCGCGCGGCTGCCAGCGTGGTGCTGCGCAATACGTCGAGGATCTCAGGGGCTTTGCTGGCATCCCATTTCACATCCTGTGGAATGTTGGGCTGAACCACCGCGATGCGGGCGAGCCGCTGCGTGTAGCCGCGACGGTTGAACGACTCCTGAAAATGCACGGAGACGCAGGCCAGGAGGATGAACAGCGCCAGGAAAAACTCCTGACTGCGTTTGTTGATGCCCGTAGCACCTTCGCGAAAGAGACGATGCGCGTAAGCCGCAAAGCCCAGATTCATAATCACGAGCACAAATGAAACTCCGTAGGCCCCCGTGAAGGACGCAATCTGCAGGATGCTGGCGCGCTCCCATTGGCTGGCGGACAACGTCAACCACGGGAACCCGCCCAAAAGCCAGGATCGCGTCCACTCAATGAAGACCCACGTACCAGCCAATCCCAGCATCACCGCCAAGCGCAATGGACTCGGTTTACCGATGATTCGTGGCAGCACCCACCACGCGGCAAGGTACCACGATCCGACCCAAGCCCCGACAAACGGGCCGAGCAGGATCAGACCGAACCAGGTTACGTTATGCAACCAGCCGAGTAAAATCGTCCATGCCACCGCCTGAGCTAAAAATAGCGTGACCGCGAAAAGCTTCAGGCTGGGGCGCGTGTAAGCCCAGTAGATGCCAGGCACCAACATGGCATAGGCCAGCTCCGGGACTTTGAACGGCGGAAACGAGAGCACCGCCATCACGACGGTGAACCCGAACACGGCCAACGCGGCCAGCTCGTTTCGATAACGTTGGGAGAACGTCAGGCGAGGAGCGTAAGGGTCGGAGGCGGGAAAAACGGAGGCGGGAGAAGACACGCGATTGAACGTGGAACAAGGCCAAGGTTTGGCGCGCCTGCAAGCAGGCAGAACGCGAGGCCTCGGCCAACCGAACCGCCACGCTCGTCCCGGGTCTTTGCCGGAATGGAATCGGCCCACCCCCACCCCTCAGTCAACCGCGATGCGGATCTCCGTCGGCTCGACGGCAAAATTGTCTTGGTGAAATCGAGTCGTGACCGTCGGAATCCGCCCACCGCCCTCCGCGGAACCATTGAAGTTCGGGAAAATCCCGGGGCGGCCCTGGAGGTGAACCTCGCGGTGGATTTTCCGCAGATGTTCACTCAGAGCGCGCATCGTCGCACAATCCCGCTCGATCCGACCGGAATAACGCGGCTCATAAACTCAGAATATAACGGCACGTTTGAGTTCACCATCGACGATGAACTCACCTGACAACACTTTGCCGGAAGCATGAGCGACCTTCCTGACTGCCTGTATTGCCGCAAGGACCAGCGCCTTTTGGATTTGATGATCGAAGTCACACCGTTGTCGGTGTCGACGCTGTACCTGTTCAAGGAACAGACGCATCGCGGCCGTTGCGTGGTCGCGTATCGCGCGCACATAAACGAACTGTTCGAGCTTCCGGACAACGAGCTGAGTCTTTTCATGCGCGACGTCGCGCGCGCGGCTCAAGCCATCAAGACGGCGTTCGGGCCGACGAAAATCAACTACGGAGCCTACTCGGACAAGTTACCGCACCTGCACATGCATGTGGTCCCAAAGTATGCCGGTGGAACAGCGTGGGGTTCACCGTTTGAAATGATGCCAGCCAACAAGGAACTGCTCTCAGGCGCCGAGTACCTCGCGATGATCGGTGCCATAAAAGCTGCGCTCTGATGGTAATCAGACGCGGGTCTGCGCGCGGGCGGAATCCGCTTTGAGGGCAAAGCGCCATTTGATACCACCATCTCATGAGATTTAGATTTTTCCGGGGTAGGGCCCGACCTTGGTCGTGGCCTGAACGGCGGGGCGAAAAAGAAACGGCCACGAGCGAGATCGGGCCCTGCGGCCAATGTCGCACTAAAGTCAGAATCACATCAGCTGCTGGTATGAAATGGGTCCGCGCGAACCTCTAATCGTCCTCGAATTCCCGCTCCTTCACCCGCGCCGCGAACGCAGCGATGACCGCCGACGAAGCGGAATCGACCGGCGGAATTGCGAGGACCGTTGTCACCTCCCACTTCCCGTTCTCGTGCAGGTGCCCCCAAGCATAACACCGCAGCGCCTCGTCGTGTCCGAGCAAGGCGAATACCTCGACATTCCCTTCCCACATGACTTGTCCATTCGCCACTTCGCGCACCGATTCACGACGCGAATGAGAAGCCTGACACTGATACAGCCGGCAAATCGTTGTCCGAAGTTCGGCAATGTAATCCATACGCAGGAGGTGAAGGAAGGAAGACGGGAGCGAGGGCTTAAGAACTGATACCAATCGCCCCAAGCTTTTCAACCCAACCGCGGATTACGCGGATGAAGCGGGGCGGATAAATTCAGTCATTCAGCGAATCAAAAATCACCTTTGCCTGCATCGCTCACGAACGCCCCGGGCGTCCGCTCCATCCGCGCTATCCGCGATGGATCGAGGCCTGAATCGGGACGTTCCATCCGAGTTACGGCATGACTCAAACCCCAATCCTTTTTAAACGCGGATGACGCGCGCCGTCAGCGATCTTCCCGGTCAATTGGCTCAAGTAACTTTCAGCGGGCGGTGTAAAAGCAAAGTCCGCTTGGTATTAAATTCCGCAGGAGAAGTAACCACTGATGAGCACTAATAAACACTGATCAGATAAATCTGGATCGATGGGATTGAACTTTCCCTTCACTTACCGGGTGAACGGCACCCGCGCAACTCTGCTTGCATCAGTGGTCATCAGTGAAAATCAGTGGTTCAACGGCGTTTTTAGATTAAATGGGGAGGCAGAGGCGAACCACCAACGTGTCCGCGGAGGGTACGCTCAAAAATGCAGTCGGGCGTTTTCGTGGCCGCACTTTGGACACTTGCACAGTTCCGCCCCCGTGGGCGCGGCGTAAAGCGCGTCGCAACGGATACAGTGGAAACTCCCTTTGCGTCGCTCCAACTCGAAGCGCCGGTGATCCCGGCGATCGTAGTAAAACCACAAACCCAGAAAAACCGTAGCGACGAGAAAGCAGAAAAAGATAGCTCCGGTGGTGAACTCAAACATCCAGAACTCAGTATAGGTAAGGGGAGCCGGGCGCCAAGCCGACAACGACAAAAATGGTAAACCACGATCTCCGCTCAGCCACCCAGCCGGACTCCGGACTCATGCCATGGAAGCGATTTTTCGATCCCAACCGAAGCCACCGAAAGGTGGAGCGGATTACCCAACCCGCGTGCGAATGTTCGCTCTCCCGACAACGCTAAAATCACTTCCCTCACGTTAGCGGCTTGGGGACAAGCCACTCCACCCCCATCCGGCCGAGGGCGGCCGCGGTCCCAAGGGACAAACAACGCGCAATCAATCGCATGAGTCCGGCTTAGCCTAGGATCACAAAAAACGCGCCGGCTTGGGGCCGGCGCGTGATTGAATGAGTCTGATCGGACCAACTTAGCTCTTCGCTTCGCCTTCAGTCTTCGCTGACTCAGCGGCAGGTGCGGCATCGCCGGCAGGTGCGGCAGCCTGCTTGGCTTTTGGAGCCTTCTTGCCCTTCTTGGCGCCACTCTTCTGCTTCTTGTAGCCCGGGTCATCGGCCTTCACAAATTCGATCAAGGCGATTTCCGCCGAGTCGCTATGACGAGCGCCGAGCTTGTAGATGCGGGTATAGCCACCGTTACGGTTCACGAACTCCTTGTAGGTTTCGTTGAACAGCTTGGTGATCATGTCCTCGTTGCGCACGTCAGCCAGAGCCAGACGACGGAGATGGATCTTGTCCTTCTTCTCAGTCTTAGCGGCAGCGCGCTTGGCTTTGGTGATGACTTTCTCAATGAAGGGACGCAAGGCCTTGGCTTTCGTCAAGGTCGTCTGAATTCGACCGTGCTCGATCAACGAGGCGGCCATGTTAGACAGCATCGACTCGCGATGCTCGCGGGTGACGCCGAGGGTGGCGTGGTGTTTATTGTGACGCATGTGGTGTGTTTTCTATAGTGGCTCCCGATCGGCAATCCGGTCGCAGCGTTGGGCGGCAGCGGACGGCGCGAGAGCCGGTTTTGAACAAAAATCTATGACAAAAAAAGAGTCAGGCCGACACCGGGACGCTTCCGCCCGCCGTCGCACCTGACTCGCTTGAGCTTAGGCTTCCTTCTTGGTGTCGAGGAGCCGCTCGTCGAACTTCATACCCAGCGAGAGACCCAGCGCTTCAAGCTTCTCCTTGATTTCGTTGAGCGACTTCTTGCCGAAGTTACGATACTTGAGCATCTCTTGCTCGGTCTTCATCGCCAACTCACCGACCGTGGTGATATTCGCGTTGTTCAAGCAGTTCGCGGCGCGAACGGAGAGCTCGATCTCGTTGACCGACATGTTGAGGAGCTTGCGCAGCTTGTTCTGCTCTTCGCTGACCTCGGACTGCTGGTTCTCGAACTCGTAAGCTTCCTCGCTGACGCGATCGAACACATCGAGGTGATGCTTCAGAATAGAAGCGGCCTGCTTGAGGGAATCATCCGGGGTGATCCGCCCGTCGGTCCAGACTTCGAGGATCAGTTTGTCATAATCCGTGATCTGGCCAACGCGGGTGGCCTCGACGGAATACTTAACCAATCGAACCGGAGAGAAGAGCGAATCAATTGGGATGACGCCGATCGCCTGCTCCTCTTTCTTGTTGGACTCACCGGGATAATAACCGCGACCGGTCTTGATCTCGATTTCAGCTTCGAAGTTGCGCTTCGAGTCGAGGGTACAGATGACCTGATCGGGGTTGATGATCTGAATATTCGCGTCGACTTGGATGTCGGCGGCAGTGACTGCACCGGCTTTGCTCGCTTTGATCTGGAGGGTGATCGGCTCACGCTTGTGGGACACGATCAGCACCTTCTTGAGGTTAAGCACGATGTCCGTGACATCCTCGACGACTCCGTCGATGGATTGGAATTCGTGATTAACTCCATCGATCTTGATCGATGAAATCGCGGCACCCTCAATGGAACTAAGGAGCACCCGGCGGAGCGAATTGCCGACGGTGTGACCGTAACCGGCTTCGAAGGGCTCAGCGATAAACTTACCGTAGGTCGGCGTGGCGCCTTCCTCGACTTTGGTGAGCTTACTGGGCAATTCGAACTTTCCGAGACGTTTTGGCATGGCTGGGGAGTTCTGACGTGGAGCGTTAAAAATAAAAAGTGAGTGGAAGTCGCGGTTAGAAGCGCGAGTAGAACTCGACGATGAGCTGCTCGTTGACGTCTTGGGTCATTTCCTCGCGCGTCGGGAGACGAACGATGGTCGCCTTGAACGTCTCGGCGTTCATGGTGAGCCAGCCCGGAACATTACGAACCCGATTTTCCTCAAGACAGCGCGTGGCGAGCTGACGGGATGCAGGCGTGTTCTTGACTTCGACTTCGTCGCCCGGCTGCACATTGTAGCTGGCGATGTCGACTTTGTGACCGTTGACGCGGATGTGTCCGTGATTAACGAACTGACGCGCGGCGGCGCGGCTTTTGGCGAGGCCCAGCAGATAAATGGTGCTGTCGAGACGGGTCTCGAGCAACTGCAGGAAACGTTCGCCGGTAACGCCGCGTTCCTTCTTTGCGTTCTCGAACACGCGACGGAACTGACGCTCCAAAAGACCGTAAATGTAACGAAGCTTCTGCTTTTCGTTGAGACCTACAGCGTATTCCGAGACCTTGCGGCGGAGCTTCGGACCGTGCTGGCCGGGCGGATACCCGCGACGTTCGAAGGCCTTGCCGGAGCCGAGCAGTTGCTGGCCAAAACGACGGCTGATGCGAGTGGTGGGGCCGGTATAACGAGCCATGGTGAATTCCTAATTTTAAATTTGAGATTTTAAGTCTGAGGGGGCGCGAGGCGCATCAGACGCGGCGGCGCTTACGCGGACGGCAGCCATTATGCGGGATAGGCGTGACATCGATGATTGAGGTAATTTCGAGTCCGATCGCCTGAAGGGCGCGGATAGCGGAATCACGACCCAATCCAGGACCGGATACGCGGATCACGATATCCTTGAGACCATGCGCCATAGCGTTACGCGCGGCATCCTGAGCGACGACCTGCGCGGCGTAAGCCGTTGATTTGCGGGAGCCTCGGAAGTTACACTTACCGGCCGAGGACCAGGAAATGACTGCACCCTTGGAGTCCGTAATCGAGACGATCGTGTTGTTGAAGGAGGCCAGAACGTTAGCCACGCCCGAAGAAACGTTCTTCGAACCCTTGGCTTTACGAACCTTGACTGCGCCCAGCTCTTCTTTGAGGAGATCTTCTGCGGTGGGTTGCTTGGCAACGCCGTGAACCATTTCGACAGGCTTCGATTCGGCGGCCGGGGCAGCGCCGCCGGAGGCTGCTGCGCCATCAGCGGATTTTGCGCCCTTCTCGCCAGCGGCCTTCGGAGCCTTGGCTTTTTTCTCGGTCGCAGGAGCAGCGCCCTCAACGGGAGCGGTCGCAGCCTTGATGGGCTTTTCTTTCTTCGGAGCGGACTTTTCTTCGGCCATGTTAGTAAAGGGGTGGCTGATGGTCTCGCGGTTCAGAGATTGCGAACCGGGTACCTACAGCACGGAGGTTATTATTATACTTCTTTGGCTTTGGTGACGCCAACGGTCTTGCGCGGGCCCTTGCGGGTACGAGCATTGGTGCTGGTACGCTGACCACGCACTGGGAGGCTGCGACGGTGGCGGACGCCACGATAGCAGTTGATCGCCTGCAGACGCTTCAAGTTACTCGCGATCTCACGGCGCAGGTCACCCTCGAGTACCCATTTATGCTCGGTGATCAGGTGAAGGATCTTGTTCAGCTGCTCTTCGGTCAGATCCTGAGCCCGCATGTCGGGGTTCAGGCCTGCTTCCTTGACGAGCAAGTCGGCCCGGGTCGGGCCGATGCCGTTGATATAACGAAGGGAATACGCGACTTTTTTCTTCGCGGGAATGTCGACGCCGAGGAGACGAGGCATGGTGTTGTTTTAGTTAAGAGGGTTTGGAAAGAAAACTCGGAGGAGGTCCGAATCGGAAAATGGGAAATTGATACTGAAAAGTGGAATGAGATCTATTAAGGCCCGGGGATCGTAAGGATTTCGGGCCCTCGCTCAGTGGTGAGCACCGTGTGTTCAAAATGAGCCGAACTTGAGCCGTCTGAGGTTACGATGGTCCAACCATCTGAGAGCGTCTTCGTCTTGAATCCGCCGGCATTCACCATGGGCTCGATCGCCAGAGTCATGCCCGCTTTGATTTTGTCTCCGCTGCCCCGGCGGCCAAAGTTGGGTATCTCCGGCGGTTCGTGCATCGAGACCCCGACTCCGTGGCCAACCATATCCCGGACGACACTGAATCCGTGGGACTCAACATACTGTTGAATTGCAGACGAAACATCACCGATACGGTTGCCGACGAGTGCCTGCTTTATACCCAGGTCCAAGGCGTCTTGGGTAACGCGGAGCAATTTCTCATTGGCTGGATTGACCGTACCAACGGGAAGCGTGTAGGCATTGTCGCCAACGTAACCGTCGTACCAGACGACAACGTCCAAGGAAACAATGTCTCCGTCGTGGAGAACTCGCTTAAACGAAGGAATCCCATGAACGACTTCTTCGTTCACCGAGATACAGGTATGGGCCGGGTAGCGGCGGGAACCATGCGTATAACCATAACAGGCGCTGCGAGCGCCGAGGCGGGCGATCCAATCGCGTCCAGCCTCTTCCAAGTCTTGCGTCGTAACGCCTGGCTTCACGAGCGGCTTGAGTTTTTCAAGTACCGTCGCAGCGATGGCGCACGCCTCGCGCATTTTGGCGATACCCTCTTTATTTTTTATTGGGATCGTCATGAGACGGCGAGGAAGCCCGGCTCCGAGAGGAGACCGAGCGTTACATAGTGTTTAACGATGGATGGATCTGCACCGCTACCGGCGACGACGGCGGTTATCGCTTCGTCCCGAGCATCGAGCCATTCATCAAACACTAAAGCTTGGAGCAGCGTAGCCGGGAAGTCCGTAAGGACAAATCCCGCATCAGGTTTACGCGTGAAGAACCAGCGCCGCATTAGCGACAACAGATTAGCTTCCTCCGCAGCGGTCGAGACCGTGCGGCGCGAAATCTCCGGCCTTTTCAGGCGAAGCGGAGAGACGTGCTCAAGATTCAAAGAACAGACTCGGTTGATCAGGCTCTCACCGTGAGAGTCCAGCGAACCGAGGACTACTAACTTGGCTTTTGTGGCGGGGCCAAAGCCCGCAAAGGGAATGGAGATGCCAGCCACAGACGCCAGAGTAAAGCTATTATTTCAGGAAGACTTTATATGCCCAGATACCAGTACCAAGCACAAGTAAACCCAACATGGGCAGAGCGATCTTCATTACAGCTTCGTGGCTCAAAGCCTCGCCTGCCGCACCCTGTTGAGGGTTAGCGCTGCGGGCGCGGATACGGCCCTTTTTCAAGAACCCATCATAGTGACGCTGTAATAAGAATGTCTCGATCTGGCGCATCGTGTCCAAGATCACACCCACGGTGATCAACATACCCGTGCCACCAAAGAAGTAGGCGATACGCGTCGGGACATTTAGCTCAAACAAGAGGACGTCGGGCATGATCGCGATCACCGTCAGGAAAATTGCACCCGCCAACGTCAGCCGGGTCATGATAAAGTCGAGGAACTGAGCGGTCGGCGCGCCGGGGCGTACTCCGGGAATATAGCCGCCATACTTCTTCAAATCATCCGCAATCTGAATCGGTTTGAACATAACCGAGACCCAAAAATAACTGAAGAAAAGGATCAGCATCGTGTACAACACGTAGTACGTCCAATGTCCGCGCAGCAGGTTGTTGGAGAACTCACTCAGGAACTTCAGTTCGAAGTGAGCCCCTACCCACGAGAAGATCTGCTGTGGAAACAGGAGAATCGCGCTGGCGAAAATAACCGGCATTACGCCCGAATAGTTAACCTTCAGGGGCAAGAACGAGCTTTGGCCGCCCATAACCTTATTGCCTACTACGCGTTTGGCGTACTGCACCGGAATCTTACGCTGACCTTGGACGACTGCGATGATGCCCATCGTCACAATCAGGAAGAGTGAAATCATCACCACAGCCTGGGGGAGACCAAGACTCTGGCCCGTGCCGACCGGACGAACGAAAAGACTATATGTCTGCTGAGCAGCGCCGGGAAGGTCCGCCAAAATACCGATGGTGATCAGCAGGGAGACACCGTTGCCGATACCACGCTGGGTGATTTGCTCACCGAGCCACATCAGCAACATCGTACCTGCAGTCATGAAAATGACGGAAGTTAGGATGAAGCTCCACTTGTCCACGATGACAATCGAGCCGTAGGTTGCGACGTCGTAGCCGGGGAAAAGTTGACCTGGATTTTGCAGCGCGAGGAGCAACAGCGTGCCTTGAATCACACAGATGATGACCGTGGCATAACGCGTGTACTGCGTAAGCTTCTGACGACCGACGTCGCCTTCCTGTTGCAAACGACTGAGCGCCGGAACCACAGCGGTCATCAACTGGAAGATAATCGAAGCACTGATGTAAGGCATGATGCCCAACGCGGCAATTGCCCCCTTGGTCAGGGCACCGCCGGTGAACATATTATATAGCCCGATCAGATTCCCTGCGCCCGTCGCGGCTTGCTCGCCGAAGAATCGCTGCAGCGGATAGGGATCAATACCCGGCAGCGGAATGTGCGCCGCTAACCGCGATACGAACAGCAGTGATAGCGTGTAGAAAATCCGTGAGCGCAGCTCGGGGATTTTCAGTGAGTTCGTGAAAGCAGAAAACACAGGTGAGACAGAAGGTTGAACGCGGGAAGCGAGAAAACGGACAAAGGCGCGTCAAGATCTGACGCGCCTGAGTAGATTAAGCTACGATCGCCTGACCACCGGCTTTCTCGATCTTGGCCTTGGCCGATTCCGAGAACTTGGCGGCGGTGACCTTGAGTGCGCGGGTGATTTCGCCGTCACCCAAGATCTTGACCGTGGGTTGACCGGAGCGAATCAGACCGATTTCTCCCAGAACTTTGACGTTCACTTCTGAGATGCTGGCGTCGATGCCGGCCAGATCACCGACGTTTACCACCGCGAATTCGATCGTATGGTTGTAGTTGTTAAAACCGCGGTGAGGGAGTTTACGATAGAGCGGCATCTGACCGCCTTCGAAACCGGGACGGATACTGCTACCCGAGCGGGCCGATTGGCCTTTGCCGCCGCGGCCGCTGGTCTTACCGTGACCGCTGCCTTCGCCGCAGCCAACGCGTTTCTTACGGTGCACCGCACCCTGGACGTTCTTAAGTTCGTGAAGTTTCATTTGCAGGTTCCTAATGAGGCGCCGCCCGCGGCGATAGACGTCGCGGGCGACTCGGATATATTACAAGGTCGAGATCAGGCCAACTTAGGCCGTCTTGCGAATTGTATCAATGGTCTCTTTAAGCCGGAGCTTGCGCAGGCCTTCGAGCGTGGCATGAACCACGGCAATGTGGTTCGACGAACCCATCGACTTCGTGAGGATGTTCTTCACGCCAGCAGCTTCGAGGACGGCGCGAACGCCACCACCAGCGATAAGGCCGGTACCAGGAGAAGCCGGCTTCAGCATCACGCGCCCGCCGTCATATTCTCCCATGACATCATGGGGAATGGTGTCGCCTTTGAGGCGCACCGTGACGAGGTGTTTATGAGCATTGGCGGTACCCTTCTTGATAGCGTCTGGAACTTCGTTGGCCTTGCCGTAGCCGATGCCAACCCGGCCTTTGCCGTCGCCGACAACGGCCAAGGCAGCGAACGAGAAGCGCCGGCCACCTTTGACGACTTTCGCGCACCGATTGATGAAGACCACCTTCTCAATCATTTGCGGGCCATCGCCCTCTTGCGGCTTATCGCGGTTATCACGACGCGGTCCACGATTACCACCGGGGCCACGGTTACCACCATGACCACGGAAGCCACCGCCGCCGCCGAAACCGCCGCCACCGCGATGCTCGCGTTGGGGGCGATCCGGAGCTGGCGAGGAAGGGGCAGCAGCTGGAGCAGCGGCTGGCGCCGCCGCGGGCGCAGCAGAGTCAGTCGCGGAGGTGACGCTCTGGGGCGCGGAATTTTCGGTGCTCATGCTTACTTAGAATTTAAGGCCACCTTCGCGTGCAGCGTCGGCGAATTGTTTAACTTTGCCATGGTAGGGAGCGCCGGAACGGTCGAATACGACCGAAGCGATTCCGGCAGCTTTGGCCTTCGCGGCGAAAGCGACGCCAAGGACTTTGGCGCCAGCGACATTGGCCTTGAGCTTCTGCTTGCGCAGTTCGGGATCGAGGCTGGAGAGGAACACCAGCGTGGTGCCGGCATCGTCGTCGATTGCCTGGGCATAGACGTTCTTCGCGGTGAAGCGGACAGCCAAGCGCGGGCGCAGGGCGGTACCAGTAACCTTCTTGCGGATGCGCCAACGACGATTCTGGAGGAGGCGAGCTTTCGAAACGGTATTCATGGGTGGTGTCCTTAGGCGACGGTCTTACCTTCCTTGCGGCGAACACGTTCGCCAACGATACGCACGCCCTTGCCCTTGTACGGCTCCGGCGGATAGTAACTGCGGATCTCAGCCGTGACGGCGCCAACGAGCTGCTTGTCCGCGCCCTCGATCTTTACCTTCGTCTGATCGGTGACCGTAATTTTAATTCCTTCCGGAATATCCATCACGATGGGGTGGGAATAGCCAAGCGCGAGGTCGAGCTGCTTGCCTTTAAGATTTGCTTTGAAACCGACGCCTTGGATTTCGAGATCCTTGGAGTAACCGTCGGTAACGCCTTTGACCATCCCGGCTACAATCGAGCGGACGGTACCGTACATCGCTTTCGAGAAGCGCGTGTCATGGGCGGGAGCGAAAGTAACTTCTTTCGAAGCGACAGTAACTTTAACGACGGGAGCGAAAGTCTTCTCAACTTTGCCCTTGGGACCCTCAACGAGGACGGTGTCACCCTTCAGGGTGACCTTGACCTTGTCGGGGATGGAAACGGGTTGTTTGCCGATGCGGCTCATTTTTATAAAAGTACTAGGTGGTAATGGCGCAGCGCCAATTACCAGACGTTACAGAGCAATTCGCCACCGGCCCGGTTACGGCGGCAGTCGGCATCTTTCATCAGACCCTTGGAGGTCGAAACGACACCAATACCAAGACCATTCAATACCCGAGGAATGTCGGTGTAGTTGAAATAGAGGCGGCGACCGGGAGAGGAGACACGCGTCAGTCCGGTAATGGCCGCGGCGCCGTCTACATATTTCATCTTGACGATGAGCGTCTTGTGACCAGCAGCGCTGGTCCCGCTGCTGTAGTCAGAGACATAACCTTCGGTCTTCAGGATCGCAGCAATGCTTTCCTTCAACTTCGAGTGGGGCATGACGCATTCATCCAGCTTGGCTTTGTAGCCGTTGCGGAGACGCGTGAGGAAATCACTAATCGGGTCTGTCATGATGGATGTTTTTTATATACGGCCGCGCGGGTCATATCCGATGCGCCAGAAGCGCATAAACCCCCGTGAGCCAAAAGTGTTTACCAGGAGGACTTGATCACCCCGGGGATTTTTCCATTCAGCGCCAGTTCGCGGAAGGTGATACGAGAAACGCCGAACTTGCGGATATACGCGCGAGGACGACCGCTCAACGAGCAGCGATTACGGATGCGCGTCGGCGACGAGTTGCGAGGGAGCTTCTGCAGCTTCTTCTGGGCGTTGAAAAACTCCTCGTCGGTGCTGGCAGGATTGACGAGGGCGGCCTTAAGCTCAGCGCGCTGGGCGGCAAACTGGGCGGAGAGCTTGATGCGCTTCTTGTTGCGCTCGATGGCGGAGGTCTTCGGCATGGCTAGTTGATTAAAGGTTTATTCCTGCAGTCGGCGCAAATTACGCGGCCTTCGGAGCAGTGGTGGTCTCAGAGCGACGGAACGGCATCCCGAGTAGGCGGAGGAGCTCACGGGCTTCTTCATCCGTCTTGGCCGACGTAACGATGGTGATATCCAAGCCCATCGTCTTCTTCACGTTTTCCACCGTGATTTCCGGGAAGATGCTAAAATCCGAAATACCGAGGCTATAGTTACCCTGACCATCGAGCTTGGTCGGTACGCCGCGGAAATCGCGAATCGTCGGGAGAGCAACGGCCAGCAGACGGTGGAAAAAATCCCACATGGCCGTACCCCGCAGCGTGACACTGCAGCCGGTGATCTGATTCGGCTTCAGCTTGAAGTTGGCGATGGCCTTCTTCGACCGATTGAGGAGGGGCTTCTGGCCAGCGATCGCAGCCATATCACGGGCGACATCCGCGATTTGATTCTTGTCGGCATCGGCATCGATGCCGCTGTTAAGATTGATCTTAACCAGCTTCGGGACCTGGTGCTTATTCTTGTAGCCGCGGCTCTTCACGAGTTCAGGAGCAACCTGCTCGTTGTAGAGTTTCTTGAGAGAGGGAACGGTGCTCATTTGAGGATGCCCGCGATTACCGACCGCGAGGCGATTGAGTGGATATCGATTTGGAAAAGGGATCAGTAACGCAGGTGCGCTGGCCGGATGGCAAGCGCACTTTCGCGTGTAACTCAGGCAGCAGGAGCAGCCTTCTTACGTTTGCTCGAGTCAAACCTCGCCTGAAGCATTAGATTGCTGATGGCGACGGAACCTTCCCGCTCGGCGATGGTGCCATTCGGATGTTCCTGCGATTTTTTCAGGTGGCGCTTGACCATGGCAACGCCTTCAACGCGGGCGCGTTGCTTGACGGCAAGGATCTCGAGGACTTTACCGGATTTACCCTTGTGGGAGCCGGCAATAACGACGACAGCGTCGCCGCGTTTAACATGGAATTTCTGGGACATTTTAGAGAACCTCCGGGGCCAGCGAGATAATCTTCATGAAGTTCTTCGCCCGAAGTTCACGAGCGACGGGCCCGAAGATGCGGGTGCCACGAGGATTATTCGCCGCGTCAATGATGACGATGGCGTTGGAATCAAAACGGAGGTAGCTACCGTCCGCACGACGCACCGCGGCCTTGGTCCGAACGACAACGGCCTTGGCGACCTCGCCCTTCTTGACCGTGGCATCGGTGGTGCTCTCCTTGATGTGCACCGTGACGACATCGCCAATGTGAGCATAGGGAGTTTGCTGGCCCATGCGTTGAATGAGAGCGGCTTTGCGTGCACCGGTGTTATCGGCGACGTCGAGAATAGAGCGCAGTTGGATCATAGCAGGCCTCCTGAGAGTGTTAGATGGTTACAGACTTAGGCCTTGGAAGCCGCGTCGGGCTGCCCGGCAGCCTCGATTGCCTTCTTGGTCTTGGTGGGAACGGTCGCAGCCACATCGGCTTCGCTGACCGCGGCGCCATCGGCCGCAACGGCCTTATGGAGCACGGAAACGACGCGCCAACGCTTCATCCGGCTGATCGGGCGGGTCTCCATGACCTCTACCTTGTCACCAATCTTCGTTTCGTTCTTCTCGTCATGGACGTGAAGCACGGTCTGGCGATTGACGACCTTGTGGTAAAGGGGATGCGGAGTTTTGTAGGCGATCGTGACTTTGATCGACTTGTCACCAGAGCGGCTCGAGACGAAGCCGATCTGGGTTTTGCGCTTGGTGCGCTGGCCTTCGGTGGCGGTGGACATGGCTTTAATTCCTTTTCAGCTCGGACGCTTAAGCGGCCTTCTTGGGAGCTGCTTGTTTCTTTTGATTTTGAATGGTCTCGAGACGGGCGATGTCCTTGCGGAGCGTGCGCAACTCGTGAGTTTTCTCCACTTGGCCAGTCTGCTTGCGCAGCTTGAGTTGGAGGAGCTGTTCGCGGGTTTCGCGCAGCTTGGTGTCGATTTCGGCGGACGACAGATCGCGGATTTCTTTCGAAGTCATGACGGGATGGATTCGGAGTTACTTTAGGCCGCGGTACCGTCGCGCTGGATGAATCGGCAGTGGAACGGCAGCTTGGCATCCGCGAGACGGAATGCTTCCTTGGCGATCGTAGCCGGAACCCCAGCGAGCTCGAACAGAACGGCGCCTGGCTTGATCACGGCGACGTAGAACTCAACCGGACCCTTGCCTTGGCCCATGCGGACCTCAGCAGGCTTCTTGGTAACCGGCTTGTGCGGGAAAACGCGAATCCAGAGTTTTCCTTTGCGCTTGAGATGGCGCGAGATGGTGACGCGAGCCGCTTCAATTTGCTGACCGGTCATGGGACCGCGCGTGAGCGACTGGAGGCCGAATTCGCCGAAGGCAAGCGTGTTGCCACGCTTGGCGTTCCCTGCGCGGGAACCCTTCATCGACTTACGGTATTTGGTGCGGGCGGGAGCTAGAGCCATGGGAGATTTCTCCTAGGTAAAAGGGTGAATCCAAGAACTGGATCAGTTGTTGTCGGCTTCTTTTTTGCAGATCCAGCACTTGACGCCGATCTTGCCGTAAACGGTCAGCGCTTCCGCGAAGCCGTAGTCGATATTCTCACGGAGGGTGTGCAATGGCACCCGACCTTTACGCTGCCACTCGCGGCGAGCGATATCCGCTCCGCCCAGACGACCGGAGCATTGGATACGAATACCCTCTGCACCGAGAGCCATGGCCATTTCAACGGCCTTCTTCATCGCGCGACGAAACGCGATCCGGCGCTCGAGTTGCAAAGCTACGTTTTCGGCGACGAGAGCGGCCTCGATCTCCGGCTTCTTCACCTCTTGAATATCGAGCAGGATTTCTTTGCCCGTGAGCTTCGCAAGCTCTTCCTTGATCTTCTCGATCTCCTGGCCCTTACGGCCGATGACGATGCCGGGACGAGCGGTGTAGATTTTGACCCGAACGCGATTGGAAGCGCGCTCAATGAAGATGCGGGGTACGGATGCCTGCTTAAGCTTCTCCATCAACTTGGCGCGGATGATCTGATCCTCGTAAAGAAGTTTGCCGAAGTCTTTCTTGCTGGCGTACCAGCGGGACTGCCAGTTGCGGCGGACGGCTAGACGGAAACCGATCGGATTGGTTTTTTGGCCCATGGAAGTGAATTACGAGTTGGTGTTGCCGTCCGAGAGGATAATGCGGATATGGGACATTTTCTTGCGGCGAGGCATCGCGGAGCCGCGAGCGCCAGCTTTGAAGCGCTTGAGAACCGGTCCGTTCTCAATGATGGCGCTCTTAACCCGCAGCGTGTCAGCCGACAAATTGTTGTTGTTCTCGGCGTTCGCGATTGCGCTCTTCAGCGTCTTGGCGATCAAACGCGCGGACTTGCGCGGAACGAGTTCGAGATAATCGACGGCTTCCGAAGCCTTGCGGCCTTGGATGGTGCGAGCGACTTCACGTACCTTCTTAGGTGACATGCGCGCGTAGCGAGTGAGGGCTTGAACTTCCATGATAGTAGGGGGGGGATTCCAGCTGGTGGGCTGGCGATAGCGGTGGACCGAGGTCGCACTCTACCCTTTTGGTTTTTTACTGATTAAGATTTGAGAACTTTGATCGTCGCCAGGTCGTGTGGACGTATCGCCTGCGAGGGCGAGGCGTTGAGGATCAGAGCGGCGCTAAACTGCGGGCGGAGTTCGACGAGGATGACCTCGGCGATCTCGGTCGCGCCGCGGGTCACGCGACAAACCATCCCTTGGCGTAAGCCGGCCTCGTATCCTTGATTCAACACCACAATATCCGCCACGCGTGTCGGCTGAACGGCCAGCACCTCGACCCGTTGCGATGCCTCTCCGGCCTGCACCGAAAACGGCACGGTACCAAGGAGCGCGAAAGCAAAAAGACTGAGAGTGCGAACGAACATCGACAACGAACGTGACGTACCGGCTTAGATCTCCTTGCGGGTCATGCCACCATGGCCCTTGAACACGCGCGTCGGCGAGAATTCTCCGAGTTTGTGGCCAACCATGTTTTCGGTGACATATACAGCGATGAACGCCTTGCCGTTATGGACGCTGAACGTGTGGCCAATGAAGTCTGGAGTGATCGTCGAACGACGTGACCAGGTCTGAATGGGCTTCTTGGCGCCGGCCTTGGTCGCCTTCTCGATCTTCTCGAGAAGGTGATAGTCAACGAAGAAACCTTTTTTGATGGAACGTGCCATGATGCGGAAGGTGAGAGATTACTTCTTACCACGCGGCTTGCGGCCGTTGTGGTGAACGATGATCATGCTAGTCGAGAGCTTGGTCCGGCGACGCGTCACGAGGCCCTTGGCCACTTGGCCCCAAGGCGAAACGAGATGCTGACGACCACCACCACCCTTGGACTTGCCTTGGCCACCACCGTTGGGGTGGTCGACAGGATTCATCGCCACACCGCGAACGGTGGGGCGAATACCGAGCCAGCGGCTCCGACCGGCTTTACCGAGCGACTGCTGATTGTGGTCACCGTTGCCAACCTCGCCAATCGTGGCGCGGCAGTTCGGGTGTAACATCCGCAGTTCGCCGGAAGGCATCTTTAGCGTCGCTTTCCCGTTTTCAACGGCGACGAGTTCAAGACTCGTGCCGGCGGAACGGGCGATCTTGCCCCCACGGCCTGGCACCAACTCGACGCAATGAACGAGCGTGGAGGGCGGGATAATCCCAAGGGGGAAGCTGTTCCCGACGTTAAAATCGTTGGTTGTCGCCTTCGTGGACGCGAAGATGGTGTCACCGACCTTCAGCCCCTTCGGCGCGAGGATGTAGCTCTTCTCGCCATTGGTATAAGCGATGAGCGCCAAGTTGGCCGAACGGTTCGGGTCATACTCGATCGCCTGCACCTTGGCGGGCATATCGAGAACGCTACGACGGAAATCGACGATCCGATAGAGCTGCTTGTGACCACCTCCACGATGGCGCGACGTGACGCGACCATAGACGTTACGGCCACCGGTCTTGTGCTTGGGCTCGGTGAGAGCGCGCTCGGGACGTTTCTTGGAAAGGTCCTTCTGCTTGTTGAGCGAAGTGAAGCGGCCTGACGCGGTCAGCGGTCGAAATGAATGGATAGGCATTTGGATGTCTCCGGTTGGGCGAGTCGTCTTAGACGAGCTCGATCTTGTCGCCGGCCTTGAGGGTCACGATGGCCTTCTTGTAGTCAGAGCCAATGCTCGGACGACCCTGGCGGCTTTTCTTGTTCTTTCCGCGGTAAGTTTGGGTGTTCACGCGGCGTACGGTGACCTTAAAGGTCTGCTCAACGGCTTCAGCGATCTGATGCTTGTTGGCGTGGCCGTACACTTCGAAGGTGTACTGGCCGAGCTCCGACGAGAGCTTGTTAGACTTCTCGGTGAGGCGAACGAGTTTGAGGATCTTGACGGCTTGCATTAGTTTTTCCCTCCGTTGACACGGGCGAGGATGGTCTCAAGCGCCTTGCTACTAACGATGATCTTAACGTACTGCGCGAGATCGAGGGTGTTAAGCTTGGACGCCTCTTGCAGCGTGACACGCTCGATATTGCGGGAAGCGCGCGCCGTTTCAGCGGCGAACGGGGCGTCAACCAAGAGTACGCGGCCCTTGGGCGCGATGCGGGCGACGAGTTCGTTCACCACCTTGGTCTTCGTGACTTTCGTGTCGAAAGCCTCGATGACAGCGATTTCTCCCGCGGTAGCGCGGTCAAACAGCGCCCGGCTGAAAGCCAGGTTCTTCACCTTGGAATTGATTTTCTTGGAGTAGTCGCGGGGCTTGGGTCCGAAGACCACGCCACCACCGACCCAGAGGGGAGAACGGATCGAACCCGCACGGGCACGACCGGTACCTTTTTGACGCCATGGCTTTTTACCACCACCGCGGACCTCGCCACGAGTTTTCGTGGAGTGCGTGCCTTGGCGGTTGTTGGCGTTGATGGCGACGATCACTTCCTTGACCGCTTGAAGGCCTTTGTCGCCTTCGAAGGTAGGAATGTTAGCGAAGTCTTTTTCGCTGCTCGTCTTTCCGTCGGAACTAAAAACGGTGAGTTTCATGTCTGGGCGTCTCCTTATTTCTTGGCCGCGGGTTTCGCAGCCGGCTTCGCAGCTGGCTTCGCAGCGCCAGCCTTTTTAGCGTCAACCGGTGCAACCGGAGGAGTGGGGAGCGCCCACTGGCCCTTGATGGCCGTGCGGACGAGAACGTCGTCGCCGTTGGCACCGGGAATCGCACCCTTCACGAGGATAAGATTCTTTTCCGCGATGATCTTCACCACGCGGAGGTTTTGAACCGTGCGCTTTTCGCTGCCCATGTGACCAGGCATCGCTTGGTTTTTCCAAACGCGGCCGGGCGTCTGACGCATACCGACGGAACCAATGCGGCGGTGAAACATCGAACCGTGCGAGGCAGGACCGCCTGCGACCCGGAAGCGTTTCACGACGCCTTGGAAGCCTTTGCCCTTGGTGACGCCAATGACGTCAACGAGCTGGCCTTCGGTGAAAGAGGTGGTGTTCACGACATCCCCAACCTTTAAGGTAGGAGTGTCGGTGAGACGAACTTCGGCGAGGACGCGAGGCGCCTGGTCGAGGTTGGCTTTCTTGGCATGGCCAAGTTCGCCGCCGGCGGTGTTTTTGGTCTTCTTTTGCGAGAAGCCAATTTGGACGGCATTGTAGCCATCCGTTGCAACCGTCTTGACCTGGACCACTGCGCAGGGTCCGGCTTCGACGACGGTGACCGGTACGAGCACGTTCTGTGCATCGTAGACCTGGGTCATGCCGAGTTTCTTACCTAAAATTTCGGAGATCATTAGGCTAAGCGGTAGGTGGATAGTTTTCCGTTTAACGGACCTACTTTAGCGGGGGCTTGGCGGTCCCGCGGTGCGGGACACAAGCAACTGCTAACTGTAGATTGAAGTAATCCGGGTGCGGATTGGTCTTCGAGTTACGGGTTAGTGGTTATCTCAAACGTTGATGGTGATATCAACGCCTGACGGAAGGTTCAGCTTCTTCAACTCGTCGACCGTTTGTGCGGTTGGCTCGATGATGTCGATGAGGCGCTTGTGCGTGCGGGTCTCGAACTGCTCCATCGATTTTTTGTCGACGTGCGGAGAACGATTGACCGAGAGCTTCTCGATGCGAGTCGGGAGTGGGATCGGGCCGGAAACGCGGGCGCCGGAGCGCTTGGCGGTTTCGACAATATCCTGCGCCGACTGATCGATTACGCGATAGTCGAAGCCCTGAAGTTTGATGCGAATTCGTTGGCCTTTCATGGCGGAAAAAGAACGGAGGATTAAGTACGAGCTGGGGCTTTCGACGAGGTCTCAACGATTTTCGCGAGCAGCGAATTCGGAACTTGCTCGAAGTGTGAGGGAGTGATCCCGGCGCTGGCGCGCCCCTTGGAGAGGGAGCGAATGTCGGTCACGTAACCGAAGAGCAATTCAAGGGGCACGAACGCATTGATGATACAAGCGCCCGCCTTGTTTTCCATGCCTTGGATTTGACCACGACGACGATTGATATCGCCCATCAGGTCGCCTTGATAGTCTTCAGGAGTGGTGACTTCGACGCCCATGATCGGCTCGAGCAGGATGGGATTAGCCTTCTTCATCGCTTCTTTAAAGCCGAAGATGCCAGCCATTTTGAACGCGAGTTCCGACGAGTCGACTTCGTGGAAGGAGCCATCGATGATCCGCACAATAACGTCGACCACCGGATAACCGGCAACCACGCCATTGTTGCAACCTTCCAGGATTCCTTCCGTCGCCGGCTTGATGAATTCCTTTGGAATTGCACCGCCAACGATCTCATTAATGACTTCAACGCCTTTACCTTTTACGTTGGGCTCGAGCTTGACGACGACGTGACCGTATTGGCCCTTACCACCGGACTGGCGGATGAATTTGCCTTCCGCCTCGGCCAACTTGGTAACGGTTTCACGGTAAGCGATCTGCGGCTTGCCACAGGTAGCTTCGACCTTGAACTCGCGCTTCATGCGATCGCGAATAATGTCCAGGTGAAGTTCGCCCATGCCGGCCAGAATAGTCTGACCCGTATCTTGATCCGTTTTGACCCGAAGCGTGGGATCTTCAGCGACCAAACGCTGCAGCGCCATGCCCATTTTTTCCTGGTCAGCCTTAGTGTTCGGCTCGATTGACATCGAGATAACCGGCTCAGGGAAAGATGGCGGCTCAAGCCGGATGTCAAAGTCATCATCACACAGCGTGTCGCCCGTGATGACGTCCTTCACTCCGACTACGGCGCAGATGTCGCCCGAATAAGCCTTGTCGATTTCTTCGCGCTCGATCGCTCGCATCAACACCAGCCGCGACACGCGTTCAGTGCGACGGGTGCGCGGATTATATACGGCCGTACCCTTGTTCAGGATACCGGTGTAAACGCGCACGAAGACCAAGCGACCCACGAACGGATCGTTCCAAAGCTTGAATGCCAGACCCGCCATCTTGGCTTTGTCGTCAACGACGGCCTCAACGGTCTTGCCATCACTGTCATGCCCCTGCATCGGCGGTACGTCAATCGGGCTGGGCAGATAGTTGACCACGCAATCAAGGAGGCGCTGAACGCCCTTCTTCTTAAACGCAGAACCAGGAACCACGCCGGTGAACTGAAGCGAAATCGTCGCTTTGCGCACGCCGAGCATCAGCTCACTGACGGAAATTTCTTCACCGTTGAGGTATTTCTCAGCGATAACATCATCGAAATCAGAAACCGCCTCGATCAGCTTGTCGCGGTATTCCTTCGTCTGCGCCTTCATGTTTTCCGGCACCGCCGAGGTCACCGGTTCCATCCCGAGAGGATCCGTGGTGTCTTCGAAGATGTAGGCGATATTCTGGACGAGATCGATCAAACCGGTGAAGTTCTCTTCCTTGCCGATGGGAATGAAAATCGGGTGAGCGTTGGCCTTCAGCTTTTCGCGCATTTCAGAAACCGCGCGGAAAAAGTCAGCACCCGTGCGATCCATCTTGTTGATGAAAGCAATCCGCGGAACTTTGTACTTGTTCGCCTGACGCCAGACCGTCTCGGACTGGGGCTGAACCCCAGCTACCGCGCAGAATACGGCTACGGCGCCGTCGAGAACGCGCAGGGACCGTTCGACTTCAGCAGTGAAGTCGACGTGGCCGGGCGTATCGATAATATTGATGCGTTGCTTGATTCCCTTCCACGGACCGCACGAGGCGTTCCACGCACAGGAAATGGCGGCCGCAGTGATAGTGATGCCGCGTTCACGCTCTTGCTCCATCCAATCGGTGACGGTGGTGCCCTCATGGACCTCACCCATCTTGTGCACGGCGCCGGAGTAAAACAGAATGCGCTCCGTCGTCGTGGTCTTACCCGCGTCGATGTGCGCGGCGATGCCAATGTTACGCGTCCACTCGAGCGGGAACGGACGGTCCTTGGAGTTAACCGGAGAGATCTTGGCCTTGTCGGTGACGACAGTAATGGCCGGTACAGCAATAGCAGACATGAGCAAAAGGGGCCGGACTGGTTACCAGCGAAGATGGGCGAAGGCGCGATTGGCCTGTGCCATTTTGTGAGTGTCTTCCTTCTTTTTAACGACGCTGCCAGTATTGTTGTAGGCGTCGATAATCTCAGCGGCGAGAGCGTCCTTCATCGGGATACCCTTGCGGCCGGACGCTGCGTCGACGATCCAACGCAAGGCGAGCGATTCTTGCCGATCAAAGGAAATTTCAACCGGCACCTGGTAAGTGGCGCCACCAACACGACGGCTCTTAACTTCGAGACGCGGACGGGCGTTTTCCAGCGCACCGAGCATGAGATCAACCGGATCACCCTTCTCGAGCTTCTCAGAGACCTTTTCAAACGCACCGTAAACGATGCGCTGGGCAAGATTCTTCTTGCCGCTCTTCATGATGACATTGACGAGGTGGGCAACCAGCGGGCTGCTGTACCGGGCGTCCGGGACGGTCTGGCGTTTCTCAGCTCTGTGACGACGTGACATGGCGAAATCGGATTGAAGAGACGGTTACTTACTTGGCAGCCTTCGGGCGCTTGACGCCGTACTTGGAACGGGAACGACGACGTTTTTCCACGCCGGTGGCGTCGAGCGTGCCGCGCACGATGTGATAGCGCACACCGGGCAAATCCTTCACGCGGCCACCACGCACAAGCACAATGGAATGCTCCTGCAGATTGTGACCTTCATCAGGAATGTAGGAAATGACTTCATTGCCATTCGTCAGACGAACCTTCGCGACCTTACGGATGGCGGAGTTCGGCTTCTTGGGCGTGCGGGTCATGACCTGCACGCACACCCCACGGCGAAAGGGATTACCGTCCAAAGCCGGAGACTTCGACTTGGTGACGACCTTGCGGCGGCCTTTGCGCACGAGTTGGTTGATTGTTGGCATACGAAATAGGGAAACTTACGGTGAAAAGTGGCGAAAAGGGGACGACGCTACTTTCCGCACAAAGCTCCGCAAGAACTTTCTGGCGAAATGTGCGGAATCTCGCGTAACCGCATTCGCAGGGCGGCTTCGCAAGGGGAAAAGGTTCATCGGCGCAGGCCGACAACGCGGGCTCTCGACTAACAGGAGGGTCCACGATTCGATTCGCGCCCGCAATCTCAAGCACGAAGTCGCCTGGTCTCTATAATAGTTCAACTGGTCGAGGGGCTTCGACGGAAAGTCTCTCTCGATCTCACTCAGCCAACCAACGTTCGGTCTATTCTTTCACCTCGAAGGCAGGCAAAGAAAAGCCCGCTCGAAAAGCGGGCGTGGAAGCACGTGGGGCACGCTGTACGTGCGGTTTTGGCGGCAGGACTCCACGCTGGACAGGAGTAAAACCAATCTCACATGAGATTTGGACTTTCAGGAGGTCGGGCCCGACCTCCGGGCGGGCCGTTGGCAGTCGCATTCACCGAGCGGCCCGCCCGGAGGGCGGGCCCGACCGGCGCAAAAACATCGGCAGGGCGGGCCAAAATAAAGGGACGGCGATTTCGTAGTGGCCGCCCCCCACCCTGCGCAACGTGGCCTTACTTGCGGCGCAGGAGCGACCCGAGAATCAGGCCAACGCCCAGCGCGAGGCCAATCGACTCATACGGGTACTGACGGATCGTGGTGTCCGCCCGCTGCATGGCCACTTTGGCTGACTGCATGCCTTGCGTTTGGAGTTCAGCGAGACTGTCCTTCGCTCGTTCCAGCCCTTTCGCGACGCGTGCCCGGGCCTCACGCGCTTTGTCGCTGAGGTCGCCCGCCGTGGCGCGGAGCAAGTCTTCCGAGTCGCTCACCAGCGCCTTCAAGTCCGCCATAACGCGATCACGGGCAGCTTGGCTTTGGTTCATAAGATCTGGGATGTTAGTTTCCATAGGATTAAAAAGCTGATTCAGGATGTTCGCACGCTCGTGAAATGTCAGCGCGCCACCAACTAAGGACACTGAGATCGCGGGCAAGTTGCTGATTTGTAGTCAAAAGATCCATCCGTTTGAAGATTGAGTCCCGCCCCAAGCACTCACCGGAGCGTCAGATGCGGAGTGTCGGAAACGACGGGCCCCCGCCATGACGATGGGCCGGCACGCACGCCCCGGAGAAGAGGAGTAATCTGCCGGCAAATCCGCAGATGACAAAACGCGGC
>Ga0163150_10002376_pt1 | contig 28904 bp, 25 predicted proteins | sample OliLakLV19P2IB_FD_148628 | JGI IMG/M metagenome (GOLD analysis project Ga0163150, IMG submission 148628) | Freshwater microbial mat bacterial communities from Lake Vanda, McMurdo Dry Valleys, Antarctica - Oligotrophic Lake LV.19.P2.IB | ecosystem: Environmental > Aquatic > Freshwater > Lake >...
CTTCGCCCATCCTCGTAACGCGTGATGGTCCCATACGATGTGGCGTCCATAAGCGTTTCCCCCCGGACTTCGACCCCTCCTGGCGCTCGAAAAACGAGGGTCGACATGTCCGCCCGGACATTTCCGGACACTTCCGGACACCTTCCCGGCACGTTTTCTGTCCGCTTTTGTCCGAAAATGTCCGCTTTTGTCCGCTTCGTGTCCGCCCGTGGAAACCCCCTAGATTGCTCCCCATGCAGTCGTGGCGACTGCCAACCCGTCGGTGGCACAGGCAGCCCACTGCTCAAAGCGGCTTGCCCGTGTAGTCTCGGCCCGCGCGCGTCACCGCCCGGCGGAACCCGCACCGACTTGCCATCACCCGTTTTAATACCCCGGCAGACATGGCCAACCTCCAGGGCGTGCCGTCCATTCCACCGCCCGCGCAGCCATCACCCCACATTTTAACATAAACCGAACATCCGGTAAAGCAGAATCTGGCGGCCGAGAGGGCAGCACAGCGGCGTATAGGTACTTATCCCCTTTTTCGCGCTATCCCCTTTTTCGCGCACAACCGCCCCGAGCGGCTCGTGCGTGTTTTATGCCGCTTATCCAAGCGCTCGGCGGCGGCGCATCGCCAAGGGGGCGCTCATGAGCAGGAGGACCGCGGTGGCCGGTTCGGGGATGTCGAAGCGCAGGAGGCGGACGTTATCGAAGTTGGCCTGGATGCCGCCGGAGATCAAACGGATTTCGAGGGGCGCGCCAAGTTGTGCGTGTCCGGTCGGAGCGGTGAACTGCACCTTGGAGGTGAGGAAGCCGCTCAGGGGGGCGAGCGTATTGTTGTCCTGGGCCAGCAGGACGCCGCCGGCAAACAGTTGCACCTGGTACGAGGGGAACGCGAGGTCGAACCTGTCGATGAGGTCGACGGTCAGGACGTAGGTGCTATCGGCCCGCAAGGTCTCGGCGAGCACCTGCGAGATGGTGCCCCCGTTGCTGAAGGCGGTGTTGGCGCCGGTGGTCGGATGGCCCGAGCCGGCAGGTGGGTTGTAGGTGCCTTGGGCCCCACCCGCGACCCAGCCGCTGATCGAGGTGACGTTGGCGTTGTCGGCGAGGACGACGTTGTCGAAGCCGGGATTGTTGATGGCGATATTGACGCCGGGATTGAGGATGGACGCGTCAAGCCGAACATTGTCGTAGGTCACCTGTGTCCCGCCGGTGAGCATACGGATCTCCAGCGGGGTATTGAGCTGGGCGTGGTTGGCGGGGGCGACGAAGTTGACAGTCGCGGTGCCGAAGGCGCCCTCGGAGGGCGCGGGGCTGCTGGTGGTGGAGAGCGTGACGCCGCCGGCTCGCAGCTCGATGGTGTACGCGGGGAAACTGGCGACATCCATGCGGTTGCCGACATCGACCTGGAGCGTGTAGCTGGCACCGGCGGTCAGCGGCTGCGACAAGACTTGGGAGATGAACGGGCCGTTGCTGTAGGCAATGTTGCTGCCTTCAGGGATGGGGCCTGTGAACGAGGTGGCCGGCGGATTATAGGTGCCGGCGCTCGTGAGAGCCTGGTCGCCGTCCTGCCAGCCGGTGATCAGTCCCGCGAGCGTGTTATCGCCGAGGACCTGCGATTCAAAGCCCGGGTTTGTAATCGGCACCGACAAGGCGAACGCCGCGCTCTGGGACAGCGCACCCGACAGGATGGCGAGCAACCCGCAACATTTGTGTTTGCCTGGCATCTGACTTCTCCTTCTCTTGACAGTGGGGATGTGAACCGGGGTTCTGAAGCAAATCGGGGGATGGGCATCGTACCACGACGACCGGCCCGCGGCGTGTTCATGATCAATACCACCAGGCGCCCCAGCTCTCGTTGGGGCAACGGATCTGCATTTTCTCGGCGAGGATCAACTCGCAGGAGCCATCGGCCCGGCCGACGGCGCCTTCGAGCACCTTGCCGCGGTAGCTGTGCGGGCCGGAGTCGGGGGTCACGTTGCCGCGGATGTATTCCGAGACGAGGACGCTGGCGGAGCTCACGAGATAGGTGCGGTCGGAGACGAGGTTCGGCCGCGATGCGTTGACGGTGGCGCTGGCGCCAATGGAGCCGCGGATGACCCACCAGGCGGAGTCCATCATCTTCCATTTCTGCGCGGGGTTGTATCCGCCCCAGTGATACGGGAGCTGCGGCGCGTCGCTGGCGGCGCAGGCCCACATTTCCAGCGGGACGCCGTACCACTTCTGCGGGGCGGTGAAGACGATGGCGGGATGGTCCTGCATCCAGTAATGGTTGCCACTGCCCTGGGCATTGGGGAAACGGGCGACGTTGTCGGTGGAGTAGCTGCGGACAGCGATGACGATCTGGTGTTTGTTGGAGATGCAGATGGCTGTGCGGGCGCGGTACTTCGCCCAGTGCAGGGAGGGCATGAGGATGCAGATGATCATCGCGATGATGGCGACGACCGCCAGCATCTCGGGGATGGTGAAGGCGCGGGGCCGGTCCGGGGCGGGAAGTGGTGCCGATGATGGCGGAGTCTTGCTGATCATGGTTGGACGCCAGCTACCAAAAGAAATCATACCTCCGCATCGAGCAGTGTTATTGTCCAAACACGACATAAGTGTTGTCCATTTCCGCGCACCCGATACGATGTCAACAGGCTTCAATTTCAGCAGCCAAAGGGGCTCGCATGAAATCAAAAATCGACCTCCCCACGGCAGGCGGTATTCGCGTCGTGGGTATCTACGGCACGGCGGGAGTGGAAACGATCAGCCGGGCGTTCAGCGGTGTCCTGCAATATATGGATGAAGTCGGCGACCTTTCTGTCAGCGATTGCCGGGTAGCGGATCACCACATCAACGAGGCGGCCATTGCGCCGCCGTGGCGCCATCGCTGCGACGGTGTGGTGGTCTCCATGGGGAAGCCCGAGGGGATGTCCGATGTCGAAACCGCTGACTGGGTGATCAGTGGGGGCGTGCCGGCGGTGAACATTGCCGCCGACTGGAGCGATCCGCGCATCCCCAGCGTGATCATGGATCAGCAGTCGCTTGGTGAACTGGCGGCGACGCATCTCGCGCACTGCGGTTGCCGGTCGTTCCTTTTCGTCGGGTACGCCGGCTCGTCAGGCTCGCGGAATCGCGCATCGGTCTTCCGCACCGCCGTGACGGGCCTCGGCTTCAAAGCGGCGTCATACGAGATTCGCTATCGCATGGTCGGTTCCGTGGAGGACGCCGAGGTGATCGCGCGGGAAAAGAGACTCGCTTCTTTCCTGAAAAACCGCGAGGCGCCTGTCGGCGTCTGGGCCCTGAACGACAACTTCGCCGCGGCCGTCTGCCTGCTGTGCCGCTCGCTGGGGCTGGCGATCCCCGACGCGGTGAAGGTGCTTGGCGCCGGCGACGTCGCCATCGCCCGCACGCTTAAGCCTCCGCTCTCGAGCATCCGCACGCCCGGCGAACAGGTGGGCTATCAGGCAGCGCGACTCCTTGACCGGTTGATGCAGGGCCGACGCGCCTCACGAAAGGTCGTGCTCGTCAAGGGGGCCGAAATGATCGCCCGCGGCGCGACCACGGCAACCGACAACGAGCCGCGCGACGTGAAGGACGCGCTCGCCTACATCGCACGCCACGCCTGCGCCGGGGTCACTGTCGCGGAGATCGCCGACGTTCTTCATTTCCCCCGCCGTTCGTTCGAGCGGCGATTCGGTGAGATCGTCGGGCACACCGCTGGTGAGGAGATCAATCGTGTCCGCCTCGACCGTGCGAGGTCCCTTCTCAACGAAAAGAATCTCTCCGTCAAACGCATCGCGCTGATGATCGGCTTCGCCACCACCGCTGCCTTCAGCAAATTCTTCCGCAAGGAACAAGGCGTTTCCCCGCGCGCCTACCGCCAGCACGTCCCGGACTCGGTCTCAAGCAAGTAGCACGTAGGGTGGGCTGAGTCTGCAAAGCGCACCGTTTGATGGCCAGGGGAGGAATGGGGCCGTGTTCTTCATGGGCTGCGGGGTGGTGGGCTTCGCGGCTCCCCGGAAGCCAGCCCACCCTACGCGAGGTCCAAGTGCGTCGTGGCGCGTGCATGGAGCCGGTACCGTCGAGCGCCAAACTCCCCAGTTTCACACGCAAACATTTCGTCCATGGGTTTTCACATTGGCCGCTTGTGTAGCCTGCGCCGTTTGATATCCTCCCCGCATCTTCGGGCGAGTTGCTCGATGTGTTCATTCTTTTTTAGGAGGACTCGAATGAGATTTCTGACTTGTGCCTGTGTTTTAATTGTGTCCGTGCTGTTCGCTTCCCAGCAGGCCCACGCGGTGCCCATCACGCTGGACTTCCCCAGCAGCGGCGGGTCGTCGCCGGCCGTGCTGGGCGACTATCAGGTTGCGGCGCCCGCGAGCAGCTTCATTCCCAACGGCTTGGGTGGACTCTTCGTCGCCGACGCCGGCGCGCTGACGATTCTCTCTCGTCTGGACGGCGGGGCGTTCAACTTCGATTCGATCACCTTCCGTCACGGCGACCCCAACGTCAACGTCGTTTTCACCGGGCTGCTCCCGGGCGGCGGCATGGTCAACCATGCGTTCAACGACAACACCTCCGGCACCGACGTCGCCTTGCTGCCGGCGAGCTTCGACGGCGTGGTTTCGGTCAGCTGGAACCAGGGCGTCGCGGGGAACAACGCCTACGCGTTTGACTTGCTGGTCGTGGAAGCCGTGGCGATGCCCGAGCCCGCGTCGCTGGGCCTTATGACCCTTGCCGCCGCGGGCCTGCTGGCCCGTCGCCGCCGCGTGGCGTGAGGCCAAGCCCGTGGATGCCCACCTGTCGTGAACCGCCCCATCCGCGATGGGGCGGTTGTTTTTTGGGTCTTCTTGGAAGCGTCGGATGGGGGGCTGGGCTGTAAGCTTTACGGAAGCCCGGGCCCGAGTGTGTAGGGTGGGCTGAGTCTTCAAAGTCCACCGTTTGATGGCCGGTGGACAGGGGCGGGACGGGTTTTCGTTTGGCGGTACGGTGGTGGGCTTCGCGGACTCAGCCCACCCTACGCGGATCGGCGAACGAAGTACCCCGGCGGGTGGCCGGGGTTTGTTGTTTTTGGGCGGACGGGTTGTTGACCGGGACGCAGCACCCTCACCCGGCTCGCGGGACTCGCCGACCTCTCCCTCGGAGGGAGAGGTGGGCGGCGGCACTCTCGGCCGGCCCCTGGGGGAGTGGTGGGCGGTGCCCACCCCTACGGGGATGGAAGGCCGGGTGGCGAGATCGGGCTTCATTTCAGGCGGCGGGCGCGTTATCGTATTAGGGTGGGTTCGCGTTCGGCTGGGCTGTTGGTTTCACGTTTCACTTCCTGTTTCGGGAGGTTTCACATGCTCCGCTCACTGCTGCTGACGCTCGCGTTCGCCCTCGGTCTGGGCGCGGTGTGTTCGTCGCTGATCCTCGCGGCGGATGATGACAAGATGGAGAAGGACAAGGTGAAGGCCAAGGAGAAGGAGCCGGTGAAGGGGAAGGAGAAGGAAGTGGCGAAAGGGAAAGAGCCGGTGAAGGCGAAGGAGGAGGAGAGTGACGCGAGTTGGTCGTCGCTGCTGACGGTCTCGAACGCGGCGGGCAACAAGCAATTTGACGTGGCGAAGGCGAGCAAGGTGAAATTCAGTTGGGAGACGACGCCGGACGGGCAGGTGCCGAATTTCCGGGTGACGGTGGCCAAGCAGAACGCCAGGACCGATAGTTTTCAGACGTTCGCGACGATCGCCACGACGCACGGCAAGTCGAAGGACTCGGCGACGATGAACCTGGGGCCGGGCAAGTACCGGGTGTACATCGCGACGAAGTTTATGAAGTTCACGCTGACGGTGGAGGGGAAGGAGAAATGATTCGGGGGCAGGCGCCATTGAGTGTGATGCAAGAGCGGCCGTAGGAGGCCGCTCTTGTTTTTGCAACGTTGTCGGCGGGGCGGCGATAACCATTCGCCTGCCGATGGGCGCGTTCGCACTCTTACTCCAACAGGACTCCACCATGAACCCGATCGCCGCGATGACCGATGCGTTTCACCAGGCCGCCGCCGCCGCGAGCCATGCGGGCGAGGGCGCGGCGGGGGTGGCGACCGACATCATCAACACCGCGGCGGGCCATGCGGAGGCGCTTGCCTGCAAGGCGGCGCCCGTCGTGGAGCGCATCGCAGATGCGGCGATCGATGTGGCGCGTGACCCGCTGGGGTTCTACCACGACCTGCTCAAGGCGACGGGCCGTGGGTTCGGTGAGTTTGCGGGCAACCTCGGCACGCATCTGAAGGAGGGCGTGATTGAATGGGCGGCGGGGCATACGGGTATTGATGTGCCGTCCGAGTTGTCATTGCGGTCGCTCATCGGCGTCGGGACCGATGTGCTGGAAATGACGTGGGACCGAGTGAGTCAGAAGACGGCGCGGGTCGTAGGGACGGAAGCCCCGCAAATCGCCAAGCACGCCGCGGAGATTGCCGTGGACCTGCTGAAGAACGGACCGGCCGACCTTTGGCGCGAGCTTCGCGGTTGATCTCGCTATCATTTCCCGCATGACCGCTCCGCAGTTTCCATTTCAACGGCCGCGTCGTCTGCGTCACGGTGCGCTCATGCGCGAGGCGGTGGCGGATGTGACGCTGGCGGCGCGGAACCTGGTGCTGCCGCTGTTTGTGGGGGAAATGAGTGAGCCGAAGCCGGTGAGCTCGATGCCGGGCGTGAGCCAGTTGCCGGTGAAGCACGCGGTCGATCTGATCGAGCAACTGGTGGATCGGGGCCTGTTTCAGTTCATCCTCTTCGGCGTCACGCCCGCCAATAAGAAAGATCAGCACGGATCCTTCGCCGCCAGCGCCGATGCGCCCGTGAACCGGACGCTGGCGATGGTGCGCGAGAAGGGCGTGGCGGCGGTGATGTACAGCGACCTGTGCTTCTGCGAGTACACCGATCACGGGCACTGCGGGGAGCTGTGCGACGATGCGGCGTGGGTGGTCGACAACGACCGCACGCTCGAGGCGCTCGGCAAGACGGCGGTGGCGCAGGCGAAGGCGGGTGCGGATGTGGTGGCGCCATCGGGCATGATGGACGGCATGGTGGGCGCGATCCGCTCCGCGCTCGACGCGGCGAAGTTCACGCAGACGGCAATCCTTTCATACAGCGTCAAGTTCGCCTCCAACTTTTACGGCCCGTTCCGCGAGGCGGGCGAAGGCGGGATGAAGTTTGGGGATCGCCGCGGGTACCAGATGGATTTCCGCCGGTCGCGCGAATGGCGGACCGAGCTGGCAGCCGATGTTGCTCAGGGGGCGGACATGGTGATGGTGAAGCCGGCGGCGGGTTACCTGGATGTGATTCAGCAGGTGCGCGGGGCGTGCGACGTGCCGGTGGCGGCGTACCACGTGAGCGGCGAGTATTCGATGCTGCACGCGGCGGCGGATCGCGGGCTGCTGGATTTGAAGCAGGCGGCGCTGGAGACGACGTATGCGATCCGGCGGGCGGGGGCGGATTTGATACTGACGTACTTTGCGCCGAAGCTGCTGGAGTGGATGGAGTGATCGACGGTGCCACGGGTCGGCTCGGCGACCCGTGTGCGACAAACACGGGTCGCAAAGCCGACCCGTGGCACCGCGTCGGACTGAGCATACGATCGCCCTACTTATCTCACCATCATTCTGACTTCTGACTTCTGCATTCCGTTTTCTGACTTCGCCTTCTCCTCCTCAAAGCATGTTCCCCACCCTCCCCAACCGTCTGCTCGCCACCCTTGCCATCTTCATCGGTGCCTGGGTCTGGGTCGCCGCCGTCGCCGCGCTGACCGCCTCCGATGGCTCGGCGGGGCTGACGCTGATGATGGCGCACGGCGGGCCGGTCGCGGCGCTGCTCATGGTGCTCCTCGCCGGGCTGCCCGCGATCATCCTCGGCGTCGTCTGCTCCTCCGTCGCCAATCCGCTGTGCGGACTCTTCACGCTCGCCACCGCGCTGTGGGTTCTCGCGGCGCATGGCGATCCGATCAGTGCGTGGGTCCACCGCACCGACGCGAACCTGCCCGGCGACTACGTCAAGCTCGCGGTCGAGGTCGTGATCTGGACAGCGCTGCTCGTCGGATTTCTCTTCCTCGTCAGCGCCGCCCGGCCGACCGTCCGCGCCGCCATCCCGTTCCTCGCCGCCGAGCCGCACCTCGGCGAAGAACTCACGCTCACGCGGAGCTGGCTCCCCGCCCTCGTCGCCGGCGGCGTCACCGCCCTCGTCGGCGGCATCCTCGCGTACTTCCTCATCCGCTCCCCCGACAAGGGCCAGGTCATCGGCGGGCTCATGCTCGCGTTCATGATCGGCGGCCTCGTCGGCGACCTCGCCGCCGCCTTCCTCTTCCAGAAGCACCCGGCCAACCCGCTGGGCCTCGTCCTCGCGCCGGCCGTCGTCGCGATTGTCGCGTACTTGCTCACCGCCGCCGGCTACAAGTCCGCGGATGAGTTCCTCACGGCGTACTTCAGCCTGAAAACCTCCGGCCTGGCGTTCGCGCTGCCCATCGATTACGCCTCGGCCGGCGTCGCCGGCTGCGCCTTGGGCGCCGGCTGGTCGCAGGTCATCCTGCACGGCCAGGAAACCGCGAAGTCCGAGGCGGATGTGGTGAAGGTGTGAGTCACGCCGCGCCTTATCCGAGCCGGACTCTGCGAGTCCGGTCAGACTCGCGCCTTATCCGAGCCGGACTCTATTGAGTCCGGTCAGACACGCGACGCCCGCCGCGGGCCGAGCGTGTCTGTTGTTTCGCGCGGCAAACGATCACTGTTCAACGAGCGTCCCCCGCGCGAAACGGCTCGCCTCGCTTGCGCGTCGGCGAGCCGACCGGGGTTACAAACCCCGGCTCCGAACGGAGCGCGAACGGAGCCGCACTCTGCGAGTCCGGTCAGACTCGCGCCTTATCCGAGCCGGACTCTATTGAGTCCGGTCAGACACGCGACGCCCGCAGCGGGCCGAGCGTGTCTGTTTCAGCGCGGGCAGCGCTCATTGCTCAATGCAGATTCACACGTTAACGAACTGCCCACCCAACGTGCTCATCGAGACGCACCGGGACGAAGTAGCCGCAGTTCTCCGCTCACCATCTTCACTTGAATCGAATGAAAGGTGATCCGCTCCGTCCATCCATAGAGGCCCAATGTCTTGTCGGGCAGTTGCCGGTACTTATCGCAGGCCAAGTCGGTTTCAGGTCCTTTCCAGCTAACGACTTTTGTCCCATCGATCACAAGATCAACACTTGCCCGCTTCTCTGATAGACGACGGACTGCCACATCAACGGTGTACTTCTGAGCGGGCTTTGATATCCAAGTGACGATCAGTTTGCGGTCCCTGTGTTGCTTGTCATCCCAGCCTTTGAATTGCCAGAATCCAGTCGAATGATCGGCGCGCGCACTGTCGACGAGGATTCCAAACGGACCGTCACTCGCGTTTGACGACAGCAGAAGGGTTGGGCCTTCCCCACTCTTCGATATCGACACCACTGCCCGATAGTCGTAGCTCCCGTCGGGAATGACAGGGAGAACGATCTTACTTTCCTCGACTGGCTTGCTTAAAGTGAGTCCGTCCTTGTCCAACGTCCATCCCCCCTTTAAGACGTCCTTTGACAAGTCAACGTAATTCAAGATGTCAACCCACTTCTTTAAAATGTCCGGCGACTGTATTTGTGCTTGAGCTTCCTTCAGCCATAAGTCGGCTTTTACAAGAGACAGCCGGTCATCGGCTGTCCGGCAGGCGGTGGCGGCAGGGCAATCGCATGTACCGGTGCCACGGGTCGGCTTTGCGACCCGTGCCCAATCACACGGGTCGCCGAGCCGACCCGTGGCACCGCGTAGCGGCCTACATGCGATCGCCCTGGCGGTGGCGGGCCATCCTTCATCACCCGTCGAGCAGGGCTTGCTACAATGACTCTCCCCACGAGTCCCCCATGAACATCCGTAATTTCTGCATCATCGCTCATATCGATCACGGCAAGTCGACCCTCGCCGACCGCATGCTCCAGTTGACCGGGGCGATGACCTCGCGCGACGCCCGGGCCCAGACGCTCGACGACATGGACCTGGAGCGCGAGCGCGGGATCACGATCAAGGCGTCGGCGGTGACGGTGAACTACACGCCCAAGACGGGCAAGTTCGCCGGTCAGCCGTTCATGCTGAACTTTATCGATACGCCGGGGCACGTGGACTTCAACTACGAGGTGAGCCGGGCGCTGAAGGCGTGCGAAGGGGCGATCCTGGTGGTCGATGCGACGCAGGGCGTCGAGGCGCAGACGGTGGCGAACGCGTACCTGGCGATCGAAGCGGGTCTGCATATCATCCCGATCGTGAACAAGATCGACCTTCCGAGCGCTCGGCCGGACGAGGTGGCGATGGAGGTCGAGCAGGTGCTGGGGCTGCCGGCGGAGGATTGTTTGTATGTGTCGGCGAAGTCGGGCATCGGGGTGCCGGAGTTGCTCGATGCGGTTTGCGATCGGGTGCCGGGGCCGGGGGGGGATGAGGGCGCGAAGACGCAAGCGTTGATTTTTGACAGTGAATACGACGACTATCGCGGCGTCATTACGTACGTCAGGATGATGAACGGCAGGCTGTCGGTGGGCGACAAGATTTTCATGATGGGCACCGGCAGGACGTTCCCGATCACCGAGCTGGGCAAGTTCGCCCCGAAGATGACGCTGCTGCCCAAGGGCACGGGCATCGCGGCGGGGGAGACGGGCTACATCGTGGCGGGCATCAAGGAGCTCGGCGAGGTCAACATCGGCGACACCGTGACGCTCGACAACAACCGCGCCGATGAGCCGCTGCCGGGCTACAAGGAGCCGCAGCAGATGGTGTTCTGCGACTTCTACCCGGCGGGCGACACGCGGTTCGAGCAGCTCCGCGACGCCATCGAGCGGCTGCACCTTAATGATGCGGCGTTCACCTTCGCGCCGCAGAGCTCCGAGGCCCTGGGCTTCGGCTTCCGCTGCGGGTTTTTGGGCATGCTGCACATGGAGATCATTCAGGAGCGGCTGGAGCGCGAGAGCGGCGTCGATGTGGTGCAGACGGCGCCGACGGTGACGTATGAGATCCAACTCACCAAGGCCGCGTCGGGCGACGCCCCCGGAAGCGATGGCCACGTGATGCAGATCACCAACCCGGCGGACTTGCCGGATATCACGCGGATCAACGAGATCCGCGAGCCGATCATCAAGGCCGAGATCATCATCCCCAACGAGAACGTCGGCGACATCATGAAGCTTTGCGAGAGCCGGCGGGGCCGGTACAAGAAGCAGACGTTCCTCTCGGCGACGCGGCAGATCATCGAGTACGAGTTGCCGCTGGCGGAGATTATTTATGACTTCTACGACAAGCTGAAGTCGATGACCCGCGGCTACGGCACGATGGATTACCACCTGATCGGCTTCCGCAACGACAACCTGGTGAAGCTCGACATCCTCGTCAACGGTGACAAGGTCGATGCCCTCAGCTTGATCGTTCACCGCGACAAGGCGGAGCAGCGCGGGCGGTACCTGCTGGTGCGCTTGAAGAAGGAGATCGACCGCCACATGTTCGAGATCGCGCTGCAGGCGGCCATCGGCGGGAAGATCATCGCCCGGGAGTCGATCAGCGCGATGCGCAAGAACGTGCTGGCGAAGTGCTACGGCGGCGACATCTCCCGCAAGCGCAAGCTGCTCGAGAAGCAGAAGGAAGGCAAGAAGCGCATGAAGCGGATGGGCAACGTGGACATCCCGCAGGAGGCGTTCATGTCGATTTTGGATCCGGGGGAGTAAACGGGGGTGACGTGAGTATGGCGTTATTTGCGACAAGAAGCGTGGTGCATTACCGGGAGCGGGCTGAGGATTTCCTGCGCTCGGCTCAGTTGCTCACGCGGGAACCGCCATATCGTCAGGGCGGCTCTTTGCTTTCAGTGCATGCGGCCATTTCGTTTGTCGATGCCGTGCTGATGATGGCTCAAGGCGAACGCAGTCGAGCCGAGGCATTACTCGATGCCGAACGGTTGTCACACTGGATTTACAAGACCTTTCCCGAGTTGGGACGCGGAGGTGAGTAGTGCCTTCAGTTCAAAACCGAGATCATAGCCGCGCCTTGGAGCCCATTGCCCGTCGGTTGTTCACGTACCTGACGGTGCCGGAGATTTACTTCGATGCAGGGTGGCCGACCGAAAGGGACGAACGCGTTGATGTCATCGCGATCGATCGCGCGGGCAGCGGCGATCCGCACCTCGTCGAGGTCAAGGTGACCTGGGACGATGTGATGGGTGCGATCCCGGCGTTGATGGCGAGACCCGCGTCCTACAAGTGGGTCGCTTACTTCGGGGAGACGGCGTCGCCGGCGACCAAGGCCGCTTTGGCCGATAATTCGATCCTGTTTCCCGCCGAGGGTTCAGGCCGGGTTGGCGTCATCTCGATCGTCCGCATGGCCGGGGATGAATTGGGTGCGAATGTTCAGATCAAGGCGGAGCGCTTCCCCAGCACCTATTACCCAGAGGTGGATGCCTTCGTGCAAAATCACAGGCCCGCGTTCCGCATCTGAATTGTTACGCGTCGTCGTCATCATCTTTGGCACGTAGCGAATCATTTCCCCGGCGATCGCTGCACATCCTGCACTGCCTTTAACGATCAGGGAGTTTCTCGCGCCGCGCGAACCTGCGGAATCTGCGCGCCCAGGGTTGCCGCCGGGCCTTGTGAATCGTTCATTTCTCCGTCGGCAGCACGCGGTGACGATTATGACGGCGAGTGGATGACGCTCGAAGTCGGACGCGAAGAAGAATCGTCAAGTGGATTGAAGTGCTGGACGATGAGCCTCGTGCCGCGGTGGAAGGAAGTGAAAGCCGCCGCGGGAACGGGCATGGCATTAAGGGTAAGGCGGCCGGCGTGTTGCCGGTTGCCGTGAGCCGTGAAAGGCAATCGGGTTGCGTAGACCCGCACGGAACAAACGGTTGGTTGGTTGTCATCTTTTGGAGAAAGCACATGAAGGCACGCAATGGTTTGAAGCACGGGTTTACGCTGGTGGAAATCCTGATCGTGGTGGTCATCCTCGGTATTTTGGCGGCCATCGTGATCCCGCAGTTCACGAGCGCCAGCGAGTCGGCCAAGAGCTCGAGCCTGGTCTCCCAGCTCCAGACGATCCGCAGCCAGTTGGAGCTGTACCAGGTCCAGCACAACGGCGACTATCCGACCCTCCTGCAGATGTGGACGAACCTGACGACCGAGACGGAAGTGAGCGGCGTGGCCGGCAACGCCTCGGGCAACGAGTTTGGCCCCTACCTGCAGCAGGACCCGGTGAATCCCTTCGAGGACTCCGCGTCGGTCGCTGCTGCCGCCGTGGCCGGTGTGGGTTGGATTTACGATGAAACCAACGGCGCCGTCAAGGCCGTGATGGAGACGGTGAAGGCGGGGGATGTATTCGGCGGTGCCGCCAACATCCCGCTCAACGACATCGAACTCTACTAAAACCTGACTGACCTCGAACTGACAATCACCCCGGCCGAGAGGCTGGGGTGATTTTTTTCAGCCGCGATCGCAACGCGTCGCGGACGGGTTGATCGATGGCACTGAGAAATGGATGGGTGGCACTGACAAGCGCAGTCCGCGGAGCTTGTCAGTGTGAAGCCACCAGTGACGCTCGACACTGACAAGGCTCCGAGCCGCCTTGTCAGTGCCACCCGGAGCAGTTGCGGCCGGAGCATCGCCACTCACTGGATCACGACTCGGCACAGATGGACGCGCCCTCGCGCAATCTTGGGCCGCACGTCGGATAAGCACCACAGTCGCCCGCCGATTCCGCCGATCAGGTGGACGAGGCAAGTTGCACGGCCGCGCACCGTCGCGGCATAAGGAGCCTGGCCATGAAATCGCTTCGTTATCTGAACACGATCCTGACCGTCATCGCGGTGCTGCTCACGCTGAACCTCTGGACGCAGTGGGCGGGCAGTCCCGTCAATCTGCCGACAGGCGGCGGCACGGCTCACGCGGCTACCGACGAGGGCTTGCAGAACCCCGCCAACCAGCGCAACGAAATGATCACACAACTGAGGAAGCAGGTCGCCGCCACCGAGAACCTCACCGCGCTGCTCAAGAGCGGCAACGTGAAAGTGAAGGTCGATTCGGAAGTGAAGAAGTGATGCGGAGGTTGATGCCACTGGCAGTCCGCTGTTAGTGCCAACGATCACCGGATGCAGCGTGACGGTAGGCACTGGCAGCGGACTGCCAGTGGCATCAGCGGGGTGGTACTGACAAGCGGAGTCTTCGGAGCTTGTCAGTGAGGACTCCCGAGCACCGACACTGACAACGCCCAGCGCGGCGTTGTCAGTGCCAGCCAAGACGAGCGAGGCATGAAGGAATCATCGATGGAACTGCATGCTTCCAAACGCCGCGCCGACCGCGGCTTCACATTGGTCGAGGTGCTGGTGGTGGTCACCATCATCGCCATCGCGGCGGCCGTGGTGGTGCCCTCGATGTCGCAGACGGGTTCGCTGGGCGTGCAGGCCGGTGGCCGCATGATCATCGCCGACCTGCTGTTCGCGCAGAACGACGCGATCGCCCAGCAGAAGTCGCGCAAGGTGGTCTTCACCACGGCGCAGAACAAGTATCACCTCGCCGCCCTCGACGGCACGGTCCTGGGCGTGAACTGGAAGGCGGGCGAGGCGTCGAGCGGGAACTACATCGTCGACTTCAACAACGACGACCGGTTTCCAGGCGTGAAGATCGAGAACGCCAATTTCGGCGATGACGGCGAGATCGTGTTCGATGCTCTGGGGTCGCCCGACACGGGCGGAACGGTCGAGGTCGTGTTCGGTGCATTCCGTTATCGCATCACGGTGACGGCGATGACGGGGCGCGTGACCATCGCGCCGGTGGAATGATCGAGGAGGAGGCGAACGTGCTGGGACGATTCTTCGAGCGAGGCAAGCTGCCGATCGGCGTTGATTTCGGTGCGCGGTTCGTGCGCGCGGCGCAGGTGGCATGGGCCGGGGACCGCTGGCGTGTGACGGCGGCGGGGGCGCGAGCCCTGCCGGCCGATCTGCCCGCCGACGGCGCGGACCGGCTGAAGGGACAGGCGGAAGCGCTCATCCACATTCTCGAATCCGGGCGGTTCAGCGGCCGCAAAGTGGTCAGCGCGCTGCCCTCGTCGGTGGTGCAGTACAAGAACCTTCGGCTGCCGCCGATGCCCCCGAGCGAGCTGCGGACGGCGGTCGAATGGGAAGCGGCCGATCGTTTGAAGCTGGGGCACAACTATCAAGTGGATTACTTCGACGCCGGCGAGGTGCGGCAGGGCGAAGAGCTGCGGCAGGAGGTCATTCTGCTGGCGGCGCCCGCCTCGGCGATCGAAGAGCACGTGGCGATGCTGATCGAATGCGGCCTGGAGCCGGCGGCGATCGACGCGACGCCGGGTGCCTTGGCGCGCTGGGCGGCGAGCGGTTCGGCGGACGCCGAGGAAGTGCGACTCGTGCTCGACCTGGGCGCCTCCGGCAGCAACGTGCTCATCTGCCGGCATGGCCGCGTCATGTTCTTCAAGCGACTCGAGCTGGGCGGGCGGCAGATCGAAGACGCCATCGCGAAGCAGATGAACATCCCGCTGACCGAGGCGTGCCAGATCGTCGCCCAGCGGGCCGGCGACCAATCGTCCGAAGCGCCGCTGGTCGGCTCGACCCGTCGCGAGGGCGCGGCGCAGGCGATCAACGACGCGGTCCGCCCCGTGCTCACCGACCTGGCCCGTGAGGTCGGCCTCTGCCTTCGCTATCACAGCGTCACCTTCCGAGGCCATCGGCCGCAGGTGGGCATCGTGACCGGCGGCGGCGCGGTCGACCCGCTGCTGCCGCAGGTGCTCGCGCAGGAAACGGCGCTGGCGCTGCGGTCCGCCGAGGCGGCCGTGCCGGTTGATTGGTCACAGGTGGACCCGTCGGTGCTCGCGCTGAGTCCGGCGACCGCCTGGCCCGCCGCGCTGGGGCTGGCGCTTCGCACCGAGAGAGCGCACGCGCTAAGGGGGGCCGCTTGAACCAGATCAACTTTTTGCCGCAATCGTTTTATCGACTCCGCCGCCGCAAGCGCCGCGTGGTGATCGAGTCGTTGCTGGTGCTCGGCCTGGCGGTCGGGCTGGGCGTGTGGTTCCTGCTGGGCGATCAGGCACTGAGCGCGCTGCGGAGCCAGGCCGCCCTGGCCGATGCCGATCGGGCGACGGTGCAGGGGCAGCTAGAGGAACTGGCCGCGCTTCAGGTCGAGGCCCGCGAGCTCGCTGGACAGATGAAGATCCATCGTCAGGTGACGTTGCCCGTGGGGTTCACGCAGGTGTTGGCGGTGCTCGCGCAGGTCACGCCCGAATCCATCGCCTACACGGACATGCGGCTCGAGTGCGGCCGGCCCGTGCCCGCGCCGCCCGTCGCCGCGGACGACGCGAAAGGCAAGAAGGCGGCGCGGGGGAAGCCGGCGACCGCGAAAGCGGTGGAGACGATCAAGATCGCCATCACCGGCTTGAGTCCCGACGACCGCCGCATCGCGGACCTCCTGGGCAAGCTCGCGGATCACCCGCTGTTCACGCAGGTGAAGCTCGACTTCAGCAGGACCACCGAGCAGGACGATGTCATTGCCCGACGGTTCCGGCTGCTGCTGGAGGTCCCGCTCGACCGAAATTACCGCGCCACGCGCGAGGGGGTGGCCCATGCGGATTGAGTTCGACCAGAAGGCAACCGTGCTCGCGGTGCTGCTGCTCATCGGCCTCTTCGCCGGCCTGTGCTGGTGGCCGCGGCAGCGGGAGCGAACGGCGCTGCGTGCCCAGGTGGAGAAGCACGCCGCCCAACTCGCCGCCGATCGCCAGCGCGCCGATGCCTTGCCCGTCGTCCGGGAGCAGGTGGCGAAGCTCCGCCGCGAGGCCGCCGACTCCAACAAGATCGTCCCGCAGACGAGCGAGCTGGCGGACCTCCTTCGCCGGCTGACGTCGCAGCTCGACACGCAGAACATGCAGGAGCAGGAGATCCAGACCGAGGCGATCGTCAGCGGCGCCGAGTTCAACGTGATCCCCCTCACCCTGCGTTTCGCCGGTTCTTATGAGGGCGTGTTCGGCTTTGTGCGCGGCGTCGAGTCGATGTCCCGGCTGACGCGCATCAATGTGCTGGAGATCGTCGGCGTCCCGACGAAGCCGCAGGAGCCGGTGACGGTGCGGATGGACATCACCACGTTTTCGACCGCGGGAGCGAAGCAGCCATGAGCGCAAGCCTGAAGCGATTGGTGAAGCGGATGACCGCGAACCGCAAGCAGTTCGGGTTCATGGTGGCGCTGGTGGTGGTGGCCCTGCTCATGTGGGGCCGGCTGCTGCTGAAGGACGTGCCGCGCAGCGCGGTGGCGAGTCCGGGCAAGTCGGCGTCCAAGACGCCGGAGGCCCCGGAGCTTGCCGATCCACTTTCGGCCAGTCGTCCCGAGGTGGTCTTCCAGCTCCCCGAGCCAAACCCGCGCGACGTTTTCCGGCTAAATCCCGGCGAGTTCGCCAGGGTCGAGAAGCCAAATGTTATTGCGGCACCAAACCTGACGCCTGAAAAGTCCGATGAGGCAAGACGGGCCGAGATGTCGGCGAAGCTCAAGGACGTGAAGCTTCAGTCCACCATCATGGGCGAACGCCCGGCGGCCCTGATCAACGACCGGCTCTTCCACGAAGGATCGCAGCCGGTGCCCGGTTTCACGGTCACGCGGATCACGCAGCACAGCGTGTTCCTCAAGCGGGCCGAAAGCGAAGAAGAGTTTGAACTGCGGATGTACCGCAACTGAGTATGAGAGGACAGAGGTCAGAAGTCAGAGATCGGAAATCAGACAGCAGAGGTAGAAGCCATCTGACCTCTGATCTCTGAACTCTGACCTCTTCAAGCGCGACCTCCAAAACACCACGCGCGTCCAGGGCCTACAAGGAGCTCGAGAATGTCTGGAAACCAGAAACGTCGAATGACCGCGGCCGTTTTTTTTTGCCTGGGTGGGTGGGTTTGCAGCGATCTGGCGAAAGGGGCAGATGGCGTCGAGTTGGCTGACCCGTCCCTGCTGGCGGCCACCGCCGCCGAGGAGCCGGCGCCCAGCGCCGATGAACCCGAGAAGCCCGCGCCCAAGGGCGGCATCTTCGACAGCGGCAAGCCCGCCGCCAGGAGCGACGGCCCCGCCGAGATCCCCGACGGCCAGACCGTCAAGGCCGGCGACTTCGGCGAGATCGACCTGCACGTGAAGGACCTCGACGTCTCCACCGTTCTCCAGCTCCTCTCCATCCAGTCCAAGCGAAACATCATCGCCACCAAGGACGTCAGCGGCACCGTGACCGCCGACCTCTACGGCGTTGACTTCTACGACGCCCTGGACGCCATCCTTCACGCCAACGGCTTCGGCTACCGCGAGAAGGGCAAGTTCATCTACGTCTACACCACCGCCGAGCTCGCCAAGATCCAGAAGGAAGAGGAGAAGCCGGTCACCCGCGTGGTGCGGCTGAATTACATCAACGCCAAGGACGCCTCGACGTTCGTTACCCCGCTGATGTCCGGCGCCGGCTCCATCGCCCTCAGCGGCGCCGTCTCCTCCAGCATGCAGGCGACCATCGCCGATGCCGGCTCGAACACCTCGGCCCACCCCGACACCCTCGTCATCCGCGACCTCCAGGGCAATGTCGACGCCATCCTCGCGATCATCAAGGAACTCGACACCCGCCCGAAGCAGGTCAGCATCAAGGCCACCGTCCTCCAGGCCCAGCTCAGCGAAGACAACGCCTTCGGCGTCGACATCACCGTGCTCGGCGGCTCGACGATTGACGACTTCACCACGCCGCTCTCCGTCGTCGACGACCTCACCGACGGCACCGTCATCCCCACCAAGCGCACCGGCTTCGGCTCCAGCACCGCCGGCAACGCGACGACCGGCCCCGCCAACGTCCGCCTCGGCTTCATCGCCGGCAGCGTCGAGGCCTTCGTCCGTGCCCTCGATGAGGTGACCGACACCACCGTCGTCGCCAACCCCGAAGTGCTCGTGCTCAATCGCCAGCGGGCCGACCTGCTCGTCGGTGGTCGCCTGGGCTACATCAGCACGCAGCAGAACGAAACCTCCACGACGCAGACCGTCGAGTTCCTCGACGTCGGCACGCAGCTCACCGTCCGGCCGTTCGTCAGCGACGACGGCATGATCCGCCTCGAGCTCCGCCCCTCGATCTCGACCGGCTCGACCTCGCTGGTCGGCGGCTTCGTGATCCCCCAGACCGAGACGCAGAACCTCACCACCAACGTGATGGTCAAGAGCGGGCAGACCGTCGTCATCGGCGGCCTGTTCCAGGAGACCACGCAGGTGCAGCGGAGCCAGGTGCCGGGCCTCGGCGACGTGCCGCTCGTCGGCGCCGCGTTCAAGGGCGTCGATGACTCGACCGACCGCTCGGAAGTGATCTTCATGATCACGCCGACGGTGGTGAAGGATGAAGTGCTCTTCGCCCAGGGCGACCGCGCCATGGAGAGCGCCGACCTGGCCGTGCTCGGCGCCCGCGAAGGGTTGCTGCCCTGGAGCCGGACCAAGCAGACCACGTCCTACATGCAGGACGCGATCAAGTACTACAAGGAAGGCAAGACCGATTTGGCGCTGATGGAAGCGAACAAGGCGCTGAACCTCGACTCGACGATCATCGACGCCCGCCGGATGAAGGCGAAGATCACCGGCCAGCGGATCGCGCCGCACAGCCGCAGCATCCTGCGTGAGACGACGAATCACGTGATCGGCGAGGTGATGGTTGACGGCAACAACAACACCAACCCCGCCACCGACGCGGCGAAGACCTGGGACCCGCGTCCCGCCCTTGAGGCCGCCGGCGTCACGCCCGACTGGGCCGACAACGAGGAAGTGAAGCCCTTCACCGAGCCGGCGCCCGCCGTTCCCGCCGCGCCCGCCGATGAAGTGAAGCCCGTGAAGGACACGCCGGCCGCGGGGCCTGCCACCCCGGAGCCGACCCCGGAAGCCCCGGCGAAGAGCGAGCCCGCTGCGACGACGCCCGCGCCGGCCGAGACGCCTGCTTCGGAGGAGCCCGTCGAGATCCAGAGCAAGTCGAGCGATGAGACGCCCGCCAACGACGCCGAGGCCCAGAAGGCGATCGAAGCGGTGAAGAAGCTCTTCGACAATCAGGCCGCCGACGCGGACAAGCCGCGGAACAACGACGACAACAACGAGAAGAAGGATTGATCGCCGATTCAGTCCACGAAAACACTCAAAGCCGGACCGGAGGAGATGCCGGTCCGGCTTTTCAGGTTGAAGGGGAGAGAAACGAAGTTCCGAGTTCAGAGTTGCGAGTTCCGAGTTGGCGAACGAACTCGACCGCGTAAGTGGTTTGAACTCTGACTCGGAACTCGGAACTCGCAACTCGGAACTCTGCCTAAATCCCCCGGAGAGACGCATGCCCCGAACCTCGCACAAACTCCTGATCCTTCTCGCCGCCGTCCTGTCGCTGGCCGGGTGTCATTCCAACACGACGTCGCACGAGAAGAACGTCGCGGCCGCCGAAGACCGCTGGCGGCACATCCGCACCGAGCACAAGCTGCAGATCGCCCGCCAGCAGTTCGAGACCGGCGACCTCGACCAAGCGGAGAAGACGCTGCTGGAGGCGATCGCCGCCGACGCACTCAACGCCCGGCTGTGGTCGCTCGCAGGCCGCATCGCGCTGGAGCGCGGGCAACTCGAAAAGAGCGCCCAGCGCCTCTCCAAGGCGGCCGAGCTCGACCCGAAACTCGCCGAGGCCCACTATTTCCACGGCATCGTGCTGCAGCGCTGGAAGCAGTTTGACCGCGCCCTCGAAGCCTACAACAGAAGCTACGCCCTCCAGGCGGACAACGTCATGTTCCTGCTCGCCGTCAGCGAGATGCTCGTGGCCCTCGAGCGTCCCGGCGAGGCGATCGCGCTGCTGGAGGGAAAGACCAGCTATCACGATCAGAACTCCGGCATCCGCATGGCGCTGGGCCAGCTCTACCTGCTCAAGGGCGACTTCGCCAAGGCCGCCGAGTATTTCCGGCAGGCGTCGCTGCTGCGGCCCGACGATCTCGCTGTCCTCGAAGAGCTCGCCACCGCCCGCATCGGCGCCCACCAATTTAAGGAAGCGGCCTTCGACCTCGAGCGCCTTGTGAAAGAGGCCCGGCCCGAGCGCCGCGCCGAACTGCTGCACACGCTGGCGTCGACGTACATGTCGGCCAACCGCATGGACGAGGCCCGCACGACTTACCTGGAACTCACCCGCATCGACCGCAGCGATGTCGAAAGCTGGATCAAGCTCGGCGAGCTCGCGCTGGCCAAGGGCGATTACGGCCCGGCCTTGAGCGCCGCCAACCGTGTGATCTCGCTCGCCGCCCAGCAGCCCGAGGGTTACCTGCTGGCCGGCCTCGTGTGGCAGAAGCGGAAGGAGGTCGACAAGGCGCTCTCGCACTTCGACCGTGCGGCGCAGCTTGCACCGAATGAGGTCGACGCGGTCATCCTGCGCGGCATCACGCTGGAGCAGGCCGGCCGGTTCGACGCCGCCCGCGCCGCCTACAAGGAGGCCGTGCGCCGCAACCCCGATGACCCGCGTGCCGGCAAGCTGCTGGCGCAGATCAACGCCCGCGCCGATGCGCAGCGGTGAGCGGTAGATGAACATTCGGTGCCACGGGTCGGCTCGGCGACCCGTGTGGACGCAAGCACGGGTCGCAAAGCCGACCCGTGACACCCGGCGATCGAGAGATGGATGCAGACGTAAGCACCGCCCTGCCGGGCCGGTGCTCCAGGAGGCAGAGCGTTGTCGTTCGGCAAGTGGTTGAGCCTGGGTGTCGGACTGGTCGCCGCGGTCTTGACCGCGGTGTTCCTGTTCCTTGATCCGACCCCGCCGCTGCCGATCTGGGGCAACGGGGTCTCGATCCGCATCGGGATTGCCGGCGTTTTCGGCGGGCTGATCGGCCTGGCGCACTGGCTGGTCATGAGCCGGTTCAACGCGGAGCTGCGCAGGCTCACCTGCCACGTCGAGGTGCTCACCAAGAGCGACGTCTCGGACCTGACGCTTGAGCCGGGCATGGGTCTGGCGCCGTTGGCGCTGGCGGTGGAGCAGGGCATGCAGCACCTGCGGCAGCGGACCCAGAAGCTCGTGTCCAAGCGGCGCGAGCTGGAGATCCAACTCCGCATCGCCGAGGCCGAGCGGCGTCACGCCGAGGCGGTCCTGAACTCCATCGCCGACGCCGTGCTGGTGACGGACGCGTTCAATGAGCTGGCGCTGGCGAACAAGGCCGCCGCCAGCGTGCTGAACTTCGATCTCGGGTTTTCACGCCGCCGGCCGATCGATGAGGTGCTCGATGACCGGGCGCTGGTCAAGCTGATCAAGGACACGAGGGAGGGCGCGCCCTCGGTCGCAAATCTCCGCCGCCACGTCGAGCACCGGCTCACCCGCAACGGCCGCGAGCACGTGTACGACGTCACCGTCGCCGGCATCGGGGGCGACGCGGCCGACAGCGAGGCCGCCGCCGGCGACGGGCACGACGCCCTCGGCGTCGTCACCGTCATCCGCGACGTCACCCGGGAGCGGGAAATCGCTGAAATGAAGAGCGATTTCGTCTCCAGCGTTTCCCACGAGCTGCGCACGCCGCTGTCGAGCATCAAGGCTTACGTCGAGATGCTCGTCGACGGCGAGGCCCACGACGAGCAGACCCGCGCCGAGTTTTACAACATCATCCAGAGCGAGACGAACCGCCTCTCGCGGCTGATCGACAACATCCTCAACATCAGCCGGATCGAGTCCGGCGTGGTGCGCGTGCAGCGCGAGCAGGTCTCGCTGCCGTCGCTGATCCGCGAGGCCATCGACGTGATGCTGCCGCAGGCTCGGGCCCGCAACATCGAGCTCAAGGATGTTTCGGCGCCGGTGTTCTTCCAGGTGTTCGCCGACAAAGACATGGTTTATCAGGCCACGTTGAACTTATTGGGCAACGCCATCAAGTACACGCCCAAGGGGGGCAGGGTCACCACCTCGATCGTGGTCGACGAGGCCGCCCGCGTCGTGCGTGTCAGCGTGCAGGACACCGGCGTCGGGATCCCGCCGGAGGACGTGCCGCATTTGTTCGAGAAGTTTTATCGCGTCCATCAACACAAAAAACTGGCCCAGGGCACCGGGCTGGGCCTGAATCTCGTGAAGCAGATCATCGAGACGGTGCATGGCGGCACCATGACGGTGGCGAGCGAGCCCGGCAAGGGCAGCTCATTTACGTACAGCCTCCCGTTAGCCGACAACATCTAAGTGGGGGCGGCGATTCGACTGGACACACTATGACTGACAAGAAACCGCTCATCCTGGTCGTGGACGACGAGACCCACATTCTGCACGTGGTCAGCCTGAAGCTGCGCAACGCGGGTTACGAGGTGATCACCGCCGAGAACGGCGAGGAGGGGTTTGATCAGGCCGTGGCCAACCACCCTAGCTTGATCATCACCGACTTCCAGATGCCGTTCATGTCCGGCCTGGAGATGTGCCAGCGCCTCAAGGACGACCCGCGCACGACGGACGTGCGGGCCCTGATGCTGACGGCGCGGGGCTTCAGCCTGCCGCAGGAGGCGCTGGACAAGACCAACATTGTGAACGTGCTCAGCAAGCCCTTCAGCCCGAAGGAAATCCTCGCGAGGGTGCAGGAGCTGCTGGGCAAAGCGACGGCACCCGTTGTGCGGAGAGCATCGTGACGCAGTTGATCACTCAATCCATCCAGGGCAGTCATCCCTCATCCGCCGCGCCGCCGCTGCTCTCCGAGCGGCTCGGCCAGCGGCTCGAATCGCTCGGTGTGACGGTCGTGTCGATCACCACCGAGAACGGCTTCGCCACGGCGCGAGCGCTCGGCGGCGCGCGGTGGGTCGAGCGGCTGATCATCGACAGCTCGGCGTTCGCGGCCCGGGCCCAGCAGATGTGGGGCGAGATCGCCGACGCCCGCGGCCGGGCTGTCGAGGTCTGGCGGGGCGTCTGGCTGGCGCCGGTCACGGCGCAGCGCCGCCGTCGTTCCACCGATATCCCGCGGGCCGAGACCGTCCTCGCCGCGCTGATGGTCGGCCCGCAGTGGCTTGAATCCGAACAGCTTCACCAGATCTGTGACGCCCGCCAGGTGGATTTCACCGCGGCCGTCGCCCGCGCCGATCGTTCCACGCTCGTGTCGCCCGCCGAGGCTTCGCGCCTCGCGTCGCTGGTGTCGTGGATGCAGCAGGACACGACCGACCTCGACCGTCGCAACGGCGAACTTGCCGGCTTGAGCAACGAGCTCAGCGAGTCGTATGAAGAATTGAGCCTGCTCTACAAGCTGGCGACCAACATGACGGTCGACCAGCCGCCGATCGTTTTCCTCACCGAGGCGTGCAAGGAACTGCACCAGGTCGTCGGCCTCCGCTGGCTGGCCTTGCAACTGATCGACAACGACCCGCGCTTGGGCGACTTGAGCGGCAAGCTCATCACCGCCGGCGACGTCACCGGCGACACCGCGCTGATGAAGCGCGTGGGCAACGCGCTGCTCCAGCACGACATCGACCCGACCAAGCCCTGCATCATCGACGACACTCGCTCGGTCGATATCCCGGGCCTGGCCAGCATCTCCGGCGACCTGCTGGTGGTCCCGCTCTCGACGGAGCAGGGCCGGCTTGGCGTGCTCTTTGCCGGAGAAAAACTCGACAACACCTGCATCGACGCCATCGACGCCAAGCTGTGCGGCGCCCTCGCCAACAGCCTCTCGATCTTCGTCGAGAACGTGATGCTGTACGACGACATGCAGTCGATGTTCCTCGGCACGCTGCACGCCCTGACCGCCGCCATCGACGCCAAGGACAGTTACACGCACGGCCACAGCGAGCGCGTCGCCCTGATGTCGCGGCTCCTCGCCGTCGCCGCCGGCCTCCCGCACGAGCAGGTCGAGCGCGTCTACATCGCCGCGTTGATTCATGACGTCGGCAAGATCGGCGTGCCCGAGGCGGTGCTCTGCAAGCCCGGCAAGCTGACCAACGAAGAGTTCGAGCTGATCAAGATGCACCCGGAGATCGGGGCCCGCATCCTAGAGGACATCCGGCAGATGAGCGACCTGATCCCCGGCGTGATGTATCACCACGAACGCTGGGACGGCCGGGGCTATCCGCACGGCAAGGCAGGCAACGACATCCCGCTGTTCGGCCGGCTCATCTGCCTCGCCGATTCGTTCGACGCGATGAGTTCCAACCGGACGTACCGAAAGAGCCTGGCCCACGAGCAGGTGATCGCCGAGATCACCCGCTGCGCCGGCTCGCAATTCGATCCGCAACTGGCGGCGCTCTTCGTGAAGCTCGACTTCACGCAGTTCTTCGAGTCCATCGAGCGCCACCAGGCGATGCACACGCGTAAGAGTGCTTGAACGAAACAGAAGGAGGAGGCGAAAGCAGCGAAGTAATGACGGTGGTGAGGGTGGCACTGACAAGCGCAGTCCGCGGAGCTTGTCAGTGTCTTGCCGCTCTGTAGCTCAACCACTGACGAGGCTCCGAGCAGTCTTGTCAGTTCCACCCGACCCATGCTGCACGTCTCGCATCGATGAAGCTGACCCACGAAGACATCGGGCAGATCAGCGTGCTGACGCTCAAGGGCGACTTCACGCACGACCACGTCGGCGCCTTCCGCCGGGCCGTCGATGAGCGCGTCGGCAACCAGGTGCGCGACTTCGTGGTGAACCTGAGTGAACTCGATTTCGTCGACTCCGCGGGCCTCGAATCGCTGCTGAAGCTCCAGGAAACCTGCGCGGACCTGCTCGGGCAGGTGCGCCTGGCGGGCGTGAAGGGCAACATCGAGCAGATTCTGCGGATCACGCGGCTGACCCCGCGCTTCGACCTGCACGAGACGGTCGAGTCGGCCGTGAAAAGCCTGAGGATCTAAACATGGCGACGGCAGAGATGAGCAAATCCCGGGTGAGCACGAACGGCGGCGCCCGGCCCGTGCGCGTCGGCGACCTGCTCGTCGATCGCGGCGTCATCAGCAAGGAGCAACTCGGCCAGGCCCTCGAAGCCCAGCGCTCGCAGGGCCATCAGCGGCTGCTCGGCGAGGTGCTGCTGGAGTTGAAGTTCGCCAGCGAGGAGCAGATCCTCGAGTGCCTCGCCGATGCTTATGGCGTGCCGTACGCCCGCATCTCGGCGAAAGTGGCCGACCCGAAGGTGCTGGAGATGCTGCCGCGCGAGTTCGTCGAGCGGCACAACGTGCTGCCGCTGTTTCACGTCGCCGGCAAGCTGACCATCGCGGTGCCCGAGCCCAGCAACGTCTTCCTCATCGAAGAAATCCAGCGCGCCGTGAACTGCCCTGTGCAGATCGTCGCCGCCACCAGCAACGACATCCGCACCACTTTGCAGGCTTATCTGCCGCAGGCGAACGTCTTCGTCATCGATGACCTCGTCGAGGACATTAAGGACGATGCTCTGACGCTTGTCGAGCAGCAGATCGCCGACCTCTCGAACTTCGACGACTCGGCGGCGGACCAGTCGCCGATCATCAAGCTGGTGAACTACATCATTTATGCGGCGGTGCAGGAGCGCGCCAGCGACATCCACCTGGAGCCCGGCGACAAGTCGCTGCGCATCCGCTACCGCGTCGATGGCAACATGTTCGAGAAGATGCGGCCGCCGTTCCAGATGACGCCCGCCCTCGTCAGCCGCATCAAGATCATGGCGGGCATGGATATCTCCGAGCGCCGCGTCCCGCAGGACGGCGGCATCACCGTGATGGTCAACAAGCGGGCGGTCGACCTGCGCGTCTCGACGATGCCCGGAAAAATGGGCGAAAAGGTCGTCATGCGCGTCATCGACAACCGCGGCGCCCAGGTCACGCTCGACAAGCTCGGCTTCAGCTTCGACATGCTCGCCAAGTGGCGCTCGATCGTGAACCAGCCCAACGGCATCGTGCTCGTCACCGGGCCCACCGGCAGCGGCAAGAGCACCACGCTGTACGCCACGCTCAGCGAGATCGTCGATGACACCATCAACATCTCGACCGTCGAAGACCCTGTCGAGTATCAGCTCGAAGGCGTGAACCAGTTCCAGACCAACGACAAGGCCGGCTTCACCTTCGCCAAGGCGCTGCGGGCGCTGCTGCGGCAGGACCCCGACGTGATCATGGTCGGCGAGATCCGCGACCAGGAGACCGGCCGCATCGCCACGCAGGCGGCGCTCACCGGCCACCTCGTCGTCTCCACGCTGCACACCAACGACGCCCCCAGCGCGGTGACTCGTCTGTTCAACGTCGGCATCGAGCCGTACCTCGTCGCCGCGTCGCTCAAGGGCGTGCTGGCGCAGCGGCTGCTGCGGAAAATCTGCTCGCACTGCAAGGAACCGGCGGAGTTGCCGGGCACCGTCCGCAAGGCGCTCGACCGCCTGATCGGCGCGGGGCCCGGCGTCGACACGCTCTACAAAGGCGCGGGCTGCCCGAAGTGCCGCAGCTCCGGGTACAGCGGCCGCGTGGGCATCTACGAACTGTTCGCGCCGGATGACGAAACGATGGACGCCGTCAGCCGCGGCGCGACGCTCCAGGAACTCCGCAAGCTCGCGGTGGCGTCGGGGCAATACACGACGCTGGCGCAAGACGGACTGGAAAAAATCCGCGCCGGCGTCACGACGGTTGAGGAACTGTTCAGCGCGGTGACGACGGAGTGACAGAAGCGTTCCGAGTTCCGAGTTCGGAGTTCCGAGTTGTCGGAATCTGATCAGGAACGCGGAACTCGGAACGCGGAACTCGGAACTCGGAACTTCGATTAATGGCCCGCTACCAATACCAAGCCCGTGACGGTTCCGGCGCCCTCGCCGGTGGAGTGCTGGTGGCGCCCAACGCCGAGGAAGCCGGCAAGCTGCTGCGCGCCGAGGGCAAATACATCGTCTCCATCGCCGAGGCCGCCGACACCGAAGGCGATGACACCGGCCTGACGCTCGAGCAGCACGGCCGCCGGGTCCGCCGGCAGGATGTCATCTTCTTCGCCCACCAGATGGCGATCATGATCGAGACCGGCGTGCCCATCAGCGAGGCCCTCGAGTCCATCGTCGATCAGGCCAACAACGCGTCGTTCAAAGCGGTCATGCGCGACATCGCCACGCAGGTGCAGTCCGGCCAGGAGTTCTCCAAAGCGCTGGCCCGCTACCCGCGGGTGTTCCCCACCGTGATGACCAGCCTCATCCGCGCCGCCGAGGTCTCCGGCACGCTGGGCCAGATGCTCGAACGCATCAGCGAATACATGGGCAAGGAGATGCGCACCAGCAAGGCGATCAAGGGCGCGATGATGTATCCGCTGTTCATGGTGCTCATGACCGTCGGCGTCACGATCTTCCTGCTCGCGTTCGTGCTGCCGAAGTTCTCGTCGATCTACTCGGCGAAGGGGCAGGCCCTGCCGGCTCCGACGCGCGTGCTGATGGCGCTGAGCAGCGGGCTGATCAACTACTGGCAGTGGTGGCTGGCCGGCGCGGTCGGGTTCGTCGTCGGCACGATCTGGTTCGCGAAAACCGTCACCGGCCGGCGCTTCTTCGACCGCTGCAAGCTCTCGTTGCCGCTCTTTCGCAACCTTTTCACGCAGCTCTACGTGACCCGCTCCTGCCGCACCTTGGGCACCATGGTCAATGCCGGCGTCCCCATGCTCGACTCGATCGACATCACCAAGCAGGTGGCGAACAACGTGTACTTCGAGGAGCTCTGGAGTCAGGTGGACGACAGCCTGCGCCAAGGCACCCAGCTCTCGGACCCGCTGTTCCGCTCGCCGCTGATGCCGCGGTCGGTGGTGCAGATGATCCGCAGCGGCGAGAAGGCGGGGCGATTGGGGCAGGTGCTCGGCCGCATCGCCGAGTTCACGGAGGAGGAGTTCGACCGCTGCGTCAAGCAGATGACGCAGTTCATCGAGCCCGCCATGATCGTGATCATGGGCAGCCTGATCGGCTTCGTGGCGATCTCGCTGCTGCTGCCGATCTTCAGCGTCGGCAAGGTCGCGTCAGGATAAGTAGCGAGCCGGCACGTC
>Ga0163150_10002379_pt1 | contig 28889 bp, 28 predicted proteins | sample OliLakLV19P2IB_FD_148628 | JGI IMG/M metagenome (GOLD analysis project Ga0163150, IMG submission 148628) | Freshwater microbial mat bacterial communities from Lake Vanda, McMurdo Dry Valleys, Antarctica - Oligotrophic Lake LV.19.P2.IB | ecosystem: Environmental > Aquatic > Freshwater > Lake >...
GGCGACGCAGTTGCCGAAGCGGTTCGCTGAGCGCTGGCTGGACGTGCACTTCGCGGCGGCCCGAAAGCAGGTGAATGCGGCGGTGCTCGACGAAGGGTTGCATCAATGGGAGATCACGCCTGCCGGCACGGAGGGCTACGCGAAAGCCGAGGTGACGGCCGGAGGGGTCAGCACGGACGATCTGTCCTCGCGCACCATGGAAGCGCGCGAAGTGCCGGGACTGTTTTGTATCGGAGAGGTGGTCGACGTTACCGGCCACCTCGGCGGGTTTAATTTCCAGTGGGCCTGGGCGTCGGCGTGGGCGTGCTCCCAGGCATTATGACTTTGTCGTCCTGAAGTCGCGGCACAATGAGGTGGATCACGAGTAGCGCAACCAGGTAGATAGTTCCGCAGAGCACGAAGATGGGGCCGTAAGCGCCGTCGGACCATTTCAGATAGCGGCCGACCGTTGGGGCGAAGATCATGCCGCCGATGGCGCCACCCATGCCTCCGAGGCCAGTCACCGAGCCCACCCAGCCACGCGGGAACAGGTCCGAAACGATTGTGTACAGGTTCGCCGACCAGCCCTGATGCGCCGCTGTCGCGATGCTGATCAGCGTCACGGCGAGCCACATGTTCGATCCCGCGAACAGGATGAAGATGATCGCCGTCACGGAGAGGGCGCAGACCAGCATGGCCAGCTTTCGTGACCGGTTCAAATCAAGGCCACGCGCCAGCAGGTAAGACGACAGCCAACCTCCGCCGATGGACCCAACGTCGGCCGCCAGATAGATCACGATGAGCGGTGGACCAAGCTGCGTGAGGTTCAGGCCGTACTTGTCGTAGAGGTAGCCTGGCAGCCAAAACAGATAGAACCACCAGATGGGATCGGTGAGGAACTTCCCCATGAGGAAGGCCCAGGTCTGGCGCTTCCGGAGAAGCTGAGCGTAAGGAACTTTGACGGCCGGAGGCTCGTTCTCACGCTCCGATTCGATGATGGCGAGTTCGGCGGCGCCGAGGTTGGGGTGCTCGCGTGGCTCACGGTACAGCCACAGCCACAGCACCACCCAGAGGAAGCCGACGGCGCCTGTAAGGATGAATGCCATGCGCCATCCCCAGGTAGCAGCGATTATTGGGACGACCAGGGGTGCGATGATCGCGCCAACATTGGAACCGCTGTTGAATATGCCGGTAGCGAGTGCGCGCTCTTTGGGCGGGAACCAGTCGGCTACTGTCTTGATGGCTGCCGGAAAATTGGCGGCCTCGCCGAATCCGAGCGCGAAACGGGCAATGCTAAAGCCACCTGCGGAATTGGCCAGCGCGTGCGCCATCGCGGCGAAGCTCCACACCACAACGGCGGCGGCGTAGCTGAATCGAGTCCCCAGCCAGTCGATGAGCCGCCCTGTCAGCGGCATCATGATGGCGTAGGCGAGCTGGAACGCGAAGACGATGTCACCGTACTGTTCTTCGTCCCAGCCGAGCTCGGTCCGAAGCACTGGCTTGAGGATTCCAAGGACCTGGCGGTCAATGTAATTGACAGTGGTGGCGAAGAACAACAGCCCGCATATATACCATCGAAGGTGGGGAATCACCCGTCCGGATTTCACGCGCTCAGCTTATCACCCGCGTGCGAGCGTTCCTTACCGTTTGCTCAGCACTGCTGCTGAAGGGTCCGTGGTTACCTTCAGTGGAGCAGCCGTCAGATCGATATTAAATGAAGTTGTTTCGCTGGAGGTCTGGACCCAGTGCCGGATCGATTTGCGACCCGGGAGTTGGATATCGACGGGGATAACCGCGGAGAAATCCTCCGCTACATCGGTCTGCGTTACGGTGCCACGCAGGCGAAGTTTCGGAGCCTTTCCCTGCAGGGTGGTGTGGACCTTTACGGTGGGGATTCCGGTGTTATATACCCATGATTCGAAGAAGCTTTCGAGTTTCGGGTCGATTGATCGCGGCGGCAGGTAGCTGGCCGCGATAGTCTGAAAGTCTTCGGTAGAAAGCGCCGCGTATTTTTTCTTTCGCGCAATATCTCCGAACATTTTCAAAAATGCCGTGTCGCCCAGTCGTTCGCGGAGCATGTGCATTACCCACGTGCCTTTCTCGTAAATAATGGGCCGCCATGCAAGTCCATAGGACGAGCTTAGTCGCATGCCCCAGATCAGCGGGCCCGCAGATTCGATGGGCTCGCCGCCCTCCATTTTTCGCAGCAGATCCTGGCGATACTCTTCCAGCACCGCGTCCATTGCCTTACGCCCCTTTTTCTTTTCGAGGAACAGGAGCGCGGAGTAGTTGGACATGGCCTCCATTAGCCAGTCGTCCTGATAGCTGGCCGAGGTGACCAGGTTACCCCACCACTGATGCGCCGTTTCGTGCGCGTGCAGCAGTTCCGAGTAGAACGTCTTCTGCGATTCGGACTGCATGGTGGCGGGCCGGTCTGAAGGGTTCAGATACGCCATTGTCGACAGGTACAGCAGGCCGGGGAAGCCCTGGCCGAAAGTGCCTGGAATGGGAGAGACGGTGAGGTGCTTCAGCGGAGGCGGACCGAAGTGGTGCGCCATGAACTCGAGAGCTCCGCCGATGTCACTGGTCATCTGTTCCAGACGGCCGGCGGGGCTCGGCAGGGGAGAGGGCACCTGCTGCAGGAGCACGTCGCCACCGGTTCGGCGTCCCGCACGTGGCATGGAGGACGGGATGGGAGGCCCAATGTCGCGCCGATTTGCCAGCTCGTTCTCGAATGTGCGGTTTGCCAGCACCTCCAGCGTGACGCCTTCCCGCACCGTCTTCTCCGACACGTACTCGCCGAGGTTGAACCCTGCAAAGCGTATCGGTGCGGAAGGAACGAAGTGGGAGATGCGAGTATCGCCTTCTGTCTTCTCATCCGCAAGTTCACCAGTGGATACCAGCCGCAGGTGTTTGGGGTAGCGGAACGTGGTCTCGTATCGGGAGAATTCGGCGTCGCGGTTGGGATACCAGCTCAGGCGCGAGGCGACGAAGTAGACGCCGTTTCCCGCCGCGCGCACAACGCTGCCTTCGTGAGTGAATTCAATCTCATGGGTCTCGCCTTCGGTCAGAGGCTTCGGCAGGATAACCAGGAACACTTCGTTTTCCGTCGCGCGTAAGAGGTTCGCACGCAGCGACTCGCGCGAGAAGATCTCCGCAGGCTGGCCGTCTACCTTTGCGCCTGTGACTTTGACAGAGCGGGCGATATCGAACGGGATGGCATAATCGCCAGTCGCCCGCGCGGTGAACTTCATCTTCGTAACCGCACTCATCTGCAGGTCTGCGCCGCGCAGTGTTGCGTCGATGCGGACCTCGTCGAGATGAACGCTCGATGGGAGTGTGTTGCGCTTACCGGTGCGGAAACTGCGCGCAGGGAAGCTGGTCCATGTGTCGAAGAACCTCCGGTCCTGGCGGTAGACGACCTGGCCCACCGTGATCTGATCGCGCTGTCGCTGATCGAACAGCAGGTCGATGGCCCCGAGTGTTTTGCTGCTGATCCCGGCGTAGAAGAAGCCCGTTCGTTCGGGTTGGGAGGTGAACCGGTCCTGCACCAGGCGGATCTCATAACTGCCGATGAAGTTGCGCAGGGTCTCATTGAACGCTGATGTCATGGAGATGCCGATCTCCGGCAGCCGCCGCGGCACGTTCGCTTCAATCTGCTTCAGCAGCTCTTCGCCGCTGCCGTCGGAGAAGAGGAACAGAGCGGCGATGAAATGCTCATTCAGGTTCGGCGTTTTGGCGAATCGGGCGAGGGACATGCGCTCACTGCGGAGCGGAGGGAACACCAGCACTTCGGCATCGCCGCCTGGGATCTCGGCCGTGAACATGGCCGCGACCCGTTTGCCGTCAACCGGTTTGGAGAAGATGATATGGCCGTCGGTGAGGTAGAACCGGACGTCTTCCTTCTGGAATGCGAGGTCGCGGACGCGGTAGCACGCTTCTGGGTCGAGGCCCGCTTCACGCAGCGCTTTCGAATACGCAGCCGCCTTTCCGTCGCCAGCCTGTTGGCACCACAGCGCGGTCGCGGCGAGGAAGAGCAAAGCCAGCGGTCTCACACCGTAAGTCTAGCGGGAATAGAATCAGGAGGAATGAAGTCGCTGATCCTGATTCTCCTCTCCGCGCTGCTGGTTCCGGCAGCGCCTCCTGCCGCCGTGCCGTCGACTGGCGGAGTCGACGCGGAGCGCCTGGCGCGCGTTCGGCCCAGCATGGACGTGCTGGTCCAGAAGGGGGAGATTCCCGGCGCGGTGATGCTTCTGGCGCGGCACGGCAAGATCGTGCTGCATGAAGCGGTGGGCTATCGCGACCTGGAGAACAAGAGGCCGATGCAGAAGGACAGCATCTTTCAGATCATGTCGATGACGAAGCCGTTCACAGGCGTCGGCATCATGATGCTGATGGAGGAAGGCAAGCTGTCGATCAACGACCCCGTGGAGAATTATCTTCCGGCGTTCAAAGGGCAGCAAGTCGGCGAGAGGCCGGCTGGCGGCGGTGCCCGTGTGTTGCGCAAACCGGTCCGGCCGATCACGATTCGCGACCTGATGTCGCACATCTCCGGCATGTCGGGGCCGCATGGCGCGTGGGCCGACTTCTACCAGCGTATGGATCATGGCCTGGCCGAAGCTGTCGAGGCCTATGCAAAGGAGCCTCTGGAATTCGAGCCGGGCTCGAAATGGCAGTACAGCAACACGGGCATCGCCACGCTGGGCCGCATTATCGAGGTGGTCTCCGATCAGCCGTATGAGGCGTTTATCGAAACGCGGCTGCTGAAGCCGCTCGGGATGAAGGACACGTTCTTTTTCGCGCCATCAGCCAGGACGGAGCGCATCGCGTTTGTCTACAGCGTGCAGAACGGGAAGCTGGTGCTGGCAGGGCCGAAGACGCTGGGCGGCGATTCGACGAAGTACCGGCCGGGGTCGAAGTATGCGGCTCCGGAGTTCGGGCTGTATTCAACGGCGGCCGACCTGTTCCGCTTCTACCAGATGATGCTCAATAACGGGACGCTCGATGGTAAGCGGTATCTGTCGAAAGCGGCGGTGGACGTGATGACGATGCCGCACACGGGCGACCTGAAGGCGGGGCACATGCCTGGCACCGCGTTCGGGCTGACCTGGGAAGTGGTTCGCGATCCCATCGGCCTGACAACGCTGCTCTCGCCGGGCACGTTTGGGCATGGCGGCGCGTTCGGCACGCATGGCTGGATCGACCGGCAGAAGGACGTGGTCGGTGTCTACATGGTGCAGCGCGCCAATGACTCGGCGAAAAACGCGTTTTTCCAGCTGGCCGGTTCGTCCGTGGTGGACTGAGAAGCGGTGTCGGGAAAACTACAGCGCGAGATTCGTCAGAGCCGCCCGTTTTCCTCGCTGGAAGAAGAAGCCGTGCTGAACATTTTGTTCACGGCGGATCTGGTGCAGCAGGATATCGCCGACGTGTTGCGGCCGCACGATTTGTCGGCTGTGCAGTACAACGCGCTGCGAATCCTGCGCGGGTCTGGCCGCGAAGGCGCGCACTGCAAGGATGTCGGCGAGCGTATGGTGACGCGGGATCCGGATATCACGCGGCTTGTGGATCGATTACAGAAGCGGGGGCTGGTGGAGCGGACGCGTGGTGCCCGGGACCGCCGGTTTGTGACGGTGTCCATCACGGCCGAGGGTTTGTCGCTGCTGGCGTCGCTGGACGGTCCGGTGCAGGACGCGGCGGTTCGAAGACTGGGGCACCTTGGACAGGAGCGGCTGTCAGAGCTGATTGAGCTTCTGGAATCTGTTCGAACCTGAATCCTTTTCCGCAGGGGCTGCATCCTCTTGCTAAAAGTCGTTGTAAACGACTAATTTAGGCCAAGGGGATTACTGTTCCATGAATAAATTCGTTCTTGCGGGACTGCTGGCGCTTACAGGCTCGGCTTTCGGCGCAACGTGGACCATCGACAGCGCTCATTCGGGCGCCCAGTTTTCGATTCGCCACATGATGGTTGCCAACGTGAAGGGCGCGTTCAGCAAGATCAGCGGCACGGTGGAATACGACCCGGGCAATGTCAGCGCTTCGAAGGTAGACGCCACCATCGATGTGACCACGGTCAACACCAATGAGCCTCAGCGCGACGGCCACCTGAAGAGCCCGGACTTTTTCGACGTGGCGAAGTTCCCAACCATGCGGTTTGTGTCGAAGCGTGTGATGGCGGCGAGCGCCGGTAAACTGAAGCTGCTCGGCGACCTTACGATTCACGGCGTGACGAAGGAAGTCACTTTCGATGTGGATGCTCCAGCGGGTGAGGTCAAGGAACCGAAGGGCGGGGCCAGGACGGGCGCGTCGGCGAGCACGAAGGTCAATCGAAAAGACTTCGGGCTGGTTTGGAATCGGGTGATTGAGGCGGGCGGTGTTGTCGTGGGCGATGACGTGTTGATTACGCTGGACGTGGAACTATTAAGGAAATGAACCTCAACGATTTTACGCTGAAGCATGTGGCGCGCGAGCCGCTGGCAGGACTACCGAAGGACGGCTCAAAGCCGCCTTTGCTGGTGCTGCTGCACGGGGTTCGAAGCAATGAGAATGACCTGCTGGGCCTGGTGCCCATGCTCGACCCACGGTTCTATGTGGTGAGTGCGCAGGCTCCGATTGCGATGGGTCCGGGCGCCTACGGCTGGTATCACGTGGAGTTTCGGCCCGACGGATTTCTCATCAACGACGAGGAGGCGGACCACAGCCGCGGGCTGGTGCTGAAGTTTGTAGAGGAGCTGAAGGCTCGGTATCCGATAGACCCTGACCAGGTGTTCCTGATGGGCTTCAGCCAGGGTTGCATCATGAGCCTGGGTGTTGCTCTGTCGAACCCGAAGGGCGTGGCGGGCGTGGTGGGCATGAGCGGTCGACTGCTGAAGTCTTCGCTGGCTCACATGGCGCCCGAGCCGGAACTGCAGGGGCTGCCGTCGTTTGTGGTGCACGGGACTCGGGACCAGGTGATTGGGATCGAGTATGGCCGCGAGATCAAGGACGTGTTGAGCAAGCTGCCGGTGAATCTGACGTATCGCGAGTACGAGACGGGACATAACGTATCGCGGGAGAGCCTCGCGGATATTGCGGTCTGGCTGACCGACCGGCTGGATGCCGGGACTATGAGGCCTGACAAGCTATTGTAAAAACAGTGCGAGCAAAGTGGACAGCGGCGGCCCTGGCGCTTCCGGTAATCGCAGGGCTAATCGCCGTTGTGGCGTGGTATATCGCCGAGCGCGGCATCGCACCGGAGCTTGCGTGGGCAGTGCTTCCTGCGTTTTTGCTTGAGGTCATCCTCTATGGGCTCTCTGGCACCCCCGCCGTGCGTGCGCGATTCGCTTCTGTTTCAGACATCCGGCTGGCGCTCGGGCTGACGTTGGTTGCGCCCGCGTCGTACATCCTGCTGACCGCGCCGTTGGGAAACTTTCACCTGTGGCAATTCGCCGGGGTGACTGCGCTGGCGGGAATGGCTTCGTTTTGGTATATCGCGTTGCCTCGAAGCCTCGGGGCCGACCTCGGATATCTGGCACTGATCGCGGCGCCGATCCTGTTTAAGACGTTCAATCAGCTGTACCCGGACCCGTCTCCACGGCTGCCCGGCGAGACGGTCGGCGTGCTGATGTGGTATCGGACCATGCTGGTCAGCGTGCTGTGTATCCGACGGATGGAGGGCATCGGTTTTGGTTTCCTGCCGGCTCGGCGAGACTGGGTTATCGGCGTTCGGAACTTCCTCTGGTTCCTGGTTCCCGGCTTTGCGCTGGCGCTGGCCATTGGCTTCACTCAGGTGAAGGATGTCCGGTTCGACGGGCGCCTGTTGCTGCTCTCGATACTGACCTTCGCCGGGGTGCTGTGGGTGCTCGCTGTGGCCGAAGAGTTCATTTTTCGGGGACTGCTCCAGCAGCACCTGGCGCGACTGTTCCGCAGCAACACAGCGGGGCTGGTGGTGGCGTCGATCATCTTCGGCTGCGGTCACCTGGCATACCGGCAGTTCCCGAACTGGCGATTTGCGCTACTTGCAACACTGGCGGGCATCTTCTACGGCAGAGCCTTCCTGCAGGCGGGGAGCATCCGAGCTGCCATGGTGACCCACGCACTTGTGGTCACCACATGGAAGATGTTCTTTTCCTGATCCTGACTGGTAAAGTGGGAGCATTCCTCGTCGATGATCGTTGAGTCACGCATCGCCCGCTTCGATTCCCTGCAACTGGACTGCGGCGTCACGCTCGCGCCGGTCGAGATCGCATGGCAGAGCTACGGCGAGTTGAACGCCGCCAGGTCGAACGCGATTCTGGTGCTGCACGCCTTCTCGGGCGACGCGCATGCGGCGGGGATCAGCCCCGAGACCGGCAAGCCTGGCTGGTGGGACACCATGATCGGCCCGGGCAAGGCTTTCGACACCAACAGGTACTGCGTTCTATGTTCCAACGTGCTCGGTGGGTGTCGAGGCACGACCGGACCGTCCTCAATCAACCCCGCCACTGGCGAGCCCTTCGCCATGACGTTCCCCGTCATCACGATCTCCGACATCGTTCGGCTTCAGGCGAAGCTGATGGACAGCCTCGGCATTGAGCGGCTGCTGGCGGTAGCGGGCGGATCAATGGGCGGCATGCAGGTGCTGGAATGGGCGGTGCAGCAGCCGCATCGCGTGCTGGCTGCGATTCCAATCGCCACCACCGGGCGTCACAGCGCACAGCAGATCGCGTTCAACGAAGTTGGACGGCAGGCGATCATGGCGGATCCGGACTGGAACGAGGGGAGCTACTACCACTCGAAGCCTCCCGCGCGCGGACTTGCCGTTGCCCGCATGGTGGGACACATCACGTACATGAGTGACGAGTCCATGCGTGAGAAGTTCGGCCGCAAGCTCCGCAATGGCGAGGGCGGCGACGACTTCACCGGCGTGTTCGAGGTGGAGAGCTATCTGCGATACCGGGGCAGTCAGTTCGTCGACCGCTTCGACGCGAATTCTTACCTGTACATCACCAAGGCGATGGACCTGTTCGACCTTGCTAACGGCTACCACTCGCTGGGCGCGGCCATCGAGAAGGCGAAGGCTCGCTTTCTGGTGCTGAGCTTCACGTCCGACTGGCTGTATCCGACATACCAGTCGCTGGAAATTGTCAGCGCGCTTCGAGGCCGCAATCGCGACGTTGCGTTCTGCGAGTTGCCGTCGAACTACGGGCACGATGCGTTTCTGGTGGATGTGGCTGAGCAGACCGATCTGATCCGCGGCTTCCTCAACAGCACCGCACGCGACAGGATTGCCCGGGCGTCATGAGCAGTGTGAAACACGCCACTCCGGATCCGCTGCGCAGTCCGTTCGTGCGCGAGCTGCTGGGCCGTTCCGACTACGCCATTATCAGCGAACTGATTGAGCCTTCCACCCGCGTACTCGATCTGGGGTGCGGCGAAGGGGAACTGCTCGAGTGGCTCCAGGAAAACAAGAACGTGGAAGCCCGGGGCGTGGAGCTGAACGGCGCCAGGGTGCAGAAGGCAATCGCGCGCGGCGTGTCGGTGTATCAGGGCAACATCGACAACGGCCTGAACGATTATCCGGACAACGTGTTCGACTACATTATCCTCAGCCAGACGCTGCAGGAAGTCCGCGAGCCGTTGCGCGTATTCACTGAGATGCTGCGCGTCGGCAAACGCGTGGTCGTGGCGTTTCCCAACTTCGGCCACTGGCGCGTTCGTCTGTCGCACCTCTGGTCGGGCAGGGCGCCTCGCACGCGGCTGTTTCCTTATGAGTGGTACAACTCGCCGAACATCCACTTCCTCACCGTGGACGACTTCGTCGATTTCGCGGTCAAACACGGCTTCGTTATCGAGCGGAAGATCTTCCTCAGCGGGAACCGGCGAATCTCTTTCGCTGCGAACCTTTTCGCCGAAACCGCAGTGTTCCTGCTTCGGCGCTAAGATGTACCCATGCTGCGCTTCAGTTGTCTCCTCCTGTCCGTGGTGTCTCTTTTAACGGCAGCCGACGGTGGTTATCAGAAACCTGCGAAGCCTGTTCTCGATGTCCTGAGCGCACCCGCGCCGCCGACATTATGGGTGAACGATTCCGGCTCGCACGTGCTGATCGGCGAATCGGTCCGCTATCCCTCCATTGCCGATGTGTCGAAGCCGTGGATTGGGCTGGCTGGTGTTCGTGTTAATCCAGATGCGAACAGCGCGCAGCTACTCACTTACATCGTTTCGATGAAGCTGAAGGAACTGGCTACCGGGAAGGAAACGCCGCTGGTGTTGCCTGCTGGCGCAAAGCTCGGACTGCCGGTGTGGTCGCCGGACGGGAAGATGTTCGCCATTGGCAACACGGCTGAGGGTGCGGTGGAGTTGCTGGTGGGCGACATCGCCACGGGCAAGGTGCGGCGGATTCCGAGGGTCGCGTTGAACGGGGTGCTCGGGGTGCCGTTCTCCTGGGCGCTGAATGGGCAGATTCTGGCGAGGACGGTTCGCGCCGACCGGGGCAAGCCGCCCGTGGCGCCCAGCGTTCCTCCGGGTCCGGTGGTGCAGGAAGCGCAGGGCCAGTCGGGTCCGGTCCGCACGAATCCCGACATGATCGACAACGCGTTCGAAGAGGATCTGTTCGACTACTACGCTACTGCGCAACTTGCGTTGATCGACGCGGCCAGCGGGCGCGTGACGGCAATCGGGACTCCGGGGGTGTTCTCGTCGTCAGCCATGTCGCCGGACGGGAAGTCTGTGCTGGTGACGAAACTGCGCAGGCCGTACTCGTATCTGCATGCGTACCGCGATTTTGCACGGGACATCGAGGTTTGGGACCGGAGCGGCAAGGTGTTGCACAAAGTCGCCAGCCAGCCGCTGTCGGATAACGTGCCGATTGGCGGCGTGAGCACGGGTCCACGGTTCGTGCGCTGGTTCGCGAGTGAGCCGGCCACGCTGGCGTGGACCGAAGCGCTGGATGGCGGCGATCCCCGCAAGAAGTCCGAGTTCCGGGACCGCATCATGCGCTTCCGCGCGCCGTTCAGCGGGGAGGCCGTGGAGATCGTGCGGTCGCCGCAGCGGATCACATCGCTGGAAGCGATTGAGGCAACTTCGAAGGCCATTATTACCGATCTGGACCGCGACAAGCGTTGGATTCGCACGCTGCTGATCGACATGGCGAAACCGGGCGAGTCGCCGAAGGTCTTGTGGGAGCGCAATGAGCGAGACCGCTATCGGGATCAGGGAAGGTTCGTTAACGACCATTTGGCCGGGGGTCAACGCGCGATATTGAATCGAAATGGCTATGTGTTCCTTGAAGGCAGCGGGGCGACACCGAAGGGCGAGCGCCCATTCCTCAGCAAGCTGGCACTGACGGAAAACAAGCCCGAGACTGTGTTCCAGGCGGCCGCGACTGAGTACACGGATTTTGTGGGGTTCGCTTCGCACGACGTGGCGAAGTTCATTATCCGGCGCGAGACTCCAACCGATCCGCCGAACTATTTCCTGGTAAGTGCGGATGGAAAACGCACCGCGATTACCAACTATGTCGACCCGGCGCCGCAACTTCGGCGCATTCGCAAGGAACTGGTTCGGTACAAGCGCAAGGACGGAGTCGACCTGCAGTTCACTTTGTACCTGCCGCCGGATTACGTGGCTGGCACGCGTCTGCCAACAATCCTCTATGCCTACCCTTATGAGTTCAACGACCCCGAGGTTGCCGGGCAGGTGGTGGGCTCGACGCAACGGTTCACTACGCTTACCGGATACACGCATCTGTTCTCCGTGCTTGCGGGATATGCGGTGCTCGACAACGCTTCCATGCCGGTGGTGGGCGATCCGGAGACGGTGAACAACACATACGTGGAGCAGATCAGCGAAAGCGCGCGTGCCGCCATCGCGAAAGCGGCGGAGATGGGCGTCACCGATCCCACGCGCGTCGGTGTAATTGGCCACAGCTACGGTGCGTTCATGACGGCGAATCTGCTGGCTCATACCGATCTGTTCCGTGCCGGAGTGGCTCGGAGCGGGGCGTACAACCGCACGCTGACGCCGTTCGGATTCCAGAGCGAACGGCGTAGTTACTGGCAGGCGAATGAGACATACATGCGCATGTCGCCGTTCAATTACGCGCACAAGATTAATGAGCCGATCCTGTTTATCCATGGCCAGGCTGACGACAACCAGGGCACGTTCACTGTGCAGTCGGAGCGCATGTACCAGGCGGTTCGAGGCAACGGCGGAACTACGCGCCTGGTGTTGCTGCCCAATGAAGCGCATGGGTATCGGGCGAAGGAAACCGTGGAGCACGTGGTCTACGAGACCATCGCGTGGTTCGATAGGTACGTCAAGAGTGTCGCCACGCCGGCCCAGGCTTCGGGTGCCAACTGACGCGCACCCAGCAGCATCACGAATGCGCCTGCGCGCCGAGGCTTGCCATCACGGCGCTCAGGATCAGGAGGGGATGGTGGCGGGGTTTGACCGTCAGCAGGCAGGTGCCGGTGAACCCGGTGTTCTTCAGGCCGTCGGCATGTCCCGGATCTGCGTCACGGGCGGCTTTCCAGCCCAGCCAGATGAGAAACAACCCTCCACCCACCGCGAGCGCGGTTCCCGCTGACTGCATGGCGGAAGCGACAGCGCCGATGCCGAAGGCTGCCAGTAGTCCGTAGAGGCAGTCGGCCGAAGCCGCTCCGAGCCCCGATGTAAATCCGGCGCGCATGCCGAGTGTCAGGCTGCGGCGCAGGCAAAGCAGCCCAATCGGCCCCACGGGTGATGTTATCGACGCCAGTGCCGCGCCGCGTGTTCCGCCGCGACTAATTGCGCGTCAGGCTGATATTGCCGTCGCCGGTCCGCACCGTGACGGTCGGACCGCCGCCGTTGAGTTTGCCCCGCAACTGGTGGGTCCCGATCTTGCCGGATGCCAGCGTGATGGGCAGATCGGAGGAGATGTGACCATCGCCGCAGACTGCGTCGATATCGGCCCGGAGCGTCGAAGGCACACGCAACTTCACGTTGCCGTCGCCGGTGTGGACGCGCCAGATTCCGCCAGAGGTGGATCCTGTGGCGGCGGTCAGTTCCACGTTGCCGTCTCCGGTGTTCAGCGTCGCAGCGTCGAACCGGCCCGACACGCGGATGTTGCCATCGCCCGTGCGCGCTTCCAGCCGACCGTCCAGATTGTCGCCGGTAATGTTGCCGTCCCCGGTCTCAACGCGGAGCTCGCTCCTGACGCCGCTCAGGGATACGTTGCCGTCGCCGGTGTTGACGTGGAGTCGAGTTTGCGCCGGGACGGTGACTTCGATACGAACCCAGCGATCCCCGCCGAGGCTTTCCCAGTTAAAGGACCGGCGGGGATGCCTCACTTCGATGTCGACGCGGTCGCCCTGCTGGCGCTCGATAACCTCGATCTCACCGGGCTTGATTTCCCAGCCTCGAGTGGTGACGCGGGCGGAGATCACATTGCCGCTGCCCGCCTTTATGTCCACGTTGGCGTCGCTGCTGCGGACGTCCAGCACGGGTGCCGCGGCAACATTGTAGGTCTTGTTCCAGTCGGCCGCGAACAGGGCGGGACTCGCGGCGAACACTGCGGTCAGGGCAAGAATATGGTGACGCATAGCCACCACTACGAAGTCGCGATGCCTAACGTTCCAGTTTTTCGACATCGACCCAGCGGCGCTGCTGCCAGCTCTCCACGCCCTTCTCGGCGAGCTGGACGCCCCTGGCCGCGGCCAGCAGATCCCACTGGAAGTCGCCTCCATAAACCAGGTACTTCAGGAAGATCTCCCACTGCACTTTGAAGGCGTTCTCGTAGACGGTCTGCTCCGGCACCTTCTGCCAAGTCTCAAAGAAGTTGATGGGCTGCGGGATGTCGGGGTTCCACACGGGGCGCGGCGTCGACGCATAGGGCTGAATCCACACGTCGCGCAGCCCGGCAACGGCCGTGCCTTTGGTGCCTTCCACCTGAATGGTCAGCAGGTCGTCGCGCCGGACGCGCACCACCCACGACGAATTGAAATGGGCGATGATGCCGTTCTCCAGCTCGAACGTGGCGTAGGCCGAATCGTCCGCAGTGCAGTTGTACGGCTGGCCCTTCTCGTCCCAGCGCGTCTTGATGTGCGTGGCGCCGAGGCACGATACCGCCTTTACTTCGCCGAACAGGTTGTCGAGCACGTAGCGCCAGTGGCACAGCATGTCGATGATAAGGCCGCCGCCGTCCTCCTTGCGGTAGTTCCATGACGGTCGCTGAATGGGCACGGTGTCGCCTTCAAACACCCAGTAGCCGAACTCGCCGCGTACAGCGAAGATTTCGCCGAAGAAACCGAGCTGCTTCAGCGTCTGGATCTTGAGCATGCCGGGCAGCCACAGCTTGTCCTGCACTACGCCGTGCTTCACGCCCTTTGCCTTCGCGAGCTGGTAAAGCTCGAGGGCATCGACCAGCTTTTCGGCGGTGGGCTTTTCGCAGTAGATATTCTTACCGGCGGCGATAGCTTTCTTCACCGATTCCACGCGACGGTCCGTGGTCTGTGCGTCGAAGTACACCGAGTACTTCGGGTCAGACAGCGCGCTATCGACATCGGTGGAATACGGAATGCCGCCGCATTCTTTGGAAATCTCTTCGAGTTTCGCGGCATTGCGGCCCACCAGCAGGGGCTCGGGCAGAATGACGTCGTCGCCCACCTTCAGGCCACCCTGCTTAATAATCGCGTACACCGATCGGCGCAGGTGCTGGTTCAGCCCCATGCGTCCGGTGACGCCGTTCATGATAATTCCGATTTTATGCGTGGCCATCGATTATTCCTTCGGTTTCTCTGTGCACTGTGGCTGAGCGCCTTCAGGCAGCGCCGGCGCATCCACGCCAGCCTTTGGCAGTGTTCCGCTGAGTTCCTGACGCCAGTGCGCCACGTCGCCCGCCGGACCGTATACGTAAATCATCCGAGCGGGTGTGTCGCCGATATTGGTGAGCTGGTGAAATACGCCGGGCGGAATGAACGCGGCCTGGCCGGTGGTCACCACCGTGCGTTCTTCGCCGAGACACATTTCGCACGTGCCCTCGACGATAAAGTAGACCTCTTCCTGCTCCTGGTTATGCCACGGCACCTGACCGCCGTTCGGCTCCAGCGTCACGTTGCCCATCGCGAAGGCGGTGGCCTGAATGGGGCTTGCTCCACCCACCAGGTTCTGGGTCCGCCGCCTGGCCGGATATCGCCGGCCTTCCGTCTGACTCAAATCGGCAATGATCACTGAGGATCGCTCCAAAAGGTGAGATATGGTTTGTTTTCGATCAGGCGCAGAACGTATAACGCGAGCTCGCGCGCATGGTAATCGCCCCACATACACGCCTCGCCGGCCGGCACTTTGCCGCCCTCGGGGATGGTGTCCCAGCCGTTCGGGCGGTGGTATACGGCATGCAAAATGAGACCCTGATGATTCGGGTCGGTGCTGAGGTAGGGCTCAGAGAAAAGCGTGTTGCAGACGGTGATCCCCGCCTGCGTGTAGCGTTCGTTGTTCAAACACCGGCCGAGTCGCAGCAAGCCCTGAGCGCCGATGGCGGCAGCGGAAGAGTCCACGGGCTCGTGATCGTTGAACGGCTCCGAGGCGCGCGAACGCCAGTCGCCCAGCTTGTGCAGGTTGGGCGCGCCGGTGTCCCAGTAGGGGATTCCGTCGAGCGCCGTGTTGTCGATGTAGAAATCACAGGTGGCCTCAGCGGCCTTGCGCATCATGGCTTCCACAGCGGCGCGGCCACCGTGAGGCTCAAGCTCGACGTCGCTGACGGTTTGCAGGAATTCCAGCTCTTCGGCGAAGCCCAGCATTGCCCAGGCCAGCCCGCGGGTCCACGTGGTGAACGGCGCGAAGCCCTGCTGCGAGTTCGGACAGCGGTAGTTGCCGTCGTTGGTGTTGAACACGCTCTCATGCGCGACCCGACCACGGAGGTCATAAGAATCGCGGCCTTCGCCGTAATACACGGAGTACTTCGCAGTGGCGGCTGCGTGCTGAATCAGCCGGTCGAGCAGGGAGACTTTGCGGTCATTTTCACCGAGCAGCGCGTGTCCCAGCCTGTGGCTGACGGCCAGAGCGCGTACCGTGCGGATGGTGTCGACGAACAGGGAGTGCGGCCCGTTGAAGGAGTAGATATATCCGCCACCGCCCGCCACATTCGACCACCGGGCCGCCTGAACGGCGCCGGAGCACTTCAGCGCCATTTCGTAAAAGCGCTGCTCCCAGGCGTTGGCTTCAATGCGGCCCTCGTGGAGTAGGCGCAGCAGGTTGCCATACGTGCTCACGTTGTTGAAGCCGTGGTCGTGGACGCCGGTGTGGGTGACGTGAGGCGCCATCACGTCGACCGTTCGGTCGCGGCCGATGTCGAGGAATTCGCGTTCGCCGGTGGCGTCGAACTGGAGCACCGCGCCGCCGAACTGGAAGCCCTGCGTCCATTCGGTCCAGCCACGGCTGGTGTAGCGGCCGTGAACGGTACACACCGGTGAGCCCGCTGCCGGATTCCACCCGGATTCGAGCGAGCGGATCTTCACGGCCGACATTTCAAACAGTCTGCGGACAGGCGCCGCGAGCGAGGACAGGTTCAGAGAAGTATCGGGGATCAACCCTGATTCTATCGCGCCCGGGGAGAGGTAAACTGAAAGCGGTGCTTCAGCTTGTGTCGCGCCGCGAGTGGCTCGCCGCAGCCACCGCTGCCATCACGCCCCGCCTGTGGAATCAACCAGTGCCCCTGGGAAGATCGGATCTGCGAGTCACTCCTCTTGGGGTCGGCTGCGAGGAGGTCCGGGACGCGCGAATCATCTCCAGGGCCGTGGAGCGTGGGATCAACTATTTCCACTGCTTCAAACCTCTGAACGGCGGCGATGGAAATCTGGCGGAAGTGGGTAGATGGATCCGTCCGTATCGGGACCGCGTCGTGTTGTCCACTGGCTCGGCTGCACGGACGGCCGAGGCGTTTCACAACGACCTCGATGCGCATTTGCGGCTGCTGGGTACCGACACGATCGATCTGTGGTACCTGTCGTCGCGCCAGAAGCCCGAGCATTTGCCAGCCGAGGTACTGGAAGCGGCCCGGTCTGCCAGACGCGCCGGCAAAATTCGCGCTGTCGGTGTCACCACGCACTCCTTCACGCAGCTTCAGCCCTTCCTGATCACCATCGCCGACATCATCGACGCAGCCATGATCACGTGCAACTTCAGCACCTGGTCGGGTCCCGCCGAGATTCTCAATGGCTACCCGGAAGGCGACCAGTACAAGCCGGTGAAGCAGGCTCGTAGCGCGGGCCTTGGAATTGTGGCGATGAAGCCGATGCTCGGCGGCCTGGGGTTCGTGGCGAAGGAGCGGAAGACGTGGGCGGGCCGGCTGACGCCCGAGCAGCGCAAGGAAGCCCTGGCTGCGGCGCTTCGCTGGGTGGTGGCGAATCCTGGGGTCGACACTGCGCCGGTTTGCGTGAAGAGCATGGAAGAACTGGATGCCAACATCGCTGCTCTTGGCACGGCGCCTGGACAGAGTGACCGGCAGATCCTGGCGATGACGCTGCAGGACATTGGCCCTTACTACTGCCGTATGTGCAACCAGTGCGAAGGGACCTGCCGCCGACAGCTTCCAGTCGCAGACATGATGCGCTACTTGCTTTATCACGATGGCTACAACGACCAGGCGAGGGCTCGCGCGGCGTGGCACCTGATGCCTGGCCGCATCCAGGCGATTCGATGCCAGGACTGCAGTACCTGTACCGTCATCTGCCCCAGCGGTGTTCGAGTCCAGGAGCAGATCACCCGGGCGCAGACCATTTTGGCGTGACGCCTGAAGTTCTCTTAAGATGGCCGTATGCACAAAGCTGCTGCGCTTCTTGCGGCTCTTGCCGGTTCCGTGGTCTTCGCCTCCGACCCACCGTTCGTACCGACCGGCCCGATTGTCTTTCTTTGGCCTCAGGGCGCGCCGGGTTCAGAAGGGAAGACCGCGCCCGAGCGATGGATCCAGGGCGGCACGCCTGACGCCTTCCACCGCGTCACCGACATCCACAAGCCGTCGATCACGGTCTATCTGCCGCCGAAGGAAAAAGCGACTGGTGCGGCTTTCATAGTGATGCCTGGTGGCGGCCACCGCTACCTGGTGATGGATCTGGAAGGCGAGTTGGTGGCGAAGAAGCTGAACGAAATGGGCGTGGCGGCATTTGTGCTCAGGAGCCGGTTGTCGAAAGCGGAGGGGTCGACATACAAAGCGGAAGTGGAATCGCTGGCCGATGTACTGCGAGCCGTTCGCATGGTGCGGAGCCGCGCGAAGGAATGGGGTGTCGATACGGGCCGCGTCGGCGTGATGGGGTTCTCCGCGGGCGGGTACCTTGCCGCACTTGCCGCGAACCGCTTCGACGCGGGGAATGGGCAATCGGCCGACCCGGTGGAGCGCATAAGTTCCCGGCCGGACTTCGCCGTGCTCGGGTATCCGGGCATGGTTTCGGGCGCGACGTTCACGACAAAAAATCCACCGCCTACGTTCCTGTTCGTCAACAATGACGATGGGCTGGCCACGGCGTCGGAATGACCGGCCGCACCCCCGAGTTCGCCTCCATGCCCGAGGCTCGGTGGCCCGAACTGCTGCACGACTGGATGAACGACCTTGGGTACCTCAACGCTCGGGCTGCGGGCCAGTAGGTGTCGTAGAGTGGAAGTACTCCGTTGAGCATCTACGAGAAGCAGCCCATCTCCCTCGAACATCTGCGCACCACGCCGCTGGGGAGCCGTGGGGGCAAGGTCAACACGTCGCATTTCGCACGGCCGGTTGCGCCTGGTGGCGGAGTCGGCGCGCTGCTGGCGAGTCTTCCCCGGATCCTGGCCGGTGACGACTTCCGCGGGCTGGTGGAGCGGATTCGCACGGCTCGCGCGGCGCGAAAGCCGGTGTTGTGGGGTATGGGTGGGCATGTTATTAAGTGCGGCCTCGCACCTGTGCTGATCGACCTGATGCGCCGCGGATATGCGACAGGTTTTCTGTTTAATGGCTCCACCTCAATTCACGATTTCGAGATCGCTGTGGCTGGAACTACCAGTGAGGACGTGGAGGCCGCGCTGCCTGGCGGCGATTTTGGTATTTCAGAGGAGACGGGGCGTGAGATGAACGCCGCCATTGCGGCCGCTGGGCGTGACGGCATTGGGATCGGCGAGGCGCTGGGGCGCCATCTGCAGGATGTCGGGGCTCCTGAGTTTTCCGAATTCAGTCTGCTGTCGGCAGCATGGCGCGCGGCGGTGCCGGTGACCGTGCACGTCGCGATCGGTACCGACACGCCTCACATGCACCCGGCTGTCGACCCGGCGGCGCTGGGCGCGGCTACGCATTGCGACTTCCGGCTGGCGTGCACCATGGTGTCTGAGTTGAATGAGGGCGGCGTATATCTCAACGTCGGGTCGGCGGTGGTGTTGCCCGAGGTGTTTTTAAAGGCTGTGTCGCTGGTGCGCAACCTGGGGCGGCCGCTGGCGAACTTCACGACTGCGAACTTCGATTTTCTGCAGCACTACAGACCTCGCGTGAACGTAGTCCAGCGGCCTCATGCCGGGTCCGGCGGCCGGGGTTACGCCATCACTGGTCATCATGAGCTGATGATTCCGCTGCTGGCCGCTGCGCTGACCGAAGATGCTGTTTGATCTCGTCCAGTGAGACGGTGGCGGTGCCAGTCTTACCGACCACGATGCCTGCTGCTATGTTCGCCAGTTCCACTGCGGCCCGGATGGGCAGACCAGCTCCAAGAGCCGCAGTCAGGACGGCGGCCACGGTGTCTCCCGCGCCTGTGACGTCGTAGACCTCCCGCGCCAGGGACTGGAATGCCGCGGCGGCACCGTTGGCGGGAACCAGCATCATGCCGTCCGGACCGCGGGTGACCAGGACCCAGGGCACGCCAGCCGACTCGGCCAGGTGGCGGGCCGCGGCCTCGATCTGCGCGGGCGTGTCGACGGGCATGTCGACCGCGTGGGCCAGTTCCCGCAGATTCGGCTTCAGTACAGTGGCGCCGGAGTAGCGGGCGAACGATGTGCCTTTCGGGTCGACCACAACCGGTACCCCCGCGTCTCGCGCGAGGGCGATGAAGCGCGAGGCGTGGCTGCCGCTGAGGACGCCCTTGGCGTAGTCGGAGAGCAGGACGGCGCTGGCGTATTTCAGAGATTCGCTGAAGCCCTGCAGCAGCTGTCCCAGCAGTGCTTCTGACACTGGCGCCGTGCTCTCGCGGTCGGCGCGCAGCAGTTGCTGGCTGTGCGCCACAAAGCGGGTCTTCGTCGGCGTCACACGGCCTGGTTCGCGCAGAAGTACTGCGTCGCATTCGGGGAGCGCCTTACAGAGTTCGGCGACTGCGCTGCCGGACTGGTCATCGCCTGTGACAGACAGCAGCGTGACCTGCGAACCCAGCGCGGCCATGTTGCGCACCGCGTTGCCTGCGCCTCCCAGCATGGAGCGATGACGGTCGGTACGCAGTACGGGTACTGGCGCTTCGGGCGAGATGCGGTTCACGTCACCGTAGATAAACTCGTCCAGCATGACGTCCCCCACGCAGACCGTTTTCGCCCTGCGCAGCCGGTCGACCAGCAGGGCATTGAAGAAGGTGGACAGGTCGCCATCCCGGAACAGATAACCTGTGGCACCCGCCGCTTCGGCTGCCGTGATGTCTCGCGGGCTGTCGCCGATGAGAATGCTGGCGGTCAGGTCGATGTCGAGTTCGCGAGCCGCTCGCAGCAACATGCCGGGGAGTGGCTTACGGCAGTCGCAGTCCACGCGGTAAGCCTGTTCGCTGCCCTGGGGATGATGCGGGCAGTAGTAGAAGGCGTCGATGTGCGCGCCCGCTTCGCCGAGTTGCGCCTGCATCCACCCGTGCAGCGCGACGATTTCCGCTTCGGTGTACAGGCCACGCGCGACACCAGACTGGTTCGTCACTACCACGGTCAGGAAGCCGAGATCGTTGGCACGCCGGACCGCTGCCATGGCGCCGGGCACCCAGCGTACTTCGTCCGACCGGAAGAGATATCCGGCGTCGACGTTCAGCACGCCGTCGCGGTCGAAGAAGATGGCGGGGCGGCGGCCGAGTGTCATTTGTCGCGTTGCGGATCGATGGTAGTTTCCAGAATTACGTCCTGGCGGGTGACGATTTCTTCAAATAATCGCGCCAGATATTCGCCGATAATTCCGATGAAGAGGCTCAGAATTCCCAGTGTTCCGGTCATCAATACGGCCAGTGTGGCGAAACCAGGTGGCCAGGATCCCGCGAACAGCGTCGCGTAGACGATGTAAAAGGCGCTCAGCGCGAGGGACAGGACAGTGATGCCGAGACCGAACCACGTCGCAAGGCGCAGCGGTACTACGGAGTGCGCGGTGATCGCGTCTATGGCGAGCCCGAAGTACTGGGACAGGGTGAACTTGCTCTCTCCGCGCATGCGATCGCGGCGGACATACTCGATGCCAACCTGGTCGAAGCCCATCTCGGCGATGCGTCCACGGATGTACATGCGCGACTGGCGCAGGGTTGCGAGCTGATCCAGAATCGCGCGGTCGACCAGCCTGAAGTCGCCGGCATCTACTGGCAGGTGCGAATCGCTGAGGAACGCCAGCACCCGGTAAAACAACTTGCGGGTGGCACGAATCACAAGGCCCTCGCGACGCTGCCTGCGTATGCCGTAAACCACTTTGTGGCCGCGCTCCCAGAGCCGGATGAAGTCGCGTACCATCTCGGGTGGATCCTGCAGGTCTGCGTCGAGTTGCACGGCGCAATCGCCCGTTGCGTTTCGATAACCGGTCAGGATCGACTTCTGGTATCCGAAATTCCGGGAGAATCGAAAGACGCGAATCCGTGAATCGTTGCGCGCGAGTTCGGTGAGAATGGCGAACGTTTTATCGGTGCTGTGGTTATCGGTGAAGACGAATTCCCAGCGGTAATCCGGCTCGCTGACAGCGAGTTCGCAGATGCCTCGGTAGCAGGCGTCGATGTTCTCTTCTTCGTTGAAGACCGGGATAACAATCGAGATTAGCTTCACGGCCTCTCCTCAGGGGCCAGCAACTCGGCGCGTACCAGCGCCTGCATGGCGGCCGGCAGATCGAACCGCGGTGACCAGCCTGGCAACACCGGCATTCCGGCGACGGGCACCCGAATCTGACCGGTTCGCTGAGGCTTTGCTCCCCATCGTACTTCCACCGGCTTCGCCACTGCCTGCATGAAATGCTCCACCATGGCGCGCACTGACACGCGGATGCCCGTGTCGGCTGCGAACACCACGTGCCCGGAGGCTGCGTCCGGGCTTGCGACGAGGCGTCCGGCATGCTCGAAAGCGGAGCACACGTCGTCGATGTAAATGGGGCAGACGGGCTGCTCGCCGGTGCTTGCGTCCACTGGCTCGCCGGCTCGTACGGATCGAACCAGATCGGTGATCAGCTTCGGGCGTGAGTCGTGCGGCCCGAACACGTCGAACAGCGCCAGTGTGACTGCGCGCAGACCCTGATGGATCGCGAACCAGGTGACCACGTCCTGAAAGGCCTGTTTGGTGGATGCGTACAGTGTGTTGGGCGCGTACTCGCCAGACGGACCGTATTGCCAGAACGTCCCCGTGTTGACCAATGCGCGGCACCCTGTTTGCACCATCGCCTCGCACAGCAGCGTGCCGAACACCACGTTGGCCTCGAGCATGGCGCGCGTGTTACCGGGCGCCATCACGGCGGCAAGGTGCATCACCACGTCCGGCTGAAATGCCGCCAGGGCTTCGGCGATGCTGCTGTCCGTGTCGAGGCGAAACGGGGTGGCCTGGGTATCGGCCAGCGGCTCTTCCGATGCAAGGTGAAGATAGCCGGCGTGGCATCCGACTCGCATCAGGTGTGCCGTCAGCGCGCGCCCGATGTAGCCCGTCGCGCCGGTGAGCAGAACGCGCTTCACCCGCAGACCGCGCCGATCTGCTCACTGGTGAGCTGTCTGAGCGTGCTGCTATTCGAGCCCGAATAGAACGCCCGATACCATGCGGCTGTCATGCGAATGCCTTCCTCAAACGACACACGTGTCGACCAGCGCAGACGTTGATTCGCCATTGCCGGATCGAGCGTCAGGTGACCCGCTTCATGCAGGTTCGGATCGGCCTGCCCCGCGGACCATGCGGCTTCGGGTCCCCACGCGGCCGCCAACGCATCGACCAACTTGCGCACGGTGTGGACATGATCGGCGGGAGGTCCCAGGTTCCACGCTGTTGCGAACTGTGGACCTCCTTCGTACAATGCGCGGGCCAGTGTCAGGTAGCCGCCCAGCGGGTCGATAACATGCTGCCAGGGCCGCACGGCATCGGGCCGCCGGACATCGAGCACCTTACCGGAGGAGAAGGCACGCACGGCATCGGGAACAATGCGGTCGCCGCCCCAGTCGCCGCCGCCAATTACGTTGCCCGCGCGAGCCGACGCGATGGCCAGGTGGTGTTCGGCGTGTCGTGACGGATGGAAGAAGGAGCGCCGCAGTGAATCGGTAATCAACTCCGCACACGCTTTGCTGGCACTGTAGGGGTCGTAGCCTCCGAGCGCGTCGGTCTCCCGATATGGCCAGCACCACTCGCGATTCTCGTAGACCTTGTCCGTGGTGATCATGACGGCCGCCCGCGCCGAAGGGCACTCGCGGCAGCCGAGGATCACGTTGGCGGTGCCGATGGCGTTCGTCTGAAATGCGGACACTGGATCGCGGTACGACTGCCGAACCAGCGGCAGTGCGGCCAGGTGAAGCACTACCTCAGGATCGAAGCCGCGCATTGCGGCGTGCAGCGCCGGGGCGTCGTTGATGTCACCGCGCACGTCCTGGCAGAGCTCCTGGAGCCCGAGCGTGGCGAACATCGACGGGTCCGAAGGAGGCTCCAGCGAGTAGCCGCAAACTTCCGCTCCCAGCCGGTTGAGCCACACCAGCAACCAGGATCCCTTGAAGCCGGTGTGCCCGGTGAGGAACACACGCCGTCCGGCCCAGAACTCGCGCGTGGGATCGAAGTTCACCATACCTTCCACGGGGCGTTGCCTGAGGCCCAGAGTTCTTCCAGCAGCCGCTTGTCGCGCAGGGTGTCCATGGGCTGCCAGAAGCCGGAATGATGCCACGCCCTGAGCTGGTCTTCACTGGCGAGCTGTTCCATCGGCTCGCGTTCCCAGGAGATCTCATCGCTCGACACGCGGTTCAGCGCTTCGGGTTCGAGAACGAAAAATCCACCGTTGATGGTGGACTGCTCGGAATCGATCTTTTCGCCGAAATGCGTGACCTTGTCGCCCTGCACACTCAGCACGCCGAAGCGTCCGGGCGGCTTGATCGCGGTAACCGTAGCGAGTTTGCCGTGCTGCCTGTGGAACTCGACTGTGCCGGAAATGTCAGTGTCACTGACACCATCGCCGTACGTCATGCAGAACGTCTCGGTCAGCATCGGTGCTATACGACGCAGGCGCCCGCCGGTGTTGGTGGTGAGCCCGGTATCGATCATGGTGATGCGCCAGGGCTCGGACCGGTTCTGATGCACCTCAACGGAACGCGAAGACAGATCGACAGTCACATCGCAGGCGTGCAGGAAATAATTGGTGAAATATTCCTTAATTACGTAGCCTTTATACCCGAGGCAGAGAATGAAATCATTGATGCCGTGGGCACTGTAGATCTTCATGATGTGCCACAGAATCGGCTTTGACCCGACTTCGACGAGAGGCTTCGGCACGCGCTCCGTCTCTTCGCTCAGCCGGGATCCCATCCCGCCGGCGAGGATGACAGCCTTCATTGCACGAGGCTCCGGACGCAGGACTGCAGCCTCTCAACCATATAGGCTCGATGCCCGGCCCCGATGCCCGGCCAGACACCGATCCAGAAGCTGTCGTTCATGATTTTGTCCGTGTTGGTGAGCTCACCGCTAACCCTGAAGTCGACGCCCTGGAACGCGGGCTGCCGCGTGAGATTGCCGCCGAAGAGCAGGCGTGAGCCGACCTTCTTCTCTTCCAGCATGGATACGAGGGAGCGGCGGCTAAGTCGCCTTCCATCCCGAATGGTGAGCAGGAAACCGAACCAGCTCGGCTCGGAATTCGGAGTTGGCTCGGGAAGAATGAAGTATTCGTCGAGCTTCAGCTCCCGCAGAGCTTTGGTTAATTCGGCGAAATTTTCCCGCCGCTTTGCTACAAAATAGTCCAGCTTTTTCAACTGGCTGTTACCGAGCGCGGCCTGCATGTCGGTCGCCTTGACGTTGTAGCCGAGGTGCGAGTACACGTACTTATGGTCGTAGCCGTCGGGCAGGCCCGCAAGATTCTTCCACTCGTACCGCTTGCCGCAGGTGTTGTCTTTTCCTGGGGCGCAGTAGCAGTCGCGGCCCCAGTCGCGGAAGGATTCGATCTGCCGCGTAAGGAACGCGCCGTTTGACAACACAGCGCCTCCCTCGCCCATGGTGATGTGGTGCGCGGGGTAGAAGCTCAGTGTCGCCGCATCGCCGAAGGTTCCAACAGGCCGCCCGCCGTAGTGTGCGCCGAGCGCGTCGCAGCAGTCCTCAATCAGCCAGAGGTCGTGTTCGTCGCACAGTTTGCGCACAGCACCCAGATCGAACGGATTGCCGAGCGTGTGGGCGATCATGACGGCGCGCGTGCGTGGCGTAACCGCCGCGGCAAGCAGTGACGGATCGGCGTTATATGTCGGGATATCGACGTCGACAAAGACCGGTATGCACCCGTTTTGCACAATCGGCGCGACCGTGGTGGGAAATCCCGCCGCGACGGTGAGAACTTCATCGCCGGGCTTCAGCCGCTTCTCGCCCAGATTGCGCGACGTGAGTGCTGAAAATGCGACGAGATTGGCTGCCGAACCGGAACAAACCAGCCTCGCGTTTTTGACTCCGCACCGGGCCGCGATTGCGCGTTCGAACTCATCGGCATGGGGGCCCGCGGTGAGCCACATGTCCATCGAAGAATCCAGCAGGGCCGCCAGATCGTCGGCGTCCAGCACCTTACCGGAGCAGGGAATGTAGGTCTCGCCTGGATTAAATCGAGGGGATTCCCGTGCGTCCCAGAACTCTCGGCCAGCCGAAAGAACACGAGACCGCAGTTCGGACTGGCCGTTCTGAGGCAAAGCAACAAGCGTCATTAGAATCTTCCAGCATACCAGGTCACGCCAGGCTCAAGCCCTGGCAGTGGTGGAACCTGGAACATCCTGGAAGGAGCGAAGCGCTTCTTCCTCGTTTTCGAAAACCTCGAACACGGTGATTAGGTGCGTGATCTGCATCAGCCCCCGAACCTTCTTCTGGAGGTGTAGCAGCTTGATGTGAACGCCGCGGCTGGTGCCTGTGGCGTACGCGCCGATCAGTTCGCCGAGCCCAGCGCTGTCGATGTACTGGACGCCGCTGAGATCGAGCAGGATGTTCTGAGCGCCCGTCAGAATGACGTTGCGAATGGCATCGCGCAGTGCCGCCGAGGATTCCCCAAGGGTGACATTTCCTTCCAGCGACAGGATGGTTACAGAGGGAGCGGTGCGAATCCGGCTCTTCAGTATCATGACGTTCCGCCGTGCCACAACAGCGTCACACACCGCCTCACGCGTGTCAACTGCCCGGCGGGGATGCTACGCTCAAGCTTCAGAAGCTCTCATGAAGATTACCGCTCAATCGCCCTGCCGCGTCGACCTTGCAGGCGGAACGCTCGACATCTGGCCGCTTTACCTCTTCCATAAAAACGCCGTTACGGTGAACTTTGCTGTCGACCGTTACACCAGCGCGGAGGTTGTGACCCGCGAGGATTCGAAGATCATTCTGCGGTCGGCTGACCAGAATGGCGAAGAATCATTCGAGTCGCTGGAGCATCTGGAGTCGGCGAAGAAGTACAAGCTGCCGCTGCTGGCGTGGGTGATCCGGCACTTCCGCCCAAAGACTGGACTGGAACTGTCCACCAACTCCGAAGCGCCCGCAGGGGCCGGCATCTCGGGTTCGTCGTCGCTCATCATCTCGATCTCCAGCGCGCTGAACAGGCTCACGGGCTCGGGCCACAATATCGAAAAGATTCGCGAAATATCCCAGAATATTGAGGCGCAGATCATACGCGTTCCCACCGGTTGCCAGGACTACTACCCGGCAATGTACGGCGGCGTGAGCGCGGTGGAGTTGACCGTTTCTGGTATCCATCGCAAAGAAATCCCGATCGACCTGGACGATTTCAACAGCCGCACGGTGCTCGCCTACACGGGTACGCCCCGCAACTCCGGTATCAATAACTGGGAAGTGACGAAGGCGCACATCGACGGCGACAAGACGGTTCGGAAGAACTTCGACCGGATCGCGGCGATCGCTCACGGCATGCGAGGCGCGCTCGAGTCGTCCGACTGGAACGAAGTAGCGAAGCTGATCCGCGAAGAATGGTCGCACCGTCGGAAGAATGCTCCTGGCATCACCACCGACCTCATCGACCGTCTGATTGAAGTTACGAAAAAGCCAGGCGCGAAGGCTGCCAAGGTTTGCGGCGCGGGGGGCGGCGGGTGTGTGTTCTTTTTGGTGGAACCTGGGTCCAGGCCCGCGGTGACGCGCGCCATTGAGGCCGAAGGCGCCACCGTGTTGCCCGTGTCGGTGGCGCCGCGCGGTGTGCGCGTGAGAACCGCGCAGTAGACATATGGAAGCGACGGTCCCCGAATACAAGCTGGGACAGGCCGTCAAGTTCGGCTTTTACGGCATTGTCAGCTGGATTGGGCTGATCGTCTTTACGTTTGTGCTCAGCGGACTCGGCTACCTGATTGGTGCCGCAGGGTCGGTGTTCGCCGCGGCATTCACCGCCAACGCGCTTTCAATCCGTGTCTTTGAGCGGCTACCCATTACGGCTGTGGGGCTCGGCTGGCATGCCTGTTCGCGGCGCAATCTGTTCCTCGGCATCGGGCTTGGGGCGCTGGCGGCATCGCTGGTCACACTGGTCCCACTGGCGCTCGGCATGGCGGAGATGCAGCCGGATCCCGACAACCCTGGGGGCGCAGCCACTTTCCTGTTCGTCACGTTAGTCCTGCTGTTCGGCGCCATCGGCGAGGAACTACTGTTCCGCGGCTACGGCTTCCAGATTCTGGTTCGGCTGATCGGGCCGGTGGGCAGCCTGCTGGCGACCGCCCTGCTGTTCGGCTACGTCCACATGCAGAACCTCAACTCGACGCCTCTTGGCATCGCCAACACGGCGGGATTTGGAGTCGTGCTGGGGTACGCGTTTCTGCGAACGGGCGAGCTCTGGCTGCCGATCGGGATCCACTTCGGCTGGAACTGGATTCTGCCCATCGCTGGAGTGCAGGTCAGCGGATTTAAAATAGGGGTGACGGGTTACGCGCTGCACTGGAAGGTCGCCGACGTTTGGAGCGGAGGCGCTTACGGACCGGAAGCGAGCGCGTTGACGTGCGGCATCGTTGTCGCGCTGCTGGCTGCGCTGAAGTTCATGCCTCTGGCTCGAACGGAGGCGGCACTGCTGGTGGCGCCGGATCCGCCCGATCAGTCGCCCAGGGAGGCTTAGATGTTTCGGCTCCTTCTCGTTTTATCCATTGGCGCAGCGCTGCTGCCTGGCGCCGACAAGCTCGAGTTTGAACAGCGTGTCGCGATTATCAGAGGCATGAGCGCTGAGTTCGCCACTTCAAAGATTCTGCTGCCGCGCTCGAAGAAACCGCTGGAGTACGAGTCGACCGGCAAGTATGACCGAGCCACGTGGGATACTGCCGCCAGGACGCTCGGCCCGGCAGCGCGGATCGGCGACATGATCCAGATCACGAAGGTGGATATTGAGAAGGACCAGATCCTCTTCGAGATCAACGGTGGGATGAAGGGCGGCCGCAGGTGGTACGACAACGTGCAGGTGGGCGCCGGGTCCGGCACTGTGCCGATTCGGTCCAACAACACGCCTGCGCCAGGAGGCACCACCATCGCGCTTAAGTTCGACAAAGCGGTGCCTGCGCTGGAAGCTTCGGACATTAAAAAAATGCTGGCGCCGATCCTCGATTTTGAAAGGCGCACCGCCACCGAGCAAACGATCGACACGCTGC
>Ga0163150_10002380_pt1 | contig 28884 bp, 23 predicted proteins | sample OliLakLV19P2IB_FD_148628 | JGI IMG/M metagenome (GOLD analysis project Ga0163150, IMG submission 148628) | Freshwater microbial mat bacterial communities from Lake Vanda, McMurdo Dry Valleys, Antarctica - Oligotrophic Lake LV.19.P2.IB | ecosystem: Environmental > Aquatic > Freshwater > Lake >...
CTGTTCAGTGAAGCAAATTCAATTATCAACTGTATTTTGAGGTTCACATTATGGTGTCCACCATGAGCTACAAAGTCAGTTATAACGAGTTACTTACCGCTGAGGAATTTTTGGCTATCGATCCCATCTTCATCGAATACGCTCATTTTCTACCACCAAAACTGGGTGATAGAGATTTTGGCAAATTCTTCGTTCGGTATAAACCGGGAAGTCTGAGCGCATTGTACGAATCGGAGTCCAAAAATAATGTCAACCGACGAGGAAAGCATACTGCATGAATCTGAAGATTCTAGGACGCAAATCCGTTTAGCGGCAATCGAGTTCGAGCGTCAAAAAGCGAAGGATATTGTCTCCGCTCATGAGCGCGACCGACGCGATGAGAGGGCACATCGCAAGAGTTCAGAGACGAAATCATTCGTCGTAATCCTGTCACTTATATTCTCCGTTATGGGGTTTAGCACGTATGCGCTTTCGACGGGCGAAAAGGAAATAATTACGGATGCGATGAAGGTCCTCACTGGCGGCCTTGCAGGGTATGGAATAGGAAGGCTTAGAAAGCATGCAGCTGGTAATGAAGCGAACAATGCCTCTGACTAGAGCCCCTGCCGTATTTTAGCCAGATGTTTTCAAAAGTCCTTATTGCCAACCGCGGGGAGATAGCCCTGCGTGTTATTCATACGTGCCGGAGCATGGGCGTGAAGACGGTGGCTATCTATTCCGAGGCCGATGAGCAGGCCCTGCATGTGCAGGAGGCCGACGAGGCTGTGGCTATCGGAGGGTATACGCCGCGTGAGTCGTATCTGATTGCACAGAAGGTGCTCGATGCCGCCATTGCCACGCAGTGTGATGCCATTCATCCCGGGTATGGGTTTCTGAGCGAGAATGCAGAGTTCGCACGTATGGTGGCCGAAGCGGGGATGACGTTTATCGGACCCACCCCTGAGGCGATTGCAATGCTTGGCGATAAGACTGCTGCACGCGAGATTGCTATTGCTGCGAACGTGCCGGTGTCGCCGGGGTCGGACGGAGCCGTGGCTGACATCGAGGATGCACGGCGTGTAGTAGAACGCATTGGAATGCCCGTTATCATAAAGGCAGCGGCAGGGGGCGGAGGCAAAGGAATGCGCATCGTGGAGAAGATGAGCGAGGTCGAAGCTGCATTTCGTTCTGCGCAGAATGAGGCGGTGGCGGCGTTTAACGACGGACGTGTCTTTATCGAACGCTACATTCAACAGCCGCGACATATCGAGATACAAGTTCTTGCCGATAACAATGGCACGGTGCTGTATTTCCCCGAACGTGAATGCTCGATACAACGACGTCATCAAAAAGTAATCGAAGAATCTCCGTCGACTGCCGTAACACCAGCCGTTCGTAAAGCAATGGGTGAAGCCGCAGCGCGCTTGGTGCAAGATGCGAAGTACACAAATGCAGGTACAATAGAATTCTTGCTCGATGCAAAAGGCGAGTTCTACTTCATGGAAGTGAATACGCGTTTGCAAGTCGAACATCCGGTGACGGAAATGGTAACTGGTGTGGACTTTGTCGAGCAGCAGTTACGGATTGCAGCGGGCGAGCCCCTTACCATGAAGCAAGAGGATATTGCGGTGCCACACGGACATGCCATTGAGTGCCGCGTGTGTGCCGAAGATGTGTTTAACGACTTCCTGCCTGACACAGGCGCTGTAAGCTTTATGCAGTTGCCCGAAGGTGATGGCATTCGCAACGACAGTGCACTGTACGAAGGGTATGCGGTTACTGTCCATTACGACCCGATGGTTGCAAAACTTATAATCTATGCAGATAATCGCGAAGCCTGTATCGAGAAGACCATAAAAGCACTCGATAATTATCACGTTGCTGGCTTCAAGACAACGATTCCTTTTTGTCGGTTAGTGATTGACACACCAGAATTCAGAAGTGGCAACTACTCGACCTTCTTTGTAAAAGAACACTGGCCTCTAAAACAACCCGAATCATTCCTATCGATGTTAGCCGGAGCAGCCGCAAGCGGGTTCGTTCAAGAAATAACACGTCGCACACCAATCGAACAACCCACCGATACGAATGCCATCGTTCATGCCTGAGTCAACAACAATGTCAACACAAACACCCTACACTGAACTTGAAGTAACTGCCGAAACAGCAAAAGAGCTGGGCCTCACCCCCGACGAGTACACCGCTATATGCGAGGTGCTTGGCCGGACACCATCCTACACTGAACTTGGTGTGTATTCGGTGATGTGGAGCGAACACTGCTCGTATAAAAATTCTATCGCGCTGCTAAAGACGTTACCTCGCAAGGGCAAACGCATGATGGTGGAAGCGGGAGAAGAAAATGCTGGCGTTATTGATATTGGAGAAGGTTACGGTGTTGCATTTAAGATTGAATCGCATAACCACCCAAGTGCAGTCGAACCGTTTCAAGGGGCTGCCACGGGCGTAGGGGGCATCCTTCGCGACATTTTCACCATGGGTGCGCGTCCGATTGCGGCATTGAACTCGTTGCGATTTGGCGAACCGGATACGGAACGGACGAAGTACCTCATAAAAGGCGTTGTGCATGGCATCGGACATTACGGCAATTGCTTTGGTGTGCCGACGGTTGCGGGTGAGGTGTACTTCGACCGTTGTTATACCGATAACCCATTAGTAAATGCGATGGCCGTTGGTGTGCTCAAGGCAGATGCCATGGCTTCGGCTACGGCAGAGGGTGTGGGGAACCCAGTGTTTATTATGGGGTCGGCAACGGGACGTGATGGCATTCACGGCGCGTCGTTGCTTGCTTCGCGCGAGTTCGACGAGCTGACGGAAAACATGCGTCCGACCGTACAAGTGGGCGACCCATTCGCAGAAAAACTTCTGCTCGAATCGTCACTCGAGCTCATACGTGCAGGTGTTGTTGTTGGCATGCAAGACATGGGTGCCGCTGGTATTAGCTGCTCGACCTCTGAGATGAGTGCAAAGGGTGGCGTTGGAATGCGCATCGATCTCGATCTAGTACCACTGCGCGAAGCAGGGATGTCGGCGTATGAAATTATGTTGTCGGAGTCGCAAGAGCGTATGCTGGTCGTTGTGAAAAAGGGAAGCGAAGAGCAGGCATTGCAGATTTGCGAAAAGTGGGATGTGCCGTTTATTCAGATTGGCGAAGTCACTGCTGACGGATTTATTGACGTAACACGTAATGGTAAACTAGTAACACATCTTCCTGCGCACTCACTTGTGCTTGGTGGTGGCGCACCTGTGTACACACGCGAAAAGACAGAGCCCGACTATCTGAAGATGACACGGCGTGCAATCGATCACGGTCCGTTCCTTCAAACCCTTGAGTGCACCTCGATCCTCATGCGTCTGCTTGCTTCTCCAACCATAGCAAGCAAGCGCTGGATTTACGAACAATACGATTCGCAAGTCGGCACAAATTCTGTTGTCCGTTTCGACGGCGATGCTGCAGTTCTGCGCATCAAGGAACTCCCCGGACGCGCCGTTGCTGTGACAACAGATTGCAACAGTCGCTACGTGTACTTAAACCCGCATCGTGGTGCAATGATTGCCGTTGCCGAAGCTGCACGCAACTGCGTGTGTGTTGGGGCACAACCCGTTGCAATTACGAACTGTTTGAACTTTGGAAATCCATACGATCCTGAAGTGTTTTGGCAGTTCTCAGAGGCTATTCGTGGAATGGGTGATGCATGTCGTGCGTTCGACACACCTGTTACGGGCGGTAATGTTAGCTTTCACAACGAGTCGCAATCACACGCGGTGTTTCCGACGCCGACGATTGGAATGCTCGGACTCATTGATGACATCGATACTGTTGTTGGTTCTGCATTCACAGATAACAACCAGCACATTCACATGCTCGGATGGCAACGCAACGAGCTTGGTGGCTCTGAATACATGAAGGTTGTGAAGGGCAAGCTGGCAGGGGACGCACCGTTCATCGATCTGGACGAAGAAGTCCGTCTACAGAAACTCACACTCGAGCTTATTCGCGATGGCATTGCAGCGTGTGCGCACGATTGTGCAGAAGGTGGACTCCTTGTAGCACTCGCCGAGATGTCGATGGGTAACGGCATTGGTGCTGATATCGCATTCCCATTTGAAAAACATGCAGGTCATCTATTTGGTGAAGCACAGTCGCGGATTATCATCAGCGCAGCCCCTTCACAGAGAGATGAGATACGTTCGAGGTGTGAAGCTGCGTCGGTACCGTTCGTAACGCTTGGAACAACAGGTGGTAATAGGTTCGTCGTTGCCGACCTTGTAGACTGCTCGGTCGAAGATCTGCGTGAGTCTTATGAAGGTGCGTTGCCACGCATTATGGCGTCATCACTTACACCGGCATGATATGTCTATGCACTTCCGCTCTTACAAACACTTCCTAACAGACCCATGGATGGTCGGCACGTGGACGGTAATTCTGCGCGTAGCGCTGGGTATGCTGTTGGTGTACCACGGCTCCTCGAAAGTTTTTGACGGCACGGCAGGCATGACAGAAAAGCTAACGTCTTATGGATGGCCCCTTGCGGGCTTTCAAGCGTTTCTTGCAACGTATACAGAATTTCTTGGTGGTGTGCTCTTGATTGTTGGACTCTTTACACGTCCCGCAGCAATCATGAGCATTGGTTTGTTCTCTATCATCGTCTTTGTCTTTTTCATGAACGATCCGTTCAGCAAGAAAGAACTGCCAGTCGTCTTCCTGCTCTTATCGATGCTGGTATTCTTCTTCGGTCCAGGTCGCGTTAGCGTCGACTACTACCTCTTCAAGAAAAACGCAGCGCCCGCACCGGACTTACCCTCGAAGCGAGTATCATAGGTATCACACTTGCCACCAGGCACAATACAAGCGTAACCGAAGGCACAAGTACAAACGGTAAGGGGCTCAGGGAAACGGGCAACGCCGATAAATAATAGATGGTGCCATCGAGCCGAATAAACTCGAAGTATTTCTGCGCTAGAATAAATGTCAGCGAAACGCCCGTGCCCAGCAAAATGCCTGTGATGCCAATGCGGAGTCCGTTCAGCGCAAACACCGACATAATCGACCTCGACGTCATGCCCAGACATCGTAATACGGCTACACTGCGTGACTTCTCAACAACGGCAATAAGTAGCGTCGAGATAATAGTAAACACTGCAACTATACTGATTAGACCTAGAACAATTGGTATGGGTTCTTTCTGTAATGCAATCCACGAAGCCATCGACTGAAAACGTTGTGTGTAGGTCTGTGGGAACAGACGGGGTCCGATAACCGGACCAATCATGGTCGCCATCACATCTGCATCCATGTCTGTGTCATCTGGGTACACAGCTAGTCCAGAAATCTCTGACGGCTGCATGCGAAGTGCAGATTGTAACGATGAGATGTCCATTACTACAACAGCGTCGTCGAACGACTGCATGCCCGAACGAATTACACCGCGCACTCTAACCGTGAACAACATCGGCTCGGTCGATGTGCTCGACGAACTCGATGCATACACAACGAGCGTATCACCAGCGTTTAGACCGAGTCGCGTAGCCAAGTCCACACCAACAAGCGCCCCTTGCGAAGCAGCCCCTGATGCATTGTTAACCCTTTGCGAAGGGGCCCCTGGTGCATTGATAGCCCCTTGCGAAGCAGCCCCTTGCCAGTTGACAATAGCTTCGTTCAAGACCGCCATACGTTTAGGCGTTGCGCCGAGGAGGAGGATGCCGTCGACGCCCTTGCGTGTGCGGGCGAGTGCTTCGCGCGAGACGATGGGGTCGACTTCTTTAATTCCCTCGACGTTTTTGACGGCAGCGATTACCTTATCGGATTCGGGTATGGTTTGTCCGAAGATCGGACGTATCTCGATCGGTGCTGCAAACTGTGTTGCTGTTGCAACGATGGCTTCTTCGTAGCCGCGTAACACGCTCATCGCAACAATTAATGCAATGCAGCCCAGGGCAACGCTAACAACCGACACAATAGTCGTGAACCGCGCAAAGCCGTTACCGCGAAGTGAAAACGCAAAGCGAGAGGCTATAAGAGTAGGGAGACTCAAGGGCAACCGGAATGTAGAAAAGGGTTTTCGTCATTTCACGACACGAACAGAAGTCGCAACGTGTTGTGCGAATGCGAATGGGTTCTTGAAAATAAGGACAGTGCCGCAATCAAATACGATGTTGCTGAAGCTTAGGCTAATACTAAAGCCGGTACATCACGCAAAGTGATAGGTCTATAGCATTCACACGGAGACTACGCACAGCACTTATCGGTGCGAAACCGAATCTGTATCCAGCAAGAATTTGAACCGTAGCGTCCTTAACGACGAAGGCTTTTCCGATTTCCAAATCAAAGGCAACTAACACCGTAGGCATGTCTTCGATTTCCTGATCGTACAGACGTACGGGTTTGTCAACATCAAAAACAGGGTGATGCCCACTGGCAGCAAACATCGAGTCAGCGTAGGCGGAATCTAACCTTGAGTTGGGAGCGGAGACATACCGTACAGTTGAAGCTATCCTGCTGTTCACATTGAAACGAACCGGTAAACCTAATTCTATAGAAAATCCAATGGGAAGTTGAATCGCCACGGCCGGACGCAAGAACGCATCAAACACCGAAACATCAAGATCATACTCCAGACCCGATTCTGTGTATGAGCCATCTGGGTTTATTGCTCTAAATCCCCACCCAGGTTCGGTATTCGATCCTGACATACTATGAATTCCGATATCCGCACTTACGGTAAATGTTTGATTTAAGTCTGTGCCGACACCCATTGAGAAACTTCGATACGGACCTTTAAAGCTATAGTGTGATGGATATAGAATTGCAGGTGAATTCAGGATTGGCTTAACGTCACCATCGAACAACGCATTCCCGTACGATATTTTACTGCGTAAAATCAAACCATCGTCAGCAAGAGCATTGACGACAATGATCAATACAGCAACAAAACAGACACAACGCATAACTCCCCCAATTTTGTGCGACTATATGATGTGAGCTACTACCCGAAGTAAGCGACTATTGATGATCTCTTCTGCAACTATAAGCGATAAAGAAATGCGAGCGTACCAGCTAAGGCGCTGCTGCGCAGGGACTGCTGTGTGGTGAGTTCCATCAAGCCAAACTGATACTTCGCGAGGAACTGGATTGTGAAGTCACTAAATGTGAACGACTTGCCAACACTTGCATCGATATCTACGCGCATTTTTGGAAAGTCGATGAGGTCCTCCTTGTAAATCAATATTGCTCGATTGTCCTCAAAGTACTGTCCTGGCGGATATGTAGATTTATCAAATGTGGCATCTTTCGGTGATACTAGCCTAATAACTGAACTCACGTAGTTGTTCGTATTAAATAGAACAATAGCGCCAGCTTCTAGAGAAAGTCCTAGTGGAAGTACCACGCCTACTGAAGGACGTACGAAGGCATCGAATATAGAGATCACACCACTAAACTCGGCGGAAGTCAGGACTACTCTTCCGTCACTGTCGAGCGACGGTAAGGTGTCGCCAGGGACTAAAGAAGTAGCAGTCATAGACTGAACTCCGACATCGATACTGACATGCATAACACTCATGAACGACAATCCTGCGCCTATCGATTGAGAAGCATATGTGCCTATGTAGGCAGTATAGTTCGGACATTTGCAGTTGTCTACGGTAAGGCTAAACGTGGGAATCGTTCCATTGAACCACGCCTTACCATACGACAGACGATAGCGAAGAGAAACGTCACCATCAGCCTGGGCCAATAACGACGTTACTCCAAATACAACACCTGAAAGCACAACACATGCACGCACAACGAACAATCTCATTCTAGATCCTTGTTCTATCCTTCGTGATCGTAAAAGCCCTTCTTGGTTTTGCGGCCGTGAAGGCCTGCGTCGACGTATTGCTGTTGAAGTAGCGAAGGGTTGAAGCGTGGTTCGTTGAAGTAACCGGCGTACATCGATTTTGTGACGTCGAGGTTCACGTCGACGCCGATGAGGTCCATGAGTTCGAACGGACCCATTTTGAAGCCGAGGGCTTTCATAAGCGTGTCGACTTGTGGGATGGATGCGGCGTTTTCCATGACAATGCGCTGTGCTTCATTGTAAAAATTTCTAGCAACACGATTCACGACAAACCCGGGGACATCCTTGGCAACAATGGGTGTTTTGCCCAACCCTTTTGCGAATTCTACACATGCTGTAACCGTTGGATCTGACGTAAGTGTACCCTTTACTACTTCGACCAGCTTCATGATATGAGCGGGGTTGAAGAAATGTAATCCCGCAAATCGGGTAGGGGTCTTTAGACAGGACGAAAGGGCAGTAATGGATATCGAAGATGTGTTCGATGTGAGAAGTGCATCTGGGCGACACAACGTTTCGAGTTTGACAAACAATGCCTGCTTTATTTCTAGGTTCTCGAGAATAGCTTCGATTACGATGTCAGAATTCGCAAGTCCGTCGAGCGTGGTGCTCGTTGAAAGTCGCGAGAGCGAGGCATCGCGGTCTTCTGCAGACATCTTGCCTTTTTCGACGCTCTTTGCGAGCTGGTCTGCAATGTTCTTGTCGGCACTTGCGAGCGTCGTAAGAATTGCATCGAACAGCACAACGGTGTGTCCCGCTGCGAGCGACGCAATGGCAATGCCACGGCCCATGGTTCCAGCACCGCATATTCCAACGATCATTGCATAGCTCCGAGGTCGTTGGTAAAAAACGTTATCATCGTCGATAGACCTTCGATCATTGAAGTACTCCGCCTTTTAAGACTCCAAGTTTTCTACCGACGCGTTCGAATGCATCGACACATGCATCGAGGTGTGCGCGTGTGTGTGCAGCGGATACCTGTACACGTATGCGGGCTTTGTCTTTCGGAACGACGGGGTAGAAGAAGCCGACGACGTAGATGCCTTCTTCGAGTAACAGTTCGGACATCTTTTGCGACAGCGCCGCATCGTATAACATGACAGGCACAATAGGATGTGTGCCCGGCACGATATCGAATCCTAGTGCACTCATGCGCTCGCGGAAATACGTTGTGTTTTCTTCGAGTGTGTCGCGCAGCGAAGTTGTCGAGCTGAGCAGCTTCATGGTTGCAATGCCAGCGCCGACGATGGCGGGCGGAAGGGAGTTTGAGAAGAGGTACGGACGTGATCGCTGACGCAGCAACTCGATGATCTCCTTGCGTCCAGTCGTAAAGCCCCCTATGCCCCCTCCCATTGCCTTGCCGAGTGTGCCAGTGATAATGTCAACACGTCCGGTTACACCGCAATGCTCAACAACGCCACGTCCGTTCTTGCCCATGAAGCCCATCGAGTGACACTCATCGACCATCACAAGCGCTTCGTATTTGTCGGCGAGGTCGCAGATTTTGTCGAGAGGTGCAATGGTACCGTCCATCGAAAACACAGCATCGGTGGCGATTAAAATGTTACGGACACCTTCGGCGCGGGCTGAGTTCAAATGTTCTTCGAGCTCTTGCATGTTACACGATGCATAGCGATAACGTTTTGCTTTACAAAGGCGCACACCATCGATAATCGAGGCATGGTTCAAAGAGTCGCTAATGATTGCATCGTTTTCTCCCAGCAGAGGTTCGAACACGCCGCCGTTTGCATCGAAGCATGCAGCGTAGAGAATGGTGTCGTCGGTCTGACAGAATTCGGCGATGTGCCGTTCGAGTTCTTTGTGAATGTCCTGCGTACCACAGATAAAGCGCACGCTCGACATACCAAAACCGTGCGAATCGAGTGCGTCTTTTGCAGCTGCGATGATGTCGGGGTGCGAGGAAAGTCCGAGGTAATTGTTCGCGCAGAAATTCAGCACGGGCCGTGCAGATCCGCTGACCGTAATCTCGGGTCCCTGTGGCGATGTAATAATGCGTTCGCTTTTGAACAATCCCGCTTCGCGTATCGACGCAAGCTCGTTCGTAAGCTGCTCTTTAAAAGAACCGTACATGATGCTCCGTATGCGTAGTGAACGGTGCAAATATCGCTCTGAAAGGCGATCTGAATGGTATCTTTGTGTCGTAGTGCAAGTGTTACCGCGACTTAGTGTTGTCATCGTTACGCGCAACCGCCGCGACATACTGCGACGGTGCCTGAAACATTATGCGTCGCAATCACTGCGCGAGATTGAGTTCATTGTCATGGATAACGGTTCGAACGACGGCACAGATGCCATGATGCGCGAGGTGTATCCGGAGATGACCTACCGGCATCTTCCAGAGAACATCGGTCCGTTAGCCTTTAACAAAGGTGCAGAGCTCGCGTCGGCGCCACTGTTGTTCAGAACGGACGACGACGCATACCCCGAAGACACCGACACGCTTGAACGTGGGGTCTTGTTCATGGAGCAGCGCACGAACCTTGCAGTGCTTGCTGGTGAGATTGTCGACGAGCGTACAGGTGTCGTGTTTAACTGGCACCCATATGCCGCACGGTACGAAACGATCCCTGAGGACGGTCTGGACGTAGGTTTTTTCTACGGAGCATGCGCCATTCTACGTAAGGGTCCCTTCTTCGAAGCAGGGGGCTTTTGGGACAAATTCTACCTCGAGGAGGCGGACTTGGCAGCTCGACTTATTGCACGTGACTACGAAGTAAAGTATGTGCCTTGGATGCGAACGATTCATGTCGGTGCATACGACAACAAAGATCATTCGGCTCGGTGGCTTTTAATGTCGGAACAGGTTGTTCGCTACCAGTTTAGGTACTTTTCGTCGGTGAGAGCATTTGGTAGGTCGCTGGTGTCGGCATGCTCGCAGTTGCTCCTTGGAGTGTATCATAAACTGCCCGTGCGAGTTCTGTTTACGGGCATTCAGAAGATGATACATGCCGCGCGACAGGCAAACGGACACGAACGGGTGACATTAACATCTAAACAACTTTTGAAAGTAACACTTGGTGAGTCTATGATTGCCAACACGTTACGATACTACAAGGGCGCACGAAAGCTGAGACGCAAAACCTGAGACATGACGGTTGATTGCACGCGATGCGTAACACATACGTTATGTCAGCGTCATCGGTCGGCGACCCTATTACATCGACACTAACTCCTAGATGAATATGAAACATACATTCTCGATTGCTCTATCGTTTTGTCTGGTTGCCGTAACTCTTGTTGCGACTGATGGAGATTATGTGCGAGTACGTGCTGACCTTAAAAGTCAACTTGAACGCGTGCAGCCTGACGGTTCAACAAAGGTCAGCAAACAATTCCGTCGTTGGGAGTGGTTCTGGGAGGCTCGCCAAACTCCAGACGGAGGATTCCCTTCGTCGCTGCAATACGCTACCGAGGCAGCAAAGGTAAATCGTCGCAAGATGGAGCCTGATGTTCAAGCACAAGCAACATGGGTTGAGCTGGGTCCGACCGGACCCTCCAGCGTTTCCGAAAACGGCGGCTGGAACGGCATAGGTCGCGTGAACTGCGTTGAAATTTCTCGCACGAACCCCGATTTGATGTTTCTTGGGTCTGCTCAGGGTGGAATTTGGAAGTCCGTAGATGCTGGTAGTAACTGGACAGCTGTGAATGTGCCTATTCTTCCAACGTTTGGTGTAAGCGACATTGCGATTGCTGCATCGAACTCAAACATTATTTATGTGGCCACAGGCGACGCCAATGCTTCTATTCCGGGTGTAGTTTCTAACCTTCCTGGTTTCTCCTATGGAGTAATTAAGTCGGTAGATGGGGGTACAACCTGGACGACTACAGGCCTTACGATGACAGCAGAAAGTAACAACCTTGTCGCACGCCTTTGGGTCGATCCGCGTAATGCAGACATCGTCGTCGCGGCCACATATACAGGCATACGTCGCACAACAGATGGCGGCGCGACATGGAATCAAGTTTCGAATTCGGCATTCTATAGAGATCTCGTTGGCAACATCGATCAGCCGGACATCCTTCATGCTGCTACTTCATCACGTTCGGGTGGTGCAGCTATCTTTCGGTCGATTGATAACGGATTAACATGGACGTTAACAAAATCGGTTGCTGCTGCTCAGCGCATTCGATTAGCGGTTTCGCGCGCCGATGCAAACCTTGTAATGGGTCTTGCTGCACTTGCATCGAATAGTGGGTTTGAAGGCATTTACAAATCGACGACGCAGGGAGCGACATACGACAAAGTAGCTGGTTCGAAAAACCTTCTTGGCTGGTCATCAAGCGGTAACGACGTAGGTGGACAAGGCCAGTACGACCTCGCCCTCGAGATACATCAATCAAATGCCAATCATGTTTTTGTTGGTGGAGTGAACATCTGGCGCTCAACAAACGCTGCTGGAGCATTTACGTTATCGGCACATAACAACGGAAACGGTGCACCTTGGGTTCATGCCGACCAGCACTATTTGAAATGTCATCCTTCGCGCGACATCATCTATGCGTGCCACGATGGCGGCATTGCACGGTCGACAAACAAGGGCGTTTCGTGGACGGACATAAGTAAGGGGCTTAAGATTCAGCAGTATTACGCCCTCGCTACATCGAGCGTAAATACAAACATTACAATTGCCGGAGCACAAGACAACGGCACGACCCTGTCTTCGAACGGCACTTCGTTTGTACATGTACTAGGCGGCGACGGCATGGATAACGCAATCGACCCAGAAAATCCTACGATCATGTATGGCAGCTCGCAATACGGAAACTTCTCGCGATCGATGAATTCAGGATTTAACTGGGATTTTATTGCGAATGCGCAAAGACTCGGTGAGCCAGCCGGCTCGTGGGTGACACCAATAGTTACGCATCCCAAAACAACAGGCATGGTGTACGTTGGTTACACCAACGTGCACATGAGTGATAACTACGGAAGCAACTGGGAGAAGATTAGCAACTTCCCTCAAGACGATCTCATACGTCACCTTGCCGTTGCTCCTTCAGATGACCAGTACATTTATGCTGGTTTTAATTCCTCTGTTAAGTACACAACGAATGGCGGACAAACCTGGCAGGCACAGAGTGGCATTGGCGGAGGATATATCCAGGATGTCCAAGTACATCCAATTGACGCTAAGCGTTGGTGGGTTACCTATGGCGGATATATATCGACAAAAATTGTCGAAGTAAAAAATGGTATTGTCACAAACATTACTGGTGCAGGATTACCAAACGTTCCTTGCAATGCAGTGTACTACCAAAGGGGTTCGCCAGGCAGACTATATGTGGGAACCGATGTTGGTGTCTTCTTTAAAGATGACGGAAGCACATCGTGGTCGCCATTCGGCAACGGTATGCCGACAACAATCGTTACAGACATTTCATTTATTACACCAACGTCGAAGCTGCGTGTTGCAACGTACGGACGTGGCATCTGGGAAATCACAGCACAACTTTGTTCGGCTCCACAACCTCAGGTGTCACCTGTAGGTCCGACCACTGTGTGCGCTGGCGATAGCATTGAACTTCAGGCCTCTGACGGATTTGCGAAGTACATCTGGTCGAACGGCTCAACATCAAAGTCGATTCGTCTGGGTAGTGTTGGCGAAACTGGTACCTACACGGTGAATGTCGAAGATGCCAATGGCTGTACCAACGTATCCCAACCAATTACAATTACAATCAAGCGCAGTCCTACCAAACCGAGCATCACTCGCCGTGGCGGTGATACGATCAGGTCGTCTGCAATTGGTGGCATAACGCTTTTCCAATGGTATGCTGGTGACGTTGCTGTCAGCGGTGGTACCCAGCGCGAATTCGTACCACAACAGAGCGGAACGTATTCGGTAACCGTTACGAATTCCGATGGATGCACCGTCAGTTCAGAGCCGTATACGTTTGTAATCGGGCCCGTTTCTGTACAGGACGACGTAGCTGCAACATTTGCGATCTATCCTAACCCGACAGATGGTGATGTACGCATTCAACTTCCACCGGGCATGAGCCGCATCGTTGAGGTTGTGAACACACTTGGAACAGTAGTTCTTATGTCAGAAGCAATTGATGGCGTAACTGATCTAAGCATGTCGCTCTCAAACGTTGCATCGGGCACATACTTCGTGCGTGTACGTGCAGGCGAGTCGGTGTGGATGCGTCAGCTTGTGAAGCGCTAATTGTTGCTAGCTAACGTCGGTAGACGAGGTTGTTTGACTTAGTCGACCCAGTTGCGAATAATGCCACCGCCGACGACGTCTTCGCCTTCGTACATCACGACGCTCTGTCCAGGCGTAATAGCTTTACGTCCCTCATCAAAACGAATATGAAGCAAGCCCTCGTAAGTCCAACAGACTGCGGGGGCTCCTTCGTCCTTGTACCGAATCTTCACACGAAAGCGCTGCGGCGTTGAAAGATCGGCATACTTCATAAGGTTCATGTCGGTAGCAACAAGTCCTTGATGGATGAGTTTATCTTCTGTGCCAAGTTCGACGATGTTTTCCTGCGGCAACACATTCAGCACATACAACGGTTCGGAATGTGCAACACCGAGCCCCTTACGCTGACCAATTGTATAGAACGGAAATCCTTCGTGTGTGCCAATACGTTCGCCTTCGAACATGATAGCGCCTTGTCCGGCTTTTTCTTCTAGCGCTTCGGCAGCATTGTCTTTCAAGAAACGACGATAATCGTTGTCGGGAATAAAGCAGATTTCATACGATTCTGGTTTCGGACGCAGCGGCAGGCCAAGGCGTTCGCCATGTGCACGCGATTCTGGTTTTGTGAAGCCGGCAAGAGGGAAGAGTGTGCGAGCGAGGTGTTCTTCGCGGACACTCCACAGCATGTACGACTGATCTTTCGATGCATCCGGACTTCGTTGTATCCATCGGCGATTCGTTGCTTCGTCATGAGCAATGCTCGCATAATGTCCGGTCGCAATAAAGCCCGCTCCCAGCGAATCGGCCTTGCGTAACATTTCGGCCCACTTGATTTGTCTATTACATCGCACGCACGGATTTGGTGTGTTGCCTTCGAGATAATCATCGATAAAGTAGTCGATGACGTTTTTGCGAAAGGTCTCTGAAAAGTCGACAGTATAATGTGCAATGCCAAGCTGCTGACAAACCCGACGCGCATCGTTAATGCCGTCGAGCGAGCAGCATGTAGAATCGTTGCCGACGTTGCCCCCTACATCCTCGTACCGATACGTTTTGATTGTGATGCCAATTACGTCGTAACCTTGCTCCACGAGCAGTCCAGCGGCAACACTTGAGTCGACGCCACCAGACATTCCTAACACCACGCGTTTTGGGTCTCTTTTCATATAGTAGATTTGTTGATGCGCAAATTACGGAGACTTCTTGGATGGCTAAGACGCACATGTATACACGTCGAGTATTGGTAGTTCTTTTTGGACTGACTCTTGCGCTATCGCTGCAAGCCAACGATGCAATCAAAAAGAGCAAACAGTACAAGCGCATGGCTTGGTTCTGGGAAGCTAGGCGTATGCCTGATGGCGGATTTCCGACCGCTGAACTCTATGCACGCGAAGCGCAACGTATCGAACGACGTAAACGTGATGCAGATGTACAGGCATCGCCCAAGTGGGTTGAATTGGGTCCGATCGGACCCGATGAGCTTGTAGGGGGCTGGCAAGGAATCGGACGTGTGAATTGTTTAGCAATCTCGCAAACGCAACCCGACGTCATGTTTTTAGGGTCTGCCCTCGGAGGTATCTGGAAGACAACCAACGCTGGGGCGTTGTGGACACCGATTGATGTGCCTTCGCTACCAACGTTTGGCGTAAGCGACATTGCCATTGCACCGTCAAACGAAAACGTGATGTACGTGGCAACAGGTGATGTCAACGGAACATTTCCAGGCAACACAGCAAATGGTTCGTTCTCGTATGGTGTGCTTAAGTCTGTCGATGGTGGCGCAACATGGTCACTAACGGACCTGAACTACGAGGCTTCGAACAATAGGCTCGTCGCTCGTTTGTGGGTCGACCCACGTAATGCAGACATCGTTCTTGCAGCAACGAACCGAGACATACAGCGCACAACCGACGGTGGCACATCGTGGACTGCGGTTTCACCTAACGGCATCTATCGCGATATGATTGGTAATCCGTTGGCACCAGATTTCCTCTATGCAACAACCTATGGGTATACAGGCAATGCAATGTTTTACCGCTCGACGAACAATGGTGTGGACTGGGAAGAAGTCGAGCCACTTCCGGATGCAAACCGCATTCGGCTGTCGGTAACCAAGGCTAATGTAAACATGATTATGGCAGTTGCATCACGGTTCGAAGACGGTGGACTAGAGGGAGTATATCTGTCCTATGATAAGGGGCAGACATTTAGCGGCGTACAAGTGCCACAGAATCTTCTAGGTTATTCGCCATCTGGTGCTGGCAGCGGAGGCAACGGATGGTACACCCTTGCTGGAGCAGTTAGTCCGATCGACCCCACCGTGTTCCTTGTCGGCGGCGTGAATATCTGGAAATCTTCAAACAGTGGTGCGGGATTTTCGATTGCAACAAACTGGACCGGAGGGTCGGTGCCATGGCTACATGCCGATCAGCACTTTCTTACATACCACCCGTCACGCAATATCCTCTATGCATGCCACGATGGCGGTATTGCACAATCGACGGACAATGGCACGACTTGGAAGGACATCAGTAAGGGGCTAAGAATTCAGCAGTATTATGCTCTCTCAGTGTCCAACATCAAACCCAACCTCACGATTGCTGGTGCTCAGGACAACAGCACAATGTTAACCACTGATGGCATCAATTTTCGTCACGTGCTTTTCGCCGACGGCATGGACAATGCAATCGACCCGAACAATCCGAACGTCCTCTACGGCAGCAGTCAGAACGGAAACTTCATGCGAAGTGTAGACGGAGGCAATACGTGGACGGGTATGGTAAATCCGGACGAAGTTGGTGACGCAGGCGGTGCGTGGACATCGCCAATCGCTACACATCCCACCATAAGCGGTACCATCTACGTTGCGTTTACACGGGTGTATAAGAGCACCGACTTCGGCAACACATGGACGCCAATTTCAGAGTTCAGTGATGGGCATATCCGTCACCTTGCCGTCGCTCCGTCGAACACCAACTACATGTATGCAGCCACAGATGACGTTCTGTGGTACACAACCAACGGTGGCGAGACATGGAATACGAAGGTCGACCCACTCGGCACTGGTTTCATTCAAGACATAGAAGTGCATCCAACAGAGCCAGGTCGTTACTGGGTTACCTACGGTGGTTATCAGGCGGCCCGTAAAATCATAGAAGTCAACAACGGCACCGTGCAAGGCATAACACGCCGTGGGCTCGCGAATGTGCCATGTAATTCTGTGAAGTATCTACAGGGCGATCAGGGCAGACTCATGGTAGGAACCGACCTCGGAGTGTTCACAATGCCAATTGGAGGAAGCGAATGGATTCCGTACGGCACGAACATGCCTACAACCATTGTAACGGATATGGAATATATCTCCACAACAAACATGCTTCGGGTTTCAACCTTTGGCAGGGGAATCTGGGAGGTACCAGTTACGTTCTGTACTGCAAACAAGCCTGTGCTCACAAGTGCAGGCGCAACGAAGGTCTGTCTTGGCGACACAGTCAAGCTCGAAGCCTCAGCAGGATTTGCTTCGTACCGATGGTCGAATGGGTTAACTACAAGCTCGATAGTCTTAACCAGTATTTCAGACAGTAAAACATACTGGGTGAATGTAGAAGACGGTAGTGGTTGCTCAGCGGTATCCGACTCGGTGGTTGTGGAAATCAATCCTGTGCCGCCGAAACCATCCATCACAAAAAAGGCCGACACGCTTGTGGCATCAGCAATTGGGGCATCGACATTCCAATGGTTTCGCAATGATGTGTTGATACCAGGTGAGACACAACGTAAACACGTTCTAACAGCACAAGGTATTTATAGAGTTGTTGCGTCGAACAACCAAGGTTGTCAGTCTGCTATCTCAAATGAATTCGATTTCATTACGGCTGTACACGAAACGTCAATAGCGCAACGATCGCTTTCGATCCACCCAAACCCAACTGTATCCGACATCACGATCGATCTGCCACGTGCTACCAGTCGCGTATTGGAAATTCTCGACATACGAGGCACCGTTGTGTTGATGCAAGACATCGACGACTTAAAGCAGACGACTACAATCGCGTTAACAGACCTACCATCAGGATCGTATTTTGTGCGCATTCGTGCTGGTGCGTCGATGTGGATGGCTAGGATTATTCGACTCTGATAAATATTTGGAGGGGGCATGGAAAAGGGGGCTCAAAGCGAACATCTTTCCGTAGGTAGGCTGGCGGTGCTGTTACTTGCGTTGTTTACTTATGGCACTTTGGTGTCGAATGCACAGAAATGGCGAGAGCTGGGCCCGACTGCGCCTCAACTTACACTCGTTAACAATGTTCCTAAGGATTGGGTTGGTATTGGTCGCGTTAACTGTCTTGCAATTTCTCCGACAAATCCCGATCTCATGTTTATGGGAACTGCACGAGGGGGAATCTGGAAAACGGCGGATGCTGGTGCAAACTGGACACATGTCAACATCCCCAAGATGCGTGCTCTCGGAATCAGTGATATTGTATTTGCTCCGTCAGACGCGAACATTCTCTATGCCGGCACGGGCGATGCAATGACAGCGTTTGATCCAGACGTCATGTATGATGCATGGACGAAAGGTGTTATCAAATCCACTGATGGAGGTACTAGTTGGGATACCACAGCTTTTAACTACTACACAGATTTGTATTCAGGTAGCATCAGTCGGGTATGGGTAGATCCTATAAATCCTGAGACAGTTATCATCTTTTCCAACGTACCTCCTTTCGTTGGAATCTGGAGAACTGCAAATGGCGGAAAAACTTGGGAACCTGTTGACTTCGGCAACGACTATCTCGACTTCGCAGAAAACCCAGGACCACCGCGCGTATTTCATGCTAGCACGTATTCGTCCCAAGGATTCGCAGGTGTTTTGAGCAGTAGTGATGACGGTATGCGTTGGGATGGAACTGGTGAAGATACTCCTGCTGGCCGCATTCGCTTTGCTGTAACGAAGGCGAATACCACGTTGTTATTGGAAGTCTCTGCACGAGCCGATAATGGAAGTCTCGACAATATCAGACTTTCACGTGATGCCGGCGTAAGCTTTGACACGATTCCGACGATGCTAAATCTACTCGGTGGTTCTAGTAACGGTAGCGATACAGTTGGTGTAGGCATGTACGCATTAGCAGCAGCGATAAGCCCGACGAATGAGAACGAATGGTACATCGGCGGTGTGAACGTGTGGCGAACTACGAATGCGGGAGTGGACTGGATACTTTCTTCTGATACCAAGGGCGTACAAGCATCATGGCTTCCACCAAATCAGCAGTTTCTCAAATTTCACCCTACGCGAGATATTCTATACGCTGGGCATGATGGCGGTCTTTCGCAGTCCGCAGACGAAGGTGTGACGTGGAAGGACATCAGCAAGGGGCTAAGAATTCAACATGCGTATAGACTATCTGTGTCGAATGGTAACCCGAACCTAACACTCAGTGGTGGCACAGGCAGCGGTACAACATTATCGACAGATGGTGAGTCGTTTCGTGCTGTTTTACCGAATGATTGCTTTGACAACGCCATCGATCCTAACAACGCACAAGTCCTTTATAGTGGTGCAACAAATGGCACCTTTCGAAGGAGCGATAACGGTGGTAGTACATGGCAGGTCATTGCGAGTCCAGCGGCTGTTGGTGATGGGGGATCATACTGGATTGCTCCGATAGTCACGGATCCAACGATTAGCGGAATACTTTACATTGGTTACTCTAGGGTACACAAGAGTACTAATTATGGGGCCACTTGGGTGCCTATGCAGCCTCTTCCAGCGCCTTCTGGATACATCAGCCACATTGCTATATCACCGTCAAATTCGAACTATGTCTACCTAGCAACGACCAAGGGGTTATACTCAACAAAAGATGAGGGTATGACATGGGCGCAATTAGCAGATGTAAAGTATCAGTACATTCGCGACCTCATTGTACATCCCAAAAATCCGCAACAGATTTGGATTGCTCCTGGAGGTCCCAGCGTCACTGAAATCACTGCCGGTGTAGAAAAGCGTATCGATGGGTTTAGTCTCGGCTTCGCCAATGCTCTTCAGTACTGTGCAGGTGATCCGGGCCGACTATTTGTCGGAACGGATCAGGGTTTATTCGTTAAGGATGATGATGGAAAAGACTTGATGCCCTACGGAGTTGACTTTCTCGGTGAAATCATCTCTGATATAGAGTTTGTGCCTTCAACCAGCACCATCCGAGTCGCAACGGTTGGTCGCGGTATCTGGGAAGTGCCTCTAAAATTCTGTGAAAAGGCACGTCCAACAATAACAGCATTAACTCCTACAACAGTTTGCTTCGGAGACACTGTCATACTTGAAGCACCTCCTGGTCTTGTACATATTTGGTCGAATGGAACCAGCAAGAGACGTGTTGTACTTACGGAGACCGATCAAGGCGGTCTCTTCTCGGTTTTTGTTGGGGACAGTGCAGGTTGTGCTGGTAGAACCGACTCGGTCGTAGTGATTATCAAGCGCCGTCCACCTCGTCCAACCATCGTTCGCGAAGGTGAGGCATTAGTATCGTCGGAATTGGAAGCAATTGGCTTTCAGTGGTACGTGGACGGTGTGCCAATTGCGGGCGCAACACAGCGTACGTTCACAATTCCGAGTGATAAAAATGCCTCCATATCCGTCGAAACGTTCAACGTGCACGACTGCCCATCCCCACGCTCTGAACCATGGTCGGCTGGCCCTGTAAGTGTCGATGAGAAATCTGAGAACTGGACTATGGTTATCCGCCCAAACCCAACCGAATCCGACATCACAATCGATCTACCCAATGGTTCTAACCGTGCATTGGAAATTCTCGACATACGAGGCACCGTTGTGTTGATGCAAGACATCGACGACTTAAAGCAGACGACTACAATCGCGTTAACAGACCTACCGTCAGGATCGTATTTTGTGCGCATTCGCGCAGGTGCGTCGATGTGGATGTCTAAACTAATTCTCGCATACTAAATAACTATATGACTCTTATGCCAGTTCACACAATGTCCGACGCCGACTTCTCGACCGCTCTAGAAGAGCACAACAAAGTAATTGTAAAGTATTACGCCGACTGGTGCGGAAGCTGCAAGCTGTTCGCACCGAAGTTTCGACGTCTGAGCGACGACGCCCGTTTCGAAGGCGTTGCATTTCTGGATATCAATTCAGAAACCAACCCCGAAGCACGGAAACGTGCAGGAGTAGACAACCTGCCTTTTTTCGCCACGTTCCTCAATGGCGAGTTATTAGAAGCAGGTGCAACAGCAAAAGAAGAAACTGTCGTTGCAATGCTCGAACGATTGATTGCATGAACATTCAATCCATCAAACAATTAGTTGAGCAATACACGCCTGCTGAGCTTCACCAAGCAGAACGCGATCTCACAGAAGAACGTCCGCTTGCGATAAGTGTGCAGGGCGAAGACGAAGGCGAACAGCTTACACACATCCTTGCGGCAATCTGGGTGTGTGAGCATATGCAACAGAACAACGCCGACATCATGAAAGCGATCCGCGAGTACGGTAAACGCGTTCGAGAAAGCTTATCATGAGCGATCTGCTGCCAGTGGTATGTGCATTTCGCAGTTTCAGTGTTTAGATAAGTAGTCTGCAACACCGGCGTGTGTGTCAACGAGTCCTGCTTGACCTGGCTTCCAGTTGGCCGGACATACTTCGCCCTTTGCTTCGTAGTACTGCAGCGCGTCAACAATGCGAAGAGCTTCGTCGACACTACGTCCGAGTTCCTTCGAATTCACAACTTGGTGCTGCACAATTCCTGCTTTGTCGATTAAGAACAGTCCACGATACGCAACAAGTTCTGCCGTCGCAGTGAGTTGTCCATCGTCGTTGTAATCATACGATCCATCGAGCACATCATAATTCGCCGCAATGGTCTTGTTTGTATCGGCGATGATTGGATACGTAATGCCATGGATGCCACCTTTGTCCTTCGGTAGTTGCAGCCATCCCCAGTGTGATTGCTCTGAGTCGGTAGAACATGCGACAACTTGAACGTTGCGTTTTTCGAATTCAGGCAGAGCCGCCTGGAATGCATGCAACTCGGTCGGACATACAAAGGTGAAGTCCTTCGGATAAAAGAAGAGCACCACATACTTCTCGTCCTTGTACTGCGCTATGGAAAATGTATCGTCTACTTCGTCGCCATTTATTATGGCCTTGGCGCTAAAGTGCGGTGCGGGTTTGCCTACGAGAACAGCCATTGCGTTTCCTTGTTGAATTTGGTGAGCCACAAAATTAGCACCGGAGCCAGTTACATTTGTGCGACACGTATCAAAGCCCCTTGTGCAAGACCCTTCACAGCAATCGACACTTCAGTTGTCAGTACCCGATAAATTTTTCACGCTCGAAACAACCGACGGCGCAGCGCGTGCAGGCACCGTGCGTACTGCACACGGCGACATACAGACGCCGGTGTTTATGCCTGTGGGTACGCAGGGGGCTGTAAAGGCGCTTGAACACAGGTCGCTCGAGGAGCTCGATGCTCAGATCATTCTGAGCAACACGTATCACCTGTATTTACGTCCGGGGACGACGGTGCTGCGTGAAATGGGCGGACTCCACAGCTTTATGAATTGGAAACGTCCGATCCTCACCGATAGCGGTGGATTTCAGGTGTTTTCGCTCAGGGAGCTGCGCACGATGAACGAACAGGGTGTGACGTTCAGGTCGCATATCGACGGCTCGAAACATCTGTTTACGCCTGAAAATGTTGTGGACATGCAGCGCGCCATTGGCAGTGATATCATGATGGTGCTCGATGAATGCACGCCGTACCCTGTCGAGCATGACGTTGCGAAAAAGTCGATGGAGCAGACTGTGCGCTGGGCGCAGCGTGCCCAAGACCAGCACCGAGCGGTTGAGCCTTTGTACGGGTTTCCGCAGTACCACTTTGGAATCGGACAAGGCAGTGTGTACCGCGACCTGCGTACCGAGTGTGCGAAGATGCTGGTGGATATGGACTTCGATGGACATGCGATAGGGGGCTTGGCGGTCGGCGAGGACGCCTCGCTTATGTATGACATGATCGAAGTTTCGAACACCGTTTGGCCTGTTTCAAAGCCGCGTTACCTGATGGGCGTAGGCACACCAGAGAACATTTTGCGAGCAATAGAGCGGGGTGTGGACATGTTCGATTGTGTGATGCCGACACGCAATGCGCGGAATGGTACGATTTTTACGACCAAGGGTAGGGTGAACATTAAGAATGCACGGTGGAAGGGGGAAGAGGAAGCTTTGGACCCCGGATTGGACGCATGGGCCAGTCAGAACGTCAGCATGGCGTATCTTCGCCATCTCTTCCATGCGGGAGAAATCCTTGGATTGATGTTTGCCACCATGCAAAACGTGGCCTTATACCTCTGGCTGGCACGCACCGCTCGGCAGAACATCATAAACGGGACGTATGCGTCATGGTCCCGCGAAACGATAGAGCAGTTAAACGCAGTTCGATCATAACAGGATATTTCTATGTTTTTGTTTCTCATGGCTCCTGCACCTTCTGGTGATCAAGGTAGCGGCAATCCTCTCATGGATATGATGCCAACATTCTTCATGTTCGGCGCAGTCATCCTGATTTTTTACTTCATGATGATTCGTCCACAACAAAAACGCGCTAAAGAGCACAAGTCAATGCTTGATGCTGTAAAACGCGGTGATAAGGTTGTTACATCAGGGGGCATGCACGGCATTGTTAGCAACGTCGAAGATGATGGCATCACCATTACGATTGCACCAAACTGCAACGTAAAGTTCGACAAGGGCGCCATCGCATCGGTCGTACAGAACTGACGTCATGCACACGATTGACGAAGCGGTTGCCGATCTAAAGGCAGGTAAGTGCATCATTGTTGTTGATGATGAAGACCGCGAGAACGAAGGCGATTTAGTATGTGCTGCAGAGCTTGCTACCGACGCTGTAATAAACTTCATGGCCACCGAGGCTAGGGGGCTTATTTGTGTTAGTATTACCGAGCGTCGTGCGCTTGAGCTAAAACTTCCGCTTATGGTGGACGAAAGCACAGCGTTGCATGGCACACGCTTTACGATTTCGATAGACTATGTGCACGGCACATCTTCTGGTATTTCTGTCTCTGACAGATGTGCAACAGTGCGGGCAATGGCCGATGACGGCACAGCACCTGCTGACTTTGCACGTCCGGGACACATCTTTCCGCTCATCTCGATGAACGGCGGTGTGTTGCGCAGAGCAGGTCATACCGAAGCTGTTACCGATCTCATGAACCTTGCTGGACTCAAGCCTGTTGGTGTGTTGTGCGAGATTCTAAAAACCGATGGCTCGATGGCTCGGCTGCCAGACCTGCTAGAGGTTGCAGAAACACATAACCTGAAAATCATTTCAGTCCAAGATCTAATTGCACATCGTAGACGCGTCGAGTCGCTCATCGAACTTGTTGCCGAAGCGCAATTACCGAGCGAGTTCGGACAGTTTGTTGTAAAAGTTTACGAAAACAAACTCGATGGCGAAGAACATGTGGCGATCATCAAGGGCACAATCGATTCTACAAAAGAAATTCTCGTGCGAGTACATAGTGAATGTTTGACAGGCGATCTGTTCGGTTCGCGTCGATGTGATTGCGGTCCGCAACTCCACGCTGCACTACACAAAATCGAAGAAGAAGGCAGCGGAGTTGTTCTCTACATGCGTCAGGAAGGCCGAGGAATTGGTCTTGTGAATAAAATTCGTGCGTACGCTTTGCAAGAGCAGGGCATGGACACAGTCGAAGCAAATGCACATCTGGGTTTCCATGCAGACCCGCGCGACTACGGCATTGGTGCACAGATTCTGTATGATCTTGGAGTTCGGAAAATGCGACTGATGACGAATAATCCGAAGAAGCGTGTCGGACTTCAGTCGTATGGTTTGGAAGTTGTCGACCTCGTACCGTTAGAGATCGCTGCTACGGTAGAAAATCAGCGCTATCTCGAAACGAAGCGCGACAAGCTGGGACATTTATTACGACACCTGTAAGAATTACGGAGAGCCGTTATGGCTGATGGCGCAGTATATATCACAAAAGAGTACCTAGAGCAGCTACAGGCCGACCTGCGCGATCTTAAGACTCGTGGACGCAGAGAAATCGCACAAAAGATTGCAGATGCACGTGCGCATGGCGACCTTTCTGAGAACGCCGATTACGACGCAGCAAAGCACGAGCAGGAACTGATGGAGATCCGCATTTCGCGCATGCAGTCAGCTCTTTCAAAAGCACAGGTAATCAAAGCCGATGATTTTCCTGACGACAAGGTCTACATCCTCTCACGCGTTACACTTCTCAATCGCAAGACCAAGAAGAACATAGACTATCAGTTAACAAGTCCAGAAGAAGCGGACTTCGAAAAGAACAAACTCTCCGTCACGAGTCCCCTCGGCAAAGCCCTCCTCGGCACGGTCGTAGGCGACGTGGTCGAGACAAAAACACCCACAGGCATTGTCGAATACGAAGTGCTTACGATAGGGAAGTAGTGCCGAGTACGCTGTACGTAGGATTGGGAAGTAGTCCGGTTACACTGCAGCTCATGTTGAGAAAGTAGTTGTTACTTTTGGTGATGACGCTTCAACACTCCAGCCCCCTACCTAAGCCCCTTACAGTAGTTCTCGCGCTACTGGTTCTTGCAATTCCTTGTCTTGTGCATGCAGGCACTCCACATGTGCGATTTCGCGCTGCCCTGGGCGTAGCGCTCGACGCTACAGGAGTACGCGAGTGGAAAGACCCCATCTCAGGAATCACAGCAACCGTCGCAGCGGGTCAGGCGCAGCCAACCGTCACACCAGCCGCGATTAATGGCAAACCCACGCTGACGTTTGTTGGTACATCGTATCTGACGGTAAACAACGCTGAATGCTTCATGGGGTCGTACTCACTGTACGTCGTGCTAAAACACAACGGCGTTGCTGGGTCGAACAACATTGTGTCGGGCAACCAGCACGCGTTCTGGCTGGGTAACACCGTGTATCCGCACGTACTGCATAACACCGACTTCACAAATCAGAGTGTCAGCAACGTCCCGCTTAGTGGTTGGTGTGTTGTCCGTGTTATTTACGATGCATTCACCGGTGTTGCTAACATTGCGGTCAATAATCAGCAGGGGGCTTCCGATGTGGTGCCTCTGACCAACGACCCAACGTTCTTGATTGCAGCCTTCGCTGCATCGAACAACTTTAATGGTGACATAGCCGAAGTTGTGTATTACAAAGGCGCCATCTCCGATGCCGATCGCGAAATCGAGGATAACAGGCTTCATACGTTTTACAATATAGCTCGTGTGCCAGACCCGCTTCCGCCGATCGTAACCTTTTCTATATCGCCGAAACGGCTGCAACTTATTCCAATCGGCGACTCGATTCGCGTGGACGGATTTGTTGTCGACCCGAGCATCCTCACCGTCGGACTTACGGTAGATTCTAATGGTGTTGAGGTAGACCAGCGTAATTGGACGATTGCTACCGATGGACCCAACTTTGTATACACACGCGGCATTCCGAATCCAGGCATTCAACGGTATCGTGTTGTCGTAACAGCCGCGCGATCGGGCACACGCGACACTGTGCTAAAAGCCGACTCCATAATGAACGGCGTCGTGCTGGCCATAAGCGGTCAGTCGAACTCTGTTTTTGGCGACCCTGCGGCTACTAGGCTTCATGCCGCACGGACATTTGGAGCCAATTTCTCGCAGAGTGCTGCCGACACGTTGTGGTCGTACTCCAACGGCACACTGTATGGTGGTGGCAGCACTGTTGGTGCAACTGGAATGTATCTGCAGGCGCACTTGTATTCACGCAACATGCCTTCGGCAGTAATTAACGGCGGGGTTGGCGGAACTACTATTCAGCAACACCTTCGCGACCCATTGAACCACGAAAATCGTTCAACCATTCACGGCTCATGGGCATATCGTCGCAGGGTAGCAAACGTAAATAAATATATCAACTGGATGTATTGGTATCAAGGTGAATCGAATACTGGCAATGAAGACTACTCTGGTATGTTCGATTCGCTTTACACGGCATGGCACGAAGAAATGCCAAATCTCAAACGCATCATGTTTATTCAGGTACATCCAGGGTGTGGTGGTAATGGAAACAACCACGCTCTTCTTCGCGAAAAGCAACGGTTGTTTCAGAAGCGTTATGCCGACGTTGCCGTTATTGCTGCATCGGGTCTACCCGGACACGATGGATGTCATTATACAGGAACGGGCTACTCCGCCCTTGGAGCCATCCTCGCGCATCATCTCGATTCCTCCGGCTTCGATGCATCGGGTCCGTTATCCAACGAGTGGTCTTCCCCCGACATCTCAAGTGCTACATTCGTCAACGAAGCCAAAACACAAATCCGTTTACGCTTCCTCGGCTATGCGAACAGCACACCTTCATTGCGCATGACACCTGACGCAAACATCGGTGGCGTCGTACGCACATCGCATGAAGCCTTCTTCGCCAACAGTACTCCCGCCATGCGTCCCACTTCCGTCGAACTCGATGGCAACGAAGTCAAGCTCAGGTTCGCACAACCCGTAACGTCCATCAGCTACATCCCCGGCTACGGTTATTTCGACACCCCAGCTGTCATCTATGAAGGTCCGTGGCTTACAAACGCCCGTGGCGTCGGCGCTCTCACGTTCCTCGACTTTCCGGTCTCGGTCATCTCTGGCGTGGACAACACAGACGTCATCCTAACCACTCAACGTCGTCTTGTTGACATCGGCGACAACATATCCTTTGCTAACCTAATTGATAATCCTGTCCGTATTCTCGACATGCGAGGTGCGGAGGTGTATGTCGGTACGTTAAGCAATGGCACAATACAAATCCCAGCCTTGGCCTCAGCCCCTTACCTCATTGTATCGAGCACGCAGTCTGTCATGGTGATTGTTCGGTAGGGGTCGAAGAAGGGGGCTTGCGTACTCGCTTCTCGCGCCACCGCCAGAAGCGCTTCTCCAACGTGATTACTAGTAGTGACGCGAAGGCAACCAGAACTGGCGCAATCCAGTCCGTCGCCCTTAGTGGGTGCGTATGAAACAACCGGTTCGCAGCTGGAAGGTAGACGAAGCATAGCTGGAGTGCCAGAGCAGTTGCGATTCCGTAGTACACGTGGAGATTCGTGAACAGTCCGATGCGGAATACCGAATCGGTAAGCGACCGACAATTGAGGAGATAGATAGCCTGGAACAGCATGATGGTTGTGACAGCCACGGTCTGTGACTCAGCCAGCGCGGTGGCCGGGTCGATTCCTAATCGTAGATCCCTTTGATACTCGACGAGAAACAGGCCGATTGCGCTAGCTGTCATGAGTGAAGAAACGAGAAAAGTGCGAATAATGAGGAAGCCACTAAGTAGCGGGGCATCAGGAGGGCGAGGCGGACGGCTCATAACGTCGGGTTCGGTGGCTTCGAACGCAAGGGGAAGCGTCAGCATAACAGCCACGATAAGGTTTACCCACAGGATCTGTACCGGCTCGATAGGCAGCAGCAGGTGCCCGTTGACGACGGGAAAAAACAGCACCGCCACGAGAAGGATCATCGCCTGCCCAAGGCTCGTGGGCAGGATGAACGTCAGCGACTTAATCAGGTTGTCATACACGCGCCGACCTTCTTCGACGGCCGCTGCGATAGAGGCGAAGTTGTCGTCGGCGAGGACCATGTCGGCCGCCTCCTTGGCGACAGCGGTCCCGCTGATAGCCATGGCCACGCCGATGTCGGCACGCTTCAGAGCCGGCGCGTCGTTTACCCCGTCGCCGGTCATAGCAACGACCTCGCCCTTGGCCTGGAGCGCTTTTACAAGGCGCAATTTATGCTCGGGAGCGACGCGGGCGAAAATGCTGCTGGATGCCACGAGGTCC
>Ga0163150_10002382_pt1 | contig 28875 bp, 25 predicted proteins | sample OliLakLV19P2IB_FD_148628 | JGI IMG/M metagenome (GOLD analysis project Ga0163150, IMG submission 148628) | Freshwater microbial mat bacterial communities from Lake Vanda, McMurdo Dry Valleys, Antarctica - Oligotrophic Lake LV.19.P2.IB | ecosystem: Environmental > Aquatic > Freshwater > Lake >...
GGTTCATCATGCTAATATAACATAACAATGACCCTCGGATTTTCTATTGCTGTTATCACCGCCTGTGCTAATTTGGTTCTTGGACTCTTTACCTATTATAAAAATCCTAAAAGTGCGTCGCACATATTATTGACTATACTTACGGTAATTATTGCCGCATGGTCAATTACAAATTACTTTTCACTTAACGCGTCAACCCCGAGCGACACGCTGTTTTGGATACGGATAGTTATGGCGGTAACTGCTCCACTTGGCCCGGTCATTTTTTTGCTTGTTCATACGTTCCCACAGAATGTGTTAAAACTCTCACGAGGATACTTAGCTGCAATAGTACTCTGGTCGATAGCTCTTGCAGCACTTTCATTTACTCCATTAATATTTTCAAGAGTAGAAATTATTGGTGAAACGATTACCCCTGTTCCCGGACCTGCAATTCCTTTATTTGCGCTCACTTTTATTGGCTTTTCCGTTTCGGCGTTTGTATATTTGGTGAAAAAATATCGTCATGCTGATGGTCTTCTTAAGCTGCAGCTGCGGTACTTCCTTGTTGGGATATTGATTACGTTTAGTTTAGAGATTGCAGTATTTATTGGAATTAATGTTTTGCATGTATCGTGGATAGTCGCAATTGGCCCATTGATGAGCTTAATCCTCGTTGGATGCTTAATGTATGCAATTGTGAAACATCGATTAATGGATATTAGAATGGTTGTTGCCCGAGCAGTTTCATATACGTTGTTAACAACTATAATCTTCGCAATTTATGGTGGAGTCTTGTATTTTATTGGAAATTTATTCCTCGAGTCAGACATTACCTTCAAACAATTTGGGTTATTTCTTGGAGTTGCCCTCCTCTTAGCGTTTACCTTTAGCTCACTCAGAGGCCTACTCGAGCGCTACACAGACTCATTCCTTTTTCAGGAAAACTATGCACCAGAGGAATTTTTGTCACGTATTTCGTATATCCTATCAATCAACCTCGAGCTTACTAACCTTACGAAAAAAGTAGCTCAGGATATAAAAGATACGCTTCACGTTGAAGGAGTACTTTTTATTTTTAATGAAGAAAAAAACAAACTTCTTCTTGAAAACTTAAAACGCTTATCTTCAAGTGTATCTATATTTGAAGAGCTTCCTGAAGGAGCAGAAAAGGATTATTTGCGTAGTCTCGAAATTGGAGCTGCAGTGCGACTACAAGAGCAGAAAAAGTTAGTGGGATATTTATTGCTAGGCTACAAAAAAACGGGAGGGTTATTTACAAATAACGATGTTACGGTACTAAATGCACTGGGACCACAGTTAGCAATTGCCATCGGGAATGCTCAACGATACGAAGAGATTGAACGATTCAGTTTGAAATTGAAGAAAGAAATACTTGAGGCAACACATGAGCTTCGTGAAACCAACAGTAAATTGAAAGAAATAGATATTAAGAAAAACGAGTTTATTTCCATGGCAGCTCACGAGCTGCGAGCTCCACTGACCGCTGTCCGAGGATTCCTTTCAATGGTAATTGACGGGGATACAGGCCCCATTAACGAGAAAACCTCAGAATTCTTGCGCGACTCATTAGTTTCAAGCGAGCGAATGATTAGACTTGTTAACAACATGCTTGATGTTGGCCGGATTGAAGAAGGGCGCCTGACAATAACTTTAAGTGATTTTTCACTCTCTGGAGTTGCTAAATCGGTACATGCTGAATTCCAAGGAGAGGCAATGAGCAGGCAACTTGAGTTTCGTATTGACCGTCCTGATGAGCTTGTTGATAGCGTTTATGCAGATGAAGACAAAGTACATGAAGTCATTGTGAACTTAGTCAGTAACGCGATTAAATATACAGAGCATGGCTCTGTCATTGTGAAACTTTCAAATCCGAACCCTCAAAATATTCGCCTTGAGGTTATTGACACTGGTATGGGAATTACTGATGAAGAGCAGAAGAAACTATTTAAGAAGTTCTACCGAGTTCAATCAAATGTTGGAAAAACTATTGGAACTGGGCTTGGTCTCTATATTTCAAAGCTCTTAATTCTCCGTTTCGGAGGTACGATTGGTTTAAATTCTGTAAGCGGAAAAGGGAGCACCTTTTGGTTTGAGCTACCTGTGAAAAACGTGTAGTATTAAGTGATGGATTATCATTTTGTACACTCGAGTCGCCCTACTTCAAAGCCACGTAAATACGGTATTTTGCCTTTTATCCCCTTATTCGTTTTAGCCGCTGCCCTACCGTTCCTCCTTGTTTTTGCTATGAGCCCGTCGACACTTAGGTTCACGACTCAAGCAGACGAGCAGTCAGAACTACGGGTATGGCTTGAGCCCTCTCGCGTTATCACATCAAGTAACAAGGATGTCGAGCTTGTTGTGAAAGCATCGTTTGATAGTAGCTCTGCCCTTATTCCGACGCTTAACTTTAATGTTGATCCAGGAGGGCTCATTGCAGACACACAGCTGTTTACGTATCCCAAACCATTTCGAGGTGAAGTAACGGTAGGAAAAGTTACCGTTAAAGCACCGCGCTCGGGTACATACACTGTTTCAATTCCAGATACATCAGTCGTGATTGCTCCTGCGGTATTAGATATAAACATCTTAACCGGCTCGAGCGAAATACTTGTGAAGTAGGTACGCTAGCCCATGAAAAAATCCTTCTCTGCCTTTACCTTAATTGAACTTATTATCGTTGTCGCTGTTTTTATGATGATAAGTATCCCGCTTCTATTTAATTACTTTAATGTAAGCAATTCCCAAGGATTGAAAACTTCTCTTGGAGAAACTACCAATTTGATAAAAAGTGCTCATATATATTCCCGCGAAGCAAAAGATCAGAAGGCATGGGGAGTGGTTACCCGTGACGAAGATACCCTCGCGTTAGTGAGTGGAAATCCAGCCTCTTACGAAGTTGAGCAAGAGCTCACCCTTCCAAGAGGAATAAAAACCAAAGAAGTGGTAGTTGTGTGGTTTGCACTGGGAACGGGCGAGCTTGCGAACAATATAACTGTTGAGCTTGTGAACCAACGTGACATCGTTGGCCAATTATTGATTCATAAAACTGGTGTGGTTGACAGTAAAATTTTATAATTATGCGTTCAAATCGTGGTTCAGGGTTTATTATTATTGAAATATTGCTCTCATTAGTTATTCTTTCGATGGTCTTTCTTACGCTTTTTTCTACAATTAGCTTTTTAGAACGAAGAACCGTTCGATCTAAATATGACTCACAAGCTGCCTCCTATGTTGAGGAAGCAACAGAAATTGCACACAATACACTCCTTGCTGACTGGAATGCCTATGCAAACGGAACATATTCTCCCGCATATGATGCTGACGCAAAGCAGTGGGTACTTGCCGTCGGTGAAGAAACACAGCTCGCTGCACGTTTTACACGAAAGGTTGAATTGTTTACTGTGTGCCGCAGCAACTCAACGGGACAACAAGTTGAGGTGACTACAAATCTTTGCACAACAGGTACAAAAGATAACTACAGTCGCATTGTGAAAACGACACTTGAGTGGGAAGAAGCGGGGAGCCAAAAAGAGATTGTTGCTGAACTACTCGTGTTTAACGCTAAACTGCCATAAAAATGAAAAATAAAGGATTTACCCTCATCGAACTTATGCTTGGTCTAACCATGGCGGTTACCATTTTTATTATTGCAACAAACCTACTCATAAGTTTGCTTTCAACTACGACTAAGGGTCGGCGTGCTGAAGAAATATCTCAAACAAAAAATGATATTGAAACAGATATCCGCACAAATGCACGGTGGGCAAAACAAATTTCATACCAGGGAGGAGTGTTAAAACTAGACGCAAACGAATACGAAATCGTTGATGGGCGACTTTTGAAAAACGGTTCGCCACTTTCGAATGAAACAGTAATCGTCGAGAACTTACAGGTAACAAAACAAACGGTTGTTACTCCAGTAACATCACCTGGTGCAGGTCATGGTTTGATTGGTAAATACTATAACGGTCGCAATTTTGATACCCTTGTCGAAACTCATTTAGATTTTGAAATTGATTTCAACTGGGGACGGGGGAAGCCGTCAAATCAATTGGGTGTAGATCGCTATTCAATCCAATGGTCTGGTCAAGTAGAAATACCACAAAGTGGCCGGTATACCTTCTATACACTTTCAGACGATGGAGTCCGCCTGTGGATAAATAATGTACAGATAATTAATAACTGGACAGATCATGGCAAGGTTGAAAATCGTGCAAGCAGCGATTATGAAGGTGGAAAACTGTATGACATTCGTCTTGAATACTATGAGAGCACTGCCGATTCACTTATTTCACTCCTTTGGTCAGGGCCAGGTATCGCAAAGCAAATTGTGCCCTCAAAATACCTGCATGAAGTTTCAGCGCAATCAAGTTTGCAGATAGACTTTGATTTATTGCATCGAGAGGCATCAACGGTTCATGATGCCGTTTCACTCTTTGTCTCACCACGTGAAGGGGTAATTGAAAACATTGATCCAACCCCAGTATCCCCGAGTCCTACAGCTCAACCTACGATACAACCGTCCGGAAGTAGTCAATCTACTGCTACCCCAACCCCTACTGTTCCCTCTAGTATTAAGCCATCTACCCCGACCGCGATTCCGACGCCACGGCCACCGACACCGCCACCATCGCCAACCGCAAAACCCTTGCCATGAAAACATATAAACTACGAAACCAACAAGGAGCCGCAGTCATTCTTTTCTTAATGATTATGGCCGTGTTTGTATCGCTTTTGTCCGCGCTAACCTATTCCCGTCTGCTTGTTTCAATTAAAAGAAGTCTTTCTCAAGCAGATGCTGTTGTAACTAACTACACTTCAGAATCAAAAGTTAACGATGTACTCGCACGGCTCAAAGGCGGATATATCGGCGCCTCTGGATTCCCCTTTACCTTAAACGAAACATTTAATGGCACAAAGTTACGTATTGAAGGAAAACAGGTAGGTAATACTCAGACAATTGTGGTAACTGGTGAACGCTCATACGCAGTCAGCCGAATTGAGGCAACACGAGTCATTAACAATGTGAGCGAAGTGACAAACGTTGATATGATTCTTTCGATCGACTGCACAGGAAGCATGGATGCCCCAGCTGACCCACCTCGAGCAATACCTACTCGTTTTGACTCTGCACGCGAAGCTGCCTTAAGTTTTGTTGATCGACTTATTGAAATTAACAACGATCCTCAGTATTCCGATAAATTTAATTTAGGAGTTCAAGTTTTTGGGCTTGATGCAAAGTGGCTCACCTTAGGTGGCAGAAATGTGACACCAGGGAGCATGAGTTTAGATGAAGTTAAACTTGCAATCCAAAATGGTTTTGGCTCAACCCGTACTGGAAGTAGCGCATGTAATGGTGTTATGGATGCAACCAGTATCGGCTCTGCCTTTCAGAAGTCTCAAGAGTATTTTTCAGCGAACAAAAAACCAAAAACCAAGCAGATAGAAATCGTTATCACTGACGGTGAGCCAAATTCACGAGCTCCGTATGGTAGTTGTAGTCCTGCGGTCTTCTGTCCAGCGTTTCCACGAAGTAGTACTGGTGAAAACTATTGTGAAGAAAACGAATATGGATGGGTCTGCCACAACTACAGCTCGTATAAAGACGGACCATACGATAGTGATAACTTTAACGAAAATGCCTACAAAACATGTGAACCACTCGGTCGTGACTTTTTAAGCTGTAGCATTGCAGATACTAATACAAGCATTCCACCGCTCACCTCAGGTGGTGGGATTCGGCGTGGAACAAGAGATCCGGAAGTTGATGCCTATGCAGTAACTATTCTTGCAAACCCGCCACGAGATGTCGTTAATATCTTCACTTCGTACTTGTCAGCAAATGGATACTTTAACGCAACTCGGGCATCACAGCTTAAAAATATATTAAATAGCGTGCTCAATGAGATCTTGAGAGACCGCACCACAATTACTATTAAGCGGACGCCACCGACCCCATAAGAATATAAAACACACGGATTGTACGGATAACATTTTTGCGCTAGTATGAGCGTATGGATCCGAATAAAAAGCTAAAGGTTTTACTAGTTGAAGACGATCCGCTTCTGGTAAAAATGTACAGTACTAAGTTTGGAGCGGAAGGCTTTGAAGTATTTATTGCTCAAGATGGACTTGATGGACTGAATTCTGCGATTACCAATCACCCTGATTTTATTATCCTTGATGTAATGATGCCCAGACTTTCAGGTATCGATATGTTGAAGCGGTTACGCAGTGACCCACAGGGCGCAAATATTCCTGTATTAGTGTTATCTAACTTATCTCAGGAAGATGAAGCAAAAAAGGCTATTGAGCTCGGAGCCAAGGAATATCTAGTTAAAGCTAACTTTACGCCTGGTGAAGTCGTTTCAAAAGTCCGTTTATATTTACAAAAACAGTAATATGTCGAGTATTTCTGCCCTCCTGCATCTTACATTTCCGCGTGAAAGTAACAACTTCAAAGCGCGTATTTTGCACTCACACATATTAGTATTATTTATTTTTGGATTTGTCGTAATTCAGCTACTTCCGAAGCTTGTATTTACCAAAGAAACAATCTCTCCTCAGACGCTCGGATACGCAAATCAAATTTCAGTCCAAGATGTCGTCACTTTTACGAACCAGAAGCGTACGGAAGCTGGACTTTCGACATTAACAACCAATGGTGCACTGTCTTCCGCTGCGCTTGCCAAGGGCAAAGATATGCTTGCGAAAGGTTACTGGGCACATGTATCTCCCGATGGAGTTGAACCTTGGGCATTTTTCAAACAAGTAGACTACAAATATCGATACGCCGGAGAAAACCTTGCACGCGACTTTAGCTCAGCTGCAGCCGCGGTAGACGCATGGATGGCATCACCAACCCATCGTGATAATATGCTTTCAAACAAATATAAGGAAATTGGTATAGCCGTTGTTGAAGGACCCTTAAACGGAAAAGATGCGACAATAATTGTACAGCTGTTTGGTACACAGGCTGCAGATCGACCTATTGTTCCGGTAGCCGGTGCCGAAACTACAAATACAGCTGTTGCACAAGCCCCAGCAAAAGAAAAAGTACCTGTTGTCGACGAACCAGCCCAACCTCGTGTTGTATGGTCTTCTATACCAGGAGACTTAGTTAAAACTGCTGCGAGCCAAGTTGCACGGTATGACGTAGCTAAAGTGTTGTCATTGGTGTTCTTAGCAGCAATGAGCTTATTGTTTGTTATCGATGCAGTCGTCCTCTGGAGACGAAACATGGTTCGTTTTTCTGGTCGCCCTCTGGCTCATCTCTCGTTTCTTGGTATGATTATTATAATTGTGCTCATTATCCAGTCTGGGCAAGTACTTTAATATGAAACACTTGCTACATAGAATTCCGTACTATTTCCCACTTATTAGCATTTTTCTGGTAGCCATTGTGGGATTTATTGCATTTCAATTCGACCGTACGTTTCAGATGTATATTGTCGTGAGCGTTGCTGTTTCATATTGTTTGTGGGGTATCGTGTATCACATACTTCATAAAAACCTTACAATAGAAATAGTCTTTGAGTACATTATTGTGAGTGTACTTGGTCTTGCCGGCGTGCTTACGGTGCTTCTATAACGCTCATGATTCCTTTAATTTTGTATTTGTAATGTACGATGGAAGCCTCAACTGTTTTTCGCAGCCCTACTAAAGGTAGACTCCAGATAGCTGACATGGTTAGTGAAATTTCCCGTTTTGTGAAAGAAGCACCTGATAATTCATATCGCTTAGTTATAAAAATAGGCCAGCAATAATGCTGGCCTTCTTTGTTTCCTATTAAATTAGCTCAGTAGTTCATTGAGAACTTTTTCTGCTAGTTCCCACTGATTTGCAAAGATAAAGTGATCCTTTAGTTGCTCATACTTCACCCAGCGAACTTGTCGAAGCTCTTTAGGGTCTGGTTTGATCTCAAAATCACGTCCGGTAAATCGCACCAGAAATTGCCTTTGTACCTGGCCACGAAATCTTCTGTTTCGCTCTAAAAGCTGCTTTCTGATAACCTCGTCAGGCCAGTCATATTGATGAATATATTGGCTCTCTTTAACTACTTCGGACTTGTTTGATCCAAGCTCTTCTTTAAGTTCACGCAGAAGTGCTTCTCGAGGAGTTTCCCCAGCATCTACACCGCCACCAGCGAAACGCCACTGCTGCTCAGAGTAATCCACCATCTGTACGATGAGAAACTTACCTCTATTATTTTGCACAATTCCGATCACCCCTTCGCGGTAGGGGAAATTACTGAAATCATAAACATCCACCTTTCTACTCCTATTCTTCTCAATCAATTTACATATTATAGCATGTATATGCATTTTCCTATTGAACTATCAGTCTTCATCAGAGTATTCTGAAATAGATATTGGTGCACCTTCTTGCCCAGGGAAGACTCCCGATACGTGTAGGCTGATATGAATACACATATCTTTATTGTTAAGTCGACAAAATATTTCATTTTTTGTCGGGTTTTTTTTATAAATAGGAAGGAGGTGAGAATTATGCGAAAAATTTTATCTGGCATGCTGGGTATCGTTATGACTGCTGCAGTCGTTGGTGGGGTTGCGTATGCAGCCTTTAGTTCAACTGCGAGCGTAGAAGGTGTTAGCTTTAGTACCGGAGATGCAACACTTTTGGTGTGGGATGGTGACTCATATGAATCTGTATTTACCTCAGGATGGACATTTTCAAGCTTATTTCCAGGCGCAACTGGTACTCCTCAATCGTTTTGGTTGAAAAATACGAGTGACGTTGCAGTTGACCTTGCTTTAACAGGTAAACTCCGAGACGGTGTTGTTGGTGATTGGACAGTATTTAAAAACAATGTTGAGATTGCTATTACCGATTTTGGAGAAGGACCTGGAGGTACTGATTGGTACGACCTTGAAACTTGGAATGCAGGAACAGCTGCATTTGATGCGGGTTCTAACTTCGTGTTGAGTCAAGGTGAAGAACAACAGTATACGATGCATGTACGTGTTAAGAGCACTGCAGGAAGCGAAATGGAGAATCAAACACTTTCAGGTGTTAATTTCGATTTCACAGGCACACAAACACCATAATGGTCGTTTGAGAGGGTAGAGTAGCAATACTCTCCCTCCCTCAAATGAACAAAAAATTTCTAATAACGCTCGGGAAAATATCCGAATACTGTATTTATGGCTTTTTGTTTGCAGTACTTTTTATTGTTCTGTCACCAAAACTACCAACCAAAAATATTTTACTGTCATATATAGTACCAACTGGTTCAATGACACCAAAGATTCCTATTGGAAGTGTAGTATTTGTAAGTCCAGCGAGAAAAAACCCTCAAATAGGTGACATTATTGCATTTGCTAGCCCGCAAGATAAAACAGTAACAATTCTTCACCAGGTTGTAGAATCCAACTCAGAGGGATTTATTACAAAAGGTGATAGCAACACAACACAGGACAAATGGGTAGTGCCCACATCATCAATAAAAGGAACCTATGTAGGAGGTATTCCCTACTTTGGTCATATTGCAGCGTTTGTAAAAAAGCCAATAGGTTTTTTGCTTCTGGCAGTTATCCCTGCACTATTATTAATGTGTATCTCCTTGATAGAAATAAAAGAGGGGATTGAGGAGGAGCTTGTGAAACGTAAACAACGAAAAGTAAAAATTAGTATGATTTCATTTGCTCTATTAGCCTTTTCAATCGGGTTTTCTATTTCACATACTGAAGTGCGCACCGCTTTTGCAGCATGGACTGCTCAGGCTTCAATAAACAATATGACTATTTCAGCTCAGTCAGTCCCCACACCGACGGCTACTATCTCGCCAAGCCCATCTTCTACTCCAATGGCAACTTCAAATCCTTTGCCAACCAGCAACTGTTCTGACATGAATATTGTAATTGAAGGCAATGGTGCAGGTTCAAATAACAGTATAGATATCAGTTGTACGCATACGTCTATCGTTATCCAATTTAATAACGTACTTGGAGTGTCGTCTGTAGGCTTTAAATCGACCTATGACTCTGAGCAAGGATTTCAGGGGGTAACCGGTACAATTCCATTTGACGGGCAAACAGTGTTGTTACACGACATTTACTTAGGTAGTTGCTCTTCCGTCGGCTGTATTAACCATACCAAGGTCGCACATAAGTTTTTAAAGCTTATAATTAACCATTCGCTCGAATAATTTGCGTATACGTTTTCATGGGGTATACTATGCATTCCTCTCTATGGAAACCTCATCAAAACCATTAGCAGCAATTTACAATTGAATACTAAACAGGTCCGGTATTGCATAAATTCGAATCCTCTAGTATAATACTATACCTTCAGAAGCTGCCACATTCTGATAATTTTCTTACCTATCTCTTGCATGCGCTTGTAGATGAAGGTTGATACGTGTAAGTCATACTTTCCTTTGTATGAATGAACTGACAATCGTTGTACCAGTAAAAAATGAAGAATCAAATATCGCCGAGCTGGTCTCGCGTATTTCTGCTGCAATGAAAACTGCACATATTAAATATGATTTGATATTTGTTGACGATAACTCCACTGACCAGACTCGCCAATTAATCGAATCGCATATGAAGACCCACCCGGTTCGACTTCATAAAAAGGTTGGGAAAGCAGGTAAGGCATATTCAATTCTTGAAGCTTCACGCTTGACCACTGCTCCGTTCTTGGCAATGATTGATGGTGACCTTCAATATCCCCCTGAGATTCTTCCTGAATTATTAGAAGTTGCTCGTAAGCACGGAGTTGCAGTTGGTAACAGAACTAAACGACACACATCTTCGCTTCGTAAACTTCTATCTAAAGGTTATAAATACGTTTTCGGCTGTTTCCTTATGGGAATCCATGCAGATATTCAGTCTGGTATAAAAGTATTTCGCCGTGAAGTTATAACTCACATATCTGAAAGAGACGTGACTGCATGGACGCTTGACATGCCGCTTCTCCACACTGCTCGTGAGCTTGGATATGACATTGGATCAGTAGATATGGAATTTGCTGAGCGCGTGGGTGGCGAATCAAAAGTTCGAGTGTTTCGTGCCTCAACAGAAATTGGTCTTCGAGCGTTAAAGCTTAAGTTGTCCCGCCGAAAGTTTTACAAAATTGAACCTACTGAAGAGGGAATGATCGGAGCAGGGATGGCATTCCGTAGAAAACGGTATGTGACCCATACGGACTTATCTCATAAAAATTCTGCGATGGTAACAGTCACAGGCGGTCAAAAGATCGCTATTGCGACAATATTGGCAGCTATTTCATATGCACTGTTTCTTAATCCTTTTGCAACTGCGTTGGCATTTGTCGCGCTTTTATCATTTATCTACTTTGTAGACGTACTTTTCAGCGGATTTGTACTATTAAAGAGTTTACATTTCCCTCCTGAAATTTCGGTGAGCGATGAGCAGTTAGCTAAGCTTTCTACTAACCTTCCAGTTTATTCTGTTTTATGTCCACTTTATAAAGAGGCACATATCCTTCCCCAGTTCGTCGAAGCTATGGATACACTCGATTGGCCTAAGGACAAACTCGAGGTACTGCTCCTGCTTGAAGCTGATGATACTGAGACGATTAAAACGGCTCAGAAGATGAAACTTCCTTCTCACTTTAAAATAGTTGTTGTGCCTGACTCATTTCCTAAAACTAAGCCGAAGGCGTGTAATTACGGGCTATCTAAATCAAATGGAGAATATGTCGTTATTTATGATGCAGAAGATAAGCCCGACCCATTACAGCTCAAGAAAGTGTTTATCGCATTTAATGACCTCGGGCCACGATATGGTTGTATTCAATGTAAGCTAAACTATTTTAATCCAACACATAACATACTTACTCGATTATTCACGGCGGAGTATAGTTTATGGTTTGACGTGATTCTTCCTGGTCTTCAGTCTATTGAAGGAACTATTCCTCTCGGTGGAACAAGTAATCATTTCCGACGCGCTGACCTTATTAAGCTTTCTGCATGGGATCCATTTAATGTAACAGAGGATGCGGACCTCGGTGTGCGTCTATTTAAGTCTGGCTATAAAACAGCAATTGTAGATTCTACTACCCTTGAGGAAGCTAACAGTCGAGTGCGAAACTGGATTCGCCAGAGATCTCGATGGATTAAAGGATACTTCCAAACGTACTTAGTACACATGCGTAACCCAATTTCTTTCTTCAGACAGCAAGGAATACATGCGCTTATATTCCAGCTTGTTATCGGAATGCGTATGACTTTTATGTTAATCAATCCACTTCTATGGGCAATTACTATTGCTTACTTCACATTATATAAATATGTAGGGCCTTCTATTGAAGCGCTATTTCCTTCAACCGTATTCTATATGGCAGGTTTTGCGCTTGTGGTGGGTAACTTTATGTACATATATAACTACATGATTGGATGTGCAAAACGTGGACACTGGGGTCTTATTAAATTTATCTTCCTGGTACCAATATATTGGTTACTCACAAGTGTTGCAGCAACAATGGCACTGTGGCAATTGATTACTAAACCTCATTATTGGGAAAAAACAAATCATGGCCTCCATTTGAAGAAAGAAGAAGGTGAAGTTGCTGACGAAGATGAGCCACCTGTTGATGAGTTACCGACAATTATGCCAGCACCGGCAACTGTTAATCAGCCAAGTGGTATTGGTAGTGTATTTTCCGGAAGTGCATTCTTAATCGGGTCATCAATGTTTGCAAACGTAATTAACTTTCTATATAGCACTTATATCGGTCGCTCTGTAGGGTTTGCAGAATTTGGGCTCGTTAGTTTATTTGGAAGCATTATTAACCTTGCTCAGATTCCACTCTCAAGCTATTCACGAACTATTACTCATAAATCTGCGTATTTGCTTGGCAAATACGGATCGCCTGTTGCTGATTTATGGGTTCGTTTACGAAGTGGAGCACTTCTTCCAACACTTATTATTACTGGGCTTTGGTTGGTGGCCACCCCATTCATGGGGCAATTTTTCCAAACAGATAGATTAGTTCCATTTCTCTTGGTGACTCCTATTTGGGCAATCGGGGTTGCATCAGCAATTGATTCGGGATACTTGTCTGGAAATCACCGCTTTGGAGTGTTGGGTATTATGACCATTGCTGAAGTACTCGCAAAGTTTGCATCTGCTGTATTTTTTACCGTGACTGGTAAGACTGACTTATTATATTTATCTATACCGATTTCAGCTCTTGTATCGTTTGGTATTGGGTGGATAGCGATTCTTATGACGAAATCGGTATCAGTTGAAATTGAATCTAAAGACTTAGCCGCACTTTCTCGAAAGTTTATGGGTAGTACATTTTTAACAAAACTTGCAGGAGTTGCATTCTTAAGCATCGATGTTGTACTTGCGAAGCATTACCTTAGTCCAATTGAAGCAGGACAGTATTCAATGATTTCACTTGTCGGTAAAATGGTTTACTTCCTCGGGACTTTATTCACACAGTTTGTTAACCCACTTGTCAGTAAAAATGAGGGGGCTGGGGTGTCATCTCGGAATACCTTTATTGCACTTAGTGCAGGGACGGGTATCGCTGTTGGCGTTGGTTTTATCTCATTTGGCTTACTTGGTGTATACACACTGCCACTGCTCTTGGGGGATAAAGTAATTTCAGTATTGCCATATTTAATTCCATATACATTTGCAATGGGTGCAATTGCGTTAGCAGGAGGTATTGTTAATTTCCACCAATCCAAAGAAAAACATATATTTGCATTTATTAGTTTGGTAGGTGCTACATATATGTTAGGGAATATTATGATGTTCCATGAGAGTGTAGGAGAGCTTAGTCTTGCAGTTTCAGTAAGCGGAACCGTTTATTTGTGTGCAGTTTTGATATTGCATATTGCTGTTTCACTATTGCCACAAAAGACCTTACAAAAATCAACACGTATTTTAATCATGAACTGGCGTGACATTAAACACGCATGGGCTGGAGGCGCCGAAGTGTATGTTCATGAACTTGCCAAAACATGGGTAAAAGAAGGAAAAGAAGTAACACTATTTTGTGGTAATGATAGAAAAAATGCACCAAGTGAAGTTATAGATGGTGTGCAAATTATACGAAGAGGCGGACATTACACTGTGTATTTCTGGGCATTTGTTTATTACATCGCTTACTTGGGAAGAAAATGCGATATTATCGTTGAAAGTGAGAACGGTCTGCCATTCTTCACCCCACTTTATTCGAATAAGCCAGCATTCCTACTTGTACACCATATCCACCAAGATGTATTTCGTACTCATTTAAAATTCCCACTTTCAACTATAGCGATGGCCATTGAAAAACATTTGATGCCGCTCGTATATCGAAACCAACAAATTATTACCGTGTCAGAGTCTACAAAAAAAGACTTGCTTGAGCTTGGCTTTGTGAAAAGTGAACATGTAGAGGTGATAACACCAGGTGTTGAGTTGTCTCAATATAAGACATTGAAAAAAACAGCACATCCTTCATTTGTGTATGTTGGACGGCTACGACATTATAAAAACATAGATGTTGCAATACGGGCATTTGCGTTTGTCGTGAAACGTCATCCTGATGCGAGATTTACCATTGCAGGTGAAGGAGAGATCAGAAATAGTTTAGAGCGCCTTGTCGCGAAACTCGGGCTTACAGGACTTGTTACCTTTAAAGGGCGTATAGACGAGTACGAAAAAGCAGTACTACTGGCAAAGAGCTGGGCAGCTGTTCAACCATCTTCGTTTGAAGGTTGGGGAATAACTGTTATAGAGGCAAACGCTGCAGGGACACCAGTTATTGCCTCAAGAGTTAACGGATTGGTTGATTCAGTTATACATGAAGAGACAGGAGTACTTGTTAGTCCAAAAAATGTTATTGAATGGGCTGAAACTATGCATTTGTTTATTGAAGATAAGACACGACGGCTAAAACTCTCTAAAAGTGCAAAGAAGTGGTCACAAAATTTTAGTTGGCATAAGTCGAGTATTAGCTTTTTAGATAAAATTGAACAACACTTAAGCATATGACAACTTTTTCACTATCAACTATTGCACGTGCCCATATACTTGGGAGCGTCACATCACGCTTTTCAACAATGAGACCATTACCGACAAACATCGGTCAATACTCACTCGTCTCACCCGTTAAAAAGAACAGTACCTTTCAGGAGTTCCTAGTAGGATTGTATTCAAATGGTGCCAAGTTTGCTATTGGGAAAACGTGGTCTGGGTCACATCCATTTTTTTACCACAGCTTAAAAAACGAAGCTAACTTGTATAAGCTTCTTTGTAAAAAGGCTCAAGAGTTAGCGTTCCGTACACCCCGTGCACTTAAGCATATACACATCCCGCAAATACTGGGGTACCAAGAAACATCAAAGTCGCTTTCCCTCTTAATTGAGCATATTTCAGGGAAGAGGTTATATGAATATTCAACAGATGTGCAAAAAGAAGAATATTTAAAGGCCGTATATTATTTACGATATCTGGGGGAAAATATGAGTAGCTATGAAAAAACCAAAATTGGAAAGCGAACTGGATTGTCAGAAGCAATTTCATATCCTGTGTTTTTTGTTATCGCAATAATACAAAACTTTAGACAATCCTTAATTATATTAAAATCAAGTGTTACCTTTATAAGCACAGTACGAGAGTTGATCAGCCAGAAAAGATTCGTGCTCACACACCGTGATTTGCATTTTAATAACATTCTTGTATGTAAGAATGCTCAATATATTATTGACTTAGAATTTGCAGTATATGCACTACCAGAGCATGAGCTTGTTACAACGTTAATTTCACAATGGAAAAATAAAACAATAAGAAAGTTTTTAATTATAGAATTGTCAAAGTACAATCCAGTCGTTGTAAAAGCCTTACTTATTAAAACATCAACGCACTATTTGATCAGTAGCAAACTAACTTCTGATAGCAAAAAAAGATATTTTGAAATATTACAAAAGGTTTCAAATGGTACTGTATTCAAGGGAGTATGAAGATGCTAGCGTTTGTTCCTGCATATGTGTATAGCAGCGTATTTCAAAGTTTGGGAATTCGTAAAAAAGGATTTGAATTGCCAAAAGTAATTGGTGAATATAAACTAGCGGCTCAATTGTCAAAGAAAAATTATCCTTTTCAGGTAGGTTTATATGAAAATGGAAAAGAGCAGATTATTGCAAAAATATGGACCGGGAGTAAAAATTCAATCCATTACAGTTCGCTTTTACATGAAACATCAGTTTTAAAAATATTGAGTCGTGCAACGAGTAAAAAAGTTAAAAACAAAGTTAGTTTCCCAAGGCACATAAAAACGTTAGTTCGTAGAAATAGATTGATATTACTTTGTACATACCAGAAGGGAGTTAAAGTGTCGTCATTGCCTTTAAGTATGCAACTTGAGAGTTATCGTCGCAGTAGGGCATTTCTTAAAGAGGTAACTAACGCTTTAACTTATGAAGAAATGCAAAAGATAGGTGTTCGAGGCTTTAGGTTTTATATACTATCAGCGCCATTAATAACGTCTTTAGCAATGTTACGTCGCCCGTTAATGACTCCGTCATTAGTTTTGTCGTTACTACGATTTTATTCAGGTGCGTTGCAGCTAAAAAGACAGGCGCTTGTTCTTGTTCATGGAGATCTGCATGCTGACAATATTATTCAAAATGGAAACAAAATTTCGATAATAGATTGTGAACAAATGAGAATAAGTTATAAGGAACTAGAAGACGTGACAACACTCGCAAGTACTCGAAACCATAAAGGGTTTGAAAATGTACTTTGGACGAACGCCGATCAAATGAAGGAAAAGCGACGAGCACGGTTTTCATCATTAATGATTCACGCAAATACGTTTAACTTAATAGGAAACATGAAGAAGAAAAACGTAACAAAATATAAAAAAATGTTACATAAAAAGATTTAATATGAAAAAAATTATATTCGCAATACGAGCTAAATTGATGAGGTGGTTATTTCCATCGTCATCTTATTTTCTTGCAACGAAAAGTGTACATCCTTTAAGTCGCAAATTTGGTTTTGACCGTGGTAAGCCGATTGATCGTTTTTGGATAGAATCATATTTAGAAGAAAAAAAGGACTTGATACACGGAATATGTATGGAAATTGGAAGTGATACTTATACACGACGCTTTGGTGAGGATATCACCCGAGCAGACGTGCTCGATGTCGTACCTCGTGGAAAGCAAGTAAAAATTATTGGTGATTTAAGAAACTTAAACGGTGTCGTTAAAGATAATACCTATGATTGTATCGTCCTAACCCATGTGATTGGATTAATCGATGACTTACCCGCTGCGGTGTCTGAAGTTAAACGAATATTAAAGCCGGGAGGAGTTGTCATTGTGACCGTTGCATGTATTGGACCATTGCCCCTCGATAATATCGCGTTTTGGCGTATTACACCAAAAGGTTTGAAGTTTTTATTTAGTAAACAATTTGGAGAAAAAAATACTGAACTCAAAACATATGGCAATGCGCTTACGGGCCAATGTTTTTGGGTTGGAATGTCACAAGAGGAGTTAACTAAAGAAGAGCTTTTATATAATGATCCAGAGTTTCCATGTATTGCCTGCCTAACGGCATACAAAGATGAATAAACCAACAGTCATGATTTTAATCCCTGCCCTAAACGAAGAAGCTCATATTACCGAGCTTGTGCTTTCGTGTCTAAATCAAAATGCAGAAAGTTTTGAACTAGGTGGGGTGATAGTTGCCTCAGATGGTAGTACTGACAATACCGTTGGAAACCTTGTTGCTCTACATAATAAAAAAATTCAAATCATAAATGGTACTGAGCGAAAAGGAAAAGCAGCCCGCTTAAATGAAATGCTAATTTCGCTTCAGGCTGATATCGCGGTTTTGCTAGATGCAGATGTGCTTTTGTTAAAACCTGATTTTGTCGAACGGATGGTTAAACCTATTATTGAAGGGCGTGCAGATATGACTTCTTCAGCGCTTAAGGAGCTTCCTGGTCGTACATTTTTTGAAGCATCATTAAAAGTGAGTATGAAGCTTAAACAAGTTTTGTTTAACGCCTTACGTAATGGACACAATGTATATAATTGTCATGGGCCGGCACGCGCAATAAATAAAAAGTTTTATAAGCAAATTTTATTCCCTGAAAGCGACGGTGAAGATATATATTCATTTCTCAGGCTTAAAGAGCTGGGAGGAATATTTCATTACGTTCGTAAAGCAGCGGTTGGATATCGGCTACCCAGTGTTCCTAAGGATCACTATAAACAGAGCATTCGATACCACAACGCGATTGATAAAATGCATGTCTATTTTGATTCTACTTTTGTTAATCAAGAATTGACGATTCCGTTTCCCGTTTATGCTATTGCCACAGTAAAATCAATCCCTACTTTACTTCGGTATCCTATTCATATTACAGCGTACATTGCCACCCTGATGATAGTTAAATCTGGAAAATTACTGTCATTGAAACCAAAAGAAATGTGGATAGTTTCATCATCTAAAAATTAATTTATGCATCAAGAAATAAAACAAAGCATAGTCAATATATTGAGAAAGTATTTGTATATTTCACTTGGTAAAGTCGACTATAAGTTACTAAAGGTAAATCCTATTGTTATCCTTTGTTATCACTCTATTGCAGATGATGGTTGGGCGTTTAGTACCTCACTTGAAGAAATGGAAGCTCAAATGAAATTGATATTAAAAACACACAGACCAGTTAAATTAAGTGAAATTGTTGAACACATAAAGTATAAGAAACCATTTAACCGTCCTGTCTTTGCAGTGACTTTTGACGATGGATACCAAAATGTGTTTACCGCTAAAAAACTTATGAGAGAGTTAGAAATAGTTCCAACTATTTTCTTGTTAAGTGACATAGAAAAAATCGATAGAGTAAACCTTGGAACTGACTTAAAGTTTCTTTCAAAGCATGAAGTAAAACTTTTAAAAAAATCAAACTGGCAATTTGGTAGTCACGGGAGTACTCATCGAAATTTGAACGAGCTTTCATTAGAAGACACGACTTATGAAGTAATTGAGTCCGCACGTAGCATCCGCAAACAGTATACTTTTACCCCTAAAACATTTGCATATCCTAAAGGTAGATACAACAACTCTATTTTGAGGGCTGTAAAAAAGGCAGGATACGTTGCCGCATATTCTATGGACGACGGTTTCATTACACCGAAAACCAATATATATAAAATTCCACGAGTTGGAGTAATGGGAACACATTCACTTAGTGAATTTAAATATATGTATTCACCTTTGGTTGTAAAGACTCGTATGAAAATAAAACAGTTAATTGGATTGCAATCAAAATAACATGACAAAAAGACTCAACATACACACCATTGTAAAGTTCTTTTACCCTGTTGCTGCGGGTATTGAAACAAATATGATGGAGACGTACTCACCACAAGTAAAAAATGGATGGAACGTCTATGTGCATACCTCAGCAGACACTCATATTGAAAAAAATGTACTTGTAGATAAGGAAACAGTACGAGATATAAAAATACAGAGATATCCATTTGGAAGATTTAGTTATTGGCCTCGTATTAATTGGAACACGGCAGACATTGTTGCGCTACATAATTTTGATGTGCTGCCCCACGTGTTTGTCATGCTTATGACTGGGATAAAAAAGATACTTGGTACAAAAAAATATGTTTTAGTTTTAACACCACATGGCGGATACAATCCTGAGTGGAGAGTTTTCAATCCAATAGTTTCTTTACCTAAACGTTTATATCATTACACAATAGGAACTTTACTCGTTAATTGGACAGTAGACGGTGTAAGAGCGGTGTCGGAATGGGAGAAACGAGAGATGATTAAAAAGGGTATATCTGCCAACAAAATTATAACTATTGCAAACGGAGTCGAGGATGATGCATATGAACCAGTTGAAAAGTTGGCTTCTGCTGAAATTAAAAAAATAGTAGCAGGTTGGGGAGATTACATTATTAATATGGGACGAGTTTATCCTATTAAAAATTACGAAACAGTTATTCATGCGCTTGCTCGAGTTCCAAAGAGTGTTAAATACGTGATAGTTGGCCCTATTTCGAGTACAAGTTACAAAGAAAAGCTAGATAAGCTTATCAAGGAGCTCGATTTGACTGATAGAGTTGTTTTTGCCGGTGTTATTCGAGGGATTGATAAATATTATGTTGTCAAAAAAGCAAAACTTATGGTTCACATGGCCTTGTGGGAAAGCTTTTGCAATGTTGTACATGAAGGTATGAGTCAAGGACTTCCAATTATTGCTGCGAACAATACAGCGCTCCCACTTTTAGTAAAGGATGATGTAAATGGGTATTGTATTGAAACAAAAGATGATCGAGAAGTTGCTCGCAAAATTAACTACATTTTACAAAATTACGATAGTGAGAAAATACAAAACATGAAAAAACTTAATCAAGAATATGGATTAGAAGAAAGTTGGAAATCTGTTTCAACTAAAATGAAAAATTGGTATAAAAGTCTTATAAAGTGATATGAAAAAAACTAAAGTATCGATTGGAATCCCTGCATACAATGAAGAAACAAATATAGCAAATGCGATTATGTCAGTACTGAAGCAAGAAAATGACAATTTTATACTAGTTGAAGTAGTAGTTCTTTCAGATGGTAGCAGTGATAACACTAATAGAATTGTGAAGTCGCTTGCTAATAAGAAAATAAAACTGGTGACAGGATATCAACGTAAAGGGAAGTCATATCGACTGAATCAATTTTTCTCAATGATTAACAGTGAAATGGCGATACTACTTGATGCCGACTGTGTAATTGAATCTGATGCAATTTATCAAATTGTAAAGTCACACCAACAATCGAAAAAAGTAAGTTACTTTGGAGCTAACTGTAAATCTCTTCCTGCCACCAATCCTGTTCAATGGATCCTCTCAGCAGGAGTAGCAGTTAATAAACGAATGTCAGACAGTTACTTAAATGGCAACAATGTGTATTCGTTTAGAGGTGCACTTGTAGGTATTCGAAAGGACTTGTACTCACAGGTGAAAATGCCAAGTACTGTAGGAACTGATGCTTATTTATATTTTTTAGCAAAAAAACTTAATTTGAAAACAGTTTATGTCAAGAAAGCTGTAGCTTATTATTCCCTTCCGGTTGCAATTTGGGGTCATGTAAAGCAAAGTACTCGTTTCTTAAATTCTAAAATAGCTATGAAAACTTATTTTGGAGATATGACTAGTGTCCACTATAGATTGCCAAAACGATTAATCGTCAAATCTTTATTCAGTCAATTCATACACGGCCCATTTTCGATTACAGTCTATGTACTTCTTAGTATGTATGTGCATATTAGGTTTAAAAATGAAGACAAAAACATCTCAGGCATTTGGAACATTTCTCAGTCAACTAAGTCGCCCATCAATAAAATAGCATTATGAAAACTAAACAACTAAAATCGCCAAAGTATTTAGTCACTATTGGAATCCCTGCATATCAGTCTGAGGACAATATTGCACAACTATTACAAAGTTTAGTAAACCAAAAAGAAACAGGATTCACTATTAATGAAATACTTGTATATTCCGATGGAAATACTGATAGTACTGCTAAGTTTGCGGCTGGGGTCAAGGATCGCAAAAAAAGGATTCAGGTAATTCTCGGAAAAAACAGGTACGGCATGTCCTATGGACTAAAGTACATGCTCAACGTAGCTAAAGGTAACATATTTGTACTTATAAATGATGATGTGCTTATTAAATCAACTAATTTTATAGGTGAAATGGTGAGCCCATTTGCTAAACATAAAAATGTCGGATTAGTCAGTGGGAATCCACAGCCGCTACCTGCGAACAATTTTATTCAAAAAGCGGGTATTTCCACTTTTAAAGCGTATGAGCGTACTAGATATTCGTTTAGACAGGGTCAAAACAAGATGACTTGTGATGGTAAAGCTTTAGCATTACATCGTGATTTTTGGAAACAAATTAAATTCCCAACAGATAATTCAAAGTTAGGAAACGTTGATGCATATCTATATTTTTCTGTATTAACGCTTGGGTTTACTTATTACCATGCGAGAAAGGCGGTTATATATTACGACTTTCCATATACATCAAAAGAGTACGTTAAATGGACTGCACGTAATAATGCCAATAAGGCACTGCTTAGAAAACAGTTCGGTGCAATTGTTGATTTGGAATACAAAATCCCTGCCATTGCACATTTACGTTCATTAGTAATAGAAATGCTTAAAAACCCGCTAGGTGCTATCTATATATATGGTATAGGCTTAATAGCCAAAAATAGAGCTCGTAGTATTTCTAAAAACTTTACTCCAACTTGGGAGGTTGTAAGTACTACTAAGAAAAGACTAGGATAAATATATGAAAATAACTCATTTAGTAACAAAAATTTTGATTTGTGTCATTGCGATAACCGTATTGGCACTTACTTTGCGTGGAATAAAGGGTACGCCTATCGAAAGCAACATAAATGACCCTATCTGGAAAGATGAAGGACCGCTCGAGCTTTCACCTGATCGAGGTCGGTTTGCCTTGATGTATTCATTTGTCGAAAACAAATCGTTACAATTCTCACTTCCTATTGCTCGTTTTGCTGCTCCTGACGTGGCATACAGTAATGGACAGTATGTGTCATTGTTTGCCCCAGCGGTATCATTTATAGTGGCCCCTGGATATCTTATTGGGAAATTGTTTGGATTAGGACAAGTCGGTGCTTTCGCAATAAACGCGCTCTTTGCCTTTATAAATATGTTACTAATTTGGGCGATATCTCGAAAAATTGGTGCAAGTAGAACTGCCGCTATTGTTGCGTCATTCGCCTTCTTATTTGCAACACCAGCGTTTGCATATGCAGTAACGCTTTATCAACATCACCTCACCACGTTTTTGCTTCTGCTTTCTATTTATGTACTTTTAAAGACGGATAGGCTTTGGTCAAGTGCTGTTGTATTCTTTTGTGCTGCGTTATCAATTCCAGTCGATAACCCAAATGCTGTATTTATGCTACCTGTGAGTTTGTGGGCATTGTCACGGCTAGTCTCAGTACTGAAGACAAAAACTCAGCTAAAAATTACTGTTAAATCATTAGGTATATTGACGGCAGTCGGAGGTATTATTCCGCTAGTATTATTCCTTAGTTTTAATCAAATATCTCATGGCGACCCCTTCAAACTGTCTGGCACTTTGCCTGCAGCGAAAGTAATTGACACAAAAGGTGAACCGGTCAGAACTCCCGTGGTAACTGAAGAGACTACCCTAACACCCGAAACAAAGAAAAAGACTGCAACAGGATTCTTTAAATCACGAAATCTAGTAAACGGGTTCTATATTCATAGTATTAGCCCAGATAGAGGTACTATCGTTTTTGCACCTTTGATGCTCATTGGATTCTTTGGCCTTATATATCGTAAAAAGGCGCATCGCACAGTTACTATGGTTTTATTGGCAAGTATAGGCTTTATCGTGTTGTTATATTCAATGTGGGGTGACCCATGGGGTGGTTGGGCTTTCGGGTCGCGGTATTTGATTCCAGCATATGCGCTTGCCGCTATACTGTTAAGCCTTGCCTTGGATAGGTTTTCAAAGAAAATCATTCCGTTTCTCTTTGTATTAGTAGTTTTGATTTATTCAATATCTGTAAATACTCTTGGTGCTATTACATCGAATCGTAATCCGCCAGAGGTAGAGGCAATTGCATTACAGGAAATTACAAATAGAATTGAACCCGTAAGCTTTGATAGAAATCTTGAATTCTTACAGGACAATCGATCTAAATCATATGTATATCAAGAGTATTTCAGTGATACGCTTCTCGCAACTGAATACTACGTTATTGTATTAATGCTAACTCTATCAGTTCCCGTAATCGGCTTTTTCTATATGTTCTTTACTCGAAAGATTCCAACAATATGAAATTACCAACTTTAAACATTAACTTTACTATCAATAGAAAACCGCAACAACGTGTGAGTAAGTTTATTGTGAAATACACTCCAATTATCGTTATTGTTGTGCTATCAGCAATCTCAATAATTGCTTTTGCAAGCAACTACCAGAATGGCTTGGGACTTTCATACAATGACGCTCGGTCACATTTAAATATTGGACGACGAGTTGTTGAAGGGCTTAAACCAGGTCTTGCTCAAATAGGATCTGTTTGGCTTCCACTACCTCATTTATTAATGGTACCCACTATTTGGAATGATTTTTTCTGGCATACAGGGCTATCCGGGGCTATTCAATCAATGGTTTCCTTTGTTGCAACTGGGTTACTCATTTACTTATATCTGAAAAAAATTGGTGTCAACTGGATAGGCCGCGTATTTGGTGTTATTGTCTTTGCCGCGAACTTAAATATTTTATATCTGCAATCAACCGCTATGACAGAGTTATTGTTAATCGCAATGATGACTGCTGGATGTTACTATCTTCTCCTGTGGCAACAGAAAGATAATGTTGTCGATATCATTAAAGCTGCATTTTTTATAATGCTATCTACTCTCATTAGATACGATGGTTGGTTTCTTTTCCTTTTTGCAGGTCTTTTGATTATCTTTCAAACCCTTAGAAAAAAGGGTTACAAAACGACAGAGGGCACGATCATTTTATATTCTACTTTAGCCGGTGTCGGAATCTTTTTATGGTTTGTTTGGAATGCACTTATTTTCAAAGACCCTCTCTACTTTGCATTTGGTCCATTCTCAGCCCATGCACAACAAGAGCAATTAGAAGCAGCAGGGGTGCTTGCGACAAAGAGTGACATACTTCTTTCCATAAAGGTATATTTATACGCACTACTTTATAACTCATATACGTTTACGGCATTAGTAGGAGCGGTAGGAGCAATAGTTATTTGGTTTGATAAAAAAATAACCACAAACGTAAAAATTATTACATTATCGTTAATTGCACCTCTTATTTTTAATATTATCGCGCTCTATTTGGGTCATTCAGTACTCTTTATTCAAGGGATATCAGGAGATACGTGGTTTAACGTTCGGTATGGAGTTATGGTTTTACCTTCAATTGCAATATTCACTGGATACCTTGTTGGGAGATTGAAAGGTTTACGGTGGGCGGTTATTGCACTAATTGCTTTTACGACATACTTCGCATTTGCAAACTCAGACGCTGTTACTATTGATGACGCAACCGTTGGTTCAAGTCAGAAAAATGTCACTGAAGTTAGTGGATGGTTACGCGATAATGCTGCTGATAAAGAGGGATTTGTCTTGATTTCTGCAGCATCTCATGACGCAATTGTATTTAGCTCGGGCCTACCTATGAAGAAATTCATTCATGAAGGTACTGGAGCGTATTGGGAAAGTGCAACTGTATCACCGGATCGATGGGCCCGGTGGATTATTATGAGAACCAATGATAATAACGACTTGAGCTGGCGTTTTGTGAGCGTTTCAGGAGCACTAGATCGGTACACTCTTGTTTCTAGTTATCCATTCGCTGATATATATGAATTAAAACCTGAATATCTACCTGAGTTAAATACAACTCCTGTATTTGGTAAGCAAAAGTAACCATTATGAAACCTATCCATAAAAAAATAGTAGCAATTGTATTCGTGGTAATCATCGCGACATCATTGTATGTCGTGAAAAAAGATGTTGTACCCGTTTCCGAAGCAAAAGATCACCAAATGTGGTCAGTACAAGCAATAGACACAATGAAGTATTCTCGTGATATCGCCCGCGAGAAACTAAACGATGAGAGCTATACTCAAGTAATTAACCAGCAAGTATCAGATATTGCAAAGACTGGGGCAACTCACGTTGCAATTGGAACCCCGTATGAAGCAGAGTTTGTTCCATTTATGGCTCGGTGGATAAAAGCTGCACGAGCGGAAGGGCTCCATGTCTGGTTTAGAGGTAATGCAGCCGGATGGGAAGGATGGTTTGGATATCCAAAAATCACGCGAGAACAACATACTCAGCATGTTGTTAACTTCATTAAATCAAATCCACAGTTATTTGAGGATAATGATATTTTCAGCTCGTGTCCTGAATGTGAAAATGGAGGTCCTGGTGATCCTCGTGAGACTGGTGATGTAGCTGCTTATCGAACATTTCTGAAGTCACAACACATCGCAGTTAATGAAGCCTTTAGCAGTATTGGTAAATCTGTAATGACAAGTTTCTATTCTATGAATGGTGATGTTGCACGTCTTGTTATGGATAAGGAAACAACCGCGGCACTTGGGGGTTTTATTACTGTGGACCACTATGTTAAGTCACCTAAAAAGCTTGCTGACGATATACGTGCTTATGCTGAATTAAGTGGTGGAAAGGTGGTTCTTGGTGAATGGGGAGCGCCTATCCCAGATATCCATGGGAAAATGGATGCTGATGCTCAGAACGCATGGATACAAGAAGCCCTTAAAGAGCTGTCATCCATACCTTCCCTGTACGGGGTCAATTATTGGACTGCAGCAGGAAGCTCGACACAACTTTGGGAGGACGATGGTGAACCAAAACTGGCAGTTAGTACAATTACTAAATACTACAACCTCAAAACAATGAAAGGAACGGTAGTGAATGAAATTGATACACCTGTTGCATATGCTAACGTACAAAGTGGATTCGAAACGGTTCAAACAGATCTACTTGGTGAATATGCAGTAACACTACACCCGGATGACACTGAAATTACGATTTCCGGTGAAAGTTATGCTCAGACACTGGTATCCGTTGCGAACTTAGAAAATGCTGCAGCTGATCAGCGCATTGTCCTTATTAAAACACAGGAAAACATACTCTTTAGGTTCGCTAAACTTTTGCGTAAACTTCTCCCTACTAATTAGTAGCCTCACTTGACCTTTTTTATAGGCTGTGTTATAATCCCATATATTAATTATATGGGTAAAAAGACGCTATGCCAAGTAATCGTAACAGGGCTAATTTCAATGGCTTGGCTTTTGCGTCCGTTGAATGTCTTCGCAATTGATATTCCTTCATTTCCAACCTGTACTAATCCACAGTCACCATTAAAGATTAGCTATGTTGACGGAAAACATGGAATTGTCGGAAATCCTGGAGAGTTCGTTGGTTCAGACAGTGTGTACACAGTAAATGACATACAAACACTTCAATGCTTCTGTGCAGTAAATGGTGAAGGTATCCAAACAAACTGGTGGAAAGTAACATCCCTTACTCAGGAGGAAATTCAAACGATAAAGAATTTGGGATGGACATTTGTACCTGATGGATCTGTCTGGGGCCTTGCTAATACTCAATATATCGCACAAAACACTAATTATAGTTGTGGTTCAAATAATCCATCAAACAACGGGACTGGTGGGGTAGTGCTCTCCAGTGCAGCTAAGACCCAAACTGGTGCAGTCCTCGGATTTGCAGCTACTGGAAACGCACAGATGCTATTTACCCTTGCGATAACTAGCGTATTATCACTAGTACTTGGTATTATTGCACGAAAACGAGGGGTATAATCGTTATGCTTTCACGAATTCTCTTCAGCGTATCAGGGATATCTTTCTTCTTTTTAATTTCATTAGCTTCGCTTCGCTACATTCCTAATAACTTAGAATTTAAGTCATACCTAGAAAACAATGACACTGCATCTGGGCCAACCTTGGATGAAAATAAAATTCCGACTGGAATTGCTATAGAAGGTATTAACGTTTGGTTACCGGTATATCCGGCAAAGGTTAATAATTCTGAGTGGGAAACAACATATAAAGGTGTATCGTATATCGTTGGTTCGGCAATCCCTGGAAATATTGGAAATGCAATTTTCTATGGTCACAATTGGCCAAACATTCTAGGAAGTTTGTCGTCGATTAAAGTGGGTGATACAGTTGAAGTTATTTTTTCAAATAACAGTAAAAAAAGTTTTACAGTTACGACCATTCAAGAGGTTACTCCTGATGCAGTTGCAGTTCTTGATCAAACAAATGACAAAAGAATTACCATTTATACCTGTATCGGATTTTTTGATAGTAATCGCTTAGTGATAACTGCATTACTTCTGGGTCAGTGAAATTAAAGAAGGCAAGTCGTGAACTGCAATACCGGTAAAGTTAGCGTATTTTGATAGATCTTCATAAAGTATTGCATAATCTTCATATAACTTTTCTTTACCAACCGTGTCGTAAGTAATATTTTTTTCTAATCCTCCTGCTGTCTCAATTGCAATTTCCATCTTCACTTGAGTATCTTTAATCAAATTCACTTCATCATGTATAAAATCTAATATACCTTGAGCCGTGTTTCTATACGCCATTACTGTAATCAAATGAGGTTTGTCACTTTTATTGAGAATATCTACTAAATGCTCAAACGGAGTTTTATCTTCGTTGTGAAATTTTAGCTTTGTAACGACACTTTCTTGTTCAAACCATGCAGGGATTGCAACTGAAATAGGTATACTACTTTTCAAAGCCAAACGCTCTATGAGCTCTAAATATTCTGTAAAAGCTTCGATATTTTTAAAATCAAAGTTTTTTTCACTATAAAACTCAATATCAAATTGCACACGAGTAATTTGATAGTCTGCGTACTTGTTGTTGTATTTCTGGATAAAGTTGAGTGCTTCTTCGGGTAAATACCAGTGTGAAGATTTTGACCAATTAGTGTTGCCTAATACTACATATACTTCAATTTGTTGATCGTTTGCTAATTTTACAAATTCAGCAAGTGATTTTGTAAAACTTGCTTCCTGTAGTTCTTTTTCACTAGTCGTTTCGAAAATATCTAGATAATCTGAAATATTGATATAAAGTGCACCTACTCCTAATTTTTTTGCAGAGGTAATAAATTTGCTTTTCTGTTTCGACGACAAATTTGAAGGGTTATCCCAGATCCAACTTGTAGCAGCTGGTTTGAATGCTTTAGTCTCAATAACTGTGCGAAATTTAGATATCATCAGTATAGTAATAATT
>Ga0163150_10002383_pt1 | contig 28854 bp, 27 predicted proteins | sample OliLakLV19P2IB_FD_148628 | JGI IMG/M metagenome (GOLD analysis project Ga0163150, IMG submission 148628) | Freshwater microbial mat bacterial communities from Lake Vanda, McMurdo Dry Valleys, Antarctica - Oligotrophic Lake LV.19.P2.IB | ecosystem: Environmental > Aquatic > Freshwater > Lake >...
GTCATGGTCTACGCGACGATCAATGGGAACGCGTCAAAGATTTGCTGCCTGGCCGTGAAGGCACGGTTGGCGTGACGGCAAAGGACAATCGGCGTTTCATCGAAGCCGTGCTTTACCGCTATCGCGCCGGTATTCCGTGGCGCGATCTGCCAGAGCGCTTTGGCAATTTTCGTGTGATCCATACGCGCTTTGGCCGTTGGGCGAAAACCGGTGTTTGGGCGAGAGTTTTCAAGCACTTGGCTGCGGACGCCGATAACGAATACGCCATGATTAACAGCACGGTCGTGCAACCGCGCCCCTGTCCAAAAGGTCGCGCCGGCCGGGCTTGACGCCGACTAATGTTCGCTTATTGTTCTACTCGCGCGCAGCCTGTGCCGCACGCAGACTTGAAAATGTGAATAGACAACCGGCGGACCTGAAAGCCCCAGGGCTCAGGCGCCCGCCTCGTGAGCCCCGCGCGAAAAGGAAATGCGGTGGGAGTGCCCCGGACTCCGCCTCCTGGGATCACAGCGCCGACGCAGAAAAATCCTGCGCACCGGGAAAGGACAGAACGCAAAAACAACGACGAGACTGTCATCTTCACCGGAACAAACCGCGGAAGAGAACGCAAAAATCGTGAAACATCGTCCCACGTGTCATCTCCTCCCCGCTCCAAACCCCTCAGGCCCCAGCAAAACCCAGCAGAATCGGTCGGAAGGAAGCAAGCGAGGGAAGGAGGAGCCTGGCTGCCCTTCCTGGATGGCTTTAGAACTCGGGTGCAGGCAGCCGAACGCCATTTTGGCGCTTCTCCGGGCTAAAGCGCTTACCGCCGCCATCTGCATACGGTGGTGCGCCGACGAGTGAAGAAGGCATAGGGGGCATAGGGGGTATCGAGACTGCCCGGTCGCGCGGCCGATCCGCGCACGGCTTGGGGCCGATGTGGTTCGCTATTCCTTCATCGCAGTGGACTTCCACCACCTACTCATTGCCGGTCTCCCGGCGCAGGTGACCCTAAAAACTTAGCGAAAATCATCGGAATTAGGGTTGCGAACATAGCGCGGCAGCGTTGCAAATGATGTCAAGAGCATTTCGCAGTAGAGTACCAGGCGCACTACAGGTGAACGCGCTCTATTTATCTTCAATCTTGAGAGCTCTCGTCTAGCAAACATGTGCCCCTCTCTTGATGCGCGAAGTAACAGCGCTTCTCCGGCTTTACAGTCTGCTTCGCCACCCTCCCCTCGAACCAACATTCGGCCAGCCATGAACATCGACGGCTTATGGCCCCGCTCCGCACCATCGATGAACAGTGCGCGTGCGCGCCTCAAGTCACCCTTTTCCTTCCATGCTCTACCCAGGCTATACTTTGCAGTTAAGCTCCCGCCATTGGCGGCTCTTTCCCAAAGCAACATCGCTTTTTCTCGATCGGGCTGTCCCAAATGGCCGCTTTCGAGCATCCAGCCGAGATTTAGCAGGGCTGTCTCCGAACCCTGTTCTGCTAACGTCTCATAGAGGCGGGCAGCTTCCTTGTATTTCGCAGCATCTAAGGCCCGAAAGGCTCGCTGTTCCTCAGTATCGACCTCAACCATCCGAAGACCTCAATTTCTTGACGGCACTTTTTACATGCCTTCATGCCCTACTTAAGCGCTTCGCCCTTTCGAAGTTCTACAATTAACTGTTACCTCGGAGCTCGCATTTGGGAACGCGCGCTCACCAAGACAGCGCCGGCGCGCAAAAAAAGAAGGCGAAGACCAAGCGATCGGGAAAAGCAAAGGGGGGCTGAGCACTAAAATTCACGCCACCGCCGATGCTCTGGGCAATCCGACTGGCTTCCTTTTGACGCCCGGACAAGCTCACGATTTGAACGGTTCCGATGAACTATTACCGGCGCTTGAGGCGAACACGGTGCTGGCCGATAAGGGCTACGATGCCGGCGAACGGGTGATCGAGCCGTTACGAGCCACAGGAAAAGAACCGGTTATTCCATCCAAAAGCAACCGCAAGGAGCCTCGCCCGTATGACAAGGAGCTTTATAAGGCGCGGCATTTGATCGGGAATTTCTTCCGCAAACTCAAGCAATTCCGCGCGATCGCCACGCGTTACGACAAAACCGCGCGAAATTTCCTGGCCGCAATCCATCTCGCCTCCGCTATCATTTGGCTCAATTGATGACAGGCCCTAGTTCGCGCCGCGCAATAGCGGTTGTTCGGGTGGTTTGACTTCGCGCCGGGTGACTTGCTTGCTCGCCGGTTTGCGTGTGGGCTTGATCACGGGTTTGACGACCGGCTGCTCAACTTTGTTATCCAGTTGCGTGACAACGGGTTCAGCCAGTGCTTTGCCCCAGGCGCCGCCAGGAAATTTCGGCGACCAGTCGCCGTAGACGGTGACATACAGCAACGCCTCGCCTGCACCCTGAGATGCGGGGCGCAGAATAAAGTTTGCAGGGATGGACGCGAAGTCGCCGGGACGCTGAGTGAATTTGTTGGGTTTGCCTTTGGTGTCAATGCCGTCGAAGACAAAGGCGCCTTTCAGCACGGTGTAATTGCCTTCAACGGTGAACCAGTGTGGCGGCAGGCTGAAGTTGGGGGGGGACTTCACGACGACGCGGGTTAGCCCGATTTTGTCGTCGCGCGTGATAACGGCGACCCGCAGCGGATTGGAGCTGGGCTGATCGGGGGAAAATTTCTGCCAGCTCGCATTCGTCAGATCGACGGCCGGAATTTTTTTTGGCGGGCGTTCAAATCCCTGGCCCAGGGTCTGAGTGGTCTCGAGATAGGCCGAACACCCGGCTGACATCAGCGAGGCGGTGAGCGCGCAGAATCGAATCAGATGCGATGCGCAATATCGCGAACCGGTTTGTCCCCTAGAAGTCAAACCGGGCTGCAACTGAAACGGGATTTTGAACTTAAAGGTCATGGATGTGAGTCGTTCAAGCAACGGTGACGATTGATCGGTATCAGCTATTTGGTGAGCAGCGAGTCTTAATGAGATGTAAATGCAACGGTCCTACCTATTGTGGGTCGCGGCGTTCTTTACACACTATAGTCGCATACTTAACGTCTCAAAGAAATCGGGGGAATTGATTCGCATGCGACCCGGCGTTCCGTGGAATGTGAAGGGAATTGAAGAGGACGCTCGTGAGGCGGCTCAGGCGGAGGCGCGTCGTGCAGGCGTCAGCGTCGGCGAATGGCTGTCGGGCCTCATCAGGACAAACGGCAAGGAAGGCAGGCCGGGCGGCTATTCCCAATCACAACAGGCATTTCACCAGGCGGGCCACCAGCCGGGCGATGGCACTTTTGGTCCCCAGAACCAACCCTACTACCCGCCCTTGGTGCAAGCGCCGAAATATCCACAGGCTGTCCCACCGGGGAACTCACAGGCTTACCCACAGACTTATCCCTATGCGTCGCAAAGCGCGCGGCAACCTCAGCCGTACCAACCGCTGCATCCGCATCAGGGGCAACACCAACACATGGCCCGGGATCCGGGGCTGAATTTTGAACAGCATTCACGCGGCGATGAGTACGCGGCGTTTGCGGGCGGCGCGCGTGAACTGGCGGAGCGGTTTGATCAGTCAGAGCGACGGGCGCAAATGGCGATCGCTGCGGTCAATCAAACGGTCGTGGCGATGCAGGACCGTATGGATGCCGCAGAACGCGTGAAGCAGCTTGCGGAAGCGGCGTTCACAAGTGCGGCAGAGGCCTTAACGCAGTCCGCGCGCGAACAGGGGCGAGCGTTCGACAGTATGGAGCACACTGTACGCAGTGTGCAAAAGCGGATCATCGAAATTGAGTCCGGCCAAGCGGAATGGCCGGGCAGAGAGTCCATCTTGCGGCTGGAATCGGCACTTGGCCAATTACAAAAGCGGCTCGGCGATCTGGATGCTGACCGTGCTGACCTGCCGGCCAAGGACACGATCACCAAGCTCGAAGCCACTTTGGGGCAGCTGCAAAAGCGCCTGGGGGATATGGAAGCGGCCAGCACCGACGCGCCCGGCAAAGACGCGCTGGTGCGGCTGGAAACTTCTATCACGTCGATGCGCGGTGAAGTCGCCGATGCCGATCGCAGAACGCGCGAAGACATTACGCAGATGGCCAAGTTCATGCGCGACCTGGGTGCGCGTGTCGATTCGGTCGAGCGTGGGTCGACATTGGCTGAAAGCGTGTCAGCCCGGTTCGACGCGCTTGAGGCGCGATCGGCCTCGATGTTTGACGAAATCCGCGGTCAGATGTCGGCGGTTGATGGGCGGATCGCACAAGCCACTTCGGCGAAGAGCACAATTTCACCTGGCACCTTCGCCGCCTTAAAGGGTTCAGTTGAGGGGATTGCGTCGCGCCTTGATGGAATGTCCGAGCAATCGCCGGCCGCGTTGGCCAGTTCGATCGGGGCGATCGAATCGACGCTGAGCGTCATTACAGCCAAGATCGAGCAAAGCGACAAGCGTTCGGCCGAGTCGGTTACCGGCGTCAATAGCGCCCTGAAAGCGTTGTCATCGCGCATAGAAGATTCCGACAAGCGCCACACCCAATCCTTAAATGCCCTGGCACGGCGTTTGGACGAGTCCGATCATCGCGCCGGTGAAAACGCGCGCGATATCCATAAGTCGCTGGATGAGTACTCCGGCCGGCTGGAAGCATCCGAGAAACGTCACAAAGATGCTATCAGCGGGCTTCGCCTGACGGTCGATGGATTTATTGCCAACGGCATCGCTGAGGGATTGCCCGTTGATCCCAGATTGGGCCGGGCGACGGCCAGGCCATCGGCTTTGAGTTCGCTGCAATCCTATTCACCGCCACCCGTGGCACCACCACCAATGCTGGAGCCTGAAATCCCTCCCTTCCTGACGATGGGCGTGCGGGCGCTATCGGGTGATGCCGCGCCTCCTCCGCCTCCGTTCGATGATGGCCGCAACGAGTCTGCGTCAGGACATGAATACTCACTGTCTGCCCTGCAGACGATGCTGGCGGGTCCATTGTCGTCCCAGGACGCGGATCATGACCCGTCACGGTTTGAAGGTGATCGCTTTCATGTTGCGGGTGGAAATAGCGTACTGGGAGATTACGACCAGGATCAACTCAATGCGCCGCCCAAAACAGGCGGTGACTACATGGCAAAAGCACGCCATGCGGCAAAGGCCGCCGCAGAGCTTGGGGCCGAACGATCGAGAAACAAGCGGCAGCAGGACTTTGGCCAGGATCAATCAGGTGGCCGCAATCTTGGCCGGCTTATGATTATCGCTTTGGCCGGTGTTGCCGTTGTCGCCGGTATCGTTGCCGTTCTGTTCACATTGCCCTCCGGGCCGGGCGACGACGGCGTTGAACGGCCTGTCCCCGGGGCAACTATCGGTGACCTGCTGAATGGGCAAAGTGAACCTGCCGTTCCACCTTCAAGTGGTGGCGCCGGTACGGACGCGCAGCCTGCCGGAGCGGATTTTGCGCCACTACCTCCGGCCGACGAAACTGCGGCCGCGAATGGAGCGCCTACCAGCGTAACTGCAGCGCCAAACGGGCTTGGCGTACCTTCTCAGGTTTCGCCGGCGGAGCCCGAATTCACGGCCGGTGCCTCGCCGCTGCCGGGCAGCGCAAGTGACACTGCGGTCACCAGTCTGGAGTCCGGCGCGGTGCGCGGCGATGCGAAGGCGCAGTTTCTATTGTCATTGCGCTATTCTGAAGGGCGCGACGTCGTAAAAGACGATGGACGCGCAGCTTCGCTGGCCACGAAAGCAGCCGAGCAAGGGCTCGCGATCGCGCAATACCGGCTGGGCGCGCTGTACGAACGCGGTGTCGGAGTGCCGAAAAGCCTTGCGCAGGCCAAGGCGTGGTATGAAAAAGCTGCGAAGTCGGGCAATCGTAAGGCAATGCACAATTTGGCGGTCTTGCTTGCCGATACGAATAGCGGGCAGCCCAACTATAAAGAGGCGGCGCGTTGGTTCAGGGAAGGTGCGACGTACGGCCTTACGGACTCTCAATACAATCTCGCGGTACTTCTTGAGCAAGGCATGGGCGTGCCCAAGAATGTAAAGGAAGCAGCCACGTGGTTCGCTGTGGCATCGGCACAAGGTGATACGGGTGCGGCGGAGCGTCTGGATGCGCTGAAGAAGCTGCTGAGCCCGGGCGACATTGCGATGGCGCTTGACGCTGCCCGTAAATATCGCGCCAAGGGACTTGATCCGTCATCGAACGAACTGCCGTCCGGGCCTGGTTAAGCTTGATGGACTTTGGCGCGACCAAAGTACACATGGGTGACGAAGTGAACTAGCCAGAGGCGCCTTGCCGGTTTATGCGTGGCCTCATCTCTTGCGCTGCAAGCTCATCTCATTCCAGTTGTGTCCCATGGAGATTTATCTCCCTATCGCCGAAATGCCTGTGAATGTTTTCCTCATTGTCGGCCTCGGGGCGGCGGTGGGCTTTTTGTCGGGCATGTTTGGCGTTGGGGGCGGGTTTATACTCACGCCGTTTTTGATGTTTTGGGGTATCCCCCCGGCCGTCGCCGTCGCGACGCAATCGACGCAAACGGTGGCGTCCTCGGTGTCTGGGGTCATGTCCCATTGGCGCAAAGGCAACGTCGATTTCAAAATGGGCGGGGTGTTGCTCGGTGGGGGATTGATTGGCTCACTCGCTGGAATTCAATTGTTCAATGCACTGAGAGCTGCCGGGCAAGCCGATTTGTTCATCGCCTTGTCCTACGTCATCTTCCTGGGGTCTATCGGCTCTCTAATGTTTTGGGAGAGCTTGCAAGCGGTCCGGCAAAGCGGAGCGAACGGGCTAGCGGGCAGACGCGAGGCAGGCGGGCATTATTGGGTGCACGGGTGGCCGCTGAAAATGCGGTTCCACCGGTCGAAGCTCTACATTTCCGCCATACCGCCGCTCTTGCTGGGCTTGCTGATCGGCGTGCTGTCGGTGGTAATGGGAATTGGTGGCGGCTTTATTTTAGTTCCGGCGATGATTTATCTGCTGCGCATGCCGGCGTCGGTCGTGGTTGGAACGTCTCTGTTTCAAATTATTTTTGTCGGAGGGTTTTCAACGCTGTTGCATGCGATAACCAATCAGAGCGTCGATGCGATGCTGGGAGCCCTGTTGATTGTGGGGGGCGTGATCGGCGCGCAGTTCGGCGTGCGGTATGGAGAGCGGCTACGCAGCGATTGGATGCGGCTTTGTCTGGCCGGGCTTCTGCTGATGATTTGTGCGCGGTTGGGGTTCAATTTGATCTGGCCACCGGGCGATCCTTTCAGCGTCATCATCGAGTCCGCGCCATGAAGAGTTGGGCGATGATATTGACTTGCATTTTGGGCTTTGGCCTCGGCTGCGCGCGCGCGGAGGATCTGGCCACAGGCATTTCGCGGGACAAAATTGAAGTGACCTCGAGCTTCACGGGCGCAGACGTTGTGGTGTTCGGCGCTATTGAAAGCGACGCTGGCGCTGCACTGCCAGCGGCGGCCGCGCATGATATTGTCGTCGTTGTGCGCAGCGACCGGGTGTCCACTGCCACAGTTCGCAAGAAAGAGCGGCTGGGGTTCATCTGGGTCAATCGGGAGCAGAGGCAGTTTGGAGGTGTGCCGGGGTACTACTTTATTGCGTCGACCCGCCCGTTGAAAGACATGGCCAGCGTTGATGTTCTACGGCAATTCGAACTGGGGCTCGAAAATTTGGCGATGGGTCCCGCTCCAGGATCGATTGGCGGGCCGCGAGATTTTCGCAAGGCGTTCCTGGAGTCGCGGGTGCGCAATGAACTTTATGGGCAACATGAAGGCGGGGTAAGATTTTTGTCAGGCTCGCTTTTTCGCACGACGGCAGCCCTGCCGCCAAATGTTCCGTCTGGAAATCTCAAGGTGTCGGTTTATGCTTTTTCGAACGGGCAGATTACGAGTTCAAATTCGATGACGTTGTTCGTCGAAAAGTCCGGTATCGAAAGACAGTTGTCTGAGTTCGCAATTTACTGGCCGGCACTCTATGGGATTGCAGCGCTGGTATTGTCGGTGGTCGCCGGTTTCCTGGCGGCAGTGGTGCTCCGCGAGCGGGAATAAGTGGTGTGTCCAAGCATTGCCGGCAGATTTCCAAGCGCTTTTGGCTAAAAAAGAGGTTTTGAGTAACAAAATTAGCGGAAAAGCTAAAGGCGCGTGTGATACGCACGTTCGGCATTGACGTTTACGTCAACGTAAATATGATTGCGGTTGAGTGATGCTGGAAAGGCTTATTGCGATGGAAACCTGGTCTATCAGCGAATTGTCCGTGGAGTTCGGAATTACACCCCGGGCTATCCGGTTCTATGAAGATGAAGAACTGGTCAAGCCGACGCGGAAAGGCCAGACGCGCATTTATTCGGCGCGTGACCGGGCGCGATTGTCTTTGATCTTGCGGGGAAAGCGTGTCGGCTTTTCGCTGATCGAACTCAAGGAGATGCTCGATCTCTATGATATGGACGACGGTCAGGCGACGCAATTGCAGTATTCGATCAAAAAATTCTCCGAGCGGATCAATGCGCTTGAACGGCAACGCGCTGATGTTGAACAAGCTCTGCAGGAATTGCGAGCCGGGCGGGCGCGGCTGGAGCTTTTTCTGGCTTCGAAAGATCCGGCGAGCCGGCCGGCAGACGAAGAGCGCCGGCACTTGATCGGCTTTTCGCTAAATTCCGGAATGCGTGACTAAACTTTACAAGAGGCAAATCTCATGGGTGTCTTGCAGGTCGATCACGCGACGTGGATGAGTGAAGATCTGCAAATATTCGACAATGAGGCCCGCAAATTCTTTGAACGCGAATGCGTGCCGCACTCGGAAAAATGGATCAAACAGCAGCACGTTGATCGCGCGACGTGGAAGAAAGCGGGCGAAGCCGGTTTGCTTTGCGCCTCGACGCCTGAAGCCTATGGCGGCGCCGGTGGGACGTTTGCTCATGAAGCGGTGATCATCGACCATCTGGGGAAGCTGGGTATCGATGGGTGGGGCATCACGTTGCACAACGCGATTGTTGCGCCTTACATTATCCATTGTGGCACCGAAGAGCAGCGACGGCGTTGGTTGCCGCGTCTGGCGTCGGGCGAGTTGGTGGCGGCGATCGCGATGACGGAGCCTGGGACCGGTTCCGACCTTCAGTCGATCAAGACCACAGCAAAGCGCGACGGCAATCATTATGTAATCAACGGGTCGAAGACTTTCATTACAAACGGCGGGACAGCGAATTTTGTCATCGTCGTGGCGAAGACTGATCCGACGCAAGGGTCGAAGGGTACGTCGCTGGTTGTGGTCGAGACTGACGAGGTCGAAGGATTCCGGCGCGGGCGCGTGCTTGAGAAGATCGGGCAGAAGGCGAACGACACGGCGGAGTTGTTCTTCGACGATGTGCGCGTACCGGCGGCGAATTTGATCGGCATGGACGAGGGACGCGGCTTCATACAACTGATGCAGCAATTGCCGCAGGAGAGGTTGATCATCGCGCTGCAGGCGATGTCGGTGATCGAGCGGGCGCTCGAGCACACGATCGCGTACGTCAAAGAGCGCAAGGCATTCGGCAAGCAGATCATCGAGTTTCAGAATACGCAGTTCAAACTCGCCGAGTGCAAGACAGAAGCGACGGTTGCGAAGGTGTTTTGCAATCACACGACCGGACTGCTTCTGGAGGGCAAGCTCGATCCGTTCATGGCATCGATGGCGAAGCTTTGGTTGACGGAAGTGCAGTGCCGCGTGGTTGACGAATGCCTGCAACTGCACGGCGGGTACGGGTACATGAACGAGTACCCGATCGCGCGGATGTATGCAGACAGCCGCGTGCAGAAAATCTATGGCGGCACGAATGAGATTATGAAAGTGCTGATCGCGAGGAGCCTGTGACGTGGAAGCTGGTCTGATCGCTGCGACCCTGCTCGCTCGGCTGGTTGGACCCGCCGAGGCGCCGAAAGGTCCAGATCGCACTCAGCATTGCATGGAGAACGCAACGAGCGACTTGCTTGGGGTTTGGATCAGTCAGTCAATGGGCGATCGCATCTTTCCACTTGAGTTTCGAGTTGTGTCGCCCGCCTTGACTGACTGTGCGAAGCTGCCGGGGAGCTCGCAAACTTTTTGGATCGTCGTTGGCAAGGGCGCACGGACAGCTCCAGGTATCACCCCATTGTTCCCTGATCCGTATGCACTACCAGGATCTGCCAAGGCGGCCTGTCCGCAATTCATCGAGGGTGGAATACTTAAGTTTAGAGCGACGATAGAAGGTGCAAAGTACGCCTGCAAGGACGCACGATAGCTCATGTACATCCCCAAACACTTTGCCGTCGATGACCTCTCGTCTCTGCACGATCTTATCGATACGTGCGATTTCGGGATTGTCGTCGGTAATGGGGATGATGGGCTGTTTGCGACGCATATTCCGCTGATGCTGACGCGAGATGAGGGTGCGCGGGGTACACTTTATGGCCATGTCGCGCGGACCAATCCGCATGTCGGATTGTTTGGCGCGCAATCGCTCGTGATTTTCCCGGGACCGCACGCTTACGTCTCGCCAAGTTGGTACTCAGACCGGACGACCAATGTGCCGACGTGGAATTATGCGGCGGTGCATTGCACTGGCGTGCCGCAGCTGACCGGCGGCGATCAGATCGAGCATTTGCGATTGATGGTTGCGCGTTATGAAGGCGCGAGGCCGAACGGGTGGAGCATCGATGAACTCAAGGCTGAGTTGCGCGAGAGCCTGCCACGCGGGATCGTTACGTTTCGCATGGAGATCGCGCGGATCGAGGGTAAAGCGAAGTTGTCGCAGAACAAGCTGCGCGGCGAGCGCGAGCGAGTGATCGCAGGGTTGAAGGCTGCCGGTGAAACCAGACTGGTCGCGCTAATGCAGTCAGAAATGGAAAAAGGTTGAGTTCAAATAATCTTGGAAAATTGGAGGACGCCATGACTGAATGTTTTGTTTACGACACCGTACGCACACCGCGTGGTAAGGGGCGCAAAGACGGGGCGCTGCACGAAGTAACGGCGCTGGAACTGGGCAGCCAGGTGCTGCGCAACATCCGTGATCGCAACAAGCTTGATACGTCTATCGTTGACGATGTGATCTTTGGCTGTGTCGATCCGGTTGGCGAGCAGGGCTCGAACATTGCGCGCATTGCGGTGCTGAACGCGGACTATGCGGAAAGTGTTGCAGGGGTGCAGATCAACCGGTTCTGTGCTTCGGGACTTGAGGCCTGTAATATGGCGGCGGCGCAGGTGATGTCGGGCCAATCCGACATGACGATCGGCGGCGGCGTCGAGTCGATGAGCCGCGTCGGCATGGGCGCTTCGGGTGGTGCGTGGGCGACGGACCCTTCGATTGCGATCAAGAGCTATTTCACGCCGCAGGGTATCGGTGCCGATTTGATTGCGACACTGGATGGTTTTTCGCGCGACGATGTGGATGCTTATTCGGTTGAAAGCCAGAAGCGGGCGGCGAATGCCTGGAAGAATGGCTATTTCAAGAAGTCAGTGACGCCCGTGAAGGATATCAACGGGCTGACGATCCTGGACCGGGACGAGCACATGCGGGCGGATACGACGATGCAATCGCTCGCATCGCTTCAGCCGGCGTTCGCAATGCCGGGCGAGTTTGCCTTCGACGCGGTGGCGCTGCAGCGCTATCCGGAAGTCGAGCAGATCAATCATGTGCACCATGCCGGCAATTCGTCGGGCATCGTTGATGGCGCCGCGGCGGTCCTGATGGGCACGAAAGAAGCGGGGCGTTCGACCGGCTTGAAGCCCCGCGCGCGCGTACGGGCCTTTGCGTCGATTGGCTCGGAGCCGTGTATCATGCTGACCGGACCGGCGTTGGTCACTCAGAAAGTGCTGAAGCGCGCCGGCATGACGGCGAAAGACATTGACTTGTTCGAGTTAAACGAAGCGTTTGCTTCCGTGGTCATGCGCTTTATGAAAATCATCGACGTTCAGCACGACAAGATCAACGTCAATGGCGGCGCCATTGCAATGGGGCATCCGCTGGGTGCCACAGGGGCCATGATTTTGGGAACGGTGCTCGACGAACTGGAACGGCGGAATTTGAGCACGGCGCTGGTGACCCTGTGCGTCGGTGCCGGCATGGGCACCGCAACGATTATTGAGCGCGTTTAAGCACCTCAGCCTTCAAGGGAAAATGATCATGGAACTCAAGACATTCAAATGGAATCAGGATGCGGATGGAATCGTCACGCTGACGTGGGACGATCCGGATCGCTCGATGAATGTGCTATCCAACGCGGCACTGAAAGACATTGGCTCAGTCATTCAAAAAGTGGCGAGCGATGCCGGCGTGAAAGGCATTATCATCACATCCGGCAAGGACAATGGTTTTTGCGCCGGGGCGGCGCTGGACGAGATGGAAGGTGCTGCCAGCGGTACGGGCGCGCCGAAGTCTGATGAAGACCGCGTGCGTGAGCGCTACAACGGCGTGGTGCAATTCAATCAGTTGCTGCGCAAATTAGAAACTTGCGGGAAGCCGGTTGTAGCGGCGCTCAATGGACTTGCTTTGGGGGGCGGGCTTGAGGTGGCGCTGGCCTGTCACTATCGGGTCGTTGCCGACAATCCGCGTATTCAATTGGGATTGCCGGAGTCCAAAGTAGGTCTATTGCCAGGCGGCGGCGGAACGCAGCGTCTGCCGCGCCTGATGGGAGCGCAGGCAGCGCTGAGCCTGATCATGCAAGGCAACCCAGTTGATCCAAAGACCGCTGTTGCGCAGAAGATCGTGCATAAAGTGGTTCCGGCCGATCAGTTGATTGCTGAAGCAAAGCGCTGGATCAAGGAAACGCCCGATCCGGTTCAGCCGTGGGACAAGAAAGGATTTGAAGTTCCAGGCGGATTACCAAATGAAAAAGGCTCGTCGACTGTGTTCACGATGGGCAACGCGCTTTACCGGAAGACGTCGTTCAATAATTATCCGGCGCAGCGCTATATCCTGTCTTGTGTGTATGAAGGTCTCGCCGTACCTATCGATGCAGGTCTGCGCATTGAGGCGCGTTATTTCACTAAGCTTTTGATGGACCCCGCTTCGCGAAACATGATCAGGTCGCTGTTCCTGTCCATGCAAGATTTAAACAAGGGAGCCCGCAGGCCTGAAGGCGTTCCAGCGACGAAGGTCAAGAAACTCGGTGTGCTTGGGGCGGGCATGATGGGTGCCGGCATTGCCTTTGTATCGGCACAGGCAGGAATGGAGGTTGTGCTGCTTGACACTACTCAAGACGCGGCCGACAAGGGAAAGGCCTATTCAATTAAATTGCTCGATGGGCAAATTTCCAAAGGCCGTTCCACGGAAGCCAAGAAAATTGAGCTGCTTGACCGCATAAAGCCGACCACGAGTTACGTAGACTTGACGGGCTGCGAACTTGTTATCGAAGCGGTATTTGAAAACCGTGAAATCAAGGCCGATGTCACGAGGAAGGCTGAAGCACAGCTCGGCGTGACGTCGGTTTTTGCTTCAAATACATCGACGCTGCCAATTACGGGACTTGCTGAAGCGAGTGTGCGGGCCGAGAATTTTATGGGCATCCACTTCTTTTCACCGGTCGATAAAATGCAGTTGGTGGAGATCATTACGGCCAAGAAAACCAGTGCCTATGCGTTGGCGGTGGCGGTCGACTATGTGAAACAAATCAAGAAGACCCCGATTGTTGTCAACGACAGCCGCGGCTTCTACACGTCGCGCTGTTTTGGAACTTATGTCGGTGAAGGTCAGGAAATGCTGGGCGAAGGCATTGCTCCGGCGCTGATTGACAATGTGGGACGCATGACAGGTATGCCGCGCGGCCCGCTTGAGCTCGCTGACGACGTGGCGCTTGATCTGGCGTACAAAGTCCGCCAGCAGACCAAACAAGATCTCGGCGACAAATATGAAGCAGGGCCAGCTGATACACTGATTGAAACGATGGTGGGCAAACTCGGACGGCTTGGCCGGAAGAACGGCAAAGGCTTTTACGACTACCCGGCCGATGCTGGTGGCAAGAAGCGCTTATGGCCAGGTCTTAAAGACATAGTGAAATTGAAAGTGACTTCGTCAACGCCCGAACTCGTGGAAGAGATGAAGAAGCGGTTCCTCTACCGGCAAGCTATCGAAGCGTCCCGTTGTTTTGAAGAGAACGTTGTCATCGATCCGCGAGAGGCGGATGTGGGTGCTATTCTGGGTTGGGGTTTTGCACCTTATACGGGTGGTCCGCTTTCGCTGATCGACACCGTTGGTACCAAGAGATTTGTCGAGGAATGCGATGGTTTGGCGCAAAAATATGGCAAGCGGTTTTTGCCCGGCAAGTTGCTTCGTGACATGGCGGAAACAGGAGACACGTTCTACAATCGGTTCAAACCGGGGAGCCGTAAGGCCGCCTAGCCAGGATTGCTTGCAACTGGGGTCCACGGTGTTAGTTCCATAAATGAATGTGACCGTTGCCCTTTTCCCAGACTCTGTGGCGTGTTAGATGCCGCAGCGCAAACAGGATGTCATTCAAATGCGCGCTTTCGTAATCGCCTGTCTTCTCGTTGCTGCGTCCGTGTCTCCGTCGATGGCGGCTGACCGAAAATTAAGTGACTTTTTCGGCGCTTATCTGGGCCACGGAACAGAAGATTCGTTGAGCCAACCCTCGTCCGACCGGGAGAAGCAAACCCGCTTTAGCCAAGTCATTATCAGGCCGGCATCAACCGAGAATGGGTTTACAGTTGAATGGTCCACCCTGAAATTGAAGGGTGACGACATTCCGCGTGAAGCGGACACAAAGACTTATTTGCAGACTTTTCGGGGAACGGACAAATCCTACGTCTATCGCGACGTAACATCCGGGGATCCGAATTTGTTGCAGGATACATCCTGGGCGGTCGTCAGCGGCAATACGCTGAGTGTTGTTCAGGTGTCTGTTGCCCCTGACGGTAGCTATTTTGTGACACATTATGACCGAACACTGACGCCCACGGGCATGGATGTCCGCTTTACGCGCTTTGAAAACAGCCGGGTTGTGCGGGCCGTGAAACTGAGCCTTTTCAAAGGCCCTGCAAAAGTTAACTAGCCTGGCCAGTGTACAAGACCGGACCTCTCGTGGTTTGATGCGCCCTGATCCTCGCGGTTGGGGCGTTTTATTTGGGATGGGATATCATGATGCGTATTGCTTTTGCTCTCTGCTTCGCTGCCACGTTGAGCGCCAGCGCCGCCAACGCGGCTGAGAGAAGGATCGACGAATTTTATGGCCGCTGGATAGGGACCGGGCAGGCCACTCAGGGCGTCGTTAATCCCGTCGCGACACAGTCCCGGGACTCAGAAGTCATTGTCGAAAAGACGGCGGATGGCTTCAAAATTTCCTGGACGACCATGTCGTCAGATGTCGGAAACGGTGCGCAATCGAGAGTGAAATCGTCGTCGATGGTCTTCAAAAAGGGCAAGGTGGCGAAGCTCTATGTTGAATTGAAGTCCGGCAATGCGTTGGAGGGAAAGAAGACAACCTGGGCTCGTTTGGCTGGTGACACGCTCTCCATCAGTCAACTGGTGGTGGCAGAGGATGGTCAGTGGGATATGACTGTTTATGATCGCACCTTGAAAGATGCTGATCATATGGCGCTGTCGTTCACCCGGATTGCGAACGGCACGATTTCGAGGCAGGCCAAATTGTCGATGACGCGTTCCAAGGAATGAATGGCAGTCAAATGTTTGAATGAGGTTCAATACTACTGCCGGCTTCCGGCGGTTCAGAAAAAATTACTTTTCGCCCGATGTCATGCTCGTGCATTGTGCTGGTGGGTTATGATGCTGCCAGCTTGAGGTATTGATCCGGATGACTGTTGGCGCGGCTGAGCTTGCACTCGAAGAATGGCCCGCCCGCCGTTCCATAAGAATGTGGGACGGCGTCGTCTCGGTGCTTGCCTGGGAAGCAGCGCAGGCGCGGGCGCCGGGGCTGCACTTCGCACATGCCAATGGGTTCAATGCGCTGACTTATCGCTCGCTTTTCGATGAGTTGGCGTTGGACATGCGAATCTATGCCAGCGATCTGCGGGGGCATGGGCAAACGACACTTGCGGCAAATCCCAAGGGAATGCGGTCCTGGAATATCTATCGCGATGATATTCTGCGGACCCTGGACGAGCTTGATGGGCGACCCAAAATATTGGCTGGACATTCGTTGGGCGCCACTGCCAGTCTGATGGCGGCATTTGCCAAGCCCAATTTGGTGACGGGGCTTATCCTGGTTGAGCCTGTCATTTTGCCGCGAAAATATTTGCGCTGGATGTGGATGATGAAGGCCTTGCCGTTTATCGATCATCTGTTCCCCATAGTCTCACAAGCGAAGCAGCGACGTGGTGTCTGGTCGTCGCGCGAGGCCATGTTTGACGCGTATCGCGGCAGAGGCGCGTTTCGCACCTGGCCAGAGGATGTCGTGCGCGACTATATTACTGGCGGGACTGTCGATTATATCGACTACCGCCAAGCGCGATTGGCGTGCACGCCGGGGTGGGAGGCTGCGAACTATCGTGCGGGGCCGCCGGATGTGTGGAGAGAGCTAGGAAATTTAAAGATTCCAATCACGTTGATTGTTGGCGAGAAGCGATCAACCTGTCCGCAAGCTGTGATCGATTTACTATTGCAGAAACAGCCGGGGATGCGCGTGGTCCGGTTGCCAGACGCGTGTCATTTTCTTCCGATGGAGTTTCCGGGGGCCGTGCGCCAGGAGATTCGTTCAATGGCAAAATTGCCGGGCTGACAAGCAACATAGACAGGAAAGATTCATTTGGCGAATGGGCCACTTCAAGGCGTGAAAGTTGTCGAGTTTGCGGGGCTCGGTCCTGGACCATTTTGCGGGATGCTGCTGTCGGATCTTGGTGCGGACGTCGTGCGGATTGACCGTACGGACGCAAAACCCGCCAAGCCCTTTCATGTCACGCAGCGAGGACGCCGTTCACTGGCGCTGGATTTAAAGCGTGATCTGTCGGTCAAGCTTTGTCTTGACTTGTTTGAACGGGCGGAGATTGTCTTTGAAGGATTTCGACCCGGTGTCATGGAGCGGCTTGGGCTGGGACCTGAGATTGCGATGAGGCGAAATCCAAAACTGGTCTACGGCCGCATGACGGGGTGGGGGCAAACGGGCCCGCTGGCTCATGCTGCGGGACATGATATCAATTACATTGCGATCTCGGGTGCTCTTCACGCCATTGGCACGCGTGGGCGGCCGGTGCCGCCTCTGAATTTGATTGGCGATTTTGGCGGTGGGTCCCTTTATCTCGCGCTGGGATTGCTGGCCGCTTTGACACATGCGCGTGCTACGGGCTGTGGACAAGTCGTGGATGCCGCGATGTGCGACGGCGTTGCTTCTCTGATGTCTTATTTCTATGGATTTCGCGCTGAAGGGACGCACACAGCAGAGCGGGGGGCGAACCGGCTGGATGGTGGAGCGCATTTCTATGATGTCTACAAATGTGCTGACGGTAAGTGGATAGCGCTTGGTTCTATTGAGCCGCAGTTCTATGCGTTGCTGCGCGAGAAAGCGGGGCTGAGCGATCCTGTGTTTGATCAGCAGATGGATCGCGCGCGCTGGCCGGAGTTGAAAGAGAGGCTCGCACTGGTATTTCTCGCCAAAACGCGGGCTGAATGGTGCGCACTCATGGAAGGCACAGATGCGTGTTTCGCGCCGGTGCTTGAGATCGATGAGGCGCCTGGGCATGAACACAATACCCAGCGGCAAGTTTTTGTTGAGGTTGCAGGCGTCGTTCAACCAGCGCCCGCGCCCAGGTTTAGTTTGACGCCGGGTGAAATTCAGTCGCCGCCGCCACAGATTGGCGAGCACAATGTCTCGTGCCTGACCGATTGGGGAGTATCTTCAACCGAGATCGAGGCTCTTAAGACGAAGGGTGTGATCTAGATGAAGCGTCGATCTGCTATTGTTGCACCAGTGCGCACGCCGGTCGGGAAATATCTGGGTGCGTTGAAAGATGTATCTGCCGACGCGCTTGCGGCGTTAGTGGTGCGGGAGACTGTGCGGCGGAGTGGGATTGATCCGTCCAGAGTTGAAGAGGTCGTGTTTGCCCAAAGTTATGCCAATGGTGAAGCGCCTTGCATTGGACGATGGGCGGCGTTGGCGGCGGATTTACCGATTGAAGTTCCTGGAATGCAGCTTGATCGCCGGTGCGGAGGCGGGCTGCAGGCGATTGCGACGGCTGCGATGATGGTGGAGACGGGGGCCGCAGATGTTGTGATTGCGGGCGGCGTTGAGAGCATGAGCAATATTGAATACTATACGACTTCGATGCGAGGCGGCGCCCGGGCGGGAAACGTGCAGCTTTATGATCGCCTGGAGCGCGGACGTGAGCGATCGCAACCGGTGGAGCGGTTCGGGGTCATTTCAGGGATGATCGAGACGGCCGAGAATGTCGCGCGAGATTGTCAGGTGACGCGCGAGGCTTCCGATGTGTTCGCGGTACAGAGTCATAAACGGGCGGTGCGCGCGTGGGCAGAGAACAGATTTGCAGACGAGGTCTTGCCGGTTCCGGTTCCGCAACGAAAAGGTGATCCCATCGTTGTCGCACGCGATGAAGGGGTGAGAGGTGACGCGTCGCTTGAGTCACTGGCAGGATTGAAACCGATCATCAAAGGCGGTGTCGTGACGGCGGCGAATGCCAGCCAGCAGAATGATGCGGCGGCGGCGTGCCTTGTTGTTGCTGAGGACAGGCTGGCGTCGCTGGGTTTGACGCCGATGGGATATTTCGTGGGTTGGGCGGCGGCGGGGTGCCACCCGGCGACGATGGGTTTGGGTCCGGTCCCGGCTGTTGAGCGATTGTTTCAACGGACAAAGCTTGGATGGAAGGATATCGATCTAGTTGAATTGAACGAGGCGTTTGCGGCGCAGGTTTTGGGGGTGTTGAAGCGTTGGGGTTGGGATGAGCGCGAGAAGCTCAACGTCAATGGCTCCGGGATATCGCTTGGCCACCCCATCGGCGCGACTGGGGTGCGCATTGCGGTGACGTTGCTGCACGAAATGAAGCGGCGCAAGGTGCGCTATGGGCTTGAGACCATGTGCGTGGGCGGCGGACAGGGGATCGCCGCGATTTTTGAAGCCGCTTAACCGGTTGCCTCTTTGCGTTCCGGCGCTTCTTTCAGGCAGTGAGCGACTTCACGCAACGCCGAGGCCGCGGTGACGCCAAGCTTATCCAGTTTTCCCATGCGGGCGAGGGTTGCAAGTCCGATGGCGGCTGATGAGAGGCCAAGCGCGCGGGCCTGGGCCTGGTTGGGCGGAAGGCCGTCGAGTTCGAGCGGTTCACTTACGGTTTGGAACAATGAGATCAAACGGCCAAGCAGCATGCGTTCGGAGCCCGGGTTCACGCCGCCCTGATCCAGGTCCATGTTGAAGATGGAGTGGGCGGTCGCAAAAGCTTCTGCGGCTGCTGCTGCGCGTTCTGCGGCGTCGCGCGACGAGGTTGAGCGGAGTTGCTTGGTGATGCTTGCCAGTTCGTGAACCGCGAGTTCGGACAGGATGGCAGCCTTGGAATGGAAATAGAAATAGACGGCACCGGGGACGTATCCCGCTTCTGTGGCGACGGCGCGGATCGTGAGACCCTTGGCGCCATCGCGCGCGAAGACACGGCGAGACGCGGCCAGGATTTCAGCCCGCTTGTAGGCGTGTGATGCTTCTCGGCGTTCTTCCCGCCTACGGTGCGGCGGCAGTTCTGCATGAGACAACTTCGTATCCCCCCGAATCGAGATCTCCCTGAAAGACATGGCGGCTATTTGAACGACGTTCAACGTATTAGAAGCGATAGAAGGGCTTCGACACACCTTCTGCGATGGGTTCGCCAGAGTCCCTTTCGCGTACGGCTTCCTTGAATCCTTTTTCTTCTGCGCGTTGCTTGAACCACACACCTTCCGGCGAATGCCGCGCAATTCCGTCAAAAAGAGTGGCGAACATTTGGGTCTGCGCGAGGCCCATCGATTCAACCGACTGATTGACGACCAGTTTCATCATCATCAATTGGTTTTTTGGCACTGCCGAGATGCGTGTCGCCAATGCCACAACATGCTCATTAAGTTCAGGTTCGGGAACGGCAGCTGACACCAGACCCATCGCAAGAGCTTCTTTTCCCGTGATCAAGTCGCCGGTGAAGAGCATGCGTTTGGCGCGCTCGGCGCCCAGGCGATAGACCCACATCATTGGTGTCGGTACGCCCCAAACGCGCGAGGGCGGGTAGCCGATCCTGGCGTCGTCGGCCATCACTATCAGATCGCAGCACAGGGCGATGTCGCTGCCACCAGCGACTGCGTGGCCACGGACTTTGGCGATGGTCGGTTTGTTCGAGCGCCAGAGGGACATGAAATCCTGGGTGTTGCGGTACATCATGGCGAAGTCGACCATGGGATCCCACGGACCGGCCAATGCGTCCTGGCCGCCAGAGGCTTTGCTTTTCTGTTCGGCGAATTCCACGAGGTCGTAGCCGGCGCAAAATGAACGGCCGGCGCCCGTCAAAATGATGCAGTGGACGGCGTTGTCGTCGTTGGCTTTTTCCACGGCTTCGCGGATTTCCTGAGGCATTCCGCGGGCAATGGCATTCAGCCTTTCAGGCCGGTTCAGCGTGATGGTCGCCAGCCGGCCTTCAGTTTCGTACGTGAGATGCTGGAAGCTCACACGCGGAAGAACAGCAAAAGTCCAAGGACGGCCTCGCCCGCCAAAATGCCCCAGATGATGGGGCTCGTCGGACGCTCAAGCCAGGCAGCGTAGCCTCGTCCGGCTGCCATGCCGATCAAGGCCAAGCCGGTGGTGAACATAATGCCTGCGCGAAAGTCCGAATAGACCATCGCGACAAACAGAGCGATGGCGATGGCGATGCCAAAGCCACCGTAGATGGCGCGGGTTTCACTGCGCGACTCGGCCGTCGAGAGCTCAATGTTGGTGACACGGGTGATGTATTGCGGGCGCCAAAGCAGAGCGCCGCCCATGGACGCGAAGAATAAAAATCCGATTGTGAGTGAGAACATGAGCGTCAGTGCTCCCTTTTGCAGGTGATTCTGGAAGGATGTCATGAGGCGTGCAGTTCTCACAACCCTTATTGCCTTGCGGCGATGTCCCTCATTATTTCCTCGAAACCTCCTCCTATCGCGTTAATGCGGACTTCTCGGTAGATGCGTTATACCCTGCTGCCGCGCATGTAGAGGCTGCCGCCCAGGGTTTCGCCATTCTGGACGCGCGGGGGGTGTCCCCCCCGGTCACCCCCTCCAATTGCATGCAATTCTTGCAATAAGGTCCCCCATTAACCGCAAGATTGGCGCGAATTGATTTTCGCCGTACAAATTCTGCGACGGGCTGACGCATGATTTTGATTTGAGATCTACGGGGTGACGCACCGGTAACTTCTCTTCCGAAATATGGATTTATTTCTAGAACAAATATGGAACTACTAGTTTTCAAAGTCAAGAGGTCCGGGCCAAGTCGGGCGCGTTTTCAATAGGGCGGCTTGGGAGCGTTTTTGTTTTCTTTTTTCCAGGCGACGGCCTTCATCAGGGCGTTGCGGAAATCGGTGGCATTGCCGGGCAGGCCTTCGACGGAACGCACCCAAAACGGCGTGTAGTTGCCGAGAATGGCGACGCGCGTTTCGTCCGTGTGGTTGGTGGATGAGTCGTGCCACAGGCCGCCGTGGGAGAGGATGAGTGAGCCTGCGGGGCAGAGGACCGGTGTTGAGTTGGCGTAGAATTCCTGGCGGTCGGGTCTGCAGCGGGTCTTTTGACTGTGGGCCAGCACGCGGGTGGCGCCGTTGCTGGCGGTGAATTCGTCGAGCACCCAGATCGCCTGTACTTGCATGGGTGGTTCGGGAAAGGGTTCGCGCATCACCGAATAGGGATAGTCGACATGCACGCCTTGCGGCGGGGCGCCCTTCGTCAGGGCATGTGCCGAGAGGCCGCCCATGACGAAGCCGTCGCCCAGCATTGCGATTGCCACTTTGCAGATCAGATCGTTGGAGGCGAAGTCCGTGAATATGTCCCCGCGACCAGTGAGGCGCAGACGCCAGCGTTTGTGTTGAACGATGAGTTTGTCTGCCTTGCGGTCTTGTTCCGCGAGATCGAGGGTCAGCGCCCGGGCGCGTTGGGTTTGCGCCTGCGGCATGAGTTCGGGGATAACAGCGTAACCTTGGCCGGTCTGCAGCTCTGCAACGATTGTGTCGACGTTCATTGTGCCGGCGGTTGCTTCAGAGACACCAGTGTTTGGCGGATGGAGACTTGGTCGCCCGGTTTGACGGTGACGGTGTCAACGATGCCGTCGCTGGCGGCGCGCAGTTCGTGTTCCATTTTCATGGCTTCGAGGATGACGAGGATTTGGCCTTTGGCGACCGTGGCGCCTGCGTTCGCGTTGACCTTGACGATGCGGCCGGCCATCGGTGCGCGCACGGTGTTGGCGCCCGCGCCGTCCTTGCGCTCGGCGGGGGCGTAGGTGATGTCTTCGAAGAGGGCGTCACGGCCGTCGATGACGACGTGCACTTGGTTTTCAGCAATCCTTGCTGTGATGCTTTGCAGTCCCCCCTCAGGACCTCGCATTTCGGCCCTGACACTGTTGCCGTTTGGGTGGACGCTTGTTATCGCGTGACCGCTGCATCTGAAATTCTCAACGACGTGCGTAGATGTGTTGCTCCGTTCCTTGAGTGTTATCAGTGAGCGCATGATGCCGTTTGAACGGAAGGGTTGGCCTGCTCCATGATCGAGGAAAATTGCGACGGCAGGCGCATGAGAGAGTTTACAGTTGTTTTCTGAAAAGGCTGGTCTGTTCGACACCCAATCGATTGTGCATTTGCCTTGTTGGAACTCTGGACTTGCTAACAAATCCAACAGGAAGTTTCGATTTGTACGAATGCCTGAGGGTGGGAGTGCCTTCAGTTGGCGGGTGAGGTTGGCAATTGCCTCAGCGCGCGTTGTTCCTGTTGCAATGATCTTGGCGAGCATAGAGTCGTAGTGGCCTGATACGTGGATGATTTCACCTGCGCTGTCGATCCTTGTTTCCCCGCTGCAAATTTCTGCGATGCCGGTTTGGGGCTTGAAGCTATCGGCAGGGTCTTCGGCGCAAAGCCGCGCTTCAATCGCATGGCCTTGAATTTTGATCAGTTCTTGTGTGGCCAGTGGATGGTCGGCTTTCTTGGCAAAGGTGTTGAGAAGCGAGATTGTCAGCGGCTTACTCATGGCGACATCGAATTGCATTGCGATCAAGTTCGTACCCGTGACTTCTTCGGTGACTGGATGTTCGACTTGGATTCTCGTGTTCATTTCAAGGAAGTAGAAGTTTCCGTCGCGGTCGAGAAGATATTCGACCGTGCCGGCGTTCGTGTAGTTCACTGCCTTGGCGAGGGTAACCGCGGCTTGGCCCATGCGGTTGCGGAGGTCTTCGCTGAGGCCGGGCGCGGGTGCCTCTTCGATGATCTTCTGGTTGCGTCGTTGGACGGAACAATCGCGCTCGCCCAAGTGAATGATGTTGCCGTGGCTGTCGCCGAAGATTTGAACCTCAATGTGGCGGACGTTTTCGAGAGCCTTCTCGAGGATCATGCGGTCGGAGGCGAACGCAGAGAGCGCTTCGCGGCGTGCGGAGGCGAGGGCGTCGAGGAATGCGCTCTCTTCCGTGACCTTGCGTTGACCGCGCCCGCCGCCGCCGAGCGCTGCTTTGATCAGCACCGGCCAGCCAGTCTGCTTCGCTTCGGCGAGGAGTTTCGCGTCCGATTGGTCGTCGCCGTCGTAGCCGGGGATGACGGGGATACCCGCTTTGCGCGCTATTTCCTTGGCGTTGCCTTTGTCGCCCATGGCGCGGATGGCGTCGGGTGATGGGCCGATCCATACGAGGCCTGCGTCGATGACGGCTTGGGCAAAGTCGGGGTTTTCGGAGAGGAAGCCGTAGCCGGGGTGGATTGCTTCGGCGCTGGTTTGCTTGGCGGCGGCGAGGATTTTTGCAGGGTTCAGGTAGGATTCCGCTGAGGGTGATGCGCCGATGTGAACGGCGGTGTCAGCTACATGGATTTGCAACGCATTTTTGTCCGCGTCGGAGTAAACGGCTATTGACCGCAAACCTGCGGCCGATGCTTCTCGCACAATGCGCACGGCAATCTCGCCGCGGTTGGCGACAAGAACGGATTTGAAGGGGCGGTAGTGCATTAGAGGGCCCCCATCCCCTGCAGCAGCAGGGGCTGCGCAGGGACTTCCCCCGCGAGCCGGGGAAGAGGCGGGCACATGAGTCTGTCTCTTCCCCCGCTTGCGGGGGAAGTGGCTGCGCACCGCAGGTGCTGCAGACGATGGGGGGAAGTCATCTCAATTCCCCCGGCCGGGCAGGGTGCCCATGTGTTTGGCGATGATCTGCAGCATCACCTCATCCGCGCCGCCGCCGATGGAGGCCAGGCGTCCGTCGCGGAATCTTCGCGAAACTGGCGTTTCGGACATGAAGCCCATGCCGCCCCAGTATTGCAGGCAGGCGTCGTTGATGGTGCGTTGCAAGCGGGCGGCTTTGAGTTTGGCCATTGAGGCAAGTTTGGTCATGTCTTCGCCGGCGATGTAACGTTCGACGGCTACCCAGGTGAGGGCGCGCAGGGCTTCGAGTTCGGTCTGCAGTTCGGCGAGTTTGAAGTGCACGACTTGATTGTCGAGGATCGATTTGCCGAAGGCTTTGCGTTCGCGGGTGTAGGCGATGGTTTCATCAATCGTGCGCTGCAGGCCGGTGAGTGCCGCGAGGGCTGCATACATCCGTTCCTCCTGGAACTGCACCATCTGGTAGGTGAAGCCCAGGCCTTCTTCGCCGATGCGATTGCGTTGGGGTACACGGACGTCGTCGAAGTGAATCTGCGCGGTGTCACTGGAATGCATGCCTAGCTTTTTGAGGGTGCGGGCGACGGTGACGCCTTTGGTTTTCATCGGCACGCAAATCATCGTCTTGTTGCGGTGGGCGGGCGCATCGCCGGTGTTGGCGAGGAGGCAGATCCAATCGGCTTGGGCGCCGTTGGTGGTCCACATCTTGCCGCCGTTGATGATGTAGTCGGCGCCGTCGTGGCGGGCGCGAGTCGTGATCGCGGCAACGTCGGAGCCGGCGCCGACTTCGGAGACGCCGAGACAGGCGACGAATTCGCCGGTGATTGAGGGGCGCAGAAACTCCTCGCGCACTTCGTCGGTGCCGAAGCGCGCTAGAGCCGGTGTTGCCATTTCCGTTTGCACGGCGATGGCCATGGGGATGGCGCCGCAGTTGATGTGGCCGAGCGCTTCGCAATAGACGGCGGCGTAGGAGTAATCGAGGCCGAGACCGCCGAATTTTTCCGGCTTGGTGATGCCGAGGAAGCCTGCCTTGCCCATCTTGCCGAAAATTTCGTGGGCGGGGAAGGGTGGGTGATCTTCCCACTTGTCGACGTGGGGGTTGATCTCGGTGTCGATGAAGCGGATCAGCGAGCGGCGGAGTTCTTCGTGTTGGGGTGTCAGTTTCATTCGGTCACCTTATACAAATGCGCTCGCTGCCAAAACGGCAACCCCGGCGTAGAAGAGATAGAGCGCAAAATTGAACGCCAGACCGCGGCGGACTCTCAAACTGTACACTAGCCGGAACTGTGCCTGATCGTCGTCTGCGGGCGCTCGCGGCCACACCGACCGCAGGTTTGAGGCTAGAAGCAGGCAGGATGTGGTCAGTAAGACGAGCGCGACCGAGCTCAAAATGCGCGGCAAGCCTGATTGAAGGGCAAAGAGCGCAACAGCAATGAATATCGAGTCGGCCTGAAGCAAGGCCGCCGACTTATTGGTGATGTGCTCGATGCCAGTGGCGAAGCCTGCGATGTTGCGCTTGTCGTCGAGATGGCCGATCCGCGCGGCCATATCCGCTTCGCGCGCGGACTTGGAAAGCGGCACATCGAAAATGCGATCGAGCAGTTGTGACATGTTAGTTCTTTTGCATGAGAGTGAGCTCGGGTGGTGTGATACTCATTCATTCAAACTTTGTCATGGCCCGGCTTGCCCCGGCCAACCAAAAGTCTCGCGCCTTCGCGGTGAATTCTGCCTCTCACGCGCACCGACGTGCGCGTACTGGGTGGCCGGGACAAGCCCGACCATGACGGCTGGGGAGCATCACCCCTTTGGCTTTGAGGTCATGGCGAGCATCAGGCGGTAGATGATCCAGACCGGCAGCACCACGATGGCGCCCAGGGCCGCGTAGCGCCAGCTCCAGTTGATGGCGTCGATGGTCATTTGCCAGACGCGCTGGATGGTGGTGCCGAACTCGCGCCAGAGGTCCATCGGGTCGATGCCGAAGATTGCGAAGATCAGGCCCACGATCACCGAGAGAAGCGCCAGCTTCATCAAGGTGGGTACGATTGGTCCGCCGAATATTTTGTCCACGTCAAGTACTCCTGTCACTCACTTGGGAAGTTCAATCATCGATTGGCCCTATGGCTTCACCGGTGGCGACAAACCAGAGCAGCAGCAAAACTGCTGAAGCCAAAAAGAACAAGTACGACACAAATTTTGTATCATTGCTGTTCCTGAGCGCAAGTCCCACGCCAGCGAGCAAGCAGAGAAGACCTATGCCGATCGGAAAAGCTGCAAAGTCAACGACTCCGGCGGAACCGATTTGAACGTGTTCAGATGCGAGGCGCAGAAAATTTCGAAACATACCAGTGACCCATACCCAAGCCATCAAACCAGATAGCAAGAGTAGGTCGTACAGACTGAACAGGGTTGTTCGAAGCATCACATTCTCGCTACGCCGAACGAGTTCGGCCTGAGTCTACGTTCGTCCGCTTCTTTGCAGATGTCCAGGCACATGGCGAGCACGCGTCTGGTGTCTCTGGGGTCGATGATACCATCGTCCCATAGTCTTGCGGTGGCGAATAATGCGGTGGATTCCGCGGCGTAGGTGTCGACGATGTGCTTGGCCGTGGCGTCCATGGCCTTCATGTCTGGCTCGCGGCCGGCCCGTCTGGCGCCGTCTTCGGCGATGATGGTCATGACTTTGGCCGCTTGTTCGCCGCCCATGACCGAAATACGGTTGTTGGGCCAGGCAAAGATAAATCTGGGATCGAAGGCGCGTCCGCACATGCCGTAATTACCCGCGCCAAATGAGGCGCCAATATGGAGGGTGAGCTTGGGGACTGCGGCATTGGTCACAGCCTGGATCATTTTCGAGCCATGCTTGACGATGCCGCCGCGCTCGGCCTCGGTGCCCACGATGTAGCCGGTGGTGTTTTGCAGGAAGATGATGGGAATGCCTGACTGGTCGCAGAGCTGGATGAACTGTGCGGCCTTGACGGCGCCTGCGGTGTCGATGGGACCGTTGTTGCCGATGATGCCGACCGTGTGGCCTTCGATGGCGGCGTGGCCACAGACGGTGTGGGGGCCGTAGTCGGATTTGAAGTCGAGCCAGTCCGAGCCGTCGGCGATGCGGGCGATAACCTCGCGCACGTCGTAGGGTTTGCGATAGTCGAGGGGCACGACGGAGAGCAGTTCTTCGGTGTCGTAGTTCGGTTCTTTGTAGGTGCGTTTGGGTTGTGGGGTGGCCCAGCCGATTTTGGCGAGGATTTCGCGACCGATGCGGATGCCGTCGCGGTCGTCTTCGGCCATGTATTCGGCGAGGCCTGAAACTTGAGAGTGAAGCTCGGCGCCGCCGAGTTCTTCGTCGGTGGCGATTTCGCCGGTGGCGGCTTTCAGCAATGGCGGTCCTGCGAGGAAAATCTTGGAGCGCCCACGCACAACGACAACATAGTCGCTCAGGCCCGTTTGATAGGCGCCCCCTGCGGTCGAGGAGCCGTGAACGACGGCGATGACCGGGATGCCCTGTTTCGACAGCCTGGCCAGATTGGCGAAGGAGCGTCCGCCGCGCACGAACATTTCGGCCTGACGCAGGAGGTTGGCGCCCGCGCTCTCGATCAGTTGGATGTAAGGCAATTTGTTTTCGAGCGCGATGGCCTGCGAGCGAAGGTTTTTGTCGACGCCCATCGGCGTGGCCGATCCGCCCTTGATGCCCGCGTCGCTGGCGTTGATCACGACGCGAGCGCCGGACACGGTGCCGATGCCGGTGATGTTACCGCCGCCGCTGGCGTTATCGGCGCCGTCGTCGTCGTGCATATTGAGGCCCACCAGCGTCGATAGTTCGATGAAGGGCGTGCCGCGGTCGAGGAGAAGATCGACACGGTCGCGGGGAAGGAGTTGTCCGCGTTCGGCGAATTTCCTGGCGGACTTGGCTGAGTTTGCGCGGACCTTGGCTTCAAGGGCGCGAACTTCGGCCAGCAGTTTGAGGTGGCCTTCGCGGTTGGCGCGGGCGAGGCCGGAGTTGAGGTCGGCCTGGGATTCGAAGGTGGTCATGGAAGGGTTACTCGGAAGAAGGCTGTCTGACAGCGCATCATCGGCATCGCGCGCGCAAAACGCAATCACCCCTCTCGCGTCCAAATTCTGAAAGGGAGAGGCTGCTGGAAATATTCGTGCCTGACAGTTTGAGGTAATACCTGTGGCCCAAGGAATTGATACGAGAGTGTGGGCTGCGTTCCCATCCCATGTCGGACTTCCCCCCACCCCCTGCGAGCCACAAGTGCTGCGCAGGGACTTGCCCCCGCAAGCGGGGGAAGACACCAGATTTTCTGTCTGCCCCCGCACTTGCGGGGGAAGTGGCTGCGCAGCTCTTGCTGCTGCAGACGATGGGGGCTTTGCCGCGGGCGCGGATCGGAAATTATGGTCCTTGGTGTATGAGCCCGGGTGTCAGGATTGCAAATCCCGCAACAAATGGCGAACGTTAAGGATGGTTGGTGGTCGACGGAGTGGGTGGGGGCGGTTAAATTCGGGGCGGTTAAACCCCGGGGGCCCTTTCGTGACATTTCGAATTTTTGCGGCGGTTTTGGTTTTGTTGATGGCCGGTGTTGCGGTTGCGGCTCCTGAGGTTCGCCGGGTTGAGCGCGGGAATTTGGTGCTCGAGAATATTCCTGACACGCC
>Ga0163150_10002384_pt1 | contig 28826 bp, 20 predicted proteins | sample OliLakLV19P2IB_FD_148628 | JGI IMG/M metagenome (GOLD analysis project Ga0163150, IMG submission 148628) | Freshwater microbial mat bacterial communities from Lake Vanda, McMurdo Dry Valleys, Antarctica - Oligotrophic Lake LV.19.P2.IB | ecosystem: Environmental > Aquatic > Freshwater > Lake >...
ATTCCGGTCAACGTGGATATTTCCGGGATGCAGCGAATTGAGCTGATTGTTGAGCCCGGCAAGCAACTGGATCTGGCGGATCACGTGGATTGGGCGGACGCCCGGTTTTTGCGTACGAAATAGCCCCTTCCGGCCGGCATTCCCCCGCGGCAGTTGCGATATTTCCGTCTATACTGGGCAGTTGATAACCCGGTCATTTTCGCCTCGTTTTTTTGCAGCTTGAGAGAGACTTCCATGAATTCTTCCGGTTTGGTGCGCAGCCTCATCCTGTTATTGGCTGTCGTAACGTTGGGGACTGCCACAAATTCTGCCAGTGCATTCCAGTCCGATTTGCCTGAGTCGGTACTGAAGCAGGTCGAATATCGTCTGGTGGGTCCGTTTCGTGGCGGACGCAGTGCGGCTGTCGAAGGGGTCCCGGGCAATCCGACCCGTTTTTACATGGGAGCAACAGGGGGCGGAGTTTGGACTACCGATGATGGCGGCACCACCTGGAAAAACATCTCGGACGGATTTTTTGGTGGCTCGATCGGGGCGATCGCTGTCGCGCCGTCCGACCACAATGTGATTTATGTTGGCGGCGGAGAGGTCTCCGTTCGTGGAAACGTTTCGCATGGCAACGGAATCTGGAAGTCGCTTGACGCAGGGAAAACGTGGACCCATACAGGATTGGAAGATTCCCGGCATGTACCCAGAATTCGAATTCACCCAACCGATCCGGACACTGTCTACGTATCGGCTCTGGGACACTTGTATGGCCCCAACAATGAGCGGGGAATTTTTCGGTCTCGCGATGGTGGAAAAAGCTGGCAGAGGGTGTTGTATGTCAGTGATGAGGTCGGCGGATGCGATCTGGTGATGGATCCCGGCAATCCCCGGGTATTGTATGCATCGACCTGGCGGGCATTGCGAACCCCATACAGCCTGGAGAGTGGCGGCGAGGGATCGGATCTTTGGAAGAGCACGGACGGTGGAGACAACTGGAACAAGATCAGCACCAACAGGGGAATGCCGTCGGGCCCGCTCGGGATTATTGGTGTTTCGGTTTCACCTGTGAACCCGGAGCGGGTTTGGGCGATGGTCGAGGCTCCGGAAGGGGGCCTGTTCCGCAGCGATGACAGTGGGGAAACGTGGACCCGGGTGAATTCCGACCGCGAGCTGCGGCAGCGGGCCTGGTATTACACCCGCGTCTATGCAGACACCAAAGACGTTGACGGAGTCTATGTGCTGAACGTTTCATTTATGCACTCGACCGATGCCGGCAAGACATTCAGTTCGATACGCACCCCGCACGGCGACCACCACGATTTGTGGATTGCCCCGGAAGACAACCAGCGAATGATAGTCGCCGACGACGGTGGAGCCCAGGTTTCTTACAACGGCGGAGAGACGTTTTCGACTTATATGAACCAGCCTACCGCCCAGTTTTACCGGGTGATTGCGGACAATCATTATCCGTGGCGGATCTATGGGGCGCAGCAGGATAATTCGGCCTTGCGAATAGCCCATCGCGGAGAGGGGGGATTGATCAGTGAAGATGACTGGGAAAGCACGGCCGGTGGCGAAAGCGGCCACCTCGCGCCGGATCCGCTGAACCCCGATATCGTCTATGGCGGCTCGTACGGCGGATACCTTGGCCGCATCAACCACCGGACCGGTGAGCGACGAAGTATTGATGTCTGGCCGGACGATCCGATGGGACACGGAGCGATTGACGCGGAGTACCGGTTCCAGTGGAATTTTCCGATCTTCTTTTCACCTCACGATCCAAAAGTTCTGTACACGGCTGCTAACGTGCTGTTTCGCACCACGAATGAAGGAAAGTCGTGGGAGAAAATCAGCCCCGACCTGACCAGGAATGACCCCAAGCGGCTCGGACCGAGTGGCGGGCCGATCACCAAGGATAACACCAGCGTCGAGTATTACTGCACGATTTTTGCGGCAGCGGAATCGACCCACGAAGCTGGCGTGATTTGGTGCGGATCCGATGATGGTCTGGTGCATGTCACGCGTGACAATGGTGCAAATTGGACCAACGTAACGCCGGGGGACCTGCCGGAGTGGACACAGGTCAACAGTATCGACGTTGATCCGCATGAACCGGGCGGATTGTATGTTGCCGCGACGAGTTACAAGTCTGATGATTTTCAGCCGCTGTTGTTTCACACGGTCGACTACGGGGCGACCTGGACCAGAATCGATTCGGGCATTCCCCGCAACGAGTTTACCCGTGTCGTTCGGGCGGACCCGATACGCAAAGGGTTGCTTTTTGCCGGAACGGAAGCTGGACTGCATGTTTCGACAAACAACGGAAAGAGCTGGCAGCCATTGCAGAACAATTTGCCAATCGTGCCGGTTACCGACCTGTTGATTCGGGACAATTCGCTGGTCGTTGCGACCCAGGGGCGTTCGTTCTGGATGCTGGACGATCTGTCGATGTTGCGGGATTTTCGGGCTGAACATCTAAAGGAGCCATTGCACCTGTATCAGCCGGCGCCGGTGGACCGGGTTGGTGGGGGCTCGGGACGGGCTTCGCTGACCGCCGGAGCCAATCCGCCGGTTCGTGCAAGCATCCGGTTCTGGTTGAAAGAGGTGCCTGAGGACCTTTCGAAAGCCTCGATAACTTTCCGTGATCCGGCCGGCAACCCGGCGAAAGAGCTGGTTGCAAAACCTGATCCGAAAAAATCCCAGCAGAAGCTGGAGCTGGTAGCAGGCTGGAACCAGGTGGAATGGAATCTCCGATACCCGTCTGCCGATACGTTTGACGGGTTGGTGTTATGGGGAGGCGGTACACAGGGCCCATCCGCCGCGCCAGGAAAGTACCAGGTCGAATTCCGGATCGGCGATTTGAGTCAGGACGCGACCTTTGAGTTGCGGCGGGATCCACGGTCGGCAGCGAGCGATCAGGATCTGGTTGAGCAATTTGAGTTTTTATGGGGAGTCCGGAACAAGCTTGGCGAAGTTCACCAGTCGATTTCAAAAATCCGGGATGTCCGTTCGCAGCTCCAGCAGTTTCGCAAACGGTTTGCCGATGAGGCCGGGTTTGCCGAACTGGTGAAAAAGGCGCAGGAAGTGGAAGAGAAAATGACTGCCGTTGAGAAGGAGCTCTACCAGACCCAGAATCAGAGCGGCCAGGATCCGCTGAATTACCCGATTCGCCTGAACAACCGGCTTTCGTCACTGGTCGGTGTGGTCTCAGCGGGTGACAATGCACCAACCGGGCAGTCGGTTCGAGTCCGCGATCTGCTGATCGAGGAGATCGACGGCCATTTGGCGACGTTGAAGGAATTGTTCGAAGGGGAACTGGCCCGGTTCAACGAAGAGGCCAATAGCGCCAAGGTCCCTCTGATTTTTGGCGGGTAATCAGACCGTATGCCGGTGCGGTCATCGCCGCCGGTTGCAGTAACCGGCGCCAAATTGAACAATGGCGATCTGCGACGGGCAGCCGACTGTCGCATCGCCTGTTAAGTTGCCTGAATCGTTTCATTCAGGACTGGTTCTGCCCAGTGACGCCAGAGTTCAACCGGAGTGATATGGAAATCTTTGTTGCCACCGTCAATATTGCCATTGGGCTGGTACTTCTGGTTTTGGGGGGAGAGTTGCTCGTCCGGGGAGCTTGCGCGCTGGCCCGGAGTCTGCGTGTATCGCCGTTGGTAATCGGGTTGACCGTGGTCGCTTTTGGGACCAGTGCGCCGGAGATGGCGGTATCCGGGAATGCGGCGCTCAACAATGCGGCTGATGTGGCTGTGGGAAATGTAGTTGGCAGCAACCTGTTCAATATCCTGTTTATTCTGGGTATTTCCGCGATCGTATCGCCGCTGGTTATTTCCAGTCAGCTGGTCCGCCGCGAATTGCCGTTGATGATCCTTTCCGCTGTATTGATGTATTTTGCCTGTGCCAACGGGTCCATCAGCCAATGGGAAGGCATCACAGGACTGGTGCTGCTTGTTATATGGACGGTATGGCTGATCGTAACGGCCAAAAGATCCGAAGCGGTGGGGTGGCATGACCCGCTGACGGAATCAGCCGGGCAGGCGGGTGATCGTCCGTCGCTTCCCGGCTGGCAATCGCTGCTTCTGGCGATTGGCGGGTTAGTCATTCTGGTGATTGGAGCCAACCGGATGGTGGCAGGAGCGGTTTCAGTGGCCCGCATGATGGAGGTCAGTGAGTTGATCATTGGGCTGACCATCGTGGCCGTGGGAACATCACTGCCGGAAGTGGTTGCCAGTGTGATGGCCAGTTTGAAAGGGGAGCGCGACCTCGCTGCCGGAAACATTGTGGGGAGCAACGTTTTTAACACGCTGGGCGTGATGGGGCTGGCCGGAGTCATTTCCCCGCAGCCGATCGTGATCACAGAACAGTCCCTGAATTTCGACCTTCCAGTCATGCTGGTTGTGTCGTTTGCCTGCCTTCCCATTTTCTTCAGCGGTGTTATCGCCCGTTGGGAGGGGATGCTGTTTTTCGCGTATTACGGGGCTTATGTGGTTTATCTTTTTCTGGATCAGACCGACAGCATTTATCAGAAGAGTTACCAGAATGTGATGCTTGTCTTTGTCGTCCCGTTGACCCTGGTCACTCTGTCAGTGTCGATGTGGGGTTCCTGGCGGATAAAGCGGTCACAGGGAAAAAGCTGAGTCATTTTTTGTCAAATCGCCAGGCCGAACCGGTCAGGAACGCCGAAAACCGCTAAACCGGACTGAAAGGCAAGATCAGCTCCGGTAATTCCGGCCCCAACGCCATTTGTCGATGTTGGCTGACAAGATTACAATCGGGCAAGGTAATTCCGCATTTCCCGGGGACAAGGTGCGGAATTTGGACATTGTGCATAATGCCCGGTCAATGGAGGTGCGGTAGTGGATACAAAGGTGGTCATTCGTCATGGACAGGTTCCGGCCGACGTTCAGCAAACCATCAAACAGAAAGTATCCCGCCTTCCCAGATTTTTTGACCGCACGACGGCCATCGAAGTCATTTGTGATCTGGAGCATGCGAACCAGCCCAATGTGGAGATTCGCATTTCGGCCGAGGAACGAAACGACTTTTTTGCATCCGACACCGGGTCCAATGTTCTTGCGGCGCTGGACAGCGTAGTGGAAAAGATCGAACGCCAGATGCGGCGCCACAAGGAAAAACTGACAGAACATCGTGGGCGAGACCATCAGGCTGAAGAGTAGCTGTCGAATCCGGTGGATTTGCCCGCAACGGCTGCCTGGTACCGCCATTTGAAACAACTAACTGTAAAGGACAACTTCATGAGATTTTGTGATTTTGTGAAGACCGCAGCCATCAAGGTGGATGTTGCGGCTACCACGAAAGAGGACGTTATTCGCGAGCTGGTTGCCTCCCTGGTGGCGGCTGGGGAGCTGAAAGCCGGCGAGCAGGACAACATTGTCCAGGCCGTGATGAAAAGGGAGGAGTTGGGCAGCACCGGAATTGGCCGGGGAATTGCTGTCCCGCATACGAAACACCCCAGCGTCGCCAATCTGGTCGGGACTGTCGGAATCAGCCAGTCTGGCGTGGATTTCCAGAGTTTGGACGGCGAAAAGGTACAGCTGTTTTTTATGCTGATCAGTCCGCCGGACCGCCCGCGGGATCACCTGCGTGCACTGGAAAACATTTCCAAACAGCTTCAGGACTCAACTTTTTGCCGGTTCCTGAAGCAATCCAAGACTTCGGAAGACGTGCAACAAGTGCTTGAGGAGGCTGACAACAACCAGTTTGTTTCCTAGCGCGTCCACGGCATAGAAATGTCCGATTGAAAGTAATGATGTCAGGCCAGACCCACTCAGCAACGGTAACGATTGTCAATCCTCAGGGGTTGCACATGCGCCCTGCTTACCTTTTCGCTGAAATGGCGGCCCGCTACGCCAGCCGAATCGAAGTCGTCAAGGACGATTTGCGGATCGATGGCAAGAGTGTTCTGTCAATTCTGACTCTGGGAGCTGCCCAGGGCACGACCGTTGAGTTGGTTGGCACAGGACCTGATGCATGCGATGCAATTGAAATGTTGGCAAACCTGGTCAATCTGGGGTTCCCTGGGGAGACTGAGAACGGATCGGTGAAGAAAAAGCCTGATTCAAGGGACGGGACCTCCTGACCTTATTTGCGTGTTTCCGAATTGCACGACTGAAACTGATTGGACAAGAACAGCCGGGATTGGCGCCAGGATTTGAAGAATCCATGGCGAATCACCCAATAACCAGAACCACATTGAACTCAGGCCGCATTCTGGCGGTTGCTGGTCATGGTCTCTTCACCCGTAAGCCGGAACGACTGGCCTTCCTGCTTCTTCAGGCAAATCGACCCAATCGGTGTCAGTTTTTCCGGACTGATACTTTGAATCTTCAGGAGACTTCACTTTCAATCTCTGGATCCTGCGGGCAATCCCATTGCACTCTGCCGTATTCATTCACACGGAATTCGCAGTTCCGGATTTCGGACATACGTGGGGTTTCGCCGGGCGTTTGCGCTTCGGTAGTACCTTATTCCCCAATTCACAATTTCCGCCTGGCCACTCCGGCCCTGTTGGCGGGAACAAGCACAATTGGAGCCCGGCCCACGCCAGGTTCCCACACAACGAACGAACAGAATTATGAAAAAAGAAATGTTGATCAATGCTTCGCAGGCGGAAGAAATCCGGATTGCGATCATCGAAGACGGACGGCTTGAAGAGCTGTATACCGAACGAACCAGCCAAAACAACTTTGCCGGAAACATTTACAGGGGAAAGATTGTCAATATTGAACCCAGCATCCAGGCTGCGTTCGTTGATTTTGGCGTAGGGCGAAATGGCTTTCTGCATATCAGTGATGTGGAAGCCACTTATTTCCAGCAGGGGGGCTACGACCCGGTCGAAATTGCCGAAAACGAGCGGCAGGAACGGATCAAGCAGCAGAACAAGGGTCGCCGGCCAAATTTCGCCAGCAGTCGGCCCCGCTTCAAGCCGCCGATCCAGGATATCTTCCAGCGTGGCGACGAAGTCCTCGTGCAGGTAATCAAAGAAGGAATCGGGAACAAGGGCCCGACCCTTTCGACCTATATCAGCATCCCCGGACGGTACGTCGTTCTGATGCCCGCCCTGGGCCGGGTCGGTGTCAGCCGCAAGATCGAGGACGACGCCGAGCGGCGCAAGCTGAAAGAATATCTGCACGACCTCGAACCACCAAAGGGGCTGGGCTTTATTGTTCGCACGGCCGGTGCCGGTCGCAGTCGCCGTGAACTCTCCCGCGACCTGGCGTATCTGTTGCGGCTGTGGAAAGCGATTTGCAAGAAACTGCAAAAGGATGAGGGACCGGCGGAAATCTACGAGGAAAGTGACATCATTATCCGCACGATCCGGGACATTGTCACGTCCGATATCGACTCGATTCTCGTGGACGGCGAGGAGGCCTTCAATCGGGCACGTGAGTTCCTCAAGATGGTCATGCCCCGCCAGGTCAACTGCCTGCAACAATATACCGGCAAGGATCCGATTTTCCACAAGTACAAACTGGAAGAGGAAATCGCCAGCATCCACCGGCGCGAAGTCCCCTTGCGCGAAGGCGGATCGATCGTGATTGACCAGACAGAAGCACTTGTTGCTATCGACGTCAACAGCGGAACATTCCGGATCGACGATTCCGCCGACGAGACTTCGTTCCGCGTCAACATCGCGGCCGCGAGGGAAATTGCCCGTCAATTGCGTCTGCGGGACCTCGGAGGTGTGATTGTCAACGACTTCATTGACATGCGTCGCGAGAAACACCGCCGCGGAGTAGAGCGGGCCCTGCAGGATGCGATGAAACGGGACCGGGCAAGAACCCGGATCCTGCGAACAAGCCCGTTCGGCCTGATCGAAATGACCCGCCAGCGGATCCGACCCAGTCTGAAAAAGACGATCTACAACGACTGTCCCTGCTGCACGGGGCGGGGGGTCGTCAAGACCGCCGAGTCCATGGCACTCGACGTGACCCGCATGTTGATGCTGGCCACGCAACAGCCAAACTGCAAATCAGTTACTGTCCGCGTGAATGAAAAGGTCGCGAGTTACCTGAACAACCAGCGGCGCAAGGCGATCAACGAACTGGAGACCGAAGGCAAAATGCGAATCGAGATTCGAGGCAATGACACGGTTTACCCGGAACACCTGGAAATGGACTGCCGGGACGACCGTGGCGGCCAGGTTGCGTTGCCAAAGTACCAGTAATCCGCTGCAGTAGTTGCACAAGATTTCATCTACGAAAAAGTCGGGCCGCAAGACCCGTCTTGGTTCGCAATTTGAACAGGCCATGTAGCTGGACATCGCCACATTTGCCGGGTTTATAGCGGAATGGCGCGAGCCCTCCGGTGTGTCACGCGGTCATGCGAACGAAATTGCCCATTACCGGGCGGCGCGCGCCGCTCCGCTACCTGAATTGGTAGCGGAAGGGCGCGAGCCCTCCGGCGTGGCATGCGGTCGATTCGTCCAGCGGGTCAAACAGCTTGCGGAATACCGTAGGGCAGAATCACTTCGCCAATCATTTCGGGACTGGTCCAGGACGATTCCATTTTGTTCCATGGTGTCAGCTCACCCCGACGGATCCGGACTTCGCGGGGGGCGACAATTCCCACCCGAATCTGGTTCCCCTTGATCTGGAGGATCTCCAGTGTCACTTCCTCGTTGATCACAATCGACTCGCCAACTTTTCGGGACAGTACCAGCATCTTGCAACTCCATTCAGAAAAACGATTCGGGAATTCATGTAATTTGTCGGGAATGGCGGGATGATAGCCCCGCTTGCCGACAGGATTATTATCGCGCGGCCAGTGACACCTTCGGTCAACGGGCCCAGATTCCCCCGCAATTGGCAGGGCATACGACGACAGTCTGCCTACCGGGAGCAGGCTAGCCCATGCAAAAACCGGATCGACTGGTCAGCGACCGGAAACAGTTTTCCGAGGGGAATTCCCAGGTCTTGTGCCGGTACCGGCTACGCCTGGAGTGTATAGACGAAACCGTCTTCGCCAGAGTCGATGGTAACGCTTCGGATCTCTTCGCCAGCCGCCATCTTGGCGAGGAATTCGCCAGACAGTTCGGGCAGCAGCGTTTTGTTCAGGATCTTGTCCACGTTGCGTGCTCCCGTATCGACTTCTGTGCAGCGGGCCACGATCGCATCGACAACGGCTTCGGTGTATTCCGATTTGGCACCGTAATTTTCCCGAATCCTCCGGACGACCTTGCCAAGTTTCAGGCGGACAATCCGTTTCATGATGTCTTCGGCCAGCGGGAAGTAGGGGATCACGGTGATCCGCCCGAGAAACGCCGGCTTGAACGACTTCAACAACTCCTCATGCAGCGATTCGCCCAGTGCCTCTGGAGTCGGAATCGTGTCCGGATCGGAACAAAGACTTTTGATCAGGTCGGTGCCGGCGTTTGATGTCATGATGATAACCGTATTTTTGAAATCGATGTCGCGGCCCTCACCATCCTTCATGTTCCCCTTGTCAAAGACCTGATAAAAAATGTCTTGCACACCGGGGTGGGCTTTTTCCATTTCGTCCAGCAGGACAACGCTGTACGGTTTCCTCCGGACGGCCTCGGTCAGGATTCCCCCTTCGCCGTATCCGACGTAACCCGGAGGAGAGCCCATCAGCAACGAAACTTTGTGCTCCTCCTTGAACTCGGACATGTTAATCACGGTCATGTTCTGCTCACCGCCGTACAACAATTCTGCCAGGGTCAGAGCCGTTTCCGTTTTGCCGACACCGCTGGTACCCGCCAGCAGGAAAATGCCGATCGGCCGGCTGGGATCGGTCAGCTTTGCCCGTGAAGTCTGAATACTCTCCGCGATCTGTTTGAGGGCATGCGACTGTCCGACCACCGATTCTTCCATCCGGCCCTTGAGGTTGATGATGGTCTTGATTTCGTTGGCAACCATCCGGCCGACCGGAATACCGGTCCAGGCCGCAACCGTGGAAGCAATGGAAGAAGCGTCGCAGCACCCGAAGACGAGCGGTTCCTCGTGCTGGATTTTCCGGAGTTCGCTTTCCAGCGTCGTGATCTCAGTGCGCAGTTTGACCGGATCGGCAGGCGCTTCGGCAATTTTCGGCTTTTCCACCTTCGCTTTCGTTTCGCCGGTTTTGGCTTCAACTTTCTTCCCACCACCAGCCGCTGCTTCGCCGGTCGTGTTACTCCCGCCAGTTGCAACGGGCGTCAGTTGAGCGCGGCATTCGTTAATCTTTTTGACCAGTTCGAGTTCCTGTTTCCAGCGAACCTCGAGTTCCTCTTTTTTCACCAGATTCGCCTGCTGGTCCTCCATCAGTCCGTTAATCCGGCTGGCATGGTCAGCACCTTCTTCCATTTCACGCCCGAGAATCCCGAGAATGGTCTCGAGCCGCTGGGAAGTCCGGATACAGGCTTCGATGGCGGGCGGAGTCGAGTTCTGGCTCAATCCAATCCGTGCACAGGTTGTATCCAGCAAACTGATCGCCTTGTCGGGCAACTGCCGGCCGCTGATGTACCGGCTGGAAAGTTTGACGGCGTCTTCGACGGCTTCGCTGAGGATGCGGACCTTGTGATGTTTTTCCAGGGTGCCAACCAATCCCCGCAACATTCCAATCGCGCTGTCAACCGAAGGTTCAACGACATTGACGACCTGAAATCGTCTGGCCAGCGCCGCGTCCCGCTCGAAATACTTCTTGTACTCGGCCCACGTCGTCGCTGCGATTGTTCGCAATTCACCACGGGCAAGTGCCGGCTTGATCAGGTTGGCAGCGTCCCCCTGCCCCGCCTGTCCGCCAGCTCCGATCAGCGAATGGGCTTCGTCGATAAACAGGATAATCGGCGTAGGCGACGATTTGACTTCCTCGATAACGGTTTTCAGCCGGTTTTCGAATTCACCCTTGACCCCCGCACCGGCCTGCAACAGTGCAAGGTCAAGTGTCCGGAGGGTAACATTCTGCAATGACGGCGGCACATCCCCCTCGGCGATGCGCAAGGCAAAACCTTCGGCGACAGCCGTTTTCCCAACCCCTGGCTCACCGGTCAAAATCGGGTTGTTCTGCCGCCGTCGGCAAAGGATATCGATGACCTGCCTGATTTCGTCATCGCGCCCCAAAACCGGATCGATCTTGCCACGCCGCGCACTGTCGGTCAGGTCAATCGTGTACTGGTCCAGCGAAGGAGTTTTGCTGGGACCCTTTCGCGGGCCGGCGGCACCGGCTTTGGTATCCGTTTCCTGCCGGATGTAAACCGATTCCGAGGAATCCTTGCAGGTATCCAACAGGGATTTCTTAAGTGTCTCGTACGACAGTTTTTCGAATTCCGGACTGATGCCGGTAACAGCCCGCGAGAGACTGTCCGAACCCAAAAGTGCGAGAATCAGGTAACCACTTCGTATTTTCTCATCGCCGAAGTCCACAGAAGCCAGCAGCCAGGCCTCCCGAACCAGATCCACAATCGTCTGGCTCAAGGCCGGCGGGCGTGCATTGCCTGTCTTCAGCCGGTCCATGGCCTTCTGCAAATCGGCGTTCAACCGGGACAGGTTCAGTTCAAAATCCCGGGCAATGGCGTCGAAGTCACAATCAGACCGTTCCGCCAGTTTGACCATCCAATGTTCAATTTCAACATTGTAGTTTGTCCGCGATAGACAAAGCCCGGCAGCGCTTTCCAGCGTCTGTTTGCATTGGGGATTAAGCCTGGAAACGAGTGATTTTAGATTCAGGGACAACATGCTATTGAATTCTCCTGGTTGAAAGCCGACTGCCGGTCCGGCAGCCATTACCCTGATGGAAACTCCGTATGCGACCTGAAAATCCAGATCGTTTTTCAATATCTGCTTCTGTTAACAGCAACGGTTGTTGTACCGGTCCTGAAAAATGTTGTAAACGCAATCACGCTGCGATGTCCGAAGGTGCCCCGCTCACGGCCAGCACCGCATCGGTCCGGTTTTCTTCCGAACGATCGCCGATCAGCCAGCTATTTTGCCCCAAACGGGTATTGCCAGCCAGTCCGCACCGGGGCACATCTGAGCCCAGCAACTCCAGTTGTACATCAAATTCAAACTGGGGACCCGCATAGAGCCGCACCGTTTGCGCCAATGCGGTCAACACGTGCGAACCGGGAAGGAACTGTTCGAACTCCGCGTACTTGAGAGGACCAATACAAACCCGAAACTTTCCCTGAATATCCCAGATCCGCTGACCAACAATAAATGAAATTCCGAGCTGACAATTGACTCCCAGTGGATTGGAACGGGAAGGCATTTCGGAAAGGCTGTCTTCGGCCAGGTTTCTCCATTGACCAACAAACTGCCGAACGGTTGCCGGCACCATGTAATAGGCGGAAACCATTCTCGCGAGGGACAGCGCATTTTTGGGATATCCCGAGAAATATCCGGAAAACTCGATCGCAATTTCATCTTTGACTTCCTGCCGGTTGCGCAATCCGGAGGTTCCCATTCCGGTAATCGCATACAGAGACCCCGTAAACAGGTCGATCGTGGAGGTGCCTGAACTGTAGGTATGATCATAGGCTTCGGGCAGGCGATATTTTGTCGAAGCCCGATAGAAAAGGGACAGGAGCCGGTGGGTAAACAGGTCCAGCAGGTCCTTTTCAGGCACTCCTTTGGCCAGAGCCATGCTTCCGGACCTTGGAATACTGTCGATCACCCGTTGCGTATCAAAATAGGGCAATACTCCCGAGGGTCCGTACAGCCCCATGAAAGCCGTCACGACGGCAAGATTTCCCTTGCTGTCCGGCTCATCCTTTTTTCCAGGCAACTCCGAAATCTGCAGGATTTCAGCGCCGGGAAAAATGCGCGAAGGATGGGCGATTAACCGGAGAAATTCCCCCGCTGGATGACTGTCCGAACCCAATTCCTGCACCGGCAGCCCCATTTCCTGGCGGATTTTCTGGAGCAGCCGAACCGTTTGCACAAACGAAAATCGGTAGGGCTCGCGTTCGACCTGGCCTGCTAGGCCAGATTTTGGATTCCGGCCCGGACTGGCCATCGATGAATTGCTCCCTGTCGTTTGTTGGACCAGGCTGAAACCTGGGTGATGGAATTAATGTTGCAATACATCGCAAGAAACCTGTCCAGAACACTGGCAAACAGAAACAGGTTTCCGGCCGAAAACTTGTCTTCATCAAAAACCAGCGATATGGCAAGACCCCGGCAAAGCGCCCCCGAGCGATCGCCCGGAACCCGTCCCAGCAGTGGCTGCCCCCTGATTTGCAACAACCCCGACACCGAACTGGCGGTAACTTCGTCACCCCGAAAATCGTACAGCGTCAGCAGCTCCCGCATGGCGGTAGCACCCTGTACGTCATCGACCAGTGAAAGATGATTCAGAGCCAGGTGCGAGACCGCCCGCCAACGGGCTCCGGGCCCCAGCCGCGGACGCAACGGCGATGTCGGTTTGGTCATACAGCGGACATGCACTGCCCCCCCCTCGGCCAGTTGCATCGCTGGCTGGTTTCCACCGAACGGCATCCGGGCGGGCAGGTTCCGGTTGGTACAGGTTGTCTCGATATCCATCGTCCATTTGCCGCTGGCCAGCGGATTGAAATCGAGATCAACAAACGACACGTCCATTTCCGTTCCGCGGGCAAGGTCGTTACTGCTCTGCATATCCCTCCGGCTGGCATGCCAGAATCCGCGGGGATTTTCTCCCGCCCCATGACGAAAGGAATAGAACGGCACAAAGGGCTTGCGCTCTCCCTTCTCGGATATTCCTGTAATCGAATCAATGGAATAGACCTCGTGCGCGAGCGGACGACGCGCGTCCGGCACCACCGGATAGGCCGCATCGAAATGGGTCAGTCGTATCGGCTCAGCCCGTTTCGAAAACAGATTTATGGCTGGAGTGCATCCCAATTGCAACACGTCCAGCTTGATCTGCGGTTCCAGGTCCTTCCAGCGTTTGCGCAGATAGAAATAGATATTCAGCTCCGGCGAATTAATCCGGCGGATGGCCGACGACAGATCGACTTCCATAAACAGGAATTTTTCCGGAAAGGCAAAGTATTCCGACAATAGCCGGTAGCCCGGGAAAGACTGCGGCGGGTACTCCACCAGTCCCTCATCCGTTGAGAAGCCTACCGGCCTGACAGACCCCTCGGGCAACCGTACAGCGTTGGGATCATCCGGCGAGGCAGCGACCGTCACCCCGAGGACGCCATCGAACAGCATTTCGTACAGCTGAAAACAGAAGGGCGGCGCCAGCCGGAGAAAAAACCGAAGGCTGCCCGCTTCAAACCTGGAAAACGGAATGTTGCCCGCCAGTGTCTTCAGGGAAACCCGGAACAGACCCAGAGGCTGGGCGGACAACTCGATTTCCGGCGCATCAAAGGGGACCCCACGCAACACAATGTCCTGAATCTGAAACGGCCAGCAGGTAACCGGAAAACACGAACGAAAAAGACAGGGTTCCCCCTCGATCGCCGCCGACTCGATGACTGCCTTTTTGGGAACCTGGTAGCCCTCGTACAATTCTGCCTGGGACTCGTCAACGTTCAGCCGGACCACGCAGGCCGATGGGATCGGACGCTGATAGTGCGGCAGCATAATATCGAGATAGCTGGCGGCGATCTCGGGGAACTCGTCTTCCAGCTTCTGCCGCGTTCGGGCATTGAGGTAGGCAAACGCCTGGACCATTCGCCCGACATACGGATCGTAGTCCCCCTCCGATCCGAACCGGAGATGACTCGCAATCTGGGGATGGGCTTCGGCAAACTGGTCTCCCAGCCGTCGGATATATTGCAGCTCGCTGTTGTAAAAACGGAGAAGCTCGTCGCTCATCTGCGGGTATCAACCAGAATTCGGTGAGATTTCGGATCCAGTGTTGAATCAAACGTAACTTCGGAGGGATCGGGAAGCGTCCGGACCAGGCCGTCAATCCGGAACCGGAGGATCCGGTCCAACCGGTCGCGGTTGTCGATGATTTCCACGCGGATTTTCAGAAACCTTGGCTCATGCGCCCGGATAGAGTCCTCCACCATCCCGCGAAACATCTCGCGGTCCTGTCCCGACGACATGTTGACACCGGCAAAATCCGGCACGCCATAATTGACCAGCGACCGGTTCAGTTCCTCGAGGGTCGGCGGCCAGTTGGAAACACGATGCCGGGTATTCAGCAGGTTTTCCAGGTCAGCTTTGACCGATGCCATCATTTGAGCGGGGGACTGGCGACCGGCATACCGGCCAACCGAATCGAGCCCACTCAGCCGATCCAGCACAGACGCCCGCAACGAGTCTTCATTGGGTTGAGCCATCAATTTGCCGTTTCCAAAATCCGGACTTGAAATCAAACGGTGAACTCCAGCCGTTTCAGATTCATAATCGGAACGTCGGCGTCATCAATCGCGAACAGCCGTTGTCCAAAACCGAGAACCGGTTGATCCTCCCCAGCGCGCCAGTCCGTGTTTTTTCCCAACAGGAATTCCGGGCCATCTGATGCATTTGTGGAAGCGTAGATAGACGGGATATACACGACTCCGTCGGGACCGTCCTGAACCGTCATTTGACATTGTCGCCACAACATGTCACGGGGCCGGGCCGGTGCTTCGAACTCCATCGAGATCACACGGGATGCCGGAATCCAGAAATACTTGCCGGTACTGGTCAGGACTTCCCAAACACCCGCACACAAATCGTCCAGATCGCGAAAAGACTCAAACGGTTTATCGTCCATCTTCCCGGAAACCGGCTTCTCCGATTCTTCAATGCTGGCAAGAATCTCCAGGGCTTCGGGATGTTTTCCTTCGCGGGCCGACACGGCAGCCAACAGCCGGTTCTGAAGCTCTTCATCGGGCTCCCCTACGAATTCAGGCAGCCTGCCTTTGGTCCAAAACTCCCGGCGGGATGTCTCGGCCCGGATCAACTGACGCAGCAACGAAGCCGGAAGTGCCGAACGGGGCTGCTGCAAAATAATCGTTTCCAATTGCTTGTCGGCACGTTCCAGCTCTCCCCTAACGCAGAGCAGTTCGGCCAGTATCTGCCTTGCACCCGACTCGCCAGGCGCTCCACGCACGAATTCCAGAGCCTTTTCAACAGACCCGTCCAAATCACCCTGGTTAAACAGTTCGAGAGCTTTCATCCAAAATCCAGTCAGGTTGGGGGTAAGGTTTATCGGTTACGGTTTTCCAAAGTAGTTTGCAACCGGATCGAAGCGGACAATTCATCCAGCTGGTAATGTGGCAACAAACTGAACCGGCAGTTGTAGGAACCCGGCTTTCCTGGATCACGGCTGACACTGACCTCCGCCTGCCGTAGGGGCCGACGGGCCTTGGTTTCCGGGGAAGCCGAATCGTCGGGTGTCACATACTGTTTCAACCAGCTGTCGAGGCGGGATTGCATTGCTTCCGGTTCGCTCAGCGACCCAACCTCATCACGGGCAATCACTTTCAGATAATGGGCAAACCGGGAGACGCACAACATGTATTGCAGCATGGTAGAGATATTTGCGTTCGCCGTCGCTACCTCGCTGTCGTAGACCGCCGGTTCCTGAATCGATTGGCTGCTGTAGTACGCCAGGAAAGGGGTACCATGACATTGGCAAAGTGGCAGAAAACCCAGACGGGCAAACTCAGCTTCCTGCCTGTCCGTTACAATCAGGTCGGTTGAAGGACGGATGGCAATTCCCTCGCGGTCCGTCCCAAACGACAGCGAAGGCAATGTTGTCAACAGGCCGCCACCGTCCCGGTTCCGTTCGGTTCCGCGAATATCAGCCAGCCAGCCCGTTTCCAGAAAACTCCGGATGACCACCTGGCCCCAGGCAAAACCTGCATTCCCCCAAAGGTATTTTTCAATGGTCCGGCCTTTGACATCCTCCTGAAAACAAAACCCCCCTTCCGGGCGAAACTCATACGGCTTGCGCATCAGAATCCGCGGCAAGGCAAGACCCACGAACCGGCTGTCCTCCATCTTTCGCAAAGATCGCCATTTGACAAACTCAGGCGACTGAAAACCGCTTGCCAGATTCAAATCCCTTTCCAGATCACCGAACGCATCGACTCCAAACAAAGCCGGCGAAGCTGCGCAAACAAACGGACAAAACGAAGCGGCTGCGATTCCGGCAAGGTGGCCCAGCATCGAAATATCGTCAAACGGATGATCACTGGACGGCCGGGGATGGATTTCATAGTCACCAATCAGTGCCCCAAACGGTTTCCCTCCGGGGCTTCCGAATTCTTCCTCGTAGATTTTCCGGAACAGGTCACTGTTGTCGAATTCGTTGGCCCGCTCAAAATCGCGCTGAATTTCCTTCCAGGTCAGATTGATCGCCTTGACCAAAACCTGACGGGTGCCAAATTCTCCGGCCGAATTGACCAGCATTTGCAGCCCGCGCCAGGACGATTCCAGTTTCTGGAATCGCGGGTGATGCAGCACGGCGTTCAACTGCAGGTTTAACAGGCGATCAACTTCGGAGACGTGCCAGGCCAGCAGCGTTGCTGCCGATTTGCGCCATTCGGCAAACGCATCAGGAGAAGGAATCGTGCCGGCCTGCCCCAACCATAACTTCAAAGACTGGGTAATCGACATCTCGCCTGCCGCAAACTGGCCGACATCGGTCGCCACCCGGCTGGCCGACGCATCACCCGGTTTGGAAGAAAGCGCCCGTTCCAGAATATTGCCTTGCAGCAAACCCGGACCGGGAGTCGCTTCAGATTCCACGTGGGAAGGTGTCGCGAATTCTGGATTGGGTTGTTGCATGGCTGTCCCGGACCGGCAGGAGACAGGCACAACTGCCAGCCTCCTGCGTTCGGTCTGTTTCGCGAAAGAACAAAGCAGAGCTGGCTTGATCAGGCCTGTTTGGGCAGGCGGGCGACCATGCGAACCGATGCATTCAGTTCTTCCATCTGCAGCCATGGCCGCAAATGAGCGACCGCATTGTACGAACCGGGTGCGCCAGGTATCGGCTTGACCTCGATCTTGGCCTCCCGCAACGGAAAGCGGGCTTTGGCCTGCTCGCTCGGTTTTTCATCGGCCGAAACGTACTGAATAATCCAGCGCTGCAACCAGGCCTGGACATCCTCGGCTTCCTTGAACGATCCGATATTGTCCCGCGCCATAACCTTGAGGTAATGGGCGATCCGCGAACTTGCCATGATGTAGGGCAAGCGGGCCGAAATCGCCGCGTTCTCTGTGGCCGCATCCAAATCGTACTGCTTGGGTTTTTGGGCAGTTTGACCGCCGAAAAAGACCGAGTAGTCGGTATTCTTGTAATGCGAGAGCGGAAAGAAACCGAGGTCGCTGAGTTCCTTCTCCCGCCGGTCGGTAATCGCAACTTCGGTCGGGCATTTGATGTCCGTATCCCCATCCAGACTCTTGACGATGTGGGTAGGCAATCCCTCCACCTTGCCGCCGCTGGTTGCACCGCGAATGGCTGTACACCAGCTGGTTTCGGAAAAGGCGGCGGTCATTTTGGTAGCCAGCACAAACGACGTGTTCATCCAGCAATAGTTGTCATGGGAAATCGCGATCGGTTCACCGCCTGGTCCCGTTTCAACTTCTGCAAAATCAAACTGGTCGATCGGATTGGTCTGGCTGCCGTATGGCAACCGGGCCAGAGTCCGGGGCATGGTCATGACCACAAACCGGGAATCTTCACTTTCGCGGAAAGACTTCCACTTGACATACTCCTTGGCGTCAAACGAACTTTTCAGGTCGCGGATTGAGGGCATTTGTTCCCAAGTTTCCAACCCAAAAAGTTTGCTGGATGGAGAAGTAATAAAGGGAGCAAACGAGGCGGCCGCGATACCGGACATTTTTTCGAGAATGCCCATGTCACCCGGTGTCTTGTGATCGAATTCATAATCGCCCACAAGCAAACCGTAGGGTTGACCACCCGGGCTGCCAAACTCGTTCTCGTAAATCGCTTTCCAAACGCAACTCTGGTCAAATTCCGTGGCGTTTTCCAGTTCCTTGCCCAAATCTTTTTTGGGTGCATTGAACATGCGGATCTTCAGTTGTTCGCCGGTTTCCGAATTGTGAACGAGGTAGTGCAGGCCTCGCCACGTCCCCTCCAGCTTTTGGAAACGTTCGTGATGCATCACTGCACCGAGTTGTTTGGATACCACGTTGTCAATCGCCGCAATCGCCTTGCGAATGGTGCTGATTACGTTGCGGTCGTATCCAATCCCGCGGTTGGCTTCCTGCACCAGCGCCCGAATCATCTCTTCGGCTTCGGATTTGTTGGTTTGCTTGGTCGCGGAAATCGCCTGTTCCAGCAAACCGCCTCCGGAATCGGTGGTTGTTTCGGCCGCTGCAGGTGCACTTTGCTCCCGTTCTTGTTCATCCATGGGAAATTCCCCCTTGCTTGTGTTAATGCCTATGAATTTGCAGTCATTATCTCAAAAAACCGGGCAGACCCCGGATGGGAAACCAGCTATTCGGACTCGCCCAATTCGGCCGAGATTTTCCGTCGGGTCTCATCGTCGGTCAAAACCTGGTCCAGCAACCCCTCGAGGTCTTCACTCCGGTCCACTTTGGCAATGAGATCACGCAATTTGTCTCGTGTCGTCAGCAGCTTTTTCAAGGGTTCGATCTGTTCAGCCACATTGGCTGGTTCAAAATCTTCCATCGAATTGAATTTCAGATTAACTTTCATTTCCTTGCCAACTTCGTCCGACATGGTGTTGGGGACACTGATGCCCAAACCAACGCTCATGCTCCGCATGGCGTCGCTGAAATTGTCCCGGTCGATCTGAACAAACTTCCGCTTGTTCAGCGGATCAAGTTTTTTCGTCGGATCGCCCGAAAAATCGCCCATGACGCCGACGACAAAGGGAAGTTCCTGTTTTTCCATCGCACCCTCAGTCTCCACATCGTACGTAATGTGAACCCTGGGCTTGCGAACACGCTTCAGTTTGTCCTGACTGCTCTTGGCCATTTTCTGAGACCCCTGGAACTGATTGGAAAAAAGTTGATTTAATGCCGGTTTCGGAAGGAGTTAGCCCCTCCTGATTATCAGGGAACTGCCCCCTTTTGAGACAGTCCGCTTTCATTTTACTTCACAAATGGATGCACGGGGAACTCGATTACCCAAGGCCCCCAATCCGGTTCCGAACCATCGCCAACAGATCGAAGCGGCTTGTGGCCGCCTGCAACGAATCAGACCCTGAGGGACCGGCACCCATGCTCATTTACTGATTTTAGCCAGTCCCAGAATGCGAATGCAATAACGGGCCAGCTAAAAAGCTGTGTTTTTGGACTCAAACTGGAGACAATCCGCCAATCGAATTGCATCGGGTTGACATCCCAATGCAATCAAGAATCCGCGTTCCGGATGAGATTCCGTTCCAACGGAACCGGTGCACAACCAGGAATTCCGGCCGTCAGCTTCAGGACTGTCCCTCTTCCTTGCGGGCAGGCAGACCAACAATTTTCCGGAGCTGCTCCATGGAATTGTGGTCCTCGATCAATTCGCCCAGCAATTCCGGCAATGACATCCGCCCCCATCGTATGGCCTGACGCAGGGCAAAATGGACCGGAGTATGGGGTTCGGTCCTTTCAAAGAACTGGGCGATCCGCTCAATCCCCTGGAAAGCCGTCTCTCGGGACATTCCTTCCCGGGCACCCCCGGATGATCCGCCGCCATCACCCATCCCGGCTTCTTCCTCCGGGACTTCCTCCTCTCCACGCTGTTCGTTCAACAGTTTCCGGACTGATTCCAGCTGCTCCCGAAACGGCGTAACGCCAGGATAAGTCGGTTCGTCGTATTGATCGTCCCGGCAGTTGGCGCGAAGAAACTCTCCCAGACTTTTCGTCAGCTCAATACATTCGGACAGGTCATCGATGCCGTTGGAGAAAAACTCCGGCTCGGTAACCGACGCGATCGCCTGAATCTCGATGACCTCAACATGTCCCAATTCCATCAGGTGGGCACGCTCGTCGGGATTGGTATTGGATTCCAGGTCTTTGGCCCTGAAATAGTCCCGGGCTGTATAACGGCGTATCGCCCGTTCACCCTGCTTTTGCCCCAGGACTATGGGAATGTCCATGACTGCAGGAAACGTTGCTTCGCTGACCAGTCCGGAGAACGGTCCAGCCGTCACGGAATGTCCGTCCTCGTCGGTAGGGGCCGGGCGGATCTGGTCCCAGTATTTTTCGCAAAATCCAAGACACAGTTTCAGTCCGTCGCGCAAACCTGCCGCATGATGCCTTCGCAGGAGAGCTTCGGTCAGCCACGCGGCAATCCGGAAGTCTTTGGAACGGCTGGCAAGGATTCCGGTCGAGGCGTCAATGATCGAGTCCCAATCGGGCAACGGAATCGATCTCCACGCCTGGCCCTGGCTGTCGATTCCCCCGGCCCGTTCGCAATCGAGCTGCTCCTTGACCAGTTTGCGGGCTTCGTCCCACATATCCTTGGTCTTGAGGTAAGGACTGTCAGAATCGGCAATCGACAATTCTTCCCCAGTCGGATGTTCACCCTCGATCGGTGCAAGTAGTCGGTCAAGGTCGATGACAGGATCAGATGGCATAATTACTTTCCGGCCGCATTCATGGCGTAGTTTGCTGGATTCTCCAACTGTGCCGTTCAGGGAGTATAACCCGATTCGGTACAGATTTCTGGCAATGGATATTTACCGCGCAAGCCCGTTTTTTACGGGAAAACATCAAACCGCAGCCACATTTATTGGCATCCGGACGGTTTTACCCTCACAATCCGCAAACCAGGAGACGCGCGTCCGGCCGGGGCGTCCATTGTACTTCGCCGGTCCGACAGAGAGGGCCCTTTCTTGAGGATTCTTTTCGCCTCCCGGCCGGGATTGGATGCATCAAGCCCGATTGGGAGAATGCACAACCTTCAGGAAACAATGTTGATCGACAACGCCCGACCCAACTGTTCCAGGAGTCTGGCATGCGTCCGGCTTCCCCAGGATTTGCTTCGATCGAGCCGCTCGGCCGCTTCTGTAATCGTTAATCCGTCGAAATAGGTCAGACGAATCAATCCCCGTTCCAACTCGGGCAATTCGTCGATCAACGCGGTCAGCCGCGAACACAATTCCCGCTGGCAAGCCGCTTCGTCCGGCGGCAATTCCGGATCCGGAATCTGCTCGACCCCTTCCTTGCTTCCGCCTGAACTGTCGGCAAGCAATTGGACGACGGTCAAATTCTCGGTGGTCTTCACAATCCATTCGGCATCGGCGGCAACCGACGCCTGTCGTTCCGCAGCAAGTTGCCCCATCTGAACCTGTTGTTCCAGCATGTACGCGCTCATCTGCTCGGCGCGCAGCCGTTGCCGCACCGCCCGACTGGTCCAGGACATTTTGCCCAGCCCGTCGTAAATCGCACCCCGAATCCTGTAATAGGCAAAGGTCTGGAACGCCACGTCCTTGCCCGGATCAAAGGAATAAGCAGCCTGGACCAACCCCAATTGGCCGTAGGCCACGAGGTCATCGTAATTCACAGTGGCTGGAAGACGACTGAAGATTTTCGTGGCGATGGACCTGACCATCCCCTGGCATTGGTCAATCCAGCCCCGCATTTCCTGAGTCATCGGACGATCAACCACCGCGCCGTGCCTCCTGCCAGATTCGTTCCAACCGGATACAGGCTTCGGGCGTTTCGCCCAGCAGCACGGCCACGCGCCGCATCAGCGGTTTTCCAATCCGTCCCGGACCAAAACGCCGGTTGACAATCGCCTGAACCACTTCTTCGACAGCCCGAATATCGGTTGTATCACTGTATTCAGAACCTTGCGCGACCGAGAAAATCAGGCGAATGGCCGCCTGGCTGCTCTCATCCAGCGACTCCAGCAGTACCTTTTCCAACAGTTTTTCGTCCGTCGACTCCGGCCTGTCGTCCGCTGGCTCATCGTCATCACGATAGTTCGGAGGATCAAATTCCGGCTCAGGTTTCATCAATCTGCTCTCCGGCTATCCTGGGGGCAATGGTACAGGCTTTCGAATTCGCATTTTCGTTGATTAAAGCCGGCCGTTCAAGTGTCGCGCAGTCAGGATCCCTTACTTGTCCGGCTATTCATCTGAATCCCACGGCGAATTCAACCGGTTGCGTGATCAGTGTAACATGATCTGCACCGGTCACCGTGTCCGGCATACCCGATCCGGGAACTTCCTTCCGGTACAGGCCTGGACATGACTCCTTCCAAAGAAGATCCTGATCACTGTGCCGACGGTACTTTTCCGGAATCGGATGGTCGGCGACTGGCACCTGACAATCTGGCCCCAGGAAATTTGGCTCACACCCTGGAATGGGCAGGTCAAGTTTCAGTTTCCGAATCGATTGGCCAGGACTGTCTTTCGGCCGCCATGATTTTTCTGCATGCCGGCCGGTTGGACGATGCGCTGGCGCTCCTCGAATCGGCTGTTGTCCGATGGCCGGAGGACCGCGAACTCGCCAGCCAGCTGGACAAGCTTCGGGGTTTTCGGAGCGATCCGGCACTGGGGCAAAATCTTTTGTTGAATTCGCTGGCCCAGAGTCCGGTCATCTCCGGAATCACCGCCAGCGCATGGAATGAAGCGGGCCTCACATCACCGGATACCAACCAGTCGGAACTGGCGTTTCACGCGGCCATTCAGCTGGACCCATCCTTCGATCAGCCCTGGATGAATCTTGCCCTGCTAAAATTGGAAGCTGGCAATCGGGTCGAAGCGAAGGAGTTGCTGGAACGCTTTCTCGAAACTCGTCCGTTTCACTCCCGCGGCCAGTACCTTCTCGCACTGACCTGCCAGTTAAACTGTGAACTGCCACGGGCTGTCACGATGCTGGAGAATCTGGTCCGTTCGGAACCCGAATCCGACGCAGCCTGGGAATTGTTGAGACATTGTCATGTGCTTGAGTGCAATACCGACCGTGTAATTGAAACGAGTCGCCAGTGGCTGGCCGCACGGCCTGACAATCCCTCCGCGCAGTATCTGTTGAAAAGTGTCGATGGTGAGGACATTCCGGATCGGGCCTGCAGCAGATTCGTGGCCGAATCCTTCGACCGCATCGCAAGTTTGTATGACACGGTCCAGGCTTCCCTGGGTTATCAGGGTCCTGTCTCGATAGGCGAAGTCCTGGAAAAAATGCTGGACGGCAGCAAACCCAAACTGGATGTATTGGATACAGGCTGCGGCACGGGCCTCGTTTCGCCCTTTCTCCGTACGCAGGCCCGGCAACTGACCGGAATCGATCTGTCCAAAGGAATGCTCGACCAGGCCAGCCACACAGGAAACTATGACCGGCTGGAGTGTTGCGACATCGTTGACCATTTTGCCGCCAGCACGGATTCTTATGACCTGATCGTGGCCGCCGACGTGTTCTGTTATTTCGGAGACCTCGAAAAACTGTTCCCGTTGGCGTTGGCGTCACTTCGACCAGGCGGTCAGATGCTGTTTTCACTGGACCCGGGCCAATTGGACCCCGATACCTGGTTCATCCAGCCCAACGGGCGATACGGTCATTCACCCGCCTACATTGTCCGGGTGATGGGAGAACTCGGGTTCCCGGACGGCGTCATGCGCCGGGTAAAATGGCGGCAGGAAAACGGCAAAGACTTTTTTGCCCTCCTGATTGCCATCAAGCGCCCCGGTAATGGACCGGTGACGGATTGATTTTTTCGACAGGCATGCGAATACAAAATCAATAGCCATTTCCGGGTGGTAGAATGGATTGACGAAAGGTTTCAATTCCGGTTTTCAATTCAACCCCGGCATTTATGAACGAAAGCAGAATCAGGACTCCCTCTGACCAGCAATGGCGGATCGCAAAAGTCGCTGACCCGTCACTGGCCCGGCGCTGCATCGGTCGACTGGAATCGGGCGGCTTTGAGTATCAGGTAGTCGCGGACAATAGTGGAAAATCCAGGATCCTGGTTCGGCGAAATCAGCTCGGTGAAATTGCTGAACTGCTGGACGATCTGGACCAATCCCCCGAACAATGGGCGCGCAATTCGGGGTCGCCAGCGGATTACCGGCAACAAGTCCGTCTACTTCTTGCAATCCCGCTGGGGGGTGGCATTGGTTTGGCCCTCTCCGCTCTGATCGGAATCCCCGCATCTTTCGGCACCGTACTCCCAGCCCTCTGTGCCGGCCTGTTCGCATTCCTGGCCGCCCTTTCCGGCCACCCGAAATTTGAACCAAAGGGCTTTTGAATCGATCGCATTCAAGGTGGTCCAACGGTGTTAATTCAAGTTACCAGCACAAGTTGCCGGTCTACGGGTGGAATGCGGAGTGCCGCGAAGTGTTATGCGACGGCAAGAATCTTGACGAAGAACGGAGAAGGCTATAAAGCCCCCTTGAACGGTCTCACTCGCCCGCGCAGCCCAATCCAGTCCGAACGATTCTTTTCCCCCGGTCGATGTTCTGCGAATTCCAGTTGGCCGCCGTTTTATTCCCATGCTGTTGACAGTTCGCTGGCCGCCGGTGCGGGAACCGGTTCGGCTGGTGAGTCGACGGACATCCATCCGAACGTTCGTCGCAAGCTGTCCGACGTAATCAGGGTATTGCCGTCATTCGTAAAACGAATCGAGGTCAGTTCAGCTCCACCGTGTCCGGCAAGGCTGAACAGTTCACGTCCGGTATCGTTCAGTCGTGGAACAGCAAACCAGATTGTTACACTTCCCGATGGTCCCGTAACGAACAATCCCTCGGTCGGCGAAGTCTCCAATCGGAGATCCAAACCAACCGCCATTCTGTCCGTTGAGGCCAACTCCAGTCCTGTCTGTCCCGATTCGATGGGCACAAACTGAACCTGGCCAGCCGATTCTGACTGCGAATGAACCAGCAACCAGCGGTTGGCCGTTGGCCAGTCACTCCTCTTTTCGGTGAATTCGTGTAGCCCAACCAGGCGGTCGCCACTTTCCAGCAGGGCCGGCGATAACTCACGAACGATGGCACCGGAAGTATCGCGAATTTCCAGCTTTCCACCGGCGTGTCCAATGAAAATCTGGTTTGCCGCCATCCTGTTCCACAAGGCAACGCTGGTATTTTCAAACCGGGCAAGGCTGGCGCCACCAGGAAACTCCTGTACCTGGACAAATGAACTGCCGTCCGCACCCGTGCCAGACAAAAGCAGAAATTCACCGTTCGGTGAAAGATCCAACTGCCTGACTCCTGCCTCAACCATGGCCAGCGGCTTCCACTCAAACTTTCCGGACTCGTCCAGATGGACCTGCCAGACCGCCCGGTTCTCGCCCAACAGCACCATTTTCGAGCCAGTACTGTCAGCATCACTGGAAACCGTTGCCGGTCGACCAAACACATACTGCGAAGTAGCTTGCCCATCGCCCACGCAAAACACAGTGCCCGTTCTGGAGGCGACCAGAGTTTTGCCACCAACCCGAACAACCCCCTGCACTTCGGATTCCGGCACCGTGATTGCAGAGGCAAAACCGGCAGAAGGTACAGGCTGTCCATCAGCGGCAATCCCAAGGTATTGCCGGCCAGGAATTGGCTCACTAACTGTCCAGACCCCTTCGGGAGTGTTCAGCAATGTCGATGCGATTCCTGTCTGAATGGGATTCCCAGGAAGCCGGGTTGCAATCACCAGCTGTTGGCCGTCGTCAGACCCGATAACCGCCATATCGACTTCCCATTTGGACTTCAGCTGGTAATCTCCCAGGTCCAATTGCCGGCGACTGGTGGCGATGTTGGTTACCTGGCTGCCATCCCAGCCAAACGTCTCGACCGAACCGTTGGAGAACAACAGACAAAACAGTTTTCCGTCGGATGACCAGACACCGGTGATCGGTACTTTCTGTTCCACAGCCAACTCGTCGAAGCGACTACCGGCAGACGGGTTTTCGAAATCGTACATCCAGACCGCGCCCGAACTCTTTACCAGCATGGACTGTCGGGTGTGTACCGGATGGGGAATCGCAAAGTATGCGTTGAAGCGGGCCAGATCTTCGGGAACGTCAACGCCGGCCCCCGGATCAGACCAGTTGACCAACCGGGTTTGGGCTTCGTCTGCAACCAGCAACCGTTGGCCATTGTCCACCAGCGAAATTGTTGGAATCCGTCCGCTTTGGCTGGTCCATCTGCGCAACATTTGCCCGGTTTTTATATCCCACAAACAGAACTCGACGTTTTGTTCGCCACTCACACCCAGGTAACTCCGCTCGGGCTCTTCCAGGCCTGGCAAGTTGGCCGAGGTGACCAGAATTCCCTGGGCTCCATCGAAAGCCATGTCCACAAAACGGCTGCCAGGTGTATGCCCGATGTATTCAAACCGCTGACCAGCAGGATTCAAAACAGTCCTGCCATTGGCGGAGTTCCAGACATCAATAACACCATTGGCATCCACCGATATTGTCCGACCATCGGCACTACCCGGAACGATTCCCACCGTCGCGGCAACTTGCCGTTCCGGGGAGAATCCCGTGGTGGCCAACCGTTCAATCCGGTTGCGCTGTTTTTGGCGTTCTACATTCCAGAAGATAACCTGACCATTTTCACCGGCGCCCAAAACACTGTTCGATGATCCGGCAAAGACTGCGGCGGAGATGTTTCCCGATGTACCAATCAGATAAGTATCGTAGGCCCATCCTCCGGCGGTATCCATCGATGGCCTCCACAAATGAAGCACTGGTTCATCAGCCGTCGTCAAAAGCGTTCCATCGGAATTGGAGCGAATGTTCCGGATCGCCGACTGGTGTTTGACCGGCAGAATCTCGCGCATGTTTTCGCCCAACGGTCCTCCCGCGAACAGCCTGCCATCGACCGTTCCGACAATCAACTGGTTGCCCGACATCGCCATAGCGGCCGTCGATACAAGATTGGCCAGTTCGTCAGTCAGTACAATTCGCGCCGAATTGCGGTCCCCCTGGACCAGATCCAGCCGGAACAATTCCAGCTTTTGGTCCAACTCGGACACAACCAGCGCATGTGTTTCGTCAATCAGTTGCAATGACCTCAGCCGCCCCCGCAGACTCCTGATCCGGACACGCGGTTCGTCCGAAGCCCAGTTGGCGGAACGGTCCCAGACATACACGCCGCCGTTAATTCCTCCGACGACCTGGGAACTGGTCATGACCAGCCCCTGGATGGACCGTTGTCCCATCGAACTTACGGCAACCGGAAAAGTTTGGGCGTTGCGGTTCCAGCTGTAAACCGTGCTGGCTGTTCCGTCCGGTGTGATCGAGAAAACGACTTCTTCGCCGTCGGGGGAGATGGCAATGCTGTCAATGGCGGCCGGCATTTTGGGACCATCGACGGTTACCAGTTTGCCATTCTCCATTCCCAGTAAAACCAGCTGGCCATCATCCGTTCCGGCAATCCCCATGTTCGCACCAGCTGAAAAATCCATGGCCGTGACCCGTCCGGCAATTGCGGCAGTCGGCAAATCGCTGTTCGCCAACAGCTGTGTCCTGCGCATTCCCCAGTTCTGAAACTCGGGAACGAATCCCTGGGAAGTCAGCGACTGATGCTTCTCTTCCTTCTTCAACTCGCCAATGATCTCATTGGTGCTTCGAACGTCGAACCGTTCCACTTGTGCTTTGGCGAGTGCCAGGTTGGACTGGTAATTTCCGATTTCGATTTGTGCAGCACGGCGTTCGGCAACCTGCAAGGCCCTGGTCTCGGCTTCCTTGGACTCGATGGCCAGATCGCGAGCCGTTTGTGCTTCTGTTTTGGCAAGAGTCTCGGCATTCTTCGCTTCAATCGCATCATCGCGAGCCACCTGAGCTTCGGTTTTGGCTTTGGTTTCGGCGTCTTTGGCTTCAATCGCCTGGTCGCGGGCCAGCTGTGCCTCGGTTTTGGCTTTCGTCTCGGCGTCCTTGGCCTCGATCGCCTCGTCGCGCGCAGTCTGGGCTTCTGTTCTGGCCTTTGTCTCGGCGTCCTTGGCTTCGATGGCCCGGTCGCGTTCGGTTTTTGCAGTCCCTTCCGCCTCAGTCGCCCGTTTTGTTTCTGCTACGGCCAGTGT
>Ga0163150_10002385_pt1 | contig 28812 bp, 19 predicted proteins | sample OliLakLV19P2IB_FD_148628 | JGI IMG/M metagenome (GOLD analysis project Ga0163150, IMG submission 148628) | Freshwater microbial mat bacterial communities from Lake Vanda, McMurdo Dry Valleys, Antarctica - Oligotrophic Lake LV.19.P2.IB | ecosystem: Environmental > Aquatic > Freshwater > Lake >...
CTCCGATGCGCCAAAGGCGCTCGGCAACCCGCCGGACTGATCGTCTGGTGGGTTGTTTATCTTCAACTTTGGACATCGGAGTGATGCCTCAAAAATCCAATGCGAAACGGGTGTCCGTTGAAACTTCGGTTTTCTATTCGTAACGATAAATAGTTAATTTTGCCCCACAGATTCTGCGGAAGAGCCAAGAAGAAAGACTATTGGAACTGGAACGTGTGTCTTGGTTCAAAACCACGCAAAGTCCCAAAATGAGCAAATAAATCGGGTAAGGGCCGTCCTTCCGGACGACCCTCCCCACACCACCGGACATGCGGATCCGCATACGGCGGTTCAGCGAAGATGAGCAAGCTCGAGTGAGATGCCTATTAAACTGGGTATACGGGCAAGCGATCCGGCGTTTTTGAAATGGATTCTATACTAACGTAACATTGGTTAACGCTTCGTTACCGTTTTAACAAATTCCCTTTCCATGCGAAAACCACTCGCTCCACACGGGTACTTGTCCTGTCTAACCCGCAAAACGAAGAATGCTAGACACCATCGCCTTCCTAACCACTTTGCATTTTGCAGTTCTCATTTTTACTTTTTCAATAGTCTCTTTAAATTTTGCGAAACCGAAGCTCCCAGACGTCTTCTAGCATTGGCCATTCATGGATTACTTTGGTTTCGTCTTCGGCGCTTTTGCAGTCGGTGGTTCGACGCCAGAAGCTCGCATGGCTCGATGTATAACTACGACTGTTTCTGGCGACGGTCGGAAGTTACCGGGGCGATGACCCTCAGCGATGAGAAGCGGAGTCCATTCACGTTTGTTCTTTCGATTCCATACGTCGACGTCTGCACCTTTCTCCGAAAGAAACGCCACCAACTTTGTCCAGCTTTGATAAGCTGCACCGTGCATGGCCGAGTTGCCGGCTTTGTCAACGGCATTGATGTCGGCGCCAAGATCCAGAAGTAGACTCACCGTTTCAATCACTTCGTCTTCTGTTCCGGCCGAGTCGTCGCCGTTGCCAAGCACGCCTACTCCGCAAGCGGCCAGAAGCGGCGTGCTATCGTCGGCGTTGGCAAGCATTGGATCGGCACCAAGTTCGACCAGCAATTGCATGAGCGGGACGTCAGCAGTTTCAGCGGCAAGCACGAAGGGCGTTGCTTCGACGCGATTGAGATGACTGCCTCCTGCGTTCTTCTTGGTATGACGCGCATTGACGTCGGCACCGTACTCTACGAGCTTCCGAACAAAATCGAGACTGCTGAGTTTTCCTGACCCGATCGGAGAAGGATCGCCGTCACCGCGCATCGGTTTTCGTACCCACGTAATCGCGTGCAGCGCCGTGTAACCGCTCCCCTTGGCATTGGGATCGGCTCCGGCTTCTAACAGTTTTTCAGCAAGCTCCAAGTGACCATTTTCTACCGCCACGTTTAACGGACTGATGCCCGACCGTGGGCCACTTCCAGTCGATTTTTCCGATTCGAGCGGATCGTTGACATCGATACCAGCGACGATCATTCTCTCGACGACTTGGATGCGGCCTTCGCGGACTGCGAAGAAAAACGGAGTAAAGCCCGATGCGAGCGGAGTACGAAAATCGGCGCCGGCTTCGATCAGAGCATCGACAACGGCCACATGACCATCGGCTGCTGCCCACATGATCGCTGTCTGTCCTTTCCGTTCCGTTGCATTGACATCAGCGCCGCGCGCTAACAGTTCTTGGACTGGCCCGACCTGTCCTGTTCGAGAGGCTGTCATCAATGGCGTTTCGCCGCCATGCAATTTTTCATTCGGTTCTGCGCCTGCATCAAGCAGCAGTTTAACGATCGCTGAGCTTCCATTCTGACATGCGATTGAAAGCGGAGAGACTCCGTAGCGATTCTGCGTCGCAACGTCGGCGCCGGCAGCAAGGATCCGTTGCACCAGCGAGAATTCATCGTGGTAGACCGCCCAATGAAGTGCAGTCATGCCATCGACCTGCGCTGACCTTACATCGACCTGTTGGTCAAGCAATGTACGAGCGGCCTGTAGATCATTCTTCTTGACGGCATCGGCAAGCAACGAAGTTGACTCGGCACTCGTCGCATCACTAACCGTAAGGCATGCGACCAATCCAAACCCGATAAGCCAAGAAATTTTCATTCATTCATCCCGTGACCGAATATCATCGGCTATACGTCAAGAGGGTCAAACAGTTCGGCCATCGGATGTTGGCTGTCAGCGAACGACTCACGCTGCACGCCGACTTTGTTTAGCAGTGCCAGGTGGAGGTTGGCAAGCGGAGTCGGGGTATCGAACTTGATATGACGACCGCCGCGCATGTTGCCGGCCGCTCCGCCAGCGACCAGAATCGGCAAGTTTGTATGGTCATGAACATTTGGGTTCCCCATACCGCTTCCATAAAGATAGAGCGAGTGATCCAGCAAGGTACCGCTGCCTTCCGGCGTCGCTTGCAGCTTTTCTAAGAACTCTGCAAACAAGGAGACGTGGAATTGGTTGATCTTGGCTACCTTTGCGATTTTTTCCGGATCATTCCCGTGATGCGTTAGCGGGTGATGCGGTTCCGAGACGCCAATCTCAGAATAACTTCGGTTGCTCGTCTCGCGAGCCAACTGGAAGGTAATCACGCGCGTGATGTCGCCTTGAAGTGCCAGGACTTGCAAATCAAACATTAGCCGCGCATGGTCCGCGTAAGAAGCGGGTACACCGACAGGTCGATCCAAATCAGGCAACGGGTTGTCTAGTGTATCGGCTTCGGACTTTTGAATGCGTCGCTCGACTTCGCGAATGCTGTTGAGATATTGTTCGACCGTGTTGCGATCATCCGGTCCAAGTGTTTTCTGCAAGCGTTGGATTTCTTCGGTGAGTGAATCGAGCAGACTCGCCCGCTTCTTCAATGCAGCGCTCCGCTCTTCCAGATTCCCGCCGTCTCCGAAGAGAGTCTCGAAAATGATCCTTGGATGGGCTTCGGCTGGGAGCGGCGTTGTGGGCGAAGACCACGAAAGATTGTTCTGATAGACGCAAGCATACCCGTTGTCGCACTGCCCGACGACGGAAAGCAAATCCATCGACATTTCGAGAGACGGCAACTGAGTCTCACGCCCGAGATGCTGGGCGGCAATTTGATCGACCGTCGTCCCCAGATAGTAGTCGGTACTTTCGGTGCGTTTCGCTGATGCTGCACTGAGAAAAGAAGCGTTAGACGTCGCATGCGTTCCGGGGTAGGCATTTTGCAATTCGAGATTCGAGATCGCCGTTACGTGCTGCTTGACGGAAGCAAGCGGACTGAGACTCGGGGAAAGTTCGTCGAGCGATTTTTCGCCAGGCGGAGTCCAGCGAGTTATATCGCTTCCCATCGGCATATAAACGAAGCCCAGTCGCCGAAGTTTACTGGGATTGGCGGCCGTGTCAGCCAAGGTCGTCATGGCGGGAATCATTGCGTTAAGCAACGGAAGCGTGAGTGCGGCTCCTGAGCCTCGCAAAAATGTCCGACGCGGCAAGGCTAATTTTTTGATGATCATTTTGCTTCTCTCATCTGGAAGGGTTTGCTCTTCACAATCCCTAAGGCTAACGACGAAAAACGAAATCCGTTTGCTTGTGCTTCCTGTACGATCTTACGGATTGCCGGTGCGTCGCTTGGTTCAATGCCGCGACCGATCGCATAAGTTACCAGCTTTTCTGCCATTGTACTAACAAAAAGCTCCGGCCGATCTAGCAAACCCTGCTCAAGTCCGCTGATTCCAGTAAATGGTTCGCCGAATGGAAGTCCGCCTGACGCATCGACGGGTTTTCCCTCTTCCATCTCTCTCCATCGCCCGACAGCATCAAAATTCTCTAAGGAAAACCCGACCGGATCGATCAAGTTATGGCAGCTTGCACAAGCCGGATTGGCTCGATGTTGCGCCAATCGCTCGCGCACCGAAAGGTTCGCTGCGACGGTATTGTCTTTTAACGCAGGTATGTTGTCGGGCGGCGGTGGTGGTGGAGTCCCCAAAATGTTATCGAGAATCCACTTACCTCGAATCACAGGCGACGTTCGTGTCGCGTACGATGTCACGGTTAATATACTGCCGTGCCGAAGCAAGCCGCCTCGCTTACTATCTTCGCTGAGTGTAACGCGTCGGAAGTGACTGCCGTAGACATGCGGGATGCCGTAGTGTTTTGCGAGCCTTTCATTAAGATAGGTATAGTCTGTCTTGATCAAATCAAGAACGCTGCGATCTTCTCGCATAATGCTTTCGAAGAATCGCTCCGTTTCCTCTTGGAAAGCCTGCCTAAGGTTGTCGTCAAAATCAGGGAAGAGTCGCCCGTCGGGCGTCGTCGATTCCAGATTTCGAAGATGCAGCCACTGCCCGGCAAAGTTGCTCACCATCGCCTGCGATCGGTCGTCCGCCAGCATCCGGAGAGTTTGCTGGTCGAGTATCTCAGGGTTGCTAAGTTGACCACGCTCGGCTAATTCGAGAAGTTCATCATCGGGAATACTGCTCCATAGAAAGAACGACAAGCGAGACGCCAATTCGACGTCGCTGATTCGGTACGCGGTTCCCGATTCAACTCCCGATGGATCGCGCTCTATCCGAAAAAGAAACTTCGGATTCAGCAGCACCGAACTGATTGCGATTTCAATTCCGTTCTCGAAATCTCCTACTTCTCGTGCTTCACGATACAATTCCATCGGATTGATCAGATCGATATCGTCAACCGGTTGCCGACAGGCTCGATGCAATAGCTTGTTTAGAATTTGCTTCGCGCAATCGTCTTCCTCTTCAGCAGCGGTAGGCCGACATACAAAGATCCGTTGTCGGCTCGCCGACTCGCCGGGGCCAGTTGCCTCGAATGGTCCTGCAATGGAAACTTGATAGACCGCCGGCCCGATTCGAGGATGGCGGTACATATTGAAATGAACATTCAGCGGCTGCCTTGCCGTCTCTTGCAGCGACGAAGGGTTTTTGAGAAACGTCACTCCGATCTGGTGCGAACCGGCCGTTACTGAAAATCGTGCATTGAGATGCCGATCGACATTTTCGTGTGTTGGCTTACTGTATTCATCCGACGAAGCAGATTTACCTCGCGGTGGTTTGACGGTAAACGATTTAATGTTGACAGAATCGAGAAGCAATTCCATTTCGTGAGGCTCCGTTAGCCCCTCGACATGCTCATTGCGGTCCCTGGTTAAGCGAATTTGTATCTCGTACTCGCCATCTTGACGAAAATGATACGGGATTAACGCTCCACCTCGCGTTCCAAGTGGCAGTCCATCGATCCGCTCTTCTTGCGTAACGTCGGGACGAACGCGGAATGTGTCGCCTCCTGGCGACTTTTGCGAGCCGCCGATTGCAAGGTGACTGATTTTTTGGGCGGCGGAAATGTAACGATTAAGCAGAGTTGGCGAGAGATCTCCAACGGTGATATTATCAAATCCGTGACTAGCCTCATCCGCTGGTAACATCGTCGTCGCATCGATATCCAGCGCGAGCAAATCGCGAATGGCGTTTTGATATTCGGTGCGAGTCAGCCGACGAAAAGTGTCCGTGCGTCCTGGCCGTGGATTCACCGAATCAATTCCATCGAGAGTCTTAACGAGCGAACTCAAAACATTCTCGTAAGTAGATTCATCTGGTCGCGGTGAATCGCTTGGCGGCATCTGGCGAGCGTGTAGCTTCCGCACGATCTTTTCCCATACGTCGCTATTCTGCTCGATCGCAACCGATGTAATAGAGTCATCCAGGTTGAGTCCTGCCGCCGCGTCATTGCTGTTGTGACAATCCAAACAAGTTGTACTCAACAATTGTTGGACTATTGGGGCTGACAATTCCTTCGCCGAGCGTTGTTCGTCGGGCTCTGCTCCGAGTGCCGCGATGGCGAGAACCGAAGTGATTAGAATCGGCAAAAAAATTTGGGGCAGTAAGCTCGCTCGGCGAATCATGTCTGCGTTCTTTGCATTGGAAATGGAGATGGCATTGGGCACAAAAGCGGATCGCATTTTTAGAACAGCACGGCGCTAGCCGCCGGTTCTTCGATTGCTGGTTAAACCAGCCCTGTCATTGTACCGGTACTGGTTGCGAATTCATCTACCTCCATACCGACTTGCTGAAGGACTGAAACAAATAGATTCGGGAGCGGGTAGTTCTTTTGCCGATTGAACGCCAAATGCTGGCCATGTTTGAATTGTCCACCGGCAAAGAGAACGGGCATATTTCGATTGTCATGATTGGACGCATTACCGAGGTTGCTTGTCAGCAATACCGAAGTATGGCTCAGCAGGTCGCCTTGCCCGTCTTGAGACTCCTTAAGCTGGCGAAGGAAAGTCCCCCATTCATTGATAATGGCTGTTTCCACTAGGGCAAGCTGTGCGAGTTTCTCATCATCCAACCCGTGATGGCTCAGCGTGTGATATCCTTCGTCGACGCCATCGATCGGCAAAACACCGCCGCTACCGCCGAGATGGAACGAAACAAAACGCGACGAATCGGTTTGAAGCGCGAGCTTGATGACGTCGCACATGGTTTTTTGTCGAGCGATCAAATCGTTCGGCGAGCCGACATCTTGCGGAGGTCCTCCAGCGACTTTCGGTTTGGGGAGATTCGCCCAACGTTGGAGTTCCGACATGCGTTTTTCGAGGTCCCGAACGCTTGTGAAATAAGCGTCAAGTCGATCGCGATCCCCGACTCCCAATTCTCGTTGGAGCGATCGTGCATCGTCGCCAACCAAATCCATAATACTTCGCCCCTGCAAGACGCGACTGGCTTGTAATTCGCGTTCTTGTTTTGATTTGTCGATGAACAGTTTTGCAAAGAGCGACGACGGCGATGACTCGGCAGGAATCATGGCACCATTTTCGGTATAGCATGGGCTATTGCTTCCGTTGGCTCCTAATACCAACGATGGATAGCGTGTCGCGTCTCCGAGGTGCTTGGCCATATACTGATCGACGGAAATCGTATTTCGTGCTCGACCAGAACTTCCCATCGGCGACCCCGTTAAAATACTGGCTTCAGCACGATGGCCACCGCCGACGCCGGGATGCGAAGTCCCCGAAATCACGGTAAAGCGATCGCGAATATCTTGTAATCCTTTCAAATACAGCGATGGTTGGTAATCGCGTCCCGCCTCACTCGGAACAAGGTTGTCGCTGTGCAAGCCTAAACCGAGCGAGATAGCCACAAATCGTTGCGGGGACGCGTCGGTTGCGTTGTTCGCTATAGCTCGATTCATAGCGCTCAACCATGGCAAGCCGAGCGAAACACCGAGACCGCGAAGCATCGTCCGCCGATCTAGCTGTCGCCCGAAATTGAAATTGACTCGACGTTGGTTGTGCATCGCACCCTCTCTGACTATTTGCTTAAGAAAACTCGACTCTTGACAACAGCTTTAACAATGGAACGAAAGCCGAAATTTTCGGTGGAAACTTCGTCAACGATCCGCTCGATGTCTTCGCGATCCGAAAAGGTGATGGGACCACCAGTACCATAGGCTAGTAGTTTTTCGGCAATATTCATTGCGAGTGGCTCAGGGCGGCTGGCAATCAACTTCTTAAACGCATTGAGATCTTCGAAGCTGCGACCGTCTTGCAATGTATAGCTCGGATCGATCGTGGCACCCGGCTTAAGGCGACCGTTATCGAGTTTGAGATATTTATCGCGCCATCGGCCTGCAGCGTCGAAATTCTCAAGCGCAAAGCCGGGCGGATCGATGATCACGTGACAAGAGGCGCACGATTCGTCATTTCGATGTCGATCGAGTTGATCGCGAATCGTCTTGGCACCTCGAATGTCCGGCTCGATCGCCGGGACGTTTTCAGGCGGTGGCGGGATATGGGCCCCGAGAATGCGATTCGCAATCCAAACACCTCGCACCACTGGCGACGTGTTGGTGCCGTTGGCTGTTACTTTGAGGACCGCACCTTGACCCAACAATCCTCCACGTCGATCTTCAGGCGTCAAGCGAACGCGAATCATTTCATCGCGATCTACATTGTCGAGTTTGTAGTAGCGGGCCAATCGACTATTGAGAAACGTAAAGTCCGAATCGACAAAATTCTTGACGTTCAAATTCTCATCGAGAATTGTCTGAAGAAAACGATGTGTTTCATCGAGCATCGAATTCTGCACGACGATATCAAAATCGTTATAAAGTTTGGCATCGGGTTCCGTGAAATCAATTTGGCTCATCTCTAACCACTGAGCCGAGAAATTGGCAATAAACTCACGGCCGCGAGGTGCTTTCAGCATTCGCTCGACTTGCTTGTCGAGCATTGCTGGCTGACGAAGCTGTCCTTTTTCAGCCGCATCCGTCAATGGCTGGTCGGGTTGGCTGCTCCATAATAAGTAGCTCAGCCGAGATGCGATCGCATAGTCATCGAGTTCGCCTGGCTGCTCGTAGAGATACAAAAATCGAGGAGAACAAAGAATGGCTCGATAGCCAAGTCGCAAGGCAGCACCAATATCTTCGCCTGTGTTCACGGACTCGATGGCTAGAGTTACATACTGATCTACTTCGCTCTCTGTGACTGGGCGCCGGAAAGCTCGTTCAGCAAAGCCTGTCATCAAGCGACGAATGTCTTGCTCAGAGGTTTTGGATGTGAGTTTTGCAGTGGGACGCCGCCGATCGTTGCTGTCAATCGTTACTTCAATGCCCCCTAATAATTGTTGCCGCACCGTCGCCTGATCCGATCCATGATGAATCCGTTCGAGAGTAAGCCAATCGATGCCGATACCCGGAACGTTTTGCGGGCCACCCTCGCCATCGGCCGCTTGACCGCCTGCAAATTTGGCATCGGCTAATGTTCGATCGGCCGGTTTGATCTCGAGCATGTGCCCTTCAGGTATCCAAGCATCAAAGGTCAACTCTTTCGGTTCTTCGGTAGCTTCGAACGAACCAACCCAACCAAACAGCGGCGCGCTGGAAACGCAGGCACCCGTTCGAACAGTACACCAGACGCCATGTTTGTCAGGTTTGTTGAGAGCCGATGCGCGAAAACGAACGCGATACCAACCGCTTCGGGCCGCCTCTGTCGCAGGCAACCGACCATAGAATACCAGCCGCGACGACCATACGACCGCCTGCTGATCGATAAACTCAGGCTCGCGGCAACGCTTTTGGGTTCGCGATATTTGTTTGGCTGTAAATTCGCGACCCCAGTTGTCAGCGCCGATTGTCGCACGCCGAAAAGCTTCGTCGAGCGCCAGATCGACGACCTTCAGATGTTGCTCCAAATGAAAATGAGACATCGCCTGGCTATACGAATACGTCGTGAATTCAGCACCGATCGGCTCATCCGGCATCTCGCTGGCAAGTGGTATATCGATGCCAAGCAAATCGTGCAGCGTCCGCTCCAATTGAAAATTGGTAAGTCGTCGAGCTCGAATGCGACCAAGCTCTTTAAACTCAGCAAGCTGACTCTCGCTCAGCCATTTCGAGGTCGACTCGAGGAAGTGCTCGACGGTCTTCTTCGGAACCGGTTCAGCGTCTTTGGGAGGCATCTCGTGCGCGCTAACTCGATCAAAGACGCGAACCCATGCCGCGAAACTCTTCGCGTCGCTCAAGTCGGTTCCAAGTTTCTTCAAATCCAACCCCGCTTCTGACGATTTGCCGGTATGGCATTCGTAACAATGCTTCCCCAAAAACGACGAAAAGATTTCGGGAGCATCGTTGGCCGCATTCGCGAACTTTAAGCCAAGAAAGCACGATGCGATCAAAGCGATGTTCAGCAAAAATGGGAAGGTTGATCGCATTCCATAAAATTCTAGGGTAGGCAGGACTTTTGGCAGGGTCACTTAGGCAGGGCCTTCTATTATAGTTAAGCGGTGGCTATTCTGGCAAACCCAACCTAACGTTACTTCCTGAGAATTCTGCGGTGCAATGCCGCAACTAAGCCACATCCATGAGCGAATTAGCGATTGCTCAATTCCGCACTCGAAAGCGATCACAAACCGATGTTCGAAAATTCACCTTATTTGCCTCGATGGTTCGCGACGATGTTATCCTTGGGGCTTTTCATCGCGATAGCGGCACCTATGGATGCTCAGGACACCGTAGCCAACGGAGTGTCTAATCAACCGATAGCGATCTGGCCCGACTTGCCACCAGGCGAAACGGTGAAGGCCTTTGGCGAGCAACTTCCCGCAAGAAATACGGATATTCCGACGATCACTCGAGTCGAAAAAATTCGTACCCCGACAATCGATTTGTTTCTCCCCAAAGTGTCGAATGGAACCGGAGTGGTCATTCTGCCTGGCGGTGGATTCGCGCGCGTGGTACCAGACATGGAAGGCTCAGAAGCTGCTATGCGACTCAATCAACTCGGCATCACCGCCTTTGTATTGCGTTACCGAACCAGTGAAGTCACTCCGGCTGAAGAACCCAAGTATCTACGACCCCTTCAAGATGCACAACGAGCCGTGCGATGGGTTCGCGCGAACGCGGTGACATGGCGATTGAAAACCGATCGAATAGGTGTCCTCGGATTTTCGGCAGGAGGACAAGTTGCCTGTATACTTCACACGACTGGCGACAAGGCAGCCTACGAAGCGATCGACCAGATCGACACGTTATCTTTCCGACCAGATTTTTCGTTGTTCATTTATCCTTGGAACGTTTGGGATTCAAAAACCGAAAGACTTCTTCCTGAGTTGCAGTTCTCGAAAGATTTACCGCCAGCCTTCATCGTTCATACTTCCGACGACAAATCATCGGCGCTCGGTGCCGCGATGTTCTATGCGGGACTGAAAAAATTCGACGTTCCAGCCGAGCTTCATATCTATGAAAACGGTGGACACGGCTACGGGACACGCGCTCGACCCGATTCCAATATTGGAACCTGGCCCGATCGAGCCGATGATTGGCTCGTTCGTCGCAAACTCGGTAGCGGCTAGTCGTTCCAGCTAGTGCGCCAAAGCAGGACTGACGCAGTCAACGATCAAACGCAGCGAGATTCGCTTTGAACGCAGCACGCCGAGTCTAGATCGATCCATCAAGGCTGGATGCATTAAGAAAAATGCACGGTATTACACGGATGTTCCAGATATCTCAGAATCATCTTGCAAGCGACAGCAATCGTTACTGTTTGTTGTAACGGCCGCGTAAATTCGCTTGAAGTTGCTCAGCGAGTGAGGTTAGTTCTTCTACAGTTTTGGCACCAAGCGAGTCTTGGCCAAACTCAGTTCCACCTAAGAGCGATTGGCAAGTCTGAATCGTCCCGATCAAGGCACCACGACGCTCGCCTTCTTGACGTCCTTCTTGTCGAAATTGATCGGCGATGGACCCTGGTTCGATCTCAACGGAGAAAAGTCGGTGAATTGTACTTCGTAAATCTTCAATGGGAATCGAGTTGTTCAATGTCATAATATAGACCACAATGGCTTCGAGGCGATCTTTTTGGTTCAGGCCAATCCCGAGCGTCGCTAGAAGCTGAAAAAACGCTTTTCTACTTCCATCGAAATAGGTCGCTTAGAACGACTTGTTCGATGAGCGAGCGCATCGGATAGTCATTCTCGCGAAGCGATTCTGCGATCTTGGTGATCGAGGAGCGATCGAGCGGTTCGACTCGTCGACCACAGGCATACGCCATCAACTTTTCCGTGAGAATTCTTGCAAAGAATGTTTGTCGCTGAACGAGGACTTCCTTCAGTCCTGCGAGATCCTGGAATGTTTCGCCGCTCGGTAAAACGCCCGAAGAATCGATGCTCGATCCATTGGCATACTTCGTACGCCAGCGTCCGATCGGGTCGAAATTCTCTAAGGCAAAACCGAGTGGATCGATTTTTTGATGGCACTCGAAACACGCTGGTGAATCGCGATGCTTGGTCAGCAAGTCGCGCATCGACTTGGCACCTCGGACATCCGGATCGATGGCGGGTACGTCGTCCGGCGGCGGAGCCGGTGGGGTCCCGAGGATGTTTTCCAACAACCAAACGCCGCGAATCACCGGCGAAGTTTCCACTCCATTGGCGGTAACCGTCAGAACGCTCCCTTGGCCGAGAAGCCCGCCGCGGTTCGGATCATCAAATCGAACGCGATGGAATCGATGTCCTTCAGCAACGTCGATCTGACCTTCGACTTCGTACAGTTTGGCGAGCGGACGGTTGACGAATGAATAGTCGGCAGTAAGGAACTTCAATAAGCTTTCATTTTGATCGATCAGGTCGCGAGTAAACAAGAACGTTTCACGCCGCATGGCTTCTTGCAAATCATTTGAATAGTAGCGTTCAAATGTCTCGCGATCCGGCGGCATATCGCCGAGGCTTCGAAGGTTTAGCCAACTATCCAAAAACCGTTCGACAAAGCTATCGGATTTTGGATCGGCTAGCATGCGTTGTGTTTGTTGTCGCAGAGTTTCAGTTTGAAGGATCGCTCCCGAATCAGCGAGCGAGCGTAGTTCCTGGTCCGGCATCGATGACCAGAGAAAGTACGACAATCGATTTGCCAACGCGTGGGCTTGCAGTTTTGGGCTATCGGGTCCTTGGGTGTCTTGCTGGAGATACAAAAAGCTCGTTGAGCATAAGATCGCTCGGACGCCGTCTTGAAGCGCTTCCTCGTCCGTCTTCCCTTCGGCACGTCGTTGTTCGACGATCGACATTAACCGATCGATCTCGTCGTCGTCGACGGATCGACGATAAGCACGACTGGCAAATTCGCTTATTTTTTGGCGCGAATTCGAACTATCGAGTTTTTCTCCATCGTAGAAACTGTCACGAAAAACTTTGGGTGTTTCGGCTAACGGTCCACGAATGGCGACTTCGTGAATTCGCAGATGAGGAACTTTGCCGTTACTGAAAAGTGCTATTCTATTTCCAACGATATCGCCCTTTTTTGGTGCATTCTCGGGTAGCAAAACTGGATATTGATTGACGAGTTTCGCGTAACTCGAGCGGATATCGATCATCCCATTTGGAAAAATGAATCGCGGCGAAAAGCCTTTATCAAGCCAGATCGTAAAAGTTTGCCACTCGGGGCCGCCGTCAGGCAGCGCGCGCTCAGCCAACACTGGCTGGAAAGGCTGAGTTAGGTGCATTGCGCCGAAAGTTATATTACCTGGGACGATTCCGATTCGAAGTGGTTCGGCGGGATCGGTTCCCATGATTCGAGGATCGTATGGATGCTCACGGTTTTTCGCTTCAACGTAAACACGAACCTCATAGAGACCATCGGCAGGAACACCTTCGCGAAAATCGAGCAACGGGCCAAACGCTCCCTCGGGCCGTTCTGAATTCGGACATTCGTACAAACACATGTAGCGATTCTGAAAAGCCGCCCCATGCGCGGTATCGACTTCAGGCTGTTGCTTGAAACGATCTTTGAAATTCCAGGTACGCTCTTCGGAGTTGTGTTTCTCAAATGCCTTTTCGACGATCTGGTCGGCTGCGTAGAGATACTGCTGGAGTAGAAAGCCGGACGTTACCAAAGTGTCGCCGATGTTATCGAGATGTTCGACTGTTTGATCGCGAGGGAATTTCGTTGTCGGATCGAACATCGACATGTTCATACCGAAAAGGTCGCGAATCGTATTGAGGTATTCTCGACGATTCAAACGACGGAGTACCGCCTGCGCGTTGGTCGAAGTCCGTTTCTGATTCACCAAGTCAATTCGCTTGGTCAACCAATCGATGGTGGCTTGCCGCTCTTCGACCGTCGGTTGCTTGGCTTTCTTAGGTGGCATCTCGCCAAGGGTCAGTTGATCGAGAATGTCTTGAAGGTCGAGTTGCGTATCTTCGCTCGCGTCTGAGAAAACCAGCTTGTCGAAGCTGCGATCACCTTTTGGCTGTTTTGAGCCATGACATCGAACGCAATAGGCATCGAGAAAGACTTTCGGATCCTCGGCAATCGCAGTGTGAAGAAACGCAAAGACGAACATCGGCGCTAGCAGGGTGCGGACAACAACGCCGAAAATTGAGCGCTTAGGTGCCGATCGGGATTTAGCGGAACGGCGCGAGCCGTCCGGTGTCGGAAAATCGGAGGGCGTGCGCCCTGCCGCTAACTTTAAATGATGATGCATAAAAGCTTACGAAAACTATTCCAAAACAGTGTGCATTTCGTAACCCGACGCGTTAGCGAGGGATTTACTCGGATCCCTCGCTAACGCGTCGGTTTGCGAATAATCCAGGCTAGCTCTTTGACTCGAGTCCGCGCAACGTTCCAGTGCTGGTGGCAAAGGCATCGGTTTCGACGCCAAACTGCTGGAGCATCGAAACAAACAGGTTCGTTAACGGCGGTCGAGTTTTACTCTTGGGATCAAACGCTAAATGTTGGCCATGCTTGAACGGACCGCCCGCAAGGATGACTGGCAGTTGGGTGTTGGTGTGTGAATTGGCGTTGCCCATTCCGCTACCGAGCAGCACCATCGTCTGGTCAAACAACGTCGACTCGTCGACTTCGATCGATTTCAACTTGTCGAGAAAGCGAGCAAATTGTTCCGTCTGATAAGTTTCAATCGCAATTAACGCGTCGATGCTTTCCTGGACCTGTCCGTGATGCGAAAGCGCATGATAGTCTTTCTTGAAACCGAGCGCTTGCGAGTTGAATCCGCCCGCAATCTCCAACGTTGCTATACGAGTTGAATCGGTTTGCAGGGCCAACGCAATCAAGTCATATAGCTCGGGCAAATCCGAAACCATTTCGTCGTTCTCGGGCTCATCCATACCCGGTGCTGGCTTGAGAACGTTCGTCCATTTTTTGTTCAGTTGTAATTGCATTTCAACATTTCGAACGGAAGTAAAATACTCGTCGAGCTTCTGCCGATCGCGAGGATTCAATCGCTTTTCTAAACTCTTGGCGTCACCTCGAACCGCGTCGAGAATTGAACTGTTCAATTCAACTTGATCTGCAGAACGCAGACGATCTTTCTCGTCCTCGTTGACGAATAGCTTGCGGAATAGATCTTTGGGACCGGTAATCGGTGGGATACGAGTTCCAGATCGCGTCCAGCACATTTGGCAACCACCGTGAATTCCATCTTCGGAACCGATCGTGAGCGATGGAAAGCGCGTAAGACCACCGATCGATTCTGCCGCTCGTTGATCGATAGTAATGTTGGCTTCCGGCATCGACTTGGCATCAACCGACCGAACACCACTCAAGAAAGCATGAATTGCAAAGTGCCCACCTTTGACTCCGTGATCGAGCCCAGAGATAATCGAGAGATCTTTCTGATGGCTTGTAAGCGGCTTCAAGACTTGTGGAAGCGTATAGTTCGAACCAGTCTGTTCTGGAAAAAAAGTAGCCGGGACAAAGCCAAGCATGTTTCCGACGCAAACCATTCGCCGTGTCCCGCTGAGCTGTTTAGCTGCTACGCTCGCAGCACCGACAACTTTTGGAACCGACTCTAGTGCCGGCAAAGCGAGCGAAACACCGGCCGCTTTGAGAAAGAAACGGCGTCCTGGATTCGGGCGTTGCATGGTAGAAATCCTTGCTGGCGGATGGCGGGGCTGGCGAGATCAAACAGATGGGCCCAATGCAATTGTAGCAGCGACGACCAGAAACGCCAGTCTGAAACGTCCGCCACGAGGCTCGCAACGAAGCGTCGCTGGTTATAATCTCACGACGGCGAAAACTCAGCAATTCTCAATATCGAGTTCCAAAGTGACTTTAAAATGATGACCAAAGCAATCGTTGTTTCGCGTCGTTCGTTCAGCAAAGCTGCGGCAGTCGGCATGACGTCCGCCGCGATCAGTGCCAAAGCCTACTCGCAAATCCTGGGGGCAAACGAACGGGTCAATATCGGACTTCTTGGCTTTGGTCTGATTGGCCGTATCCATGCACGAACGTTTCAAGGATTGCCGCAGGCAAGAATCAAGGCGGTTGCGGATGCCTACAAACCGCGACTGGAAGCGAGTAAGGAGATCGCGAACGAGGCAACGACTTACCACGATTTCCGATTGCTGCTCGACGACCCATCGCTCGACGCCGTCGTCGTCGCAACCCCCGACCATTGGCACGCTTTGCAAACTATGATGGCCTGCGCAGCAGGCAAAGATGTGCTTGTCGAAAAGCCCATGCATCTTTTTGAGCGTGAAGGTGAATGGATGCAAAAGATCGCGGCTAAGCACCAACGTATTGTCCAAGTCGGTACACAGCAGCGAAGCGGTCCACATTACCAGCGGGCTAAGCAACTGATTCGCGAAGGTGCTATCGGCGACATTACCAGCGTCCAGTGCGACTTCTTTCGAAACATTATGCCTGGCATCGGAAATCCACCCGATGGTGAACCGCCGCAAGACTTTGATTGGAATATGCATCTCGGTCCTGCTCCCTTGCGCCCTTATAATCCGAATCGCGGTATCTATCACTTCCGATGGTTTTGGGATACCGCTGGTGGCCAAATGACCAATCTCGGTCACCATTCGCTCGACATTGTCCATTGGATTTTTGATATCCAGGCTCCGAAGGCGGTTTCAAGTCATGGCGGCCGATGGTTTCTCAAGGACAATGCGGAAGTCCCAGATACGCAAAACGCCATCATCGAATACGACCGCTTCCCCGTCATTGTTCAAGTTCGAGAGGCATCGAGTGGCGGCGGTACTAAGTCGTCAGGCTCATTGGTGTTCGTCGGCACAAAAGGTTCCATGTCGCTCAGTCGAAGCGGCTTCGAGATTTTCCCGGACAAGAAGATCGATCCAAGGAATACGATTGCAGCAATCATCGGTGGACATCCGGTTGGCGGACCGCAGCCGGTCGAAGAACCGAAGAACCAGTTTTGGTGTCCAGCCGTCAAGGACGAATCCGGAAATGCCAACCAGCAATACGTCTTACACGCTCAAAACTTTATCGAATGCATCAAGAGCCGTGCAACACCGAATTCCGATTTGGCCAGTAGCCATTGGGTAAGTACCACGTGTCATCTTGCCAACATTTCATTGCGCACCGGTCGAAAGGTCTATTGGGATCAAGCAGCAAACGGAATCTATGGCGACGTCGAAGCCAACGCGATGCTTGAACGATCTTATCGCGAACCCTGGGACGCAATTCGTAAAGCATTGTGAAAGCCTCCTCGAAACAAAAACCATGAATCTATCTACATCGCTTCTTCGTGCATCGCTTGCAGAGATGCTTGGTACTGGCTTGCTCGTATTTATCGGGCTTGGCTCGGTCCATGCCGCCGTGCTGACCGATGCCCAACAAGGCGTTTGGCAAATCGCGGTCGTCTGGGGACTTGGTATTGCGGCATCGATCTATTGCACAGCGGCCGTCAGCGGTGCGCATTTGAATCCTGCGGTGACGATTGCGTTTGCCGTTTGGAAAAAATTCCCGTGGTCGAGAGTTCCAAGTTATATCCTTAGTCAAGTCGCTGGCGCATTTTTCGCAGCCGCCGTCCTATTCATCCTTTTTTCGCAGCACTTGTCGCTTCGCGAAGCTCGCATGCAAGTTGTACGCGGTGAGCCGGGAAGCATAGTGACGGCGATGTGCTACGGCGAATATTTTCCGAGTCCAGGTCGAATGGACGGAACGCGACCTTTTTCATTGAAAGAACATGAAGCATTGCAGCAATTGGTCGGAATACCGCAAGCTTTCTTGGCCGAAGCCATCGGAACCATGATTTTGGTTTTGGTAATTTTTGCGGTGACCGATGCCAAGAATAGCGGAGCGCCAGGCTCAAACCTAGCACCAGTCATGATCGGGATGACCGTCGCTTGCCTGATTTCCATCTTTGCACCATTGACTCAAGCTGGCTTCAATCCGGCTCGCGATTTCGGGCCACGTTTCTTTTCGTCGCTCGCGGGTTGGGGGCAGATTGCGTGGACATTACCGGGGCATGCGTCGTGGTTTACAGTATACTTATTAGCTCCCTGTGTTGGAGGCGTCGTTGGCGGCGGAGCCTATCAGACCTTAATTCAACTTCAGAAACCGTCAAATCAAAAGTGAATTTATGAATCCTCGCTTTATCTTATTGGGTGGCTTTCTCGGTGCTGGCAAGACCACCACGCTCGCAAGACTCGCGAGACACTACACCGACCAAGGCTTGAAAGTTGCGATCGTTACGAACGATCAGACCACCGATTTGGTCGATACGCACAGCCTTCGATCGCAAGGTTTTGATGTTGGCGAAGTAGCGGGCGCTTGTTTTTGTTGCAGCTTTAATGATTTGACCAAAACTGTCGATGGCCTTTCGCGGTCGTCGCTTCCGGATGTGATTTTGGCCGAACCGGTTGGAAGTTGTACGGATCTTGTTGCGACGGTTGTGCGTCCATTATCGTCGATCTACGAACGGCCTTTAGAGATTGCACCGTACGGCGTAATTCTGAAGCCGAGCCACGGCTTGCGTATCCTTCGCAACGAACCGCGATCAGGATTCTCACCCAAAGCTGCATACATCTTTCGCAAGCAGCTTGAAGAAGCTGATTTTTTGATTGTCAATCGTATCGATGAATTGACAGATGCTACAATTTTGGAGCTCGAGACTTTATTGGAGCGCGATTTCCCTGAGCGACCGACGCTTCGACTCTCTGCGAAGACCGGTGCCGGTTTTGAATCGCTTGTACAGCAGTTGTCGCTCGACGGTCAATTTGGACAACGGCTGATTGACGTCGACTACGATGTTTACGCCGAAGGTGAAGCGGAGCTGGGTTGGCTGAATAGCCAGCTACGAATCGCGTCCAAAAGCGAGTTCGACTTAGATACGCTTCTTCTGGCGATTGCGACCCGATTGTCGGTGTCCTTGGCGTCGAATGATGCGGAGACCGCTCATCTAAAAGTGATCGGAATGTGGGAGGGAAATTACGCGGTCGCCAATCACGTCAGTAGCTTCACGCAACCGGAATTATCGCTCCCATCGGGTGCGAGGGTTTCGACGGCGGACATCGTTGTCAATGCGCGAGTAGCGACCGATCCAAAACTTCTCGAACAAATTGTACGCGATGAATTGCAAAAGCTTTGTAGTGAACGCGGTGCAGAGTTAACGCTGTCGACGATGCAAAGTTTCCGTCCTGGACGCCCTGTGCCGACCCATCGCATTCCCGCTTCCATATGATTCGTTGATGAAACGCAAACTGAATCGAATTCGTATCGAATTCAAGAAAAGCCACCAAGGCAAGACTCGCGAAGACGCGGATTTGACTCGGAATTATCATGGCGAAACCGACGACATCGACACGATTTCGAAGGAACGCGTCAGTGGCAAAGGCGATGCGACGCGGCATCGTACCGTTGTTGGTGAGTCGACTTCGGAAGGAATGAAAGATTCGCTGGGCAGCGTCGAATTGAGTGTCAACGAAGTCGATACGCTTCAAGGACTTGTTTTGCGCGTTCACGGGCTGGACTGCATCGTCCAGACGCTGGACCAACAAATTTTTCGATGTGCCGTCCGTCGAATCTTGAAGAACATGGCGACCGATCAGCGGCACGTCGTCGTAGCCGGTGACCGTGTCCGTTTTCGACGTGAAGGTACCGACCAAGGACTCATTCTCAGAATCGAGCCACGAACAGGTACGCTGTCACGAACGAGTCGAAAACGGCGACATGTCATCGTCGCAAACGTCGATCAAATCTTGATTGTCACCAGTGCTGCTCAGCCTACGATCAAGCCGAACTTGATCGATCGATTTCTTATTACCGCAGAACAGAATCAACTGGACGCTTGTATCTTGATCAACAAAGTAGATCTTGTCGATCCAGCTTCGTTGCAACCGCTCATCGGATCTTACGCTCAGATGGGATACCGAGTGATGATGGTCAGCGCATCGCGAGGTTGGGGAATCGATGCCGTCTGTGGTTTGCTTCGCAATCGACAGAGCGTCATTGTTGGTCAAAGCGGGGTTGGCAAATCGTCGATCTTGAACTTCATCGAACCCGGACTCAACCAACGCGTACAAGCGGTAAGCACCGAGAATCAAAAAGGGAAACATACGACGACAACTGCCGAAGTTTTTCCGCTCAGCATGGGCGGCTCGATTGTCGACACGCCTGGCATTAGGCAATTCCAACTTTATGACATTGTACCGGCTGAAATCGCTGGTCTCTTTCGCGACCTTCGCCCGTTTGCTTCGCTATGTCGATTTCCGAACTGCACGCATCAACACGAAAGCGATTGTAAAGTCAAAGACGCCATTGCCGACCATCGGCTCGACGTGCGTCGCTATGAAAGTTACTGCCAGATTCTAGAAGAACCAGCTTGTTGAGGCACGATTCATCGCGAGTCAACGAGCGCAAGGCGTTGGCTTGCCGATCCCGTGAACCTCGAACCCGAGCTTGGTCAGGGCTGCTCGATCGAGAATGTTTCGGCCATCAAACACGAATGCTGGTCGATGCATGGTCGATAGAATTTTTTGAAAATCCAAAGTCGTAAATTCATCCCATTCGGTCAGTACCGCAATGGCGTGTACATCTTTGGACGCTTCGTAGCAGTCCTTGGCTACCACGACGTTGGTATCGATCAGCTTCTTATGTTGTTCAGATAGCTCGCCGAACTGATCGGCCCAAATGGCTTGAAGTTCATATCGAATTTGCGATTCAGAAACGCGAGGGTCGTAGATAACCAATCTTGCTCGTTCCTGCAAAAGATCGCGACAAACGCGAATCGCTGCCGACTCTCGAGTGTCGTTAGTGTCCTTTTTAAAGGCAAATCCCCATATCGCAATTCGCTTGTCGGATACCGTGTTGAACATGGTTCGCACGATGCGTTCGGAAAAGCGGCGTTTTTGGTAGTCGTTCATCGCCACGACTTGCTCCCAATACGTTGCTACTTCTCGCAGTCCGAAATGTTCGCATAGATAGACGAGATTCAAAAGATCCTTTTGGAAACAGGAACCGCCAAAACCGACCGACGACTTCAAAAACTTCGATCCAATTCTCGAGTCCATCCCGATCGCTCGTGAAACTTCGTCGACGTCGGCTCCAGTCACTTCGCATAGTGCTGAAATGGCATTGATCGACGAGACTCGTTGCGCCAAGAACGCATTCGCCGCTAGTTTTGACAGCTCACTGCTCCATAGGTTTGTCGTAAGGATTCGATTGCGAGGAACCCATCGTCCGTAGACACTTGCGAGCACTTCGACCGCCGCATCCGATTCGCCGCCGATTAAGATACGATCTGGCAGGAGTAGATCTTCGATCGCCGTACCTTCGGCCAGGAATTCGGGATTGCTCAGGACATCAAAGGTAGCGCCGTTTCCTGCGCTTTGTAAAATCCGTTTAACGGCTTCGGCCGTTCGGACGGGGAGCGTCGATTTTTCAACAACGATTTTATGCCCCGACGAGCAGCGAGCGATCTGTCGAGCGCATTTTTCGATAAACTCCAGATTGGCAGCCCGACCCGCACCAATTCCAGAGATTTTCGTCGGTGTATTGACGGCGATAAAGATAATATCCGCATCGCGGATCGCTTGATCGACTTCGGTTGAAAAGCGCAGATTGCGACCTCGCGACTCGCGAACCACTTCGTCTAGCCCCGGTTCATAAACCGGCAGCGAGTCCGAGTTCCATTGCTGGATGCGAGCGGCATTGAGATCGACAACATGCACCGAAATATCGGGGCACTGTTTCGCGATCATAGCCATCGTCGGTCCGCCAACATACCCGGCCCCGATGCAACAAATGCTGGGTGATGGGGATTTCGATTTGGATGGCGACGAATTAATCACGGTTGGCAATAGGTCCTGGAGTATGCAGGTCAATAATAAATGAATAGTACGCTAGTTACCTCGGTTGCAACTAGGACTACCAAAAAGGCTTTATGCGAAGCTAGCTCTATTTTCTCAGACTAGCAAGCGGCGGCGAAGATATCGATGTTGAATCACCAACCAAGGTCACGCTTGAGGCCTGATTCAGGTTTGGAATAGCGAGACTTTCACTGATGAGTATGAGAATCTCCGGTTGCAAGCTTTCCATCATTTCGGCCAATTCGGTAAGCACGCTCACCGAATCCACGTTGTCCATATGACCGGCTAAAACCAGTCGTCCAAGCGATCGAGACTCGGCAAAGATCGGTAATTGTGTTCGCCACAAATGTGTATCGTCTGGCATGCGAGTCCGACTCCAATTGGCATGAAATCCCTCGTGAAGCCATGGCACATTCAAATCGAGTGAAACTTTGGCCAAATCGTGCTTATCGGCAAATTCGATGATCGCATTCCAGATGGTTTCCCAACGTCGATTGCCTTGGAAACGAACGGTGTGTTTTCTCCCGTGAAACTTCGGAATCCCGTCGATCGAACTGGCGTCAAACTGTGGCACCAACGATCCGCAGAAGTGGTAGACTCGGTTGGAAAGCAATCGCAGTTCAGTGTACCCGAACGCTCGACTGGCGACCAAGCAAGCGATGACCGTCAGTGTCGACAACAGGGCGACTAACTCGCTCTTCAACATGTAACCGAACAAGGCTCCGCCAGCGGTAATCGTGCATAGGATATTGATCGTCAAGATCAAACCACGATGGCTTAGCCCCCACCGCATTAAGCTATGGTGAATATGACCACGATCGGTGCTGAATATACTTCGACCCGTTAGCTTTCGCCGGAGTATTGCCATACCGGAATCGAAAAAAGGAATTGCAAAAATCGCGACCGGACCGAGCAACGAAATTGCCGTCGCTCCTTTTAGCGAAGTACGCATTGCTAGGGCCCCCAAGATCAAACCGATCAGCATCGAGCCGCCATCGCCGAGGAAAACTTTGGCTGGTGGGAAATTGTAAACCAAGAAGCCTAGCAGCGCGCCAGCTAAGCCGGCGGCCAATGCTCCTTCAAGTCGATTGCCACCTAAGGTTGCCATTGCCGCAATCCCGGTGCTCGCAATCCATCCTACACTCGAGCAGAGTCCATCGGCTCCATCGATCAAGTTCAGAGAATTGATCGTCAACAGAAGCCAGAGTATCGATATGATAACCATCAATACAGGGCTAGTGATTTCAAATCCAAAGACATCGATTCCGGACATCGAGTATCCGCAAGCTACCATCCACACCGCAACAATGATCTGCCCCAAGAGTTTCTGTCGACCACGCAATGCATAACGATCATCGAACATTCCCAATGCGACGATCGAGATTGCTCCGATAGAAAGTCCCAAAATGGGCCAGGGATCGCGCCAAAACGCAAGTCGAATCGCTTCGATAAAAAACGGAGTGAACGAAGCCGCAATTAAACTGCTGAGCAAGATAACCGGACCACCGCAAAGCGCGATCGGTTCGCGATGCAGTTTTCGATGAGCGTCGGGATGGTCGACCATTCCAATCCTAATTGCTATACGTCGGCAAATCGGCGTAAGCGTGACACTCAGAACAAAGGCCCCAACCAAAGCAATTAGTTGAAATAACATGCGCAGTTGATCAAGTAGGAGAGACAAAAGCTTCGTTCAAAAAGAACGAAACCCGACCTTATCCAAGTATTTGGATTTCCCGGACAAGTCCCCTCAGTTTGATTTAAAGACGCAATCCCGTAAAGTAGCGCTTCATGAACATTCGATTAACTCCAACAACTTCCGGCGTTGTAATCGTTAAAATACTCCCATACCAAGCCGCCGTACGCCCCTAAAGTACGTCTAACCACTACCCCTTATTGCTGCTACTTCGGTCGGGGGGGTGAATACTTTAAAAAAAATCGACATTTCTCGCGGAATACCACCGTTCGGTTCGATCAATGTGACTGGTGCGTGGGGTGGCAATCCGGTAGGTTTTCTGAACTACTTGCGAATTGGTCATCACAAGCCTGTACCCGCTGCTTCTTCCGTTTCTTCCAGCTTATACGAGGGAAGATTGAGATCTGGGCTTATCGTCAAGGCACTAACGGCATCGAGTTTTACGACGACAAGCGACTTTTCTAAGTTTTGAGGCGCATTCGGTTTCACTTCGAGCTTCGATTTCAATTGTTCGGTCCAGCCGATCAGTATCACGTCCCCGACGCCAAGTCGATGATTCGCCAAAACTTCGTCGATAACCGGCTTGATTTCCAGCCCTGACCCCAGGGCAACCTTGGCGGGATCGGTGGTTCTCGATGGATCCGAAGAATCGTGCCCATCCATTTGGCTCGCGAGTGTCACCCGCGTTTCGGCCTGTGCCCCCAAGCGGTCGATTTTGGCTCGAATGACCTGTCCGTCTATCGACTTGCATTCTATTACGACGTCTTGCACTACTAAACTCGAACGGTTATCGATTCGAATCAGATTCGCGTCCGAGGAATCGATCGCGATTCGAATATCGCCATCTAAACTATGAGTATCCTCCGCCCGCAACATGCATGTCGAGTTCGAAATCACCGGAAATGAAGCTAGCCCAGAGCCCTTATCGGAAGCGGTCTCGTATCGAATATAGGAATCGTCATTTCGCCTAGCGCTCGCTCGTTGTATCACCGTCGCAACGGGAAGTACGATTCCTTCGTTATCGGGATAGCGAGCGGAATAATTCGTCGAAAGCGAAGTATACAAAGACAGGTAGCTCGAAAAATGACCGCGTCCATATCCGCTTTTAAGTTCTAGTAAGTTCAACGTCGACTGCGATCGAGAAAATCCGATATCGAGTTGTACCGAACGCGCGACCACAACGGCACCTACAACGGCTATCAACGGCGCTGCCAGCCACGCATACTCGACGCGACCCAGCAACCGAAAGAAGGCCCAATTCAACGGGACGAGCACTAGAAAATATCCGCCAAGGAGTTGCAAAATAGTCTTCATGCGAGGCACTTGAATGCCTGACGCTTTGACCAGGGTCCTGGTGGCGATCTTCGTGAATGCTGAATCGGCTTCGATTTGAGAAATACTTTGCCCAGATGCGATGGTCGGAATTTCATTCGATGCTGCTTCGAGCGCATTTCGACGATTCCAATCCAGTTCATGGCTCCCCAGATCGCGCCCTAACAATCGAAAGCGAGTGACCAGTCGCGGATCTCGAGCGAGATTGCGTTGATTGCCGGCGAATTCCATGTCGCCTTCGTTGAATTGGCTCGTCATTCGCCAGACTCGAGGAGGGCGATGCAGAAGTGCCGCATTGAAAAAGCTGCTGTAACTTGGCCAACGAACAAGCATCGATTCACCAAGTGAAAATGTCGTCATCACGACCCTTCCACCACCGACAAACCGTTCTGCAACCAAGCCTTCACACCCTTGGACCCACCGAGCTTCCGAATGCAGTTCGCCCTGTATGGTCGGCGGTGCTGTCGACGGCAGTGCGATCGCTTGCGCTAACTTTTCATCGGCTTTTGCAATACTCCAATGCCGACTGAATCGTTCCCATTGATCGGTATTCCACTGCCCAGCTTCGATTTTCTTGAAAGGCAAATAGTTCGATAGAAAACTATCTTTTAAAGTAGCTTGCGATTCAGGACCATTGATAATGATCTGCCCGCCAAAGTGTAGCCAATCGACCAACGCGATCTGCTGTTTCTCCACTAAGGCCGTTGGCGAACAATCATTCCACATCAAGTGGCTGGTCGAAGTCCATGTGCCGAGCCAACTTGGCAAGCTATTCTGCGCATCGGCCTGGGCTATCTGAACGACTCGAAAAGGGCTTACCTGTTGATCTTCCATCAACGATTTCGATGGCCAAACAATGCACGACATTCCATTGATAAATTGATACCGCTCCGGCAATTGAGAAAGGACGACAAAGTTATATTGATAGTCTGGCATGACCTCGACCGGATACGTTTCTTCGCGTACCGACGCCCCAATCGTTCGAGGAAAATATGCGAGCCGAATCGACGATTTATTTCCAACTTCCGTATCCATTTTGACAGGCACGCTTGGGAAAAACATTTCCACGCCTAGCAACTTTCGTTGTCCACGCGGCAAGCTGATGTTCCGCTCGAACGACACTGGTTCGCGAAGCAACGGTAACGGAATTGGGCGAAATGGAAATTGCCGCTCGATCGCCATACAGTTCAACGTCAATGCTTCGTCCGCGTCATTGGCTCGAGCGTTTTGTTGCAGCTCGTGCCAATGGCTAGGCTTCAACGCAACCCGACTATCGCTTCCCGAAGCAGGCAATACTCGCAAAGCCCCCAATTCAACTCTTGGGAGCGGATCCGGTTTTCCCTTGCCGTCGACCTTTGCCTTTTCGTCTCTTGAAACGATCGGCAACTGGCACCCCCGGCAACCCGTTATTGTAAGAAGACAGCCAAACAGTAAGAGCCATCGGAATATTGAGTAGCGCACCATTTCAACCCCAGTGAATACGATCTCTAAAGGCATCATGACTAGCATTATGCAAATAAGTATTGAGAACAGCAATGACGGTACGATTAATCGGCATAATCATCAAACTCGACTCCGATTTATTCAGGCGTACCGCTTGAAGATCATCTCTTTTGCGCCTTGCTCCGACCGTATCCTATTCTTCGATAACCGTAATTTCGCAGACAAGGCGCACCATCGCAATGACTTTTTTCCTCAGTATGCTCATATCCAGTTTTGTGGTGCTCGCCTGCGCGCCCGCTCTGGTGTCGTTCGTACCTCGGTATTGCCGAATCCGTCGAATGCCCGATCGCGATTCGTCCGAAGGCGTTGGCCCCTTACAAGACTCGATTGAATCGGTAGTTTTAAGAACGCGAATGGCCGTTCGGGAAACCCATCCAACCCAGCGTCGGCTCGTCGAAGTTTCGAAAATCGTCCCCGAGTCTACAGAGACTTGCTCGATTTACTTGTCGTCCGTCGACGGTAGTGAGTTACCCGATTTTCGACCCGGACAGCATATTATTTTAGAACGACCGGCAACCTCTGGCGGAAAATCGGCGAATCGTTGCTATACGCTGTCATGCGGCTCGCATGATAAGCCGTGGCGAATTACCGTCCGTCGACAAGCGTCGCTCGACGACCCGACAAGCGTCAGCGCATGGATTCATCGCGATCTTCATATCGGCGATCGCATTCGCATTCGCGGCCCACGCGGTTCGTTTACCCTCGACAAAGCCGATGCCACCAAGCCGGTTGTATTCATCGCGGCTGGTGTTGGCATCACGCCGATGGCGAGTATGCTGCGTGACGAATTGCGTTTTGATCGCAGTCGTCCAAAGTGGCTGTTCTATCAAGTCCGAAAGTGGGATTCAGCACCACTCTGCACCGAACTTGCTCAACTCGTCGAAACATCCAAGACTTGCGTCGCTTGGTTCACGGCATCCCAATCGCCTGCACCTACCGATTGTCCATCAAAACGAGTTCGACTGCTCCATGGGAAGTTTGATCCCAATACGATGTTGGCCGCGATCGGTACGACCGACATCACGGCTTTTTTGTGCGGACCCGATCGTTGGATGACCGAGATGCGAGCTCGATTCGTGTCTCAGGGAGTTCCGGACATTCAAATTCATCTCGAGGCGTTTGGTGAATCCAAAGACTCGGCCATTGATCTTATTCCGGCCTCGCGCGATGCTGATAATCGAGTGACGAAAACCTTTGAGGTTGATTTCGAGGCCAGCGGCAAGCGAACCCTATTTAACGGACAACATCCCAATCTTATTTCGCATGCCAAAGCGCATGCGGTCACTATCGCGGCGAGCTGCCGAAAGGGAAATTGTGGCACCTGCGCAGTCAAATTGTTGCGTGGTACTGTCGAATACACTTGCGAGCCGGAAGCCGATTTTGTCGACGGTGAAATTCTTCCCTGTATTTGTTTTCCAACTAGCAATATTGGCGTTCAAGCGTGAGCAAAACCTGCCATATCCCCATTTCGATTTGTGAGATCCTGCAAATGACGTATAACTCAAAACGACGTGCCGTATCCATCTGTGCCGCCGTTGCAGTGCTTGTGGCAGCCTGCGGTGCCAACTCGGTCAATTCCATTTCTGCCGACCCACGCAATGTTACATGGGACCTAAACGTCGATGCTCAAAAAGTACTCGGGCCAGAGTCGTGTGAAAAATGCCATGCTGCGGAAACCCAGACTTGGAAACAGACTCCTCATTTTGAAACCTTGCACACGCTCCATCGCAAGAAGGAAGCTCAGGCCATCGCGGCCAAGCTAGGAATTGCGTCGTTCAAGACCGATTCCAATTGCATCCAGTGCCATTACACGATGCAGCAACACGGGCCAGCCCTCGAAGTGGTGTCAGGTGTTTCGTGTGAATCGTGTCATGGTCCAGCCAAAGACTGGATCAATGTCCACAATAACTATGGTGATTCCGGAATCACTCGCGCTAGCGAAACTAACGAGCATCGACGACAACGACTTTCGGAAAGCATTGCCGCAGGGATGCGAAATCCGATCAACGTTTACCTAGTAGCACAGTCTTGTTACCGCTGCCACACCGTTCCCGATGAAAAACTCGTCAATGTTGGCGGCCATAGCGAAGGTAGCTTGGATTTTGAATTGGTAAGCTGGTCGCAAGGAATGGTCCGCCATAATTTCGTGCGAACCGATGGCAAAGCGAACATCGAAAGCTCGCCCGAACGACTGAGACTCATGTTCGTCGCTGGCATGATTGCCGACTTGGAGTTCAGCCTTCGCGCCACCGCAGCCGCAACCGAAAAAACCACCTTCGGATTAACTGCCGCGAAGCGTGCTTCGAGAGCCGCCGAACGCATTAAATCCGCTCAATCAAAACTCGAACAACCACTCTTGGACGAAATACTAAAAGTCTACGCCAGCGTCTCGCTCAAGCTCAATAATCGAGCCCCCATCACCGAAGTTGCCGACCAAGTCCATCGACTTGGGCTGAAATTCGCCGCAACGGTACGCGGTGAAGATTTGAGTGCGATCGAGCAATTCATACCACCCAAAAGCAAGTGGAAATAAGCGTCGCGTAGGAGACTCGCATGATAGCCAACATCAAATACGCTCGTGCCCAGGCTCCGCCCTCATCGTTACACACATTTTTTCGTATTTTTTGTGAGCGTTAGCGCCGGTCCGAACGTCCGCCATGCTAAGGCTAAGTCTGCGATACGCTGCATTCCAACCCACATGGCCTTGGGAC